>OGNQ01000041.1_pt1 | contig 110735 bp, 76 predicted proteins | sample 1573481 | NCBI WGS metagenome assembly OGNQ01 (sample SAMEA2581920, study PRJEB24529) | metagenome | biome: Human gut stool | place: China | collected 2011 | reverse complement strand
GAGGTGATTGCAGAACTGACTGCAAAACTTGCCGACGGTTCCTTTCGACTCGGCAGTTATCATGAACGCATCATCTGTGAGAATGGCAAAGTTAGACACCTGCAGATTCTATCCATGTACGACCGCATCGCTGTGTATGCCGTGATGAACGTCATAGACCAATATCTGCACAAGCGGTACATTAGAACGACTGGAGCGAGCATCAAAAAACGTGGCACACACGATTTACGAAAGTGCATGCGATTGGACATGGATAATGACCCAGAAGGCACACGTTACTGCTACAAGTTCGATGTCAAGCATTTCTATGACAACACTAAGCCTGAGTTTGTCATGTGGTGTTTCCGCAGAGTATTCAAAGATAAGACGCTGCTATCGCTCCTGGATCATTTTCTTCATCTCCTTCCGGAGGGTATCAGTTTCGGGTTGCGAAGCTCGCAGGCTTCTGGCAACCTCTTGTTGTCCGTATTCCTTGACCATTTTCTAAAGGACAAATACGGCATCAAGTACTTCTACCGCTACTGTGATGATGGCGTTGTACTCTGTGGTCACAAGCAGGAGAATTGGTTGGCACGCAATATTGTACATGAACAGATCGGTGAAATAGACCTTGAAATCAAGAAGAACGAAAGGGTATTCCCATCAGCGCAAGGAATCGACTTCTTGGGGTATGTGACATTCAACGGATCATACTCACTACTGCGCAAGCGCGTCAAGAAGAAGTATGCAAGGAAACTACACAAAGTTAAGTCAAGAAAGAGACGGCGAGAACTGATTGCGTCATTCTATGGAATGGCCAAGCACGCTTGCTGCCGAAATTTGTTTTATAAATTAACAGGCAAAAAAATGAAATCATTTAAGGATTTGAATGTCGCTTACAAGCCAGAAGACGGCAAGAAGCGATTTGCGGGTGCGGTGGTAAGTATCCGCGAGTTGGTAAACATTCCTATCATCGTGAAGGACTTTGAGACGGGCATCAAGACGGAGCAGGGTGAAGACCGCTGCATCGTATCGATCGAGATGAACGGCGAAGCCAGGAAATTCTTTACCAACAGTGAGGAAATGAAAAATATCCTCGCCCAGATTAAAGAAGTGCCGGATGGCTTCCCATTTGAGACAACGATCAAGACGGAAGTGTTCGGCAAAGGTCGAACCAAATACGTTTTTAGTTGATGAAAAGAGCACAAGGAAGTTTGGAGGTGAAACTGCTTGAATGCGTGAACCCCATCAAAAACAAGTGGCGCGTTCGTTGGGACGTGCAAGAACATGATGACGGAACTGCTGACTACATGGAGGCAGAACTGACACACAAGCCGACTGACGAGGAAATAAAAGACCTCGTAAGAAAATGGTACAACCAACAAACGGATGCAGCAATATTGTCGGGCTTCAGCTATGAAGGAGCCCCCGTGTGGCTCTCGCAAGAGAACCAGTACAACTATAAGGCTGCATACGATTTGGCCGTCCAGACGGACGGAAAAACGCTGCCAGTGACATTTAAGTTCGGCACTGATGAAAGTCCAGTGTATCGTACGTTTGAAACACTGGATGAACTTGCAGACTTCTATACGAAAGCCGTTAGGCATATACAAGAGATGCTGGAAGATGGCTGGAAGAATAAAGATGCAATAGATTTGAGCAAGTACAGCGCTTAAAAATCCCTTCGGGGGAGGATGTAAAAAAGCCCCCGGCCTGTTAATATAGACGCCAATCATTTATTAACAACACACCAGTACGATGCGCAACCGGGGGCCTATGCCTCCTGCTGCACCGTACTGGTTTTTTGTTGTTATAAATGATTGGCGATACAAAGGTACATAATTTAGTTGAAAATGAAAGTATTTGAGATATTGAATTTTAACCGCGAGCCGTTAAAAAGGCTACAACAGGCAGGGATACGCATCGAAGATGTAGAATATATAGACTTGTACAACGACTATCGCGTGATGCTCGGTGGTGGCGAAAAGGTCTCATACATTGTGGCAACACTTGCAGATCGCTATCATGTGAGCGAGCGCAAGGTGTACACGCTCATCAAGCGATATGGTCGAGAGTGTAGCACTCAGGTGCTCGGGGGATAAAGCACAAGGCTTTTGAAAACGTGCTGCAAAAGGCTTGCAGTGTGATTTGCTCGTGGTGTTACTTTTTGATGCGGAAGCGTGGTAACTTTGCCGTATCGAAAGTAAAATACGATGAACAAATACTATTTATTATTGGGGAAGGTGCTTGCTGAAGGCAAGACCCAACAGAACAAAAAAGGCAAGATAAAATACTTGCTCAACGAGCAGCTGACGCTCACACCGGCTGACCTGCTCGACATATTTGAGAGCCACGGCATAGCGAGGAAGAAACTGAAAGAAGAGCTGAAACTGTTTATGCAAGGAGAGCGCAATGTGGAGCGATACCGTGAGGCTGGCATAGCTTGGTGGGACTACTGTGGCCAGACATTGGTAAACAGCTACCCGACCTACATGGAGAAACTGCCACCACTTATTGAGCGCATCAACAAGGAGAAACGCAACAGCAAAAACTATGTACTGTTTCTCGGAGCAACGGATGCAGAGAGCAATCAGGCACCGTGCCTGAGCCTTGTGCAGTTTCAAATAGAGGACGGTGCATTGGTTGTGTCGGCATATCAGCGCAGCTCCGATGCAAACCTCGGACTGCCTTCAGACATTTACCACCTTTATCTGATGGCTCGACAGATAGACTTGCCGCTAAAGTCTATCACGCTGAACCTGGCGAATGTACACATTTACGAAAACAACATAAAACCCACTGAACGACTTCTCGCTGGTGAGGATAATATAAAATTTGAACTGAACGTATGAGAGGGAAAATGCACATGGCAGCACCTCTGCCTTTTGTCGGACAGAAGCGCATGTTTGCAAAGGAGTATATCAAGATTCTGCCCCAGTTCAACGACAAAACAGTGTTTGTGGATTTGTTCGGTGGCAGCGGTTTGCTGTCCCATATAACGAAGCATTTGCGCCCAGAGGCAACTGTGGTATATAACGACTACGACAACTACCGCGAGCGATTGGCACATATACCTCAGACAAATGCGCTGCTCGCTGATTTGCGAGAGATAGTTGGCAATACGCCAAAGCACAAGCGGATAGATGGTGTGATGCGTGAGAAGATGTTTGAACGTTTGAGACATGAGGAGCAAACGGTGGGCTATATTGATTTTATAACCATCTCGGCATCGGTGATGTTCTCGATGAAGTACGAACTGAGCATCGAGGAAATGGAGAAGCAGACATTATACAATAATATCCGAAAGAACGACTACCCGACAAGTGAGGACTATCTGGAAGGTTTGACGATTGAATCATGTGACTATCGTGAACTATACGAAAAATATAAAGACGAGCCGAATGTGGTGTTTATAGTGGACCCTCCATATTTATCAACAGAGGTTGGAACATACAAAATGTACTGGCATTTGTCTGACTATCTCGATGTGTTGAATGTGCTCAAAGGAAAGCCGTTTGTTTATTTCACATCAGATAAGTCGTCTATCATTGAGCTTTGTGAATGGTTAGGCAAGAATAAAACGCTCGGCAATCCGTTTGAAGGTTGTAAGCGTTTCGAGTTCAATGCGCATGTGAACTTTGATGCAGGTTACAAAGATATGATGCTCGTGAAGTCTAATGCCGCATAATTTGAACCTCGTTTGAACACTGTTTGTTCGCCGTTCAAAAACCATAAAAGCAGCCCAAAACGGACTGCTTTTTTATTGCTTTAAAGTGTCGTGTGTGCGAAATTTTTAGAACGTTTCGTTTTTCCCTATTTTTGCACGTTTCGTTTTTCAAATCGAGCACATTTCGTTTTGCCGGATTTACTTTCTCATAAGATTATCTCCTATCTATTTAAGTTGCACATTATATATATGTATAGGTAAGTGCTGAAAGAAGATCTCAGCGCCCTGCCCTTTCTATAAACAATAACGCAAGAAAGGGAAATTCTAAATATGCGGACGCCGCATTTAACACATATTTAACATGTTTCAAATTAATAAAGCGTAATTTGAACCGAACAAGCGATGCTTTGCTTTGTGACTATCAATAAAATATCGTAACTTTGTAAGCAGCAATATATCAATTTGTTTATATCCTAAGACTCACATACCACTATGAAATCTTTAAAAGAATTATACAGAATAGGCAAAGGTCCGTCGAGCAGTCACACAATGGGACCGCAGAAGGCGGCACAGACCTTCGCTGCGCACAACAAGGACGCAAAGTCGTTTGAGGTGACGTTATACGGCAGCCTGGCAGCAACGGGCAGAGGTCACATGACAGACGTAGCAATCGACGAAGTGCTGCGCCCCATCGCTCCGCTGAGCATCGTGTGGCAGCCTAAGGTGTTCCTGCCCTATCACCCGAACGGCATGAAGTTCGTAGCGTTCGACGCCGAAGGCAACCGCATGAACGAGTGGATATGCTACAGCGTGGGCGGCGGCGCACTGTCGGAAGGCGAGAAGAGCCGCTGGTTCAACAACAAGCGCGAGGTGTATCAGAAGAACACGCTGCACGAGATACAGCAGTGGTGCGAGAATCACGGACGCGGCTACTGGGAGTACGTTGACGAGTGCGAGGACGAGGACATCTGGGAGTATCTGATGGAGGTTTGGCGCGCCATGCAGGAGGCAGTAGAACGCGGCATCGACCACGAAGGCGCACTGCCCGGTCCGCTGAAGCTGCCACGCAAGGGTCCAATCTACTACGTAAAGGCGAGCGGCTACAAGCAGTCGCTGCAGTCGCGCGCACTGGTTTACGCCTATGCCCTGTCGGTGAGCGAAGAGAACGCATCGGGCGGCACCATCGTCACCGCCCCCACCTGCGGTTCGTGCGGCGTATTGCCAGCCGTGCTCTACCACCTTGCAAAGGGACACAAGTTCAGCGACACACGCATACTGCACGCCCTCGCCACAGCCGGCATCTTCGGCAACGTGGTGAAGCAGAACGCCTCAATCTCGGGTGCCGATGTAGGCTGCCAGGGCGAGGTAGGCGTAGCGTGCGCCATGGCTTCTGCAGCTGCCTGCCAGCTGTTCGGTGGCAGTCCGTCGCAGATAGAATATGCAGCCGAAATGGGACTGGAGCATCACCTCGGCATGACGTGCGACCCGGTGTGCGGATTGGTACAGATACCGTGTATCGAGCGCAACGCTTTCGCCGCTACTCGCGCTCTCGATGCCAACCTCTATGCGTCGTTCTCCGACGGAACACACAGCGTGTCGTTCGACCGCGTGGTGAAGGTAATGAAGCAGACCGGTCACGACCTGCCGTCGCTCTACAAGGAGACGAGTACGGGCGGACTGGCGCAGGCTTACGAGCAGCACATGCGCAAGTTGGCGGAGCAAGCAAACTCGAACGAAGAGGATATCAGTAAGTTTGGATACAACTAAATAAAATTCTCATTTCTCAACTAATACAATCTGTGGCGTGCGAAGTGCAGGCTTCAGCTCGCCACCGATATAATAAACGCCGAGCCGTGTGGGCACAGCCTGTGCCCCTGCTCGTGCGAGAGCCTGACTGGCGAATGTCGTGGTGAGCCATTGCCCTGCGACAGCATCGAAGACATAAAGATTACCACTGAATTTATACCAGCCGATTGGCTGCTTGAGGTAATCGTCTTTCTTCACACACTCATATCTACCGCTGATTGCATCGAGAAATATCGTGCGGTTCACGCCGCCTGTGGCGTACAACCGATTGCCGTCCGCCCACGCAATACCACCCGAGAGTGTCATTTCCTCGCCATCAGCAGAGCGCGGAGCAGACAGAACGCCCCACTCCTTCGTGCGTATGTCGTAGACATAGCCATCGGTGTGTACCTTGCTCTGCTCGCCATCGGCATAAAAACCTCCCCAAACGTACACCTTATTATTATAAGCAGCGGCTACGGGCTGCACACGTGGCGCACCCGGGACGCGGATAGTGGCAGACGCAGTGTTGTTAGATGCTTGAGCAATCGAGTTTGCGCCTTGGTTGGTGACGTTTGAGTCGAGCTGATAGCGCAGAACATTGGCAGACGGCTTGCCATTCTGATTGCCACCAACAACGAATACGTCTGTTCCGGCGAGTGCCATAGCCATGTTGTCCACCGTAGCAGACAGGTCGGCAAGACGGTTAAGCTCAATGCCTGTGCCGGCAGCGTTCAAGTGTACACTATAAACCGAGGCAAGCGAGTGGTCGTTGTTGTTGCCACCGATGAAGAGCAGACTGTCGCCACTCGCAACCGTTGCGCCATACGCAGCCGGCTCGGGCAGGAACCCCACCAAGCGCCATTGCAGTGTCTCGCGGTCTATGCGTGCTGCATATACACCAGCGTAATACTTTTTCGGCTTACCTGCTTCGGGGAAGTTGCAACCGCCAGCCATAACGAGATAATCACCTATCTGACCGGCATAACATGCCGACACACCGAGCGAATAACCTGGTTCGGCAGAGGGAAAACCAACAACGCTATGCACGCGCTGCGCAGAGAGAGGCAGGGTAGCGAAAAGAAAAAGGAATAAGGACTGGAGTCGGTTCATAAAAAATAGAAATTAAAGGGAGGATGTGCCAAAATAGAATATCGTATTTTCTATTTTGACACGCCCTACTCTAATGCAATTAAGTGGGTGCGTGGCACCCTACTCTAAGACAACTTAGTGGGTGCGTGGGTATGGCAGGATGCCATACCCTCCTATTATTACGCTTCGAGCTTTTTCAAGATCTCCTGACAGAGCATGTAGCCCTTGATCATCATACGCGGAATGTGGAACGGACCCTTGTAGAGGTTGCCCTTAGCCGGCTGCGCCACAGTTCCGTCGCGATGCAGATAGCCGTACCACTCGCCGTACTCGGCATCGGGGAAGTGGGCGTATGTCCACTCGCTGATGCGCTCGTGACGATAGAGATACTTCTCGTCGCCCGTTCCGAGGTAAGCGTAGAGCGAAGCGATGATGGTCTCGCACTGCGGCCACCAGAACTTCATGTCCTGCGAGTAGTCCTGCGATGGCAGGTTCTTGCAGTCGCGGAAGTTGATGATGCCACCGTACTGCTTGTCCCATCCCCAGTCCCACGACCAGTCGAACACCTGCAGAGACAGGTCGAACATCGGCTTGTCCCAGCCGCGCAGCTTAGCCTCCTCCATGATGAACCAAGAGGTCTCGATGCAGTGGCCAGGGTTGATGGTGCGAGTCATATTGGTGTCGATGAACTCGCCATTCTCGCCAACTGTTTCAAGCAAGCACTTGAACTCAGGATGGATGAAGTACTTCTTCAACTTCTCTATCGACTCGTCAATCTGCTGAGTGAGCTTCGGATCGTCCACCACCTTGCGGATGCAAGAGCCTACGTTGATGAGAATCATAACGATGCTATGACCCTGCAACTTCACGTCAGCCTCGAACTTAGCGGGCAGGAAGCCCGGTGTAGCGAGGAAGCGCTGTGTGTCTTCAAACACCTGGATGGCGCGCTTTGCCCAGTGCTGGTCGCCTGTAGCGAGAGCATACTCAGACATCGCGATTGCGGCGAAAGTCTCTGAGAACACGTAGCGACGCTTGCGCAGCGGCTTGCCCTCAGCAGTCACAGAGAAGTACATGTGTCCCTGCTCGTCGAAGCAGTGCTTCTCGATGAACTCGAGTGTAGACTTGGCAGCGTCGAGCCACTCCTGGTTCTTCTCTACATTGTTATAAGCGAACGAGCAGATGAAGGCGAAACGGCCCTGAAACCACACCGACTTTGTTGTATCCATCAGCGATCCGTCGCGGTTGACGCAGGTGTACACGCCACCGTTCTCGCGGTCCAAGCCGTACTCCATCCAGAACGGCATGATATTCTCGGTCAGGTCTTTCTTGTAAGACTCAGCCCACGACTTGATATATTCTTTTACGTTCATTTTCTTAAAGGTGATATGTTGTTATGTTGACGGGTTGACATTAGAACTGGTTAGCACGCTCGAAGAATCCGATCTCTTCAAGCTCCTTCTTCATCTGAGCCTCTTCCTCGTCAGTCATGTTGCGGAACGGCACACGGTTCGGTCCGAGGTCGAATCCGAGGAGCTTCATGATGCGCTTTCCGCCCACGATGTTACCGCGGAAGTGGCAGATGACGTTGATAACCTCCTGTGAGAAGTTCTGCTTCTCACGAGCTGTCTCGAGGTCGCCGCGGTTCCATGCGTCGATGATACCTACGAGTTCACGACCGTTGTAGTTGGTTGTGCCGCCGATGCCGCCACGAGCACCGCCCTGGGCAAGGCTCGGGAGGATTGTCTCGTCCTGTCCGTGGAGCATGTCGAACTTGCCGCCACCGTAGAGACGACACTGATTGTACTCGTAGAGTGCCTCGTATGTGTACTTGATGCCTGCGAAGTTCTTGATGCGTCCGTCGACAGCCTTCAAGAGGTCTACCATCGGCAGGAATGCGCCGTTGAACGCAGGGATATGATAGTAGTAGAACGGCAACTCAGGAGCAGCGTTTGCGATAGTCTCGCAGTACTCCACGAGTTCTTCGATGCGACCAATCTTCGGGAACGGAGGTGCCATCGAGCCGATGCCCCATGCACCAATCTTCTGAGCGTGCTCGGCAAGGCGCACACTCTCGCGCAGACAGCAGCTGCCCACATGCACAATAACCTTGAAGCCTTCGGGAGCAACACTCACCCAACGCTCTGCAAGCTGCATACGCTCCTCGGTGGTGAGCATATATCCCTCGCCAGACGATCCGTTTATGAACACGCCCTTCAAGCCATTCTTCTGCAACATCTTTGCATAAGCCTCGATTGGTTCGAGATTAACGTCACCATTTGCATAGAACGGTGTAAACGGTGCGTCGATAAGTCCTACTATTTTTTCCATAGTCTTGTTTATTTTAATTGATTATTAATTTATTGTTTTCAATTAAGAGATGAAAAGTTATTGAGTATTCTCACCACCTCAACATCTCACCACCTCAACATTTATTCAACATTGTCTGATGTTGGGCGCAAGCACACCAACTGCAACACGAGTGCCACGATGACGATGCCACCGAGCACGGCGAAACCCATGCCGAGATTGCCGCCGTCGGTCCACTTGCCGAGCAGTTGAGTAACGGCAGCACCTGCGAACACGCCCACCATATTCATGATGCCGTAAGCTGTAGCACGATACTTAGCCGAGATAATCTGGCAGAGTATAGGCATGTTGTTAGCGTCGAACATGCCGAAGCCGATGCCGAACAACATTCCGGCTCCCACTACCGCCACTACGCTATGACCGAAGCCGAGCAGAATGAGTGCCGGTATAGTCATACCCAAACCGATAGCACTGGTATAGATACGTCCGCGTATGTTGCGGAGCACCCACTTGTCGGACAACACGCCACCGAGGAGCACGCCCACAAAAGACGAAGCGGCAATGGTGATAGTAGACATCGGACCAGCCTCCGCCATATCCAGACCGAGGTTCTCGGCGAAGAGCGTAGGCAGCCAGTTCTTAGTAGCCCAACCCGGGAGGCTCGGCACAGCGAAGTAGATGAGTATCACCCAGAACGCCCATGTGGAGAGCACCACGCTGAGTCCGCGCCAAAGGCTCTCCTTCTTCATCAGCGTTGCAGGATTGGGCGAAGCTGCGACAGCAGCCACAGTCTTCGGTTTGTCGTGCAGAAGCAGCGCAAGTACCACCGAGTAAGCGATGCCGATGATGCCGAACCAGTAGAAGGTGCTATGCCATGAGAAGGTGGCAGCGATAGTAGCACCAAATCCGCCCACCGCCTGACCTACGTACAGACCCGTCATGTGTATACCGATAGCCAGCGAGCGCGACTTGCCCTCATGCCAGTCGGCAATGAGCGACAATGCGGAAGGTATATACAGAGCCTCGCTCACGCCCATAAGCGCACGCAACCAATAGAGCTGGGTGAAGTCGGAGGCGTAGCCCATGAGGTACGTGACGGCTGACCATACAAACAGACTGCCCACAACGAGCTTCTTGCGACTCACACGGTCGGCAACCACGCCTGCGAACGGACTCACGATGCCGTATATCCAGAGGAACACAGCCATGAGCGCACCGAAAGCCTCAGCCTTCTGTAGCTCTACAATATCGAACTTCATTGCGCCCTGCATGGTTGATAGCATCTGACGATCCATATAGTTGAGCAATGCCACCACCCAAAGCAGTGCCACTACGAGCCACGGATAGAACTTTTTGTTTTTCATTTTGATAGAGATTTGTTTTTAGTTGTTTGTTTTTCAAGTTTAAGGCTGCACTCCGTAGCTGAATGCGGGGCGCAGCCTATCTTATTCAATGCAAAAGTATCACTTTTTTTCTACACGACAAAACAGAACGTGTGCTTAATTGTGTTTTCCTGCCTCACGCTTTGCAATTTCCTCGTTTGCCTTGTCACATGCGTATGCTGAGTCGTGCGCCTTATTGTCTTCATCGTAGTAGACGGTGCGATAGGTAGTACCTCCTCCGCCACCACTACTGGGTGCGGGCATTGCGTACAGAACGAAGCATATTATACCGCCGACTATCAATATCTGAATAATCAGTTTGAAGATAACGACAATCAGACCCCATACGGCTACGATGCAACCGAGTATATAGACAATAGTGAAGAGCGTAAGCAGTATGCCCAACTTCTTACTCTTCATAAGCTCGATGTTGCGCTTAAACGAGAGAAAAACGCCAATACCCAATGCCAAAAGGAAAGAAACGAGTATTAAGAACGTTTCAACCCATCCGCCCAAGTCTAAGAAATCGCATATGAGAGCAGAAGCTATCAGCACGGGGAATGCAGCGAGCATACTTATGAGTGCAGGTTTTACGGAGATACCATCTTGCACGTCGCCATCAAAGGCTTCGCCTAAGATTACAGGTTCGTAGAACTTGATGCTCATAACCTGATAGAACACTATCAAGCCGAACGGAATGATGCGCAACAACGAACCAAAGAAGCCATAACGGTTCTTGTCGCACCACCAGAAGCAGTCGGAGCCCAACACGCTGTAAGCCCATATCTCAATCAGCGTGCCCAGCATGATACACACAGGTATTGCTATCACGGCTATCGAGCGTATCTTATTGCTCCTCATAGCCAAGATGTTGAGCACCATGACGCCGAGGAAGAGCAACGCTATTATAATATAAGGTATAATAGAATAGAAGATGCGGCCCTGTATGGTATGCGCCAGCTCGTCCGACTTCGTCAGCACCTTGTCCTCTACACCCTCCGGGTTGTCCTTACTGAACACGAGGTTCTCGCTAAGCGTGCAGTATTTCTTGCCGTCTTTCTGTATTACGGCATATCCAATGGAGCCTCCCGTATCAATCAGACCCTTGTCGTAGAACTTATCCACGCCTTCTACCTGGTCGCCATCGTGCAGGTAGAACATGAGTTTCTCGCCCTTACTGTAGTAGGTGTCCTCTGAACGGATTGTCTCCACAACATCATATACAGCAACAGAGTCGCCACGTAGACACTTCACGTCGTACTTCTGCGCACTTGCCGCTACGACATATAGCAGCAGCAACATCAATAGGTTAATCGCTTTCTTCATAAGTTTTGTTGGTTTTTGGTTTATTAGTTTTGTTTATTAGTTGCATCTTTTCACTTCTACAAATATAGTAATAAATACTCAGACTGTGCAACTTAAACCAAACAAAAAGTCCCGAAACCAAATAAAAACGCCCGTTTACTGACACTTTGTCACCAAAAACAACTAAAACAGCAGTTCGTAGCGACATATTGTCACACATATAACGTTGGAATATAGTTTGTGTAATGGTTTATAGAAAACAAGAAAACAAAAAGAAAGGAGAACGATATGACATTCGACAAATTCACAATCAAAGCACAAGAGGTTGTTCAAGAGGCATTGAACACCGCACAGCGCAGTGGTCAGCAGAGCATCGAGCCGATGCACTTGCTGAAGGCTCTGCTTGTGAAGGCTAAGGACGTTACGACCTTTATCTTCCAGAAGCTTGGCGTGAATGCCATGCAGGTGGAGAGCGTTGCCGACGCCGAGCTGCAGCGTCTGCCGCGCGTTCAGGGCGGACAGCCTTATCTTTCTAACGATACCAACGCCGTGCTGCAGCGTGCGCAGGACTTCGCTACGAAGAACGGCGACGAGTTTACGAGCGTAGAGCCTATTCTGCTCGCTCTCTTGCAGGTGAACTCTACGGCGAGTCGCATCCTCAAGGACGCAGGCATGACCGAGGCTGACACCGTGAAAGCTATACAGGAGTTGCGTCAGGGCGAGAAGATACAGTCGCAGTCGGCTGACGAGAACTTCCAGAGCCTCGAGAAGTACGCCAAAAACCTCGTTGAGGAGGCGCGCCAGGGCAAGCTCGACCCTGTTATAGGTCGTGACGAGGAGATACGTCGCGTGCTGCAGATACTCTCGCGACGCACGAAGAACAACCCGATATTAATCGGTGAGCCGGGTACGGGTAAGACTGCCATCGTGGAAGGTCTCGCCGAGCGCATCGTGCGCGGCGACGTGCCCGAGAACCTGAAGGACAAGCAGCTCTACTCGCTCGACATGGGCGCACTCGTAGCCGGAGCCAAGTACAAAGGCGAGTTCGAGGAGCGACTGAAGAGCGTCATCAAGGAGGTGACCAACGCCGACGGTCGCATCATCCTCTTCATCGACGAGATACACACGCTCGTTGGTGCAGGCGGTGGCGAAGGTGCTATGGACGCAGCCAACATCCTCAAACCGGCACTTGCGCGTGGCGAGCTGCGCAGCATCGGTGCTACGACGCTCAACGAGTATCAGAAGTACTTCGAGAAGGACAAGGCTCTGGAGCGCCGTTTCCAGACCGTAATGGTCGACGAGCCTGACGAGCTTTCGGCTATCTCCATACTTCGTGGTCTGAAGGAACGCTACGAGAACCACCACAAGGTGCGCATACAGGACGATGCCTGCATAGCTGCCGTAAAGCTTTCGGAGCGTTACATCTCCGACCGCTTCCTGCCCGACAAGGCTATCGACCTCATGGACGAGGCGGCTGCAAAGCTGCGCATGGAGCGCGACTCGGTGCCCGAGGAACTCGACGAGATTACGCGCCGACTGAAGCAGCTCGAGATTGAGCGCGAGGCTATCAAGCGCGAGAACGACACCGAGAAGATTAAGCAGCTCGACAAGGACATCGCCGAACTGCGCGACCAGGAGAAGGCGTTCCGCGCTAAATGGGAGAGCGAGAAGGGCTTGGTGAACAAGATTCAGCAGGACAAGCAACAGATGGAGCAGCTGAAGTTCGAGGCGGAGCGTGCCGAGCGCGAGGGCAACTACGAGCGCGTGGCTGAGATACGCTACGGCAGACTGAAGGCTCTCGAGGAGGACATCCGTCAGATACAGAACCAGCTGAAGTCGACGCAGGACGGCAACGCCATGATACGCGAGGAGGTGACAGCCGACGACATAGCCGAGGTGGTAAGCCGCTGGACGGGAATACCCGTTACGCGTATGATGCAGAGCGAACGCGAGAAGCTGCTGCACCTTGAGGAGGAGCTGCACCGCCGCTTCATCGGACAGGACGAGGCTATCAAAGCCGTGAGCGATGCCGTAAGACGTTCGCGTGCCGGACTGCAGGACCCGAAGCGACCTATCGCTTCGTTCATATTCCTCGGCACGACGGGTGTGGGCAAGACGGAGTTGGCAAAGGCTCTCGCCGAATACCTGTTCAACGACGAGACGATGATGACGCGTATCGACATGAGCGAGTACCAGGAGAAGTTCAGCGTGTCTCGACTCATCGGTGCGCCTCCAGGATACGTAGGCTACGACGAGGGCGGTCAGCTGACGGAGGCTGTACGCCGCAAACCTTACTCTGTCGTACTCTTCGACGAGATAGAGAAGGCTCACCCCGACGTGTTCAACATCCTCTTGCAGGTGCTCGACGACGGACGACTCACCGACAATAAGGGTCGCACCGTCAACTTCAAGAACACCATCATCATTATGACTTCAAACCTTGGTAGCCAATACATACAGGCTCAGTTCGCAGGCATCACGCCCGAGAACCGCGACCATGTCATCGGCGATACTAAGGAGAAGGTGATGGAGATGCTGAAGAAGACCATACGCCCCGAGTTCCTCAACCGTATCGACGAGACTATCATGTTCCTGCCGCTCACGAAGGAGGAGATTGCGGAGGTTGTAACGCTGCAGATGAACGCCGTGAAGAAAATGCTGGAGCCGCAGGGCTTCACGCTCAACGTCACACCGGCAGCCATCAATTTCCTCGCCGACGAGGGCTTCGACCCGGAGTTCGGTGCACGCCCTGTGAAGCGCGCCATACAGCGCTGCGTGCTCAACGACCTCTCGAAGAAGATTCTTTCGGACGAAGTGTCGCGTGAGAAGCCGATTACAATCGATGCAGACAGCGAAGGCTTGGTGTTCCGCAATTAAAAAACGCAACAACTGTCATCCGCATCGGTCGATGCAGACATCCGCATCGGTCGACGCAAACATCCGCAACGGTCGACGCAGACATCCGCATCGGTCGATGCAGACATCCGCAACGGTCGACGCAGACATCCGCAACGGTCGACGCAGACATCCGCAACGGTCGACGCAGATGTCCATAACGGTCGATGCAGCATAGATAAAGTCAACATAGATACTAAAAAAAAGTAGCAGAGGTCAACGACTTCTGCTACTTTTTTTGTTTAAACACTTGCCAAGAGTGTGCCGAACGCACCTCTTGAGATTTTATTTACTTCACGTATTTCTTTCCGTTCTGGATGTAGATGCCCTTTCCTAAGGTGCTGAAGTTGTTGCCGACATAGCGTCCGTCGATGGTGTAGATGCGTCCGTCGTTGGTCTTAACGTCGACCTGCACGTCCTCGATGCCGGTCTCGCCAGCCACGCATACCTTCACCTCGTCGAGGAAGAAGCGCTTTCCGCCGTTGAAGTAGACACGGTCGTAGCCGTTGCCCTCAAACTCTACAGCGTAGTCGTTCCACTTGCCTTCCTCCATGAAGAAGCGCTCAAGCATCTTGTTGCCGAAGTAAACGTCGATAGTGTTGTCGTCGCCCTTGAACGGAGCCGCCTTAAATGTGAGGCGCACCTTGCCCGGCACGTTGAATGAAGGCGTAGAAGCCTCGCCCGGCACAGCCTTTGAACCAAAGCGTGCGCACTTGTTGCCGGCGTTGCCCTTGTTGAAAACCCAACCTGTCAGGTCGGTCTTCAGTGCGTTGCTTGTATTAGGATTCCAAATGCCGTCGTTGCCACCCTTAGCGGTGTTGGCATCGAAGGTCTCGTTGAGGAGCACTGCTCCCGGAACGATGTCGATGTTCATGCCAGGCAGACCGCGGAAACGGAACGAAACAGTTCTGTCGGCGTTCTGTGTGATACCGAGCAGAGCCTTGCCCATGAGCTTCGAGCCGTCGAAGTTGGCGTTGAAGAGTGTAGCAGCAGGCGCAGAAGTGTCGGTAAGACTGTCGTTCTTCACAACGCCATTCTCCATGTACGGGTATGTATCGTAGGCTGCTTTATGACCTGTCGCCATGTTGTCGGCATGGAACACCGACATACGCTGGTGAAGTGGGTCGTCGTTCACGCTGTTTGCATCCCACACCGACTGGAGATAGTCGACATGTGTCACGAGTAAACCGTTACCTGGCAGCGATGCGTCCCAGTTTGTTTTCTGGCGGTTGTCGATGATGTAGTACTCGTCGCGGTTGTTCTCGTTGTACATGATGTATGTCTTGCCACCCTCGCTGAGCGGTTTCATGTTCGAAATGTCCTGGTTCTTCACCAGCTCGATTGGCTCTATCCAGCCAGCCACCCACTTCTCGTAGCCTGTGAAGCCTGCCGGGCAGAAGCCGTTGCCGTTGTAGCAGCCGGAGTGGAGCAAGTCCCAGTCGTCCATGCCGTAGCCGCCGGAGTAGGTAGTGTCGTACATATCGGCGAAGCCAAGGCAGTGAGAGAACTCGTGGCATACGGTGCCGATGCCGTCGCACTCCTTGTCGGGGTTGAGCTCGCTACTGCAAGCGTATGTGTTTATGTAAATGCCCTCGCCTGTATCGTACACCTTACCATAGTCGCTTGCGCGGAGAGTGCTCATGTGAGGCCAGATGTTAGACGCAGCTGCTCCCTCATAGTTCTCGCCACGTCCGGCGTAGAGGAGGAACACCTGGTCGGCATAGCCGTCGTTGTCCCAGTCGTAGTCCTTGAAGTTCACCTTGCCCTTGCACTGGCCGAGTGCCCATGCCACGAGCTCGCCGATGTGACAGTCCGTTCTGCCGTTAGAATAGTTCTCGCCGTAGTAAGCAGCCTCCTTCGGAGCTGTGACAGGACCGACGATATCGAACGTCAGCTCGAACTGACCACCGCTCTGTGCGTGGTAGTAGTCGCGCACAGAACCCTTGAATGAGCCTTCCACGTAGTTCTCCTTGTTGGCAAACTTCTCGTAGAACGCCTTGTCGTGCTTGCTGTTGAACGGACGGTCGGGGAACTGCACGAGCATGATCAGACCCTTCTTCTGTCCGAAGTAGCCCTTCTTGCCCTCGTCAGCCTTCTTCATACGCAGACGTTTTGCGCCAATGACCTCGTTCACCTTTGCACGCTTCAGGCGCGCACTCTCACGAGCAGCCGGCATATCCATGAGCTCGTAAAGCCCATCGGCATTCTGATAGTAGCACTTGCCGTCCTCGGCGAGATAATAGTGCAGGAACTCGTCGCCCTGAAGCGAAGCCTTCAGTTCGGTTCCATTGACAAGCTTGATGACGGTAGTGCCCTTTCTTGCAGGAACAGCAAAAGCAGAGAGCGACGCCATAGCTATGCACAACGATAGTAAAGTCTTTCTCATATAAGATTTGGATGTTAAAATAAATATGCAATAATGATTTAAATCAGTTGCAAATTTACTTATTTAATTTTCATTTTTCAGTGTTTTTCAAATAATTATGTATGATGCGATGTGTTTTTCACCAATTTTAAACTAACTTTGTAGAGTTGATATCAACCCCTCACCACAACAACACCTCAACATCTCACCCCCTCACCCCCTCAACATCTCAACATCATTTAAAACCCAACAATATGGAAAACAACGAAAAAGACCACATCCAGTTGCCCGACAACGCCTTCACCGAGTTGAAGCCGGGCGAGGAGTATCAGCCCGTGATGGAACCGGGCAGGAGTTATCCGGAAGTGAACCTATGGTCGGTGACCTGGGGCATCATCATGGCGATGCTCTTCTCAGCCGCCGCTGCCTACCTCGGACTGAAGGTGGGACAGGTGTTTGAGGCAGCCATCCCTATCGCCATCATTGCCGTAGGCGCATCAACACTTGCCAAGCGCAAGAACCCGCTTGGCGAGAACGTCATCATCCAGAGCATCGGTGCCTGCTCGGGCACCATCGTAGCCGGTGCCATCTTCACGCTGCCTGCCATCTACATTCTGCAGGCTAAGTATCCGGAGATGAGCGTATCGTTCGTGAAGGTGTTCATGTCGTCGCTGCTCGGCGGTATCTTGGGCATACTGTTTATGATTCCGTTCCGCAAGTACTTCGTGAAGGACATGCACGGCAAGTACCCCTTCCCCGAAGCCACTGCCACTACGCAGGTGCTCGTGAGCGGAGCCAAGGGTGGCTCGCAGGCTAAGCCGTTGCTCATCGCCGGACTCATCGGTGGTCTGTACGACTTCATCGTGGCTACCGTCTACTGGTGGAACGAGTGCTTCACGACGCGCGTCGCGGAATGGGGAGCCGTAGCTGCCGACAAGGCGAAGCTCGTGTTCAAGGTGAACACCGGTGCTGCCGTGTTAGGCTTGGGCTATATCATCGGCTTGAAGTATGCCTTCATCATCTGCCTCGGCTCGTTCGCCGTATGGTGGCTCATCGTGCCGGGCATGTCGATCATCTTCCACGACCAGGTGCTCAACCTCTGGAACCCTGAGATTACGCAGACCGTTGGCGCAATGTCGCCAGAACAGATCTTCAAGTTCTACGGCAAGAGCATCGGTATCGGTGGCATCGCCATGGCTGGCATCATCGGCATCATCAAGTCGTGGGGCATCATCAAGGGTGCCGTATCGCTCGCTGCTAACGAGATGAAGGGTGGCGCACAGTCGTCTGCCAACACCGTGCGCACACAACGCGACCTGCCGTTCAAGTTCATCGCCATCGCTTCCATCGCTACGCTCATCATCACCTTCCTCTTCTTCTGGTTCGGTGTGATGGATGGCAATCTGCTCTTCGCCGTTGTAGGCATTCTACTCGTCACCGTCATAGCGTTCCTCTTCACCACCGTAGCCGGCAATGCCATTGCTATCGTAGGCTCCAACCCCGTATCGGGCATGACGCTTATGACGCTCATCCTCGCGTCGGTGGTGCTCGTGGCTGTCGGACTGAAGGGTACTGGCGGTATGGTTGCCGCGCTCATCATGGGTGGCGTGGTCTGCACCGCACTCTCTATGGCAGGCGGTTTCATCACCGACCTCAAGATTGGCTACTGGCTCGGTACAACGCCGAAGAAGCAGGAGACTTGGAAATTCTTAGGCACACTCGTATCGGCTGCTACCGTTGGCGGCGTGATGATTTTGCTCAACCAGACATACGGCTTCGCAAGCGGAGCCCTCGCTGCTCCTCAGGCTAACGCTATGGCTGCTGTCATCGACCCGCTTATGAACGGCGTGGGCGCACCGTGGGCACTGTACGCTATCGGAGCCGTAATCGCTGTGGTGCTCACCTACTTCAACATTCCGGCTATCGCCTTCGCACTCGGCATGTTCATCCCATTGGAGCTGAACACTCCGCTCCTCGTTGGTGGCATTGTGAGTTGGTACGTTACATCGCGCTCTAAGGACGCAGAGGTGAACCGCGAACGTGGCGAGAAGGGCACACTGCTCGCCAGTGGTTTCATCGCTGGTGGCGCACTGATGGGTGTTCTCTCTGCCCTGCTCCGCTTCTGCGACGTACACTTCGTAACTGATGGCTGGATGAAATCGTGGCTTGCTAATCCGCTGTCAGAGGTAGCTTCGCTCGCAGCCTACTGCTGCTTGATCGGCTACTTCGTGTTCGCCACAAAGAGCAAGAAGTAAGGATATAGAATATAGAGCATACGCATCGGTTGATGCGCAACATCATACTAACGTTATACACACAAAACAAGGGGTGCAACCGCGGTTGCACCCCTTGTTCTGTATGTATAGCGTATAGCTTAAAATATTAATCGATTTCTTCGTCAGCCTCGTAGCCACCCATCTCGCGGATAGCATTTTTCAGCATAGTGTACTGCTGATAGAGGTGGTTTACCGGCTCCTCGCCCTTAGTGTAGTCGTGCATCGGAGCCTTGAGGAAGAAGCTCAGGAAGCGCTGTATGCCGTAGCGTCCGGCACGAGCAGCGAGGTCGCTCAGCAATGTGAGGTCGAGCAACAGCGGAGCTGCGAGGATAGAGTCGCGGCAGAGGAAGTTAATCTTGATCTGCATCGGGTAGCCCATCCATCCGAAGATGTCTATGTTGTCCCATCCCTCCTTGTTGTCGTTGCGAGGCGGATAGTAGTTGATGCGCACCTTGTGATAGTACTGTGTATCCTCGTCGTTGCCGTGTCCGTAGAGGTCGGGCTGCACGTCGGGCTTGAGGATTGTCTCGAGTGTAGAGAGCTTGCTGACCTCCTTGGTGTGGAAGTTGGCAGGCTCGTCGAGCACGAGTCCGTCGCGGTTACCGAGGATGTTTGTAGAGAACCATCCGCTCAAACCGAGGCAACGTGAGCCAATCATCGGAGCGAAACCGCTCTTCACGAGCGTCTGACCGGTCTTGAAGTCCTTACCGGCGATAGGCATCTTGGTCTGCTCAGCGAGCTCCCACATAGCAGGGATATCGACTGTGGTGTTAGGAGCACCCATGATGAACGGCGCACCCTCTGTGAGTGCGGCGTAAGCGTAGCACATAGAAGGAGCTACATGCTCGCGGTCGTCAGCCTTCATAGCTGCTTCGAGAGCTGCCACAGTGCCGTGTTTCTCCATGTCTACCGGTACGTAGATCTCGGTAGATGCTGCCCAAATAACAACGATGCGTGCGCAACCGTTCTGCTCCTTGAAGTCGCGGATATCCTTGCGGAGAGCCTCAACCATCTCCCAGCGAGTCTTGCAGTCCTTAACGTTGTCGCCGTCAAGGCGCTTAGCGTAGTTCTTGTCGAAGGCAGCCTTCATCGGCACCACCTTTTCCAACTCCTCGCGCACGGGGTTGATATCCTTCTCCTTCAGCACCTCGGCATACATAGCTGCCTGATAAGCGTTCTGTGGATATACGTCCCATGTTCCGAATACGATATCGTTGAGATCGGCGAGAGGCACGATATCCTTATAGTGCAGATACTTCTTGTCTGCGCCCTTGCCAACACGAATCTTGTCATACTGAGTCATTGAACCAACAGGCTTAGCAAGTCCCTTGCGAGCCATGAACACACCAGTCATAAAGGTGGTGGCTACTGCGCCACAGCCTACGACCAAAATACCCAGCTTTCCTTCTGCTGGCTTAACGTTAGTTTGTTTCATCTTTTAGTTATTAAATTTTTAATACTTAGGTTTCTATTTCTATTCTGTTATGAACAAACATCGGGCAGAAGCATATTAACGCTTCACACCCGAATTGCCTCACAACACGACTTAGCAAAAGTACTAATTTAATCCGAGAAACGCCCAACTTAAACCAGTTGTTTTAAAAATATGGTACTATTTAACACTTTTGTTACAATATATAACAACACAATTGCTCTACGAAACCAATCACAGACTATTACAGAACATCTGAAAGCAGCAAACAGATACACGTTTTGTCGGGCAGTGGGTCTTCTTTGGGGTTGGCATAATAGATGAACGCCACCTTTTGATTGGATCCGTCTTCATCGCGCGTAATGGTTAGCTTGGCATGGGAACCGCCCCCGAAGAAGTTTTCGAGCATGAAGTCCTGACGTTTCTGATAGAGTTGCATATCGATAATATTGCCTTTGTAGCGCACGCTGTCGCGATAAGTCAAAGTGCAACACTGCTTACGTTGCTCGCTATCGTACGTCACAACCAACCTACCCATATCTGCAACGAGGGTGTCCTCGGGCAGTTCGCTGGAGAACTCGACGTGATAGCGGAACGAATAGGGATTAAAAAAACTGTCCTGTGCATGACTGGTGCATACACAGGATAGTATAATGATAACGAATGATAAAAATCTGAGCTTTGCCATTTCAGTAGAAATACTGTTTTGTCAATTCTGCATGTCAGCACTGATTAGACTAACATTACCACCAACCGAGTGAGCAATCGCTCTCTGGGCAGTTGTTGGTTGCATACTCATCAGCGAGTTTGCGACAAGCGGCTCCCAGTTCCTTTCTGTTGAGCTGTACCGACTCGTCGCCATAGGCTGTTTCGTACACCTTCTCCATCATCTCTAAAGCCTGCTCGTAGAGGTTGCAGTCCTCTGGAATGGCGCAGAGCTCGAACAAAGCCTGCTCGTACTGCTTGCCATTGATGAGCGTTTGTGCCTTACGTATGATTGAGGCAGCGTTGTTGTTGTAGTAGTCGATGATGCGCTGCTTCGACTTGTCAACGAGTTTGCGGAGCTGTGGCGAGTTCTTGATGTTCTTCAACGCATTAGTGAGCGCCTGCTCTTCGGTGTTGCCGATGCCAGTGAACTCAACGATAGACGTACCGAAGCACGACTTTGTGCGTGCATCGCCAACGGCGAAGGTTGCTGATATGCGTTGCGCCATCTTTGTGCCTGCCACTTCTGTCTGCAACGGAACGGTCTTGCACGCCAATACGAAGCGCGAGTTGTAGCCACTCACCAGCTTCATCGAGGTGATGACGCTGCGCAAACGAGCCTCTACGATAGCCTTCTGACCTTCAGTTGCCTTGCTCTCCTTTGCATCGTACATCGGCGAGAGCGTTATCTGTGCAGAACCTGCGAGCGAGCAAAGTGTCAACGCTGCAAGAACAAATAGTTTTCGTATCTGCATAATCATAATGTTTTAGAACGACATGTTATTTGTTTTTGAAGTCTCGCAAGCCGATAGAACTTGCAAGACTTTCCTTTTGCTATTACTCAACGAGGAAGTTGACACGTCCGAGCCTGTTGCCCTGTCCCTTGCTCACCTTAAAACCTGTCTCTGCTTTGAATGCCTTTCTTACGCCCTTAGCCCATTCTTCTGCCTCTATTGGTTCACCGCTCTCGTCGAAGAATGGTATGCGCACAGCCTTGAACTCAACCGTATCAGCTGTCTTGCGTCCTATCTTGCAAGCCCGATTTACGGCGTGCTTCTTCACCCACGAGTAGAGGAACTCGTCGTATGTGTCGCCGTCATCGCCGATCTCGTCCTTGATGAAGTTGATGCCGGCACTTGGTGCTGAGCGGAACACAACAACAATCTTGCGACCGTTGTCGCGCAGGTCCTTATAATACTCGATGATGCGGTCGCACAAGTCGTCACAGTTGCCTGCCACTGCCTTACGCAGTGCGAGGTCGGTAGGATCCATTGTCATAGAAATGGTGCCTTCTACCGACGACACCTGCTCATAGGTGTAAGCGTCGACAGCCTTTATAGTATAAGAAATATTCTTGCGCGGACCAACCATTTGCACAGCATAGTCGACATCTACGCGGATGTCAGGACGTGCCTGCTGCATGAGTTCGTCCATAGCGTTCTTCTCTGCCTCATAGCCGTCAGCTGCATTAGCAAGTTCTTCGGCGCGTTCGCGCTTCATATCCTTAAGAATGCTCTGCAGGTCTTCGTGCTCGAACTTACGCTCCTCGAACACCTTCTGCACAGATTGGATAACCGAACCCATTTCGCGTGTGTTCACAAAGGCTTCGTTATACTTAGGTATGTATTCTGTCTCGCCCTGATTGTTGAACGTCTTCATAAAACCATGATCATTCATCCACGAGTCGGCAGGGAAGACGATAATGGTAGGCATTGCTGCCTGCTGCGCCTTCATCACAACTGCGAAGGTAAGGAGCAGAAACAAACTAAAAATTCTTTTCATAATACGTTTATCTATTTACATTAAAACATCTGCTATTATCGAGTATTAGCGCGAGAAGATGCTGCGTGCTCCTTCTATAATGCCATCCTTCTCCATGCGTTTGCGCAATTCTTTGAGATTGACCTGCACGAGCAAACCAACCTGCCACTCTTTCTTGCCTTTGATAACATCACCGGCAGACTGTGCGCCACGGCTTGTAAGTTGTATGTACTGGCGGTATTCGCCCGAATTGAAGAAGCGGTCAAAGTACTCCTTGTGTGCCTGATAGCCTTCTGGGCAGAGCGGAGGCACATTGCCCTGTTTGCCAGAATAGTTGGCAGCCAAGCCTTTAAAGAGCAGTCCGTGTACGGCGTTGCGCATACAGATATCTTTAGTAAGCAGTTCTTTCTTCTTACCATAGCTCCACACCTTGAATACCGTAAAGCCAACTGTGGATGCTGGTACGTCCTTTACATAAGTAAGCTCATAACTGTAATCGACAAAATCCTTCTTTTTACCAGCACTTACTGAAAGTGCCATACAGAAGCAGATAGCGATAAAGAGTAATCTTTTCATAATCAAATCTATTTAGCATTTAACCAAAAACGTCTTTTAAAAGCTACACACCTATTATATATAAATATGTAGTAGCTTTTAAAAGACAGTAATTAATATTTATATTTTATTTTGCAAGACGAATAAGACAGCCCTCACCCACCTTCTTTCCTGGTTTGCCATCGAATATGGTGTACTTCAACTCGGCATTGCCTTCCTTCTTCTCACCGTCTTCAGCTTCGCCTTCGAGGGTCTCGTTAGCACCTTCCTGGTTGTCCCAAACAGAGTTCTTGGCTACCTTGATAGTACCAACTTTCTTCCACTCCACTTCGTTTCCGTCCTTCTGACACATGAACACGTCGAACTTGTCGCCTGCCTTCACGCCTTCCTTTGTACCGATGTAAGCGACGAGCTTGCCATCTTCCTCATGAAGCGAACTCATTGGGCGGAACTCGTCGTAGTCGCGCTGCAGGGCAGCGAAAGCAGCGTCGGTAGCACGCAATGCACCACGAGCGATAAGCTTGTCGAGGTTAGCCGACTTCATTGTCAAGCCTGCGCCTGCGTACTTAGATGAGCGACCAACATACTTCAGCTGGTAGTTTGCGTTAGCGTTGAAGTCGGCTACGTTATTCCAGTATTATTATACATTTCCAGTGTCTTTTCAGAATCCCAATCGAGCTTGAAGAGATAAGCATTTGTTCTTACGAAGTAGCCTTTTGTCTTGGCAGCAGCTGTCTCGGCAGCCTTCACTGCGATGTTGCCTGCCATCTTGGCGATGCCTGGCAAGAACTCCAACGTAACCTTAGCCATTGCAATAGCTGTAGCGCTCTTCTCCTTTGCGTTCATCATACGATAGTTGTTAACACACACGTATGTTGTGCTCAGCAGTTTTGTATGCAAATTGTAAAAAATATCGTTATTTCCTGTTTCTAGCGCCACCTTGCGAGCTTCTTCGCTCAAGCCCACCTTACCATACTCATAAATAGTTCCCATGTCAAAAGCAGCCACGTTCTTGTAGTCAGCTCCCTGCGGAACATGCCATTTAGCCACGAGCTGGTTGCCGAACTTGTTTGCATTGAAGTAGTTGAGCAAGCGTGCTGCGTACTCGCGTTCTGCGATAGGGTCAACCTTTACGCCCATTGAAGCGAGCGTGGTCTTGAGGAGTGCGTCCTTAGCCGACTCTTTCTCGATAGCGTCCATCTCTGCCTTTGTGGCTGTAGGTACGGTAGACCAGTCGATGTGGTGGCTACCCAGGTTGAAGTCGTTATAGTTAGGATAGCGCGTTGCGAAGTCGATGCCGTCGAACGCCTTGTTTGTTACCTCGTAAGCGTGGGCATACTCCTCGTTGTCGGCTGGCATATCGAGTTTAAGCATGTACACTGAGTTACGGATGTAGAGTGAGTCAGCATTTTCCTGTGCGCTCACAGCGTTTGGTGCCATGCTCAGAAGAGCGAGACCCAAGAACAGATTTGTTTTCATTTGTTGATATTTTTTAGGTTTTAAATTCGTTGGTTGTAGTTTCGCAAGCTCAGTGCTTGCGAAACTATATCTTCAGTTTTCAGGTTGCCCTTACAGCTCGATGATGAGGAAAGCTGATGCGTTCCAGAACTTCTCTGCATCAACGATGGTGAGTGTAGATGTGCCGTCGCCGTTCTTCTCGATGGTGTAGCTACCCTGTGGGTTGCCCGAAACGACTTTCGGCTTCTTCGACTGCAGCTTGAGAGTCTTGAACGAACGCACGTCAACAGTCTTGAAGAGACTCTTGTCGATGGCAGCGCTGTTCACCTTCTTCTTCTTTAGGAAGCCGCCCTTGAGCAAGCCCTTCTCGCTAAGCTCCTTCTTCGAGCCTACGCAGTAGTAGCGTTTGTTCAACTCTTTATCCTGCTGATAGTTCTGCTCCTTCAGATAGTCTGACTCGTTGGTCAGCTCTTTAACGTTGTAGCGCAGTTCGTCAATCTTCACATCCTTTGTCTGCACGAGTTCCTCGAGCTCAGCGATGCGTGCCGTCTTTTCAGCCAACTGTGCGTTGAGGTATTCCACCATCTTCTGCAGGTTGGCGATAGTCTGCTTCGACGACTTTTCCTGTGCCTTGTTCTTCGCAGTGAGTGCGTCTATCTGCTGCTGCTTGCGTGCAAGCAGCTCTTTGAACGATCTGAGTTGTGTGAGCATGTGCTGCTTGTCGGTTGTGCCTTCAGGATGATTGAAAATCATATTCTCCTGAACTTGGATGGAGTCGAGGCATAAGGCAACAGAATTGATAAACGCAGACATCTCTGCCACTTCCTGGTCTTCCAACGCCTCGTTTACCACGGCTGTAGAGTCGCTACCGTCAGTAGTCTGTGCGTTCTTGTTGTTATTACACGAAACAAATGATGCGAAACCAATGGCTATCATTACGATAAGCATCGAGGATTTGATTTTTTTCATATTGTTTGAATATTTAGGTTACAAGATATTATTAATAGTTGCCTTTATCACACATTTTGTGTCCGATTAGGTGATTGCAAAGTTAGACATTTTATTAATACAAGCAAAAAATATATAACGTTTTTTTTCTATTCATTAAAAAAAGATAGACAACTTTATTGTGTCTTCTTTTTTTTCTCTAAATTTGCAACGTCTAAGAATAAATACCGAAAAGATGGTTTTTAAATACGACTTTCTGATTATTGGTGCCGGAGTTGCCGGCATGAGCTACGCTTTGAAGGTAGCTCGCGCACACAAGGGCAAGGTGTGCATGATTTGCAAGACTTCGCTTGACGAGGCAAACACTTCGTTTGCCCAGGGAGGCGTTGCCTCAGTGACTAATCTTGCAGTCGACAATTTCGACAAGCATATAGAAGACACGATGATAGCGGGCGACTTCATCAGCGACCGCCGTGCCGTAGAGCAGGTGGTGCGCAATGCGCCGGAGCAGATTGCCGAGCTCGTGAAATGGGGCGTGAACTTCGACCGCAAGGAGGACGGCGAGTTCGACCTGCATCGCGAGGGCGGACACTCCGAGTTCCGTATCCTGCACCACGCCGACGACACGGGTGCCGAGATACAACGCGGACTTATGGCAGCGGTGCGTGCGTGCCCCGACATCGACGTGAAGGAGAACCACTTCGCCGTGGAGATAATCACGCAGCACCACCTCGGCGCGCGCGTCACACGTCGCACACCTTATATTAATTGCTATGGTGCGTACGTGCTGAACCCCGAGACGCAGAAGGTGGACACGTATCTGAGCAAGGTGACGCTGATGTGTACGGGCGGTTGCGGTGCCGTATACCAGACCACTACCAACCCCGTCATCGCTACGGGCGACGGCGAGGCGATGGTATATCGTGCAAAGGGCACGGTGAAGGACATGGAGTTCGTACAGTTCCACCCGACGGCGCTCTATCACCCGGGCGAGACTCACCCCGCGTTCCTCATCACTGAGGCGATGCGTGGCTACGGTGGCATACTGCGCCTGCCTAACGGCGAGTCGTTCATGGAGAAGTACGACGAGCGCCTCTCGCTGGCTCCGCGCGACATCGTGGCGCGTGCCATCGACAAGGAGATGAAGATACACGGCATCGACCACGTGTGCCTCGACGTTACGCATAAAGACCCGGCTGAGACAAAGAAGCACTTCCCGAACATCTACCTCAAGTGCAAGTCGATAGGCATCGACATCACCACCGACTATATCCCCGTTCGCCCGGCTGCCCACTACATGTGCGGCGGCATAAAGGTTGATCTCAACGGACAGTCGTCGATAGAGCGCCTGTATGCCATCGGCGAGTGCTCTTGCACGGGTCTGCACGGTGGCAACCGACTGGCGAGCAATTCGCTCATCGAGGCTGTGGTGTACGCCGACGCAGCTGCCAAGCACTCGCTGGAGCACGTAGACGAGTACGACTTCAACGAGAAGGTGCCGGAGTGGAACGACGAGGGCACTATGACCAACGAAGAGAAGGTGCTCATCACGCAGAGCGTGAAGGAGGTGGGCGAGATAATGTCCAACTATGTGGGCATCGTGCGCTCCGACCTGCGTCTGAAGCGTGCGTGGGACCGCCTCGACCTGCTCTACGAGGAGACCGAGGAGCTGTTCAAGCGCGTAAAGGCGAGCCGCGACATCTGCGAGCTGCGCAACATGATTAACGTGGGCTACCTCATCACACGACAGGCTATCGAGCGCAAGGAGTGCCGCGGACTGCACTACACCACCGACTATCCGCTGCACGCGTACGACAAGAAGTAATTCTCAACTCTCAACTTATTATTATAATAAATTATGAAGCAAAGAACCTTAATCATCGCTCTCTGCTCATTCGCCCTTATGAGCTTCTGCGTCAGCAAGAACGCCATAAAATACGAGAAGGGCACCGCCGTAGTCAACACTACGTCGATAGTGAAGGCACGCGGTTTCCAGGGCAAGACACCGGTGAAGATATACATCCGCAACGGCAAGGTGCAGAAGATAGTGGCGCAGCCCAACCAGGAGACGCCATCGGTGTTCGCGCAGGCGGAGACGCTGCTGAAGAAGTTCGTGGGCAAGAGTGTCGACGAAGCTGAGCAGATGAAGGTGGACGGCGTGAGCGGTGCCACCTACTCGTCGAAAGCCCTCATACAGAACGTGAAGGGCGGACTGAAATACTACCGAGAGAACAAGAAGTAGGGCGTTTGACATAGCTCTAACAGTATAGAAGGCTGATGTTTTAGCTGCGTTTTGCGGCTAAAACGTCAGCCTTTTTCAGTACTTTCACCATCGTGCAGCGAACGGAATCCAATCGGACGACGGACGGAATCTGATCGGGTGGCGGACGTAGCACGATGCGTCGTCTATAAGGTTCGGAGTTAAGAAGTTGAAAAAAATGAGAACAAATAGTGAGTATTATCCAATAAAATCGTTACCTTTGTAAAATTAAAGTCTATATCACAAGACTTAAAGCCAACACCCCGAAACAACAAACAATACCCCGAGACAAAAGGATATCAAAAGAACACATTAAACAAATAAAGAAAAGAAAGATGAAGACTGTTTATGATTTCTCGGTGAAAGACAGAAAAGGTAAGAGCGTGTCGCTGAAGGAGTATGCCAACGAGGTGCTGCTCATTGTGAACACAGCTACAAAATGCGGCTTCACACCGCAGTACGAGGAGCTGGAGAAGCTCTACGAGAAGTATCATGCGCAGGGATTCGAGGTGCTCGACTTCCCGTGCAACCAGTTCGGCGCACAGGCTCCTGGCACCGACGAGTCGATACACCAGTTCTGCAAGCTCACGTACAACACCGAGTTCCCGCGCTTCAAGAAGGTGAAGGTGAACGGCGACGACGCCGACGACCTCTTCAAGTTCCTCAAGGAGCAGAAGTCGTTCGCAGGCTTCGACCCTGCACACAAGCTCACACCGGTGCTTGAGGAGATGCTCGCCAAGGATGCGCCCGACTATAAGGAGACAGCCGACATAAAGTGGAACTTCACAAAGTTCCTCATCAACAAGCGCGGAATGGTAGTGGCTCGATTCGAACCGACAGAGAGCCTCGACAATATCGCAAAGCAGATTGAGGAGATTATCTAAGATGGTGTGGTGTTGAGATGTTGTTGTGTTGACATATCTCAACACCTCAACATAACAACACCACAACCCCACATATCTCAACACCTCAACATAACAACATTACAACACCACATACAACCCCACATATCTCAACACCACAACATCTCAACATAACAACTTGTAATAAAATCAATAGAAATGGAAAATAGAGAACATGTGCGTTGCCTCATCGTGGGCAGCGGTCCGGCAGGCTACACTGCTGCAATATACGCTGGACGCGCCAACCTCAGCCCGGTAGAATACTGCGGCATTCAGACTGGCGGTCAGCTCACACAGACTACCGTCGTAGAGAACTTCCCCGGCTACCCCGAGGGCGTGGACGGCAATCAGATGATGCAGGACTTGCGCCAGCAGGCTCTGCGCTTCGGCGTGGACATGCGCGAAGGCTCAATCGCAAAGGTCGACTTCTCGAAGAAGCCTTACGTGCTCACCACCGACACGGGCGCGGAGATTGAGGCTGACACCGTGATAATCGCTACCGGAGCAAGTGCCAAATACCTCGGACTCGACGACGAGAAGAAGTACAACGGACAGGGCGTGAGCGCATGTGCCACATGCGACGGCTTCTTCTACCGCAAGCGCACCGTTGCCGTAGTGGGCGGCGGCGACACAGCATGCGAGGAGGCTCTCTATCTGGCTGGTCTCTGCAAGAAGGTGTACATGATCGTGCGCAAGCCTTATCTGCGTGCGTCTGACGTGATGCGCAAGCGCGTGGAGGAGAACGAGAAGATCGAGATTCTCTACGAGCACAACACTCTCGGACTCTTCGGCGAGGACGGCGTGGAGGGTGCTCACCTCGTGAAGCGCAAGGGCGAGGCTGACGAGGAGCGTTACGACATCGCTATCGACGGCTTCTTCCTCGCTATCGGCCATAAGCCGAACACCGACGTGTTCCGCCCGTTCGTCGACTGCGACGAGACTGGCTATATCAAGACCATCGACGGAACACCGCGCACTAACGTGGAGGGCGTGTTCGCTGCCGGCGACTGCGCCGACCCGAACTACCGTCAGGCTATCGTGGCTGCAGGCTCAGGCTGCAAGGCTGCGCTCGAGGCTGAGCGCTGGCTCACTGAGCACAACCTGTAACATAGGAGGGTATGGCATCCTGCCATACCCACGCAACCTTAAATCGAGGGTTAACAAGTAAAAACAAAATATAGGGCAAATTGTAGGAGGCTACGGCAAGAAAGCCGTAGCCTCCTATTATATCCAACCAAAACATGACAATCATCCTCACCGTAGCCGCCTACTTCGCGGCTCTCATGCTCTTCAGCCGCCTCACCGCACGGCGCGGCGACAACAACGAGACCTTCTTCCGCGCCAACCGACGCTCGCCGTGGTACATGGTGGCGTTCGGAATGGTGGGCGCTTCCATCTCGGGCATCACGTTCGTGAGCGTGCCGGGCATGGTGATGCGCACCGATATGACATACGTGCAGACCTGCATCGGCTTCATCCTCGGCTACTTCGCCATCGCCTTCCTGCTGCTGCCGGTCTACTATCGGCTGAACCTGACGACCATCTACTCATATCTGAAGGAGAGGCTCGGCAAGCGGTCGTACAAGACCGGCGCATGGTTCTTCCTCACGTCGAAGATTACGGGCGCAGCGGTGCGCTTCTACGTCGTCTGCATCATTCTGCAACGCTTCGTGTTCGATGCCGTGGGCGTGCCGTTCCCCATAACCGTCGTCTGCATGACGCTGCTCATCTGGCTCTACACGCGCCGCGGAGGCATCAAGACGCTGGTGTGGACCGACACGTTCCAGACCACCTGCATGTTTGCCGCGCTGCTCCTTATTATATATAATGTGACACAACAACTGGGCATGAGCGTGGGCGAGGCCGTGCGGGCGGTGGCTGCCGACGGACATAGCCGCATGTTCGTGTGGGACGACTGGGTGTCGACGCAGAACTTCTGGAAGCAGCTGCTCAGCGGAGCTTTCATCGCCATCGTGATGACGGGCTTGGATCAGGATATGATGCAAAAAAACCTCACGTGCAAATCGCTACGTGAGGCTCAAAAGGATGTGTGTACGTATGGTTTCGCCTTCGTACCAGCCAACCTGCTGTTCATGGCGCTCGGCGTGCTGCTTATGATGCTGGCGCAGAAGGAGGGCACACCGCTGCCTGCGGCTGGCGACGAGCTGCTGCCGATGTTTGCAGCGACGGGCGCATTGGGCACCGTCGTCACGGTCCTCTTCACCATAGGCATCGTGGCAGCATCGTTCTCCAGTGCCGACTCGGCGCTCACGGCGCTCACCACGAGCTACTGCGTTGACATCTGCGAGCGCCCCCGGGACGAGCGTCTGCGCCGCCGTGCGCATGTGGGCATCGCCGTGGTGTTCGTGGCGTTCATTCTGCTGTTCCGTATGCTCAACTCTACGAGTGTCATCGATGCCATCTACGTGCTCTACTCCTACACCTACGGTCCGTTGTTAGGTTTGTTCGCCTTCGGACTGCTCACGCATCGCGCCGTCAACGACCGCCTCGTGCCCTATGTATGCCTCTCCTCCCCCCTACTCTGTTACGCTCTCGACATCACCACGCAGCATCTCTGGGGCTACCGCTTCGGCTACGAGCTGCTCATGATCAACGGGGCGTTCACCTGCGCAGGGCTGTGGGCTACGAACAGCGCAAAGAAATATAAAAACTCCCACTGATTTCACACTATACGTTAGAACATAAAAACTCCCACAGATTTCACAGATCTGCACAGATGCTGATTGCGTTATTCTCCCACAGAATTCACAGAACACACAGAACCTTTTGCTATAGGCATCTGTGTAAATCCGTGAAATCTGTGGGAGTTTTTCTCAGCAGAAAGTTCTGTGTATTCTGTGAATTCTGTGGGAGTTTTTCTCAGCAGAAAGCCCTGTGTATTCTGTGTATTCTGTGGGAGATTATCTCAGTGGGTGCATGGGTATGGCAAGGATGCCATACCCTCCTACAATACCCTCCTACAATACATCTGTGGGAAGAGAAAGATTATAAGCCAGACCAGACACTCGGGTTGAACGTTTTCTCGACCTGCGCCTCCACATCATCAGGGAGGTTGCAGAAGAAGTCGATGCCGGTGCGCGCCTCAAGCTCCTTGATAGAGATAGCGTGTGAACCCAACGTCTCGTTCGTGCGCCACGCATTTGTCTGTTCGCTCCAGAACGCCATGCCTGCATATCCGAACGAGCTCTTGCGCAGGATAGCCATGTAGAAGTACTTCGGCACGATGAGCTTGCCCCCGATGCGCGTTATGATGTTCGTCTCGCTGTCGATTGTGCCACCCTTGCACACGAAGATAGTATCCGTTGCAGAGAGCTTGTCAGCCCACTTGCGCAGCTGGTTCTCCATACGCAGCCACAAGCCATTGTTGCCGCTCTTGTCGTAGCCGTTGAACTCGCCATACTGCGGCTGCATGTTCGTCATTACGAACGTCTGAGCGTTCATCTCCTTTGAAGCTGTGCGGTCGCCGCTCGGACAGATGTGGCCACGGTCGTAGCCAGGGAAGCGAGTGTACTCGCCCCAATACTCGTTGCTATTGAGGTTCGTAGCATCGAAGAAGAAGTTCGATTCACGCGAATACTTGCCCGAGTAGCCTTTGTGCATCTGATAGCACGTCCAGCGCTGCGAACGCTTGTCGCAATCCCACTCCACCGAGAAGTTAACACCGTCTTTATCGTAAGATGTAGATGTCATGCGATAGACAATAACCTTCTGCTTGCCCGTCTTCTTCAGAGCCGGGAACTCCGTGCGTCGAATAGCTTTGTTGTAGCCGTTGGCTGCCGACGGTATGTTGGCGTTCTTGTTCTTCTTGTCTACCTGACCGCTCTGATTGCCATCGCCCTCATCGTCATCGCCTCCACAAGCGGTGAAGGTGAGCGCAGAGAGCATCATCACAACAACAGTTGCATAGCGCAGCGCGTATTTATAATATTGTTTCATCCGTTATTTTCCTTTAAAGTCCCTTTTACTCTTTTACTTTTTTACTTTTAAAAGTCCCTCTTTTACTCTTAAATAAAAAAGAGAGTATGTTCCATACGTATATGCAACTACGGATGGAACACACTCTCAATATTCTATTTCAAAAATAGAGCGTGTCTATTTGAAGTATATATCTCGTTCTTTTCCTTACTTGCGAACCTTTGCGTAGCGGTTCATGAACTTATCTACGCGACCTGCAGTATCGACAAGCTTGCTCTTACCAGTATAGAACGGGTGAGATGTGCTTGAGATTTCGACTTTTACCACTGGGTAAGTTTCGCCTTCAAACTCTACTGTCTCTGTAGCCTTGCATGTAGACTTTGTAAGGAACATATCGCCGTTGGACATATCCTTGAATACGACGGGGCGATAGTTTTCTGGATGAATTCCCTTCTTCATTTTGTTTAAATTGTTATAGTGTTAAATAAATATTTCGCTTTCAAATGCTTAGCGGATGCAAAGTTACGACTTTTTTATGAGACCGACAAATTTTTGAAAACAAAAATTCCAAGCCACCTCATCGTCTGAAATGGCTTGGAATAGGAATGTATCAGCTAATGATATTTACTTCTTATAAAGGAAAGGCAATATAGCCTTAATCTCTTCGTATGCGCCAAAGCTTGTAAACTCTGTATCGTACTGTATGGTCTTACCCATTTCGTTGTTCTTGATACTAACAGTCTTATCGCTGTTGACAGTAATAGTCCAAATATGACCACTTGCAGGAAGTTCTGCAGAACGGCTAAAGCTATTATACGCTCCGTTCATAAAGTAGTAACCAGTAGCATCCTGAATAGTGTATCCACCATCAACTTTCTTGATAGTAAAGGCATTAGCGTCAGAAACCTTTACAGTTCCGTTGCTCTCTGTTACGCTTACAGGGTTCTTGAGGTAACCGTAATTGTATGTAGCAGCCAACGGAGAGGCAGCGAGGTAACCTGCATCTGTCTTTGCAACCAATACGTATGTACCATCAGTAATTTGGTTAACAAGCGTGTAAGTAGAGGTGGTTGATGTTTCTGGTTGATCAGGCTCTGTAGAACCACCGTCAACAACTCCACCATCAGCAGTAGTGAGAGAGAAATCGTCAACAAGGAGGTCCTTGCCAGGATTCTTTATAACAGCAATAACAAGAGCTACTGTTGTCTTTTCTGCGAGTGTGAACTCATGGCTGATTGCAGTCCACTCTGTATTTGTCAACTTGTCGTACTTCTTAGCATAGATATAATCGTTGCCTCCGCTAATCTTACCATCAACAACCTTAACATAGCCATAGTCTACAACCGCACCATCAGCAGTAGCAGCCTTTGTATAGAACGACATCTTGTATGTACCTGGCTTCAAAGTGAGTTCCTTGTATGCAAGACGCTGGTTCTTTGCACTACCTGCAACACATACAGAATACTTGCCGCTATGAGCATCTGTGCTCTGTGAAAGTTTGGCATTGCTTGCAGAAGAAGCCGACTTCCAATTGTTAGGAAGGCTATTTGTCCATGCCTCGAAATCGCCATTTGAAACGAGATTTGATCCAGCTGGTGTGTCAGGAGTATCGGGAGTGTCAGGCTTGCCTGGAGTAACCATTGGTGTGCCGTCGCCCTTAATTGTGAAGTTGTCAACCTCCCAACCACCAGAGTTTTCGTCTGTACTTGTGTACTTGAAACCAATGTAAACCTTATTGCCACAATATTCTGTAAGGTCAATATCACCAGACTCTACAAACGTCCAGCTTGTACCTGCCGGATAATTTGGAACAACGAGTTGTTTCCAAGTAGCTGCGCTAACATCGCCTGTGTAGTCGGTAGAAGCCCAAACTGTCATCATGTCCTTCATTGTGCTAACATCGCTAAGCTTGTTGATAGCATGTGAGAACGCAAGAACAGCTTTCTTGCTATCAGAGAGGTTAATAGCTGGAGAAACAGCCCAAGACTCTGATGCATGGCTTGCATTGTTTAAGAATGCAGAAGCGTTAAGATAGCCATTATTATTGTAAGAAGCCACCTTCCAAACTCTTGTCAAACCGCCTGTGAGGTTTACATCTTTAAATTCAAATGCGGTTGTATTGTTGTCAAATGTCTCTGAATACAATGTCGGAACTTCAGTTGTTGAACCGCCATTACCGCCGTTACCACCGCCTGGAATTTCATAAGCTGCAGGAACGTCCTCGCAGCTTGTGAATGAGAATGCTGTCATTGTTGCGACGAGCATTGAGAAAAATATCTTTTTCATATTCTTTTGTTTATTTGCTTGTTATATAATATATAATAATGTAGGATGTCCTTACTCCTTTTCTGCCGGCTGATTCTTCTCTGGCTCGAGCACTTCGATGTCGGAGAGTGTGCGCAGCACGAGCTGCACTGTTGTGCCGTAAGACGATGTTGCGCTGGTCTTGTAAACGGTGAGGATACCGGTTACGTTGAGCTTGCCCTTCGGCAGTTTCTCGGCAGCGAACTTAGCGTAGCAGCTTGTACGGATGCCTATCTGCTTCTTCTGACCAGTGTAACCCTTGAAGTAGCGTGTCACGCCGTGGCCTGTAGTGGCACCTTCTGCCTCAGGAGCGAATGTGACGGTGCCGTCGGCTGTGTCGAACTCCACACCCTTCAGTGTCACAATCTGTCCAGAGTACTTCTGTGCAACGGTCTCATCGTTGAGTGTGCTGATTTCAGAAGTCTCGAACACGTGAGGTACCACGAGCGAAGCGTCGGGCTTGCCGAGAATCTTGAAGCGTGTCTGCCATTCTGCACGGCTGATGCGGCTCGGGTAAGTCTGGTTCTTCTTGAAGTCGGTGTACGGGATACCCAGCTGTGGTTGTGTGCGATATACGCCATAGTAGAGTCCGCCGAGGTCAACGAGAATCTCCTGACCAACCTGCAGCTGACCGTTGATGCCGCCCTGAGCAACGCTGATGATTATACCACCTGTAGCATCCTCGATCATAACCTGGCTATAGATATTGCCAGAGATGTCGTTGCCTGTGACGCGACCCTTGATCTGCACACCGTCAGCGATGCGCACTGTGTCGTTCACTACATCCTTCAGTTGTGCACCGTACTTTGCCTTAAGATCAGCAATAGAAACGACATTGGTCTCCTGAAGCTGGTTGTTGCCGAACGGTGCCACCTCGCCAGTAGGGTCGGTCCAGTCCTCATCCATACATGATGTAGCAGAAAGACCTATAACAAGCGCGAAGAGCGCGAGTTTCAGATATTTTATACTTTTCATCTTCTTTCTGTGATTTAGAATTTATAAGTAATGTTCAGCATACCGTTTGTACCTAAGGCGTAGAACTTGAACGGGTTCTTCTCGAATGAGTAGCCACGTACGTTCAGGCTCTGTGTGTAGCCGCTTCGGCTCTGCTCGTAACCGCCTGTAACGATGTTGCGGTTGTTGAGGATGTTCTGAACCATGAGGTTGATTGAGAGCGATCCGTGCTTGAGGTATATACTGCGACCGATTGAGCCGTCGAGCATGAAGCCACCGTGACCCTTTGCCTGATCGAGTGCTCCTGAAACGATTTCGCCGGTCACGTCGTTGATAATCGGCTGACCGAATGCCTTCATCACATCGTTACGGTTCACCACGTTCTTGTGGAAACGGTAGTTAGGCGAGTACGACAGGTAGATGCGGTCATAGTAGTTGCAGTTGAGGTCGATGAACCAACCCTTCTGATGATAGCTTACGCCGAGGCTGAGAGCGGTGAGCGGTGTGCCGCTGTCGCGCATACCCTTGTTGTGGATATAGTCGTAGTTGTCACCTGTCTGGGCGGTGCCGTACAGTGTGGCATCTGTCGACTTCATGTAACAGAGCTTAGAGTTGTTCGTAATCTTAGCCTCGCTGATTGTACCGATGAGCTTAATGTCGAGGAAGCTTGCGAGCTTGAACTTAGCGCCGAGCTCTGCACCGTAGTACGACTTGTTCATATCGGTCATAGACACATAGATGAACGAGTTGCTATCATCGTTATAGAAGTTCTGCCAGTCGGATACGTTAGTCATGCGGCTGTAGTAGCCCTTCACATTGAGGTGGAGCCAAGAGTTCTCGTACATATAGCCGAGCTCTGTGCTGAAGATGCGCTCGTTCTTGAGTCCCTGAACGAAGTCGTTGTTAATCTCTGGCGACATGAACGCTGCACGTGCTTCCGGTGCACGATGCTCGTAACCAACACCGAGCGAGAGCACGTTGCCACGACCGAGTGTGAGGTTAGAACCGAACTTGAAGCCACCATCAACGAATTCTGCTCGCTTGCTCTTGCCGAACGAGTTGTCGGCAGCCAAACCGTTACGCATCTTGCCGTCGCGCTGGAAAGAGGTGTAGCCGAGCTTAGCTGCTATAGTATAGTTAGCCCAACCGAAGTTCTCTGTGTACGAGCTCCATACCTTGCCCTTGTTGATGAGCAGGTTGTAGTCGTAGCAGAAGCGGTCGCCTTCCTTAACGACTGCGTTAGGATGGTTGAGGTCGTACTGTGCTTCGGGCGAAGTAGCTGTGTACTTATCTGATATAAGATATGTATTGATGTTATGGAACTGGGTAGCACCGAGCAAGTCCTCCATTGTCTGGTAGTGCATTGCCTTGTTGGTAGCTGCAAGTACGCCTACGTTTACCTTCTTGTCCTTGTCAATCTGGTGATTGAATGTAGAGGCAAACGAGAGCATCAGGTTGTCGTTGTGCTTAGCCTGGATGTAGTACATAGCGTCGCCGCCCTGTGCTGCTGCGTTCTTGTTTGAGTAGTAGAGGCGATTCCAGTTGATCTGACGATTAGCCTTTGATGCACGCCAATAGTTGTATGATGTCAACCAATCCTCGTAAGCCTGCTCTGTGCGATATGCAGAGTTTTCGCTATTCCACACGTCGTAGTAGCTTGACGGCATATTCTTCCAATAGTTAGGATGCGGATTGTCGGAGTTGTTGTAGTTGAGCTTTGTGCTCTTGTACATAGAGTACTTGCCGAAGAACGATGTTGTGAGCTTCGAGTTCTCATTGAAGTTCCAGTCCCATGTGAGGATTGCACTCGGAGCATAGTCGTTCACCACGCGCGAGTTGCGCTTCTTACCGTTCTGATATCCCCAATAAGGGTTGTAGTAGCGGTTATTGGCGAGCCAATACATCTCGTCTGTACCTGCGCCCTGTGTAGAACGCTCGGTCGGGTTGCCCCATGTAGAGAGCGAGAGGCTGTGCTTACCCATCACCTTCTGCACGGCGAGGAAGTAAGAGAGCGAGTTGTAGAATGTGCCCTCTACGTAGCCGTTGCGTGCCCAACGATAGCTTACGCCACCTGTGAACGCCCAACCTTTCTCTGAGAGACCAGTGCTATAGGTGTACATGCCACGCAGAGTGTAGTTGCGGTTAGCACCACTGAGGGTCATACGATGACCTACAGGCATTGCCGACGGACGGAAGTTGTAGTTGTTGGAGCCGCCCATGCCCGACATGGTGAAGTTGTTGCCTTCAAACGGAAGGGCGAACTCCTGGTTGCGGGTCATGTTGTTCAGACCGCCTACCTGAGAGTAACGGAACTGTCCGCTCTCCATGTCGTTCAGCTGCAAGCCATTGAGATAAACCTCATTGTACTTCTGATCGAAAGCACGATAGCGGAAACGTGCCGGTGAGAACAGATAGCCCACCTGGCTGGCATAGATGTCGGTGTTGGAGTTGACGATTGTCACGTTCTGTGTCATGTCGTCGTCCTCACCGAGCTGTGCCTCAGTGAAAGTGAAGGCAGCCTCGCTTGCAGCTTCGCTATGATAACCGATCGAGTCGGTCTGTGTCTGAGCGAAAGCAGACGGAGCGCAGCACATTGCCAACACTGCTAATTTAAGCTTCTTTTGCATGTAATGTTTATAATTAAGTTTTAAATTTTCGTTTCTAAATCAACTACTACTTTTTTTATTTCATTCAATTAGGGTAGTTTAAGAAATAGATTGCAAAGTAACACATTTTTATTCAATTAATGAAACATTTCCATATTTAATTTTTATTAAGTATATGTTTCAATGCAGAACATGCCAACGGATTGGAAAACAATCGCAATTTCATGCAAAAAAAACACGAAATAGGGCACAATGATAACAAATTACTGTAACTTTGTAGGCGTGTATCACGTACACGCAGTGTGTAACGAATAAAAACAAAAAACAAATAACTCAAATGAAAAAAAATCTCTTTATCCTCGCCTTACTCCTATGCGTGACATTGGGAGCATCGGCTCAGAAGAAATTCAATCTCTATGCCGTAGGTTTCTACAACCAGGAAAACCTCTTCGACACTTGCCACGATGAGGGCAAGCGCGACTACGACTTCCTGCCTAACGGCGCATACAAATGGAACGGACTGAAATATAGCCACAAACTACGCAATATGTCGCAGGCATTAGCCGACCTTGGCACGGACAAGCTGCCGGGCATCGGATGCGCCCTCATCGGACTCTCGGAGGTGGAGAACTCGAAGGCACTCGACGACCTCACAGCACAGCCTGCTCTGAAGCAGCGCGGATATAAATATGTACATGTAGAGGGTCCAGACCGCCGCGGCATCGACTGTGCGCTGCTCTACAACCCTCGCTTCTTCACCGTGAAGGATGTGCGCCTCGTGCCATACGTTCCCGAGGAGAAGAAGGACTCTAACTACGTGACACGTGGCTACCTCACCGTTAGCGGCACGCTCGCCGGCGAACACGTGGCTGTAATCGTGTGCCACTGGCCGAGCCGTTTCGCCACATCCTACTACCGCGAGGTGGCTGGCAGACAGGTGCGCGTAGTGAAGGACTCACTGCTGAACGCCGACCCCAACTGCAAGGTGTTCGTGATGGGCGATATGAACGACGACCCTACAAACAAGTCGATGATCGAAGGACTCTCTTGCAAACCGTCTATCGAGAAGACGGGCAAGGACGACATGTATAACCCGTGGTATAACATTCTCACAAAGCAGGGCAAGGGCACACTGTTCTACAACGGATCGTGGAACCTCTTCGACCAGATCGTGATGACTCCGAACCTGCTCAACCCGAAGGGCGTGAAGGACTTCTCTACTCTGAAGTACTTCCAGCATCAAATCCACATCCGCCCGTACCTCATACAGAGCGAGGGCAAGTACAAGGGCTCGCCGAAGCGTACCACCGCAGGCGGTGTATGGCTCGACGGCTATTCCGACCACTTGCCGGTAGTGGTGTATCTGGTGAAGGAGCAGAAATAATGAATACCGAACGCCATCCCTTCACCCCGTTTCTCCCCGACGGCTGCCGGCTGCTCATGCTCGGCAGCTTTCCGCCGGGCGAACAGCGTTGGTCGATGCGGTTCTACTACCCCAACTTCACCAACGATATGTGGCGCATCTTCGGGCTATGCTTCTTCAACGACAAGCTGCACTTCGTCGACACCGAAGCAAAGACGTTCCGACTCGACCGTATTATCCCGTTCCTCAACGAGCGTCGCATCGGCATGTACGACACGGCGACGGTGGTGCGCCGTCTGAAGAACACGGCGTCTGACAAGGACTTGGAGGTGGTGGAGCCTACAGACCTGAAGGCTATGGTGCGCTCCCTACCCTCGCTCACCGACATCGTGACCACCGGGCAGAAAGCTACCGACGTGCTCTGCGCGTGCTTCGACATAAAGGTGCAGCCGAAGGTTGGCGAGAACGTGCAGTTCGGCTTCGACAGCAGGACACTGCGTCTATGGCGTATGCCGAGCAGCTCGCGCGCCTACCCCATGAAGCCCGAACGCAAGGCAGAGTTCTACAGCCGCATGTTCAGCACATTATACGACCAAGCTTAAGAATATGACAAACAACAAGATAACAATAATTGGTATTGCCGGCGGCACAGGCTCTGGCAAGACCACTGTAGTGAAGAAGATTGTTGAGGCACTGCCGCCGCACCACGTGGCTGTTGTGCCACTCGACTCGTACTATAACGACACGTCGCACATGACCGAAGAGGAGCGCCGGTCTATCAACTTCGACCATCCCGATGCGTTCGACTGGAAGCTACTGATAAAGCAGATTAACGAGCTGCGCGAGGGCAAAGCTATCGAACAGCCTACGTACTCGTACCTGAAGTGCAACCGCGAGAAGGAGACGATACACGTGGAGCCGAAGCCGGTGATTATCGTGGAGGGCATTATGACACTGCTCAACAAGCGCCTGCGCGACATGATGGATCTGCGCATCTTCGTCGACTGCGACCCCGACGAGCGTCTCATACGCAACATACAACGCGACACTATCGACCGCGGACGCACCGTGTCTATGGTTGTCGACCGCTACCTGAAGGTGCTCAAACCTATGCACGAGCAGTTCATTGAGCCGACAAAGCGCTTCGCGCACGTCATCATACCAGAGGGTGGAGACAACCTGAAGGGCATCAATATGGTGTGCAAGTACATCGAAAGCATCGTTGAGAAATAGTCTGCGTCGGTCGATGCAGATTATCAATATGCATTGCTTGAGAGCTAACACACTTAGTATGCGATTTGAATAGTAACGCTTTTAAATATTTTACCTTTTAAACACTTTTGTGGGCAGCGTGGTATGGGCAAGATGCCCATACCTCCTATCTTTTTACTTTTTTACCTTTTTACTTTTAAACAAGTTCGAGCCCTAACGATTCGACGAACGCTCGCACTTCCTTTTGCTGCATCAGTTCGTCGTACACCTCTTTCTTTGTCTTTCGGCGGCTTATCTCTTCTGCCTCGGCGAGGCGGAGCGATATTGACACATTTCCGTTGTGCAGTGCCTTGGCGAGCGTGACGCGTATGCGACCTTTTATCTCGTTTACCTGGTCGAGCAATATCTGGTTGTCTACCAGCACCTCGATATCTGGGAAGGTGGTGATACGCGGTTGCATGTTCTTCATTCGGGAAGCAAGCCCCACCATCTTCTGCGGCATACGGTTGCACATCGAGAGCCATTGCAGATCAAGGAACTCCTGCGTGAACTGCTCGTTCTCATCCTTGTTTGTCTCTTCCGCCTCTTTCTTTGCCGCAACCGCATCCTTGCGCTGCAAGCTTTGGAAGGTCATGCCGAGCGACGAGAGCTTCAAGCGTGGTACGCCGGCAGACAACTTGTCGGAGACGGCTGCCGAACCCGATGCGGCGGTCTGCGAAGGAGAAGCCTCAGCTGAAACATGGCTCACCGAGGCATGGCTTACCGGAGCAGCCACCTGCTGAGCCACTTTCGTCCGGGTGAAATCAAGAAGTTTGAACAGGGTTTTCAGCTGCTTGGGGCTACGCCCCGCACTGTCGGCATCCTCCGGCTGCGTAATCTGTGCCACCTGGATGAGTGTCAGCTCTACGAGCAGACGTTTATTGCTGCTTTGACGATAGCTTAGGTCGCACTGGTTCATCAGCTTCAGCGCCTTGTAGAGGAACTGCGTGGGACACGCCTTTGCCTGTGCGCTGTACTTCTCACGCTGTTTCTCGCTCACCTCAAGGAGCTTCAGCGTCTGCGCATCCTTAGCCATGAGCACGTTGCGCACGTGCGAAGCGAGTCCGTTGATAAGATTACCACCGTCGAAGCCTTTCTCTATTATCGAGTTGAGGAGCACCATACACTCGCTCACCTTGTTCGCCAACGCATAGTCGACGAACTTGAAGTAGTTGTCGGTGTCGAGCTCGTTTAGGTCCTCAATCACCTTTGCGTATGTGATGTTGCCCTGGCAGAAGCTTGCCGTCTGGTCGAAGATAGAAAGGGCATCGCGCATACCGCCATCAGCTTTCTCGGCGATGAGTGCCAATGCCTCTTCCTCGTAGGTGATGCCTTCCTTCTCTGCCACATACTTCAGGTGGTTGATGGTGTTCTCCACGCTCATGCGCTCGAAGTCGTAAATCTGACAACGCGAGAGGATGGTTGGCAAAATCTTATGCTTCTCGGTTGTGGCAAGAATGAACACCACGTGTGCAGGCGGTTCCTCCAGTGTTTTCAGGAAAGCGTTGAACGCTGCCTGCGAGAGCATGTGCACCTCGTCGATGATGAACACCTTGTACTTGCCCACCTGTGGCGGTATGCGTGTCTGCTCCATGAGCGACTTGATGTGCTCCACGGAGTTGTTGCTGGCTGCGTCAAGCTCGAAGATATTGTACGAGCGTCCTTCAGCAAACGCTTTGCAGCTTTCGCACTCGCCACATGCCTCGCCCTCCGTAGTAGGGTTCATGCAGTTGATTGCCTTCGCGAAGATGCGTGCACACGTCGTCTTGCCTACTCCGCGCGGTCCGCAGAACAGGTAGGCGTGCGCCAATTTGCCACTCTTCACGGCATTCTTCAACGTGGCGGTGAGAGCAGCCTGCCCCACCACCGTGTCGAATGTCATCGGGCGGTACTTACGCGCCGATACTATATATTCTCCCATATCGTGATTTTACTTTATACTTTCTACTTCTTCTACAGTCAGACCACTATATTTTGCAGCCTGCTCTACCGACAGACCATTGCTCAACATAGATTTAACAATATCCTTCTTTGCTTCTGCACGACCCTCAGCACGACCTTGCGTAAGTCCCTCAGCACGACCCTGCGTAAGTCCCTCGGCACGACCCTCGGCAAGTCCTTCTTCGCGTGCATTGCCAAGCACATCATTCTGTATCATCACAGCGTTGAGGTGCTCATCATAAGCATAGCGCTCGGCATCGGTCATCGAGTAATACTGAAGTTTTTTGCGTGCCTCCTGCAATCCAGGAGCAGTGGTATTTTCCTTTATAACTCCACTCTTCAAGTAAGCAACCCACTCCTCCAACGGAGTCACTGCCACCTTGTCGAACTCGTTGACACGCACAAGAATGTACTCGGGGAATATCTCTGCCGGACTCTTCTGCACTAAAGCACCTTTTTCCTTAGCCGTTATAACGAGTTGGTCGTTTGTATGCACACCGATGAACTTGTTCTGTCCTACATACAGGTAGTCGGCACCCTTACCGATATCGAAATAGAGGATGCTTATAGAATACACCTTCTTCACCTCCTTGTATGTATCACCAAGATGAATATGCTCGGTGATGGCTTTCGCTACGCCATACAGGATGCGTTCCAGATAATAAAGCTCGCTTGTGTTCTGCACCTCTACAAGTATTATCTCACCCTTCGAGTTGCGTGCTTTGATGTCCACACGGTTGAACTTATCGTCTGGCGTCTGCTGATTGCCCTCACTCTCGAGTATCTCCACAATCTTCACCTCCTCACCGATAAACACGGTAAGGAAACCTTCCAACACGTCGAAGTTGGCTTTCTGACGGAGCAAGCGCTTGATAGCCCAGTCAAAACGTATGTATCTATCTTTCAGTCCTCCCATAATACAATAGGTTTAATGCTACTTTACAAAGTTACAATTATTATTCTGAAAACACGGCATGAAGCAATTAATTTTTATTGTTGTCCTGTAAATAATACATCTCCCTTATATTGCTTCATGCCTTTCTCATATTGCCGCAGCAGAACAACAATATTGCCGCAGCAGGACAACAATGTTGCCGCAGCAGAACAACAATATTGCCACAGCAGGACAACAATGTTGCCGCAGCAGAACAACAATGTTGCCGCAGAAGGACAACAATGTTGCCGCAGAAGACTAATGAGAACGACGTAGCAGATTAGACAACGGATAGAATGATAGATGAATGGTAGATGTCTGGTAGATAGGCTGGCAGATATAGCTCTCGGAAGCATATCTGCCAGCCTTTAATATGCTCGTAATCTGTAAGTTGCAGCGACACTGGGAGATATGGTAGATTTTTTCGCGTACTGATACTTTACTATGATATATTGCTTCTATATAAAAAAGGGTTTTCCGAATGAACAAAAAAGGCTATGACATTGCTGCCATAGCCTTGTATCTGATGTGAAGTTATATCTTCATCTTGTAACGTCTACGCAGGATACCTGCAAACGACTCCTCGCTCTCTGTACCCTTAACCAACTGGTAGTACTTCAATACATACTGCTTGGCTGCCGGATAGTCTTTCTTCTTATTATAGTAATAATCCACCAGGCAGAAGCATACAGAGTTCATAATTTGATCTTCGTCGCCCTCATAAGTATCTCTGTTCTTCAAGAGGTCGTATGCCTTCTTTGCAGGTTTGATAGCAAGCTCAAGGGTCTTGTTTGGATCCAATACATCATTTTTGCACACCTGCATTGCGTAATAGTATAAATATGGAGCATATTCAGGGAATCTTTCAGCGCCACGCTCATACACCTTACATGCTTTCAGATAAGTATCTATCATCTGTTGACCGAAGCATTCCTCTGCCTGCGATTTCAACATCGATGCGTAGTCAATATAATGAGCTACCTGCAAAGAGCCCTTTGCATCAAGTGTTTTTATCAACTCCTCGTATGCGTTCTCACCCTTCTCGTATTCGCCCAAATCTCTATATGCCTCACAGATAGCGTTCATCGCTTTAGAGACAGTATTGTCGTCGATATTAGGACGTGCCATGAGTTCTTGCAAGACATCAATACCCTGTTGCTGCTTATAGCGGTTCATAAGGACTATACCATAGAGATAAATATCCTTATTATTTATCATTGTATCCTTGGTTGCCATCAAACGCTCACCGTATTCGAGTGCCTTGGTAGAGAAATTGTTCTTATACCATACAAGTACTTCTCCATTCTGTCGCTTTACCAAATCGTAAGCAGCAGTCATGTTCTTAAGTCCGCTTGCCAATATATAGTAATCGGTAGGAAATCTTACCAAACCACTGTCGCAAGTATTCATCATGCGTGTATAGATCTCCAACTTTTTATTACCATTGACTGTTCCCAACAAGGCATATAACATTCGTATTTTAGATGAATAATCGCCAGCCTCTAATGAGTCCTCTTGAGCTTCATCATACAACTGAATGCCCTTTATACAATCATTCGAAGAAAGACCATATTTATCATACAAACGTGCACAATCACGATTATATGGGTACGTCGGATTAGCATCCTTTGCAGCTTTATACACAGCTTCCATCTCTGCTCGGCGTCTACGTACTTCTTCTACCGCTTCTTTGTCCGCACCGTCATTCGCAATAGCTCGCGCTGTCACCTTGTCCAATCCAGAGCCTATAAACATAATGTACTTATGATACGTCCTGAAGTCGTTGGGAGCCATCTCTATCGCCTTCTTATAGTAGTTTACAGCTAAAGTAGTGTCGTCAGCCCACTTGTAGATGTCGCCCTTGAGCATATAGGCTGGACTATAATGAGGGTCGAGTTCTATTGCTTTGTCGATGTATTTCAAAGCGTATGTGGTATCGCTGACACCCGATTTGAGCCAAAAGGCATTGGCTGCGCCTACGTAGATACGTGGGCACACGCCCTTCTTGGTCTGTTGCGACTCGCAAATCTGCTGCACAATAGGTTCTACCTCAACGAGTGTGTGCGACACAATCTTCTCTATACCCAAAATTGCGGCTTCTACATCGTTGATGGTCTGCACCTTGCGTGGCGAATTAGAACTTGACGCTTTGTTAGCCTTTGTCTTATTGTCAACCTTTGCTTTCTTTTCGGTCTTCGGTTTCTTCTCCTTCTTGTCTTTCAGCGAGACAGAAGCTATCGAAGGCGCAACAAGTGTGAAAGCGAGCAAGCCTATAGCGATTTTTCTCATGTTCATATCTTGTATAGCTTTAAGAGTGGCGAAGGTGTTTGTTCCTCCGCCCTATTATTTACTTATAATACGTACTGCACACCGATTACAGAGTGTACTGCACACCGAGGTTGAGTGTCTGGAACGTGCGCAGCTTCATCATATTAACGCCAAGCAGATTCGGGTCATAACGCACTACGTAGAGTTGCGGTGTGAGCGTCACAGCGATGTGCTTAGCCACGTTCATCTTTATCTTGATACCTCCATTGGCACCCATAAGCGGGCTGGTGTTGTACTTTCTTGGTGAGTACGACATGGTGTGCGAACTATTCACCTTTATCGAACCATCAGGTTCTGTGCTATTGTCTAACGACAGTAGCAATGCAGGACCAGCGAACAACTCTGCCTCAAACATACGATTGCTCTGATAGCCTGAACAGAGGTTGGTGACATTCAGCAAATAGTTGAGTGCCACGAAGCCTCGCTTGTAGTTGTTCTTGAAGAGTCCGGTAGTGGTGTATTCTGTACCATACTCGGTTGTGCCAGTATAGCTGTCCGGCGCAACGCTATTGATAGACAAGTATTCGAACGAAGCACGTACGCCATGCACCTTACCGAAATGTCCTTCAACGAAGGCCTGTGCATTATAGTTGAACGCTGCGCCCTCGTATGTCTTCTTGGTGTTGAACAGCATCGTACCTGCGCCCAAACCGAAGCTAAGCGGAATGCGTGGTGCCTCATAGTCATCTTGCTTCCTCATGCGATAGTTTGTAGCACGTGTATAGGCTGTGAAACCAAGACGAACCACTACTCTTTGGGCGTTGAAACGCTTCACTGCGTCTATGTTGCGATACGGTATTCGGTAGTTATAGTTGGTGAAGCTCGGTTCGAGGAACACCTGCAAGTCGTTGCTGAGGTTATACGAGAGGTGTAAGCCTGCCGTGTAGAACGTACTAATGGTGCGCAGATGGGTCTTCTGCTCTCGCATAATCCAACTAAGACCGCCACCGAATGCCAAAGCCACGTTGAATGGTTGGTCGAAAGAGTAGTTCTTCATAAATCCTAACGGATTGATGAGAGCCTCTGCCGTTGCATCGGCGGTCATGTCATGCAGGTCGACCACAGCATCGTCTTGCACTGGTATGCTTAGCATAGCGCGTCTATCCTCGTCCTGTTCTCCCATTGCCTCATGAGTTTTGTCCCATGTGGCGGAGGTGAGTCCTAAGCTAAGGCGCACACCTACCGACGGCGAGAACCATCTACCTACAGACATCTTCGTAGAGTGTCCCATCTTTGGGCTCACACCTTTACCTCCCACGCACCATGCCATGCCGCCTGAGAGCTCGGCAAACCATGGTGTACGCCATTTCTGCGGATGCCACTGCATTGTGCTGTCCACATATTCAGGGCGGTTCTTCATGTAGCGCATACGATCCTCGATAGAGAGGTTGTTGTGCAGATAGTACACCATACCGATGTTTACGCCATAGAAGCCTCCGAACTTATTATACAGGTGTCTTGACTTGATACCTACATACGGCTCTATTGTGAGGTATCCTTGCGGACCGGTGAATATCTTTCCCTGCACACCTCCGCGTATTTCGTATCGTGTGCGATGGTTGTCAACTATGTTTGTTGTGTTGTGACGCACGCCAAAGCCAAACACTGTTGACACATCGAGCAGTCGAGACGGACGATAGCCGTCCATCAACGTCGACAGACTATATATCCAGTCGACAGAACCTTGCCACTGTTTATAGTTCTTCTTGTTACCTTCATAGTAGCCAAATCCCAATCCGGCTGTGAGGCGCACAGTATGGTAAGGGTTGAACTGCTTACCCACACTCACGTGCGCCATCGTGATTGGCGAGAGGTTATAGCCTGGATATTCTAAGTCTTTATGCAATCCTCCGCCGAAGCCTAAGAAGAGGTGGTCGTACCACTTCTTTCTGAAGGTGTCGTCATAGCCACGATAGCGGTCCTCAAGCACGTACTTGAGGGCATTGAACTCCGTAGCGTAGTTGTGGCGAGTTTTGCCGATGGTGTCTTCGTCCAGCGTTTCATCCCACAATGAGTCGGGCACCTCCGTAATGGCACGTGGTGCGACATTGAACGTTGTAGCACTTGCAGCACTACAGCTCAAGCCACCTATCAGACAAATCGCTGTTGCGTAAAGGCGTATGATGTTAATGCTCATTGTTCTTGGTCTTATTTGTTATCTTCTGAAGGAGCGTCTGCCTCCGGATTGTCCGACGAGTTTTGCTCCTGTGTGTTTTCTTCATTTAAACCCGTACCCGTTTCTTCAGCTATCTGCTGGTCGTGGTAAGCTTTTATCATCTCAAACTTCTGTCGGTAAGCAGGAATATCCTTTCGCGAGTACTTATACTCTTTACGGATTTTTTCATTGACATTTGCTTCGTTACGGTAATAGCGTATAAACTTCTTCTCCATATCGAAGCTATGCTGGAAATAGGCAAGAAAGAAAGGCACCTTGCTCGTGTCTATCTGATCTGCATCATTCTCCAGTTTGGCATTGTACTCATCCAGTTTCTTGTTGTACTCCTCGAATTTAACGGGGTCGGTACGCATAAGCTCGAACTCTTCCTCATCGGAGAGTTTGCGGAAACCGTCTGAACTTATTGCAGCATAGCCTTCAACGTCCGGCTCTTTGCCTACTTCGCCTGCCCAAATTATACCCTTCAGATACCACTTCTTCGGGTTGTCGTCGGGCATACGGTCGATAAGGCGCTCACATTCCTCACGCGACTTGCCGAGCTGCGCATGTAGTTCTGTCCAAATAATTGCACGGTTGAAGTCGCCTGAATTGAGGATATAGCGCTCAGCCTCCTTTATATCGTCTATCTGTTTCTGATTTGTTATCTGTCCTTCCAGATATGCGCTATAGCCCTTCTGAAAAACGACAAGTTTGCGCATACGTTTTGTTGCCTCTTCCTGTACGTTCTTTTTTTCCAGCATCCCAACGAAGAGCAAGGCCGAGTCGAGCTTTTCCTCCTGTAAATACATCACAGCCTGGTTGAGTATAATCTGCTCGCGATTCAGCTTCACCGGGTTCATGGCATCACTCTTGTCCCATGTATTCACAGGCTTGCGCATGTCGATGAACGGCTTTAGAATATTTACATCCGGCATACCATTGCGACTTGCAATAAGTGCCATGCGGTTTGCCACATACGGAGCGAGTCTGAACGAGGTGTAATCCGACTGCGATGTGATGTGCTTATAGGCAAGCATCGTGATGGTGTCAAGCTCCAAAGGATCTGTAACGTTAGCGAAGAGGTTGAAATAGTCACCATTTGAGAGGGTCTTCTTACCTGAAACATAATCTGGCTTTTCTGCAAAATATGTCTCTACAACCTCATCAGCAGTCATTATATGCTTCCTCAAGTATTTGTACTTACAAACCATGACACGCTCTCTTTCAAATATCGGCTCCAGATGAGTAGACCAATAAGGCAAGTCCTTCAACATCTTATAGCCTGCATTGTTCGGATTTGCGTCCACAATCGCCTTTACTTGGTCATACATCTCTTGATTTGCCAACTTCTGCACCTCAACAAGAAAATCCTCCCAGGTATAAAGTCGTGGTTCAAGCGTTGCAATAGGCACACCGTTTTTTATTTTGCTGTTGAGAAATCTACGCGCATAGTCCGCACGCTTGTTGGCAAGCAACGTATTGCGCTCTACAGAACCTTCCGGCGAAGAACTACCCTGCACCGAAACACTCCAAAGCTGGTCGCCGTATGACTTCAGTTCGGCAACGATGTTGTTCTGAATCACGGTGTTCAACGAGTCGTTTGTCAGAATATCTTTTCCTTGTTCAAACCGCAACGGCAGGTCGCGACTCATCGGCACTGTATTTTCCTCTGCAGGCTCCATAAACTCATCGGTCAGCTCCATATCAGCGGCAGCGACAGATAGATCAAGGAACTTCAAAGGCTTGAACGCAAGGCACGAACCCGTAGGCAGGTCACCACTATCCCATATAACATGATGATAATCTTCAAGCACAACACGGAAGCAACCTCTGTAATTCTTGTCCTTATTAGGCTTTTTGTATGGCACCCGTGTTTTATATTTCACCTTCTTGTTACTCTTGAGCACATACGACGAGTCATAGCCACGCGCTACAGAATCATTCTGCTGATAATCGAAACCCATGCGCTTGTCCTGCTTCTTATGATAGTCGGCAGATTCCAGAATTATAGGCTTCAAATAAGCCAAAGTGTCTTCCGTCTGACAATCTACAGCCATCGGCTGACAGATAATACGCGACTTGTCCGTAACAAGTCCTGCTGGAATTTCAAATCCTACAGGAAAGTTAACCGTATCACCTAAATCTATAGGAGATTCGGTAGTCACGCTCGGTCCGTTATCACCATAAGAACCAAAAACGACTGTATCGTCAAGAATCTGGTCTTTGCTCACAAGCACCGCTGGTATAAGGGTCTGTCCCTCCTTTACCTCAACGGCAACTGCACCATAATCCTGATGAAAAACCACTACTCCACGACCTGCTATAAGTGCCTCTTCAAACTCGCCGTTTCCTCGTGACTTCTTCAAGACGATTTCCTCTTCTTTCAGAACTTTCTCTATGGCACGGTCGTCACCGCTAAAGTACTGCGTTTGTGCAAAATCGAGCTTTTTCTTCAGATATTCAGCCCTCTTATACGAAGAGCAAACGCAATAGAGCACAGTCTTTGCCGACTTTTGTTTATTACCTTGCTTGATGTACACCTTTACCTTCACTCTATGCGCACCTTCGTCCTCCGGCTGCAGAACGGCAGCCGTAGCGGTGAAGGTGACAAGCAGTATAGCTATCAGCGCGAAGCATATATGTCGTAAAAAGTTTCGTTTCATTGTTATTGTGTGTTATTATATTATTTGAGGATGTAAGCCACTGAGATGCCTATGCGTTGTGGCATGAGGTAATATCCTGATGCGTTCGGTTTGTTGAGTCCGCCTACCACATAGTCGCCGTAGTTATCTCCTGCGAAGTATTCCTTACGATTGTAGCCTACAGCAGCCACTCCGGCGTGGAAGTCGATAAAGAGTCGCTTCGTGACATTCATTACGTAACCAAATGTGATGCCACCACCGTAAGCTATTCCTTTGTACACTTTTCCTTTTATAGAAGCATCGTAAATTGCGCCTACGCCTCCAACGCCAACGAATAAGCTATGCATCGGACGTCCTGAGAAGTAGTACCTGTATTCGGGCTGTGCTGCCAACAACTTTATGTTCTTGCCATACGGCTTATTACATCCGAGCACATTGAGTCCGAGGGTCGACCAGTTGCCGACCGTCATCTCCAAACCGACGCTTGGTATCATGCACGCATCCATAAGCACATCGGTGTTGACGGCGAGCTTCTGCGCCCGAGCGGAGAACACTGCCGAGAGCATCAAGAATGTCAAGAGTAATTTCTTCATTTTTACTATGTTATGTTTAAAGGTGCGGCATCGCGCTGCACCAGCGTGTTGCTTTATATATTGTGGGGCTTTGATATTTCTACTTTAGTGGGTGCTGCCCTATCGTGGGCTACACCAGTTGTATGTTTTAGGGTGTTTGTTGGGTGTCGGAGTGTTTTTGTCTGAGAAATTCATTAAGAGTGGGTATGGCTTAACGCCACACCCGCTCTATAATTATAATGCTTATTCGAGTTCGATTATGCGCTTCTCCCACGGAGTGAGATAGCCATATGTCTGAATCTGCTCTGGGTCAGAAACTGAGATTACGATGTCATACTCGTAACCAGCTTGCCAAGGCTCACCATCGACCGCAACACCAGCAGTAGTCTTGAATACTGGCTTAATCTCGTACTGTGCTGCCTTATACACCTTGTCGGGTGCGTCGGAGAGGTAGTACTCTACACGCAAGCGGAAGATACCCTTGTTAGCTAATTCTGCAGCGTCTGTACCAAGGTAGCCATTGTCTTCATACTTGTAAGAGCCGTCATCGTTAGTACCAGTCTTCTTTGGCACTGGGATGAGGAAGCCGTCACCAACAGTAACCTTTGTGTTATCGCCGAGGTACGGACCATTAGCTGGCTTGCCGATAGTATTGCCGTCCTTGTCCTTCAAATCGAAGGCAGTAGCCTCAGTGTTATGGTTCTTGGCAGTAGTCCAATCGACAACAAACTCGCCTTCCTTACCCTTAACATCGTCAGTCAAAGCATCGAGACGATTGTCGAGGTCAGCAATAGTAAGTGTACCTGCGTCAGCCACATTGAGGAGCTTAGCCGACTTGATACCCAGCTTTGCAATACGGGTATTTTCGCCGCTACCCTTTTGGAGGATGATGTTGAACTTCATGAGCTTGTGCACGAAAGTGAGATTCGGACGGCTCTCCTTGTGTGTCTTATCATCCCATGTTCCACCGCCTTCCACTACGCGCTTCTTCTTGTCGCGCAGATACTTTGCGCTGTAAGCGTCCGCCTTGTCAGGATCATCTGGTTTTACGAACGACTTACCCCAGATAAGATCGGTTGTGCCGTCCAGACCTGTTACCTTCACGCTGTACTTATTGCCGTTGTGCACCACATTCGCTGAGTAAGGATAATAGCCATAGAATGTATAGCTATACTGGCTACCCATCGGGTAATAGTGATTTGTCTGTGTTGTACCACCATTCTCGTCGAAGAGCTGAAGGTTTGTGACACGCCTGCCTAAGTCGGCATCGTCAGTAGTCACAGCCTTTGCCTGAATATTCTTCAACCAAAGGAAGTTAGGGTTGTCGTTGCCTTCCTGCCAAGTAATTTCCTGCTTAGCTGCTATCTTGCCAGTAGCAAGACAGAAGAAGCCGAGGTTCTTGTCGGCAGGTGTATCGAATGTGCCGTCATATTCGCCTTTATCGTTAACATTGCCGAGCGATGCACGGGTCTTGTTTGCCTGCTGACCAGCAGAAAGCACGATAGGCACATCAGAGTTCAGTCGCTGATTGTTGCTACCGCCAGCGAGGTCGTCCTCGTTTGTGCAGCTGGTCATAAACATGGCAGCAGCCATTCCCATTAAGAATATATGCTTATTCATTTGTTTGTTGAATTTATTGTTTTTCTAAAAAAACGTTTATTCATTGGGACAGTTGAAACACTCGTCTCTTCCTCGCCTTTTGCAGCGAGGAAGAGAGTTTATGTGTCTCAAATCCCTTTCTGCAGGGGCAAGCCCCTACGCTTTATGGCTCAGTGTACTGGCCGTTGTTCGGATCGCGGTCGTCATCGATATCGATTGAACCACCATTAGCCCAAGGTACGAGAGTAGCTGTAACTCTGATGTCCTCAAGACCGTAAACAGTGATAGTAACCTTGTAAGACTTACCCGGCTCAAATTTCTTTGTACCGTCCATCTTGATAGTAGCCTTCTGCTCGAGAGGCTTAGTAACCTTAGCCCCACCAACCTTCTCAAGAACATCCTGAGAAAGAGCGATTGTAAGAGGATACTCTGTCTCACCAGGAGCAACGAGGAGAGCCTCGCCTACCTTAAGAACATCACCTATTGTTGCAGCATCATCTGTCCATGTCAAAGAAACAGGCTTAAGAGCAACGAGTGCGTCATTGTTATCTACTGCATTTTCATCACGCTGCTTCAAAGTGAGAGGAGAAGCATTGCCAGTGAAAGTAAGAAGCTCTGCAGATTCCTTAGTCGCGCCTGTGTAAGCTACTGTAAGAGTACCAGTTGTCTTTGAGTCTACAGAAACACCTGTTACCTTAACAGCGTCTGTATTGCCATTTACTGGGAGACCCGCTGTTGCCTTAGATCCTGCACGTACCTCGAATGTGAAACGTGTGAGGAGGTGGTTGAATGTGATGTTCGGCTGAACGCCCTTACGTGCTGCATAAGCAGAGTAGAAGTTGTCAGCATAGCCACCAAGATCAGTAACCTCCTTAGTAGAAGGAGCTGCCTTGCCTGCCATGATATCCTGCGAACCATCAATCTCGATCTCAACAACACGCTTTGTAGCCTTATCCGCATCAACCTCATCACCGTTGTCGTTTACAGTCTTTACAGCAGGTGTACCTTTCACTGCATCGTCAACGCGATAACCCCAGAAGTCGTAGTTGCCGCTAACTGGGTAGTAAGCGATAGTGCCATCAGCTGTAGTAGCCAAACCAGATTTTATCTTGTCAGCTGTATTAGGAGCCTTGAACTCCTTGTTGTTGAACACCTCTAATTCAGTACCTGCTGTAGTACCAACAGTCGGAGACTTGTAGACAGCAAGATCCATGCTACCCTTCTGGAGCATGTACACCCAGAGAGTCTGACCTGCCCATACGTTCTCATCGTCAGTCATGCCACCTACGGTACCAGTACCACGGGTCTGAACCTTAGACGAAGCAACACCGAGACGGATCTGCTGTTCAGATACGTTCTGCTCCCCATTTCCACCGAGAGTGTCATCATTTGAACATGCTGTCAGCATACCAGCTGCAGCCAATGCAAAGAAAAACATTTTCTTCATAGTCGTGAAAAATTTAAATTAATAATAAAGTTATTTTTAAAAGATTGTATTATTCATATTTTAATATCCATTGATGTTAGGGTCGTTAGGGTTTTTGTCCTGGTCGATATCAATATCTTCACCCTTGCCCCATCCGTCAACGCTTCCGCTGATCTGGATCTTCTCTAAGCCGTAGACACCAATCTTCACATTATACAATAGACCTTTCTCGAAGCTTGCTTGCTCGCCCTCTTTCTTAGCTGGCGTGATTCTGTATACGGTCTTGTGTTCTTTCATCGTATAATTATTATTCGCATCAAGAGGTCCGTCGGGGAAGAGGTATGTGAGCGTCACTACGTACGACTCCTGCGGAGCTACGAGCAAGCCAGCACCGAGCTCGACGGATGCCTCGTCCATCTTCTCCTTTGTAGTAGGCACGTGTGTGACGCCTGGCACCACCTGGCTCTCGTTGTCCACCCACTCGTCCTTCCACTTTACCTGATAGCCTTCATCTCTCAACCCTGGTTTAATCTTTCCATAGACATTGTGCGTCTCTCCAGATTCATCGGTTTCCTTTTGGTACTCGCCAAGTTTCACCGCCTTTTGCAGCACATCAACCTCATTCTCGGGCTTGAACACGAGCTTACAGTCGTCAATGTTACGGCTTGCTACGGTGAGTGTGCCCTTTGTCAGCGTCATCACCGAAATATCCTTTATCACTACGTCCTTAGCCGACGAAGCGCCTGGGTAAGCAAAGAACTTCAGCATCGTGAGCTGATGCTTCATGTTTACGACTGGGTGCACGTTTCGGTGTGCCGCAAACGCACTATAGTTACCAGGTGTGTTTAGTATCTTTTGCTTCTCCTCTTCGGTCAGTCTGGCTGCCTTTTCGTAGATACCACCTTCGGCGAAGTCGGCTTCCGTAAGCGGAGTCTTGGCTGCGCCCACAAGCACGTCCTGATAACCGTCGATTTCTATGTCGTAAGTTATCTTATCCTTTTCGCGCGTATAGTTACTCAAATCAAGATCGTCTACGAAATAACCGAAGAAGTTGTAGCCCACATCCTGATAACGAGAGCTGTAATAGATGTCTTCAGGATAGTCTTTGGTGAGCACATTCATTGTGCCGATAAACTGGTCGGGCTCGAACTTGAACGGCATACCCAATTTGTACTCTGGTCCGTCGAGCAGACACGATGTGTTGTACTCGTCCATGTTGCCCTCGCTCGCATCTTGAGCATAGCGGTATCTCGACATAGAGGGTTCCTCCGTAAGCACTCCCTGTCCGCCGTTTGGATCGGCATCGTTGTAAGCACGGAATGCGAAGATGTGGAATTTAGCATTCAAGTACTTGTCGCGGTTGTATGCCACGGTCTCCATTGGCTCTGTGGGCACCCGTACCACGTGTGCCCACAGAGCCACGTGTGTCGGACACTACCGAGAAGTATGCCGGATTACTGGTATATAGCAAAATCGATGTCTTGTCGATGTTGACATCCTCATCGTTTGTTGGCGGTTCTCCCTGCGGTAGGTCCAAGTCTGGATAAGAGACATTGCACGACGCCGTGAGCAGCAGTGTTACTGCAGCTGTCAAGATGTTAACAATATGTTTCGTTCGTTTCATCTTATAGGTTATTTTTTAAATGTCGATATTTATATCGGAATCCGTTTGTATCCAACGATCGAGAGCGTCGCCGCCCTTGTCTATGTTACCGACCGTTTTTCCATCAAGAAGTATTTCGGCACTGATGTTTATTGTTCCGTGTTCGCCATTGCGGTACACGTACTTGTTATCAGATGTCGTAGTCATCAGTTTTGCCTTGTTCAGAGTGTTGTAGAGGTTTATGATGCCTTGCCACTTCTGAGGGAAGGTCTGTCCTGTTTTCGGGTTGTACACTTCTGTGTATATAACCACCTGCATTATACCAGGACCGTATATCTTCTTGCGCACATCCTCTAAAGTCTCTCCGTAAGCGCGCTGCACATTCACCACGCCCGTCACATTGATATTGCCGTGGCAAGCTATGCGCTTGTTCTCGTTGGTGTCGTTGCCGTTGTCGTCCGGGTTGTTCGGCTTGATGTCGGTCTTGAACAACATCTTGCTTGTCTTCTTTATGTCGAGATAGCCTGTGTTCATCTTTATATAAGTAGGCACACCACTTATCTCTGCCCATACCTCCGTCACCTTGAACTGCACCTCATCCGTGTTCTTTACGATGTTGAAGTTGATGTCTATATTCTGCGAGAGTATCTTCGGTTTGAACTCGAAGGTTGTCTGACGGTCGGCGCGTACTCGTTGCACTACTGTTGAGTCGTAATATAGTGGCTCCACATCGGGCTGTATGTACTTCGCGTACGGGTTGAAGTCTTGCCAAGCTAATGGTTTGTTGAGCTTTGGGTCTTTTATGTCATACACCTTATAGCTCAAGCCTACGTTCTGCAACGGGTAGTCTTTAGCATCATTTTTCATGAACTGCTCAAGCTCCGAGTAGTCGATGGATGGGTTGTCGAGCGGGAATGTCGCAAACTTATAATAACCGCGCGGAATCTTTACAGTCGGTGTAAACGGAGGGGGAGTCGTTCCAGTACCAGGCTCTGTCGGTTCGGTTGGCTCGGTCGGCTCAGTTGGCTCGGTCGGCTCAGTTGGCTCGGTCGGCTCAGTTGGCTCAGTTGGCTCAGTCGGCTCGGTCGGTTCAGTCGGCTCGGTCGGTTCGTTTGGCTCGGTAACACCTGTGTTGTCACCGCCTGTGTTGTCACCGCCTGTGTTGTCACCGTCTGTGTTGTCACCGCCCGTGTTGTCACCCTCGTCTGGGTTTTCGTTCGGACGGTTTTCGGGTGTGATGGTCGTCTCACCGATGAGGCGCAGTGTGAGGTCGTCGGTGTTCACCTCTGCCACCTGCTTCCACTGTCCCACGACACGATAGCAGAGCACACCCATTCGATTCGGCTTGTCCTCTGGCTTATTCCATGTATATGTGAAGTTGACATCGCCCTGATGTGGGTGATCTCTTTCACAAATCTCTACCTCAGCACATGAGGTGAGCGTTGCTCCAAGCAGGAGTGTGTATAATAGTTTCTTATTATTCATTGCTTGCCTCCTTTCCTGGTTCAGCAGAAGGCTGATTCGTTTCCTGTTGAGATATTGTGGGTTGAGATGTTGTGGGTTGAGATGTTGAGATTTCCTCTGCAGGAGTCTGCTCTTCTGCAGTAGTTTCACTTTCTGCAGGAGTCTGCTCTTCCGCAGGAGCTTCACTCTCTGCAGGGGTCTGCTGCTCCTCAGTAGGAGTTCCTCCCTCTGCCGGAGCCTCGCCCTCTACTGGGGTCTGTTCCCCAGTAGGCTCTGTGTTTGCGTTCGGCTCGGTAGCCTCGGCACCTTCAGTTGGCTCTGGTTTCTCTTCCGCCTTTTTGCCTTTATTTTTCTTTTCGGCTTTCAGGCGTTCCTTCTCCTTTTTCTCATCGATAGCCTTTTGGCGATCAATCTCTGCCTGCTTACGGTCAGCCTCTGCCTTTAGCTTAGCGTTCACTATGCGCATCGAGTCAGCCTTAGCACTGTTGACAACAGCCACAGAGTCGTAAACCTGCCAGAACTCCTTGTAGATAACAGACTCAACAGAATCTCTGTTATGCTGGTTGATAGCATCGACAACGCGCTGGTTAGCGATACTGTCAATTCTGTACTGATATTGTGCATCGGCATCGTAACGCCAACGATATTTCTTCGTGATTGGATAGCTGCCAAATCGATATACGAATCCTACACGTGCCGCAGTGGGCATCGGGAACGGAACAACCTTCCACGAACCTTGCTTGGTGCGTGTGTAGCAGTTGTCGGCACGATTGTATGTGAACTTCTCCGAGTTGACTGCTACGAAGCCTGCATCGAAGCCGAGGTCGAGGTCGAGAGTATTACCTGTGCGGAAAGCGTAGAGAGGCTTTATTATACCATATGTAATACCAGCCGACAATGCTTTGCCTTGATGTCCTTCTCTGCCAAACTTTATCGAGAAATCGCTGAACGACATGTACGCACCTCTATAATATGTAGTCTTCGGATGCTTCACCACACGGCGACGGCATGAGAAGAGACGGTCGATGAAGCCAGTATGCGCGGGTACCTTATTATTTATCTGACGGGTACGCCAATAGCTGCGGAAGTCGGCACGCACCTCCGTGATGTTATAGAAAACTCGGTTTTTGAATGTTGCTGGTGTATTCCACTTTGTCTTTAACGTAAGTCCAACAGCCCAGCGGTTCCAGTTGGTCTATTTCACATCGAATTCTACACCCAGATTAGGAGTCAGCAAAGTCCAATCGACAGCATTGGTGCGCAGTGAGATACGCTCAGCAAATGTAAGCGTGTCCACACCAGTCTTGCTCTCGAATATCTGAGCCCTGCTGATTTGCGGGAAAAGCACCGCAATTAGCAAAAATATAGCGTAAAGCCAGTTTTTTGTTGTCTTAGTCACGTTGTTTTTATTGATGGTTTTAAAAATTGCCGTCCCGACAAGTTTTCAGCATGTCGAAAACCGCATTGATTTTCATTATAACAACTCTATTTCATCAATTATAACTAAAAATAGTTATGTCACGGCTGCAAAGTTAAACTATTTTTTCAATTAAACCTAATTTTTAGACTTAATTTTTCACCTTACCCCTATTAATATTTTATTGCAGAAGCGCATTTACCCCCCATTTCGTTGTGTCATAGGACGCAAAAACCCTCGTAAATACGGCATTTTCAACAAAAAGACGGGAGCATAACTCAATAATTGTTTTTTTTTTTGTACTTTTGCCTGTTGACAAGATTTTTGAACAAAAATAGACGCCTTGTACACTCGTTTACTCGTCTACTTGTCAACTTATCCACTCGTGTACTCGTTTACCCGTACACTTGTCAACTAAAAAAATAAAAAACATGGACGACGAGAAAAAAGACATCATGCCAAGCGATCACTCCGACTACAAACCTGTCAACCGTTTCGACGCTTCAGCAGTGCATCACCTCAGTGGTATGTACCAAAACTGGTTTCTGGATTACGCCTCATACGTGATCTTAGAGCGTGCCGTGCCTCATATTGAGGACGGTTTGAAGCCTGTGCAACGACGCATACTCCACTCGATGAAGCGCATGGACGACGGCCGTTTCAACAAGGTGGCTAACATCGTGGGACACACCATGCAGTTTCACCCTCACGGCGACGCTTCCATCGGCGACGCTCTTGTGCAGATGGGACAGAAGGACTTGCTCGTCGACTGTCAGGGCAACTGGGGCAACATCCTCACGGGCGACCGTGCGGCTGCACCGCGATACATCGAGGCACGACTCTCGAAGTTCGCGCTCGACGTGGTGTTCAACCCTAAGACCACCGATTGGCAGCTCTCCTACGACGGACGCAACAAGGAACCGATTACGCTGCCGGCGAAGTTTCCGCTCCTGTTAGCGCAGGGCGCGGAGGGCATTGCCGTGGGTCTGAGCTCTAAAATCCTGCCGCATAACCTCGTGGAGATATGCGATGCTGCCATCGCCTACCTGCGTGGCGAGGAGTTCCACCTCTACCCCGACTTCCCCACGGGCGGTTCTATCGACGTGGCGAAGTACAACGACGGACAGCGTGGTGGCACCGTAAAGGTGCGTGCGAAGATAGAGAAGCTCGACCAGAAGACTATCGTCATCCGCGAGATACCGTTCTCGAAGACCACGTCTACGCTCATCGACTCCATCCTGAAGGCTATCGAGAAGGGCAAGATAAAGGCGAAGAAGGTTGACGACAACACGGCTGCCGAGGTGGAGATACAGGTGCACTTGGCGCCGGGCGTATCGTCCGACAAGACGATCGACGCGCTCTACGCCTTCTCCGACTGCGAGATAAACATATCGCCCAACTGCTGCGTGATAGAGGACAACAAGCCGTGCTTCCTCACCGTGAGCGACGTGCTGCGCCACTCCACCGACTCCACCATGGGTCTGCTGCGCCGCGAGTTGCAGATACGCCAGTCGGAGCTGGAGGAGCAGTTGTTCTTCTCGTCGCTCGAGCGCATCTTCATCGAGGAGCGCATCTACAAGGAGAAGAAGTTCGAGCAGGCGAAGTCGCAGGACGAGGTGGTCGACTTCATCGACTCGAAGCTGGAGCCGTTCAAGACGCAGGTGTTCCGCGTGCAGGACTTCGAGTACTCGTTCCACCGCGAAATAACACGCGACGACATACTGCGCCTGCTCGAAATAAAGATGCAGCGCATACTTAAATATAATAAGGATAAGGCTGACGAGCTGATAGCGCGCATCAAGGCTGAGCTGGCTGAGATAGAGTACGACCTTGCGCACATGACCGACGTGACGATACACTGGTTCGAGTTTCTGCGCGAGAAGTACGGCAAGGATCATCCGCGCCGCACCGAGATACGCAACTTCGACACCATCGAGGCTTCGAAGGTGGTGGAGGCGAACCAGAAGCTATACATCAACCGCGCCGAGGGATTCATCGGCACGGGTCTGAAGAAGGACGAGTTCGTGTGCAACTGCTCGGACATCGACGACATCATCGTGTTCTTCAAGGACGGTAAGTACAAGATGGTGCACGCTGCGGACAAGATATTCGTGGGCAAGAACATCCTGCACGTGCAGGTATTCAAGAAGAACGACAAGCGCACTATATATAATGTGGTGTACCGCGACGGCAAGGCTGGCGCGGCATACATCAAGCGTTTCTTCGTACCGACGATGACTGCCGGTCGCGAGTACGACTGCACGCAGGGCACTGCCGGCTCACGCATACTCTACTTCACCGCCAACCCGAACGGCGAGGCGGAGGTGATAAAAGTGACATTGGAGGCGAACCCACGCCTGAAGCGCATCTTCATCGAAAAGGACTTCTCCGAAATTGCCATCAAGGGACGCGCCTCGAAGGGCAACCTGCTCACACGCAACCCTATCCACCGCATCGGACTGAAGAGTCACGGCCACTCCACGCTTGGTGGCAGAAAGGTGTGGTACGACCCGGACGTGAACCGACTCAACTACGACGAGCACGGACGACTCTTGGGCGAGTTCTTCGACGACGACTCTATACTCGTGGTGCTCGACGACGGCAACTTCTACATCTCTACATTCGATGCCAACAACCACTATGAGGACAACATTAAACTCATCGAGAAGTGGGACCCTGACAAGGTATGGACAGCAGCCCTGTTCGATGCCGACAACGCCAACAACCTCTACCTCAAACGCTTCCGCATGGAGGCGACGAAACGCTGGCAGAACTACATCGGCGAGAACTCGAAGAGCGAGCTACTGCTGCTCACCGATACGCCGTTCCCACGCATAGAGGTCGACTTCGCACCGACCACTGCGCCTGACGGCTCTGAGACGCAACGCCCGCCGTTGGAGATAGACGCGGAGGAGTTTATCGCCGTGAAGGGCTTCAAGGCGAAGGGCAAGCGTGTCACCACGTTCGACGTGCAGGGGGTGAAGGAGCTGGAACCAACACGCTTCCCCGAACCCGAAGTGGAGGAGGACGAGGAGGAAGCTGAAGAGGTAAACCTCGACCCTGATGCTGGCAAGAGTCAGCAGCAGGTGATTGACGAAATGACCGGACAACTTAATATTTTCACCGAGCATGAGGATCTGTAGTCTATTGCTCGCCATGCTATGGTGTACCTCAGGGGGTGCTGCCCCAGGGGGTGCAGTTGTCTCAACTGCACCAGATTACTTAAATACAGATACGTTGGTGCAGTTGAGACAACTGCACCCCCTGAGGGAGAATGCTCTTATGCTGGGGGTAGGCTACACCGACATCCTCGACACCTACCTCTCGCCGGAGAAGTACCGCGGCACCGACCTGCGCTTTCTGTCGCACACGCGCCGCGAGAAGGACTCCACCTGCCTCGTGCACCAGTTGCTGCACGAGGGCTGTATCGCCACTGCCGACAACCGCTCGGGCAATGGGGGCGAGATAGGGGGCGGATACACCTTTGCCTACTCGCTGCTGCGCAAGTGGCAGATGCCCGTGGGCAGTTGTCATCTGCGACTGCTCGCCGGTGGCACCGCGGAGCTGAGCGTGGGCTTTCTGTATAACACACGGGGCAGCAACAACCCGGCACAGGCACGACTGGCACTGCAGCTGAAGCCTACCGTGGCTGCCGACTTCGACTTCCGACTGTTTCGCCGCCAACAACGACCGTTCACACTGCACTACGAGGCATCGGCTCCGCTCTGCGGTCTGATGTTCTCGCCCAACTACGGGCAATCGTACTACGAGATTTTCTCACGTGGCAACTACGACCACAACTGCGTGCCGACGACTATCGCCTCCACGCCGTCGCTCCGACAGATGCTCACGCTCGACTTCCGTGCGCTGCACACCACGTGGCGCATCGGCTACCTCGGCGACTGGCGCCAGGCAAGCGTAAACAACCTCAAGCAGCACACCTACACTCATGCTCTCGTCTTCGGCATCGTCAGACGCTTCCGCATCGAGAAACTGTAGTCGCCCACGGAACTCACTCTTCTGGTTGAGAAAAACCTCCCACAGAACGCACGGAACGCACAGAACCTTCTGGCAGAGAAATACCTCCCACAGATTGGCACGGATGCGCACAGATTAGGAGGGTATGGCATCCTGCCATACCCACGCAGCCAACAGCACCCCAAAACTTCTGTGAATTCTGTGAATTCCGTGGGCGAATTAACGCAACAAACCATCTGTGTTGATCCGTGAAATCCGTGGGAGACTATATTCCCACAGAACCCACGGAACACACGGAACCTTCTGGCAGAGAAGTATCTCCCACAGATTGGCACGGATGCGCACAGATTAGGAGGGTATGGCATCCTGCCACATACCCACGCAGCCAACAGCACCCCCAAACTTCTGTGAATTCTGTGAATTCCGTGGGTGAATTAACGCAACCAACCATCTGTGTTGATTTGTGAAATCCGTGGGAGACTATATTCCCACAGAACCCACGGAAAGCACAGAACCTTCTGGCAGAGAAGTGGCTCCCACAGATGTGCACAGATGCGCACAGATTAGGAGGGTATGGCATCCTGCCATACCCACGCAGCCAACAGCACCCCCAAACTTCTGTGAATTCCGTGAATTCCGTGGGCGAATTAACGCAACCAACCATCTGTGTTGATCTGTGAAATCCGTGGGAGACTATATTCCCACAGAACCCACGGAAAGCACAGAAGTTTCTTGCAGAGAAGAGTCTCCAACAGATAGCACGGATTTACACAGATGTAGGAGGGTATGGCATCCTGCCATACCCACGCTGCCAACAGCACCCCCAAACTTCTGTGAATTCCGTGAATTCCGTGGGCGAATTAACGCAACCAACCATCTGTGTTGATCTGTGAAATCCGTGGGAGACTATATTCCCACAGAACCCACGGAAAGCACAGAAGTTTCTTGCAGAGAAGAGTCTCCAACAGATAGCACGGATTTACACAGATGTAGGAGGGTATGGCATCCTGCCATACCCACGCTGCCAACAGCACCCCCAAACTTCTGTGAATTCCGTGAAATCTGTGGAAGGACTTACGCAACCTAACTTCTGTGAATTCTGTGAAATCTGTGGGAGGACTTACGCAACCAAACTTCTGTGAAATCCGTGGGAGAACAGACGCAACCAACCCTCTGTGCAAATCCGTGAATTCCGTGGGAGGACTTACGCAACCAAACTCCCATGAAACCTGTGGGAAGATGGCGATACTACCTCGGTTGGTGCAGCGGAGACCGCTGCACCCCCTTTAGAATGTTCAGAGGGCGGAGTGGGTATGGCAAGATGCCATACCCTCCTAAAGAGTATAACAATAAAAACAAATGCGAATGAGAAGAATAATCACTATACTGTTTGCATCGCTGCTGCTCCTGACCACAGCGTGCGTCGACGAAACGGAGTATGCCGACAATCCGCGCGGCAACTTCGAGGCTCTGTGGCGTGCCATCGACGAACACTACTGCTTCTTCGACTACAAGCACGAGCAGTACGGACTCGACTGGGACGAGGTGCACGAGCGATACAGCCGACAGATAGCCGACGACATGACGACGGGACAGCTGTTCGAGGTGTTAGGCAATATGCTCGGCGAGCTGCGCGACGGACACGTGAACATGTACTCGGCGTGGGACGTGGCACGCAATTGGTCGTGGCACGAGGACTACCCGTCGAACGTGAGCGACACGCTGCTCTCGAAGTATCTCGGCACCGACTACCGCATCGCTGCCGGACTGCGCTACCGCGTGCTCGACGACAACACCGGATACGTGCGCTGCGCCACCTTCGCATACAACTTCGGTGAGGGCAACCTCGACAATATCATGCTCTACCTCGCACCGTGCAACGGACTGATCATCGACCTGCGCGACAACGGCGGCGGACTGATCACGGCTGCAGAACAGTTGGCGGCACGCTTCACCAACGAGCGACGGTTGGTGGGCTACATGCAGCACAAAACGGGGAAAGCACACACGGCGTTCTCGGAGATGAAGAGCCAATACCTGAAGCCGTCGAAAGGCATCAGATGGCAGAAACGGGTGGTGGTGCTGACCAACCGCGCGGTGTACAGCGCAGCCAACGAGTTCGTGAAGTACATGCGCTGCTGCCCGAACGTGACAGTCGTGGGCGACCGCACGGGCGGTGGGGCAGGTATGCCCTACTCTACCGAACTGCCTAACGGCTGGAGCGTGCGCTTCTCTGCCTGCCCTATGTACGACAAGGATAAGAACTCAACGGAGTTCGGCATAGAGCCCGACCATAATGTTGCGTTGAAAGAAGCCGACTGGCTGCGCGGTGAGGATACTATCATCGAGTTCGCACGCGAATTGCTCAGAAAGTAAAAAGGCAGAAGTGCCTTTTTACTCTTTTACTTTTAAATCTGGCTGCGTGGTATGGGCAAGATGCCCATACCTCCTACTTTTTTACCCTTTTACTTTCTCATATTTCTTATTTATCTTTCAATCCCTTTTCCAATTCTTCAATAGTCGGCATGGAAGACTTGAAATCTTTCGGGAATAGCTTAGACAGTTGATATTCTGATATTCCCATTGGTTCCTTGTATGAATCCAAAGCGTATTTTGCCACCACATTATCTTTGTCTTTGCAGATGAGCAAACCTATGGTAGGGTTATCTATGTCGGTTTTGAACTGATGGTTGATGGCTGACACATAGAAACTCAGTTGCCCCAAGAATGATGGATGGAACGACTTTGCTTTCAATTCGATGACCACATACGCATGGAGGTGGGCATTATAAAACAGCAAGTCTGGAAAGAACTCCTGCTGACCTACTTCCAAGCGAAACTGCCTGCCCATATAGGAAAATCCCTTTCCAAGTTCCAAAAGAAAACGAGTAACGTTGTTCAGTAATTCGTCCTCAATGTCACGCTCGTCATATTTCTCCCTTAGGTTAAGGAAGTCCAACTGGTAAGGGTCTTTTGTTATTTGTTGCGCCAAGTCGCTCTGCACAGCCGGAAGTGTGGATTGGAAGTTGGTGATAGCCTTGCCGTCACGCTCGTACAAGTCGGAGTCAAGCCAGTTGAGAAGAGCATCACGTCCCCAATTGTTTTCCCAAGTCTTTCTTACAAAGAAGAGGGCTTTATCCATGTTTCCCTTGCATCTTGATATTATTCGACAATGATGATCCCATGGTATCATAAACAACAACTTGAAATCGTCAGCACCCTGCTGACGATTTTGATTATGGGGCGCACTTTGTTGAATATCTGCACTATATACACCTTCCATGAAATCGTCAGCAACTTGCGGACGATTTGCTACTAATGGAGCATAGAGCTTATAAAAGTAGCTCATGTACTTCAAGTTGGTTGGCGAGAATCCCTTTATCTCTGGCATTTCATTCTTCAAGTCCTGACTGAGATTCTTGTAGAACCCTGAGCCGTAAGTATTTGTATATTGCTGGGCTTCAATGTCGCGTCCCAACTTCCAGTAGAATTCCAACAGATAGCCATTGGTGACACATGACGCTTTGAGACGATGGCTGTAGAAACGTTCCTTGAGTTCTACAAGCCAATCCTTATAGTCTCTATCATTATGAAGAACTACCGCCAAGTCTATATTTTTATTTGCCATTTTTATATTCTTTATTTACGCCACAAATATAATGTTTTATCGTGATAATTCATCGCTAACAAAAAACTTTTTGAATAAGATGGTAACTATTTAGACAAATAAAACCATCTTTACTTTTACTTCTACCAGTACTTGTTGCGGTAGTACTCCAGTACTCGCAGAAAGATTACTCCAGTTTAGCAGAGAGATTACTCCAGTACTGTGGTGAGATTACTCCAGTACTGCTGCGGTAGTACTCAAAAATGGTACGCTTAGGGGTGTGCAACAACGCTTTTTATAGCTGCATCGTGACCACTTCGGCGTTCGCCATGCGTGGCGTTTCGTTCATCGGTGTGCCGCTATGCACGCTTCTTATCGCCTTGTTCATTATGCCATGTCCCACGGCAAGCACGGTTTTTCCCTCATAATTATCCCTCACAAACTGCAGGAACGCAGCGGCACGCGCCCTCAGAGCGTCGAGCGACTCGATGTCGTCGGTCCACCGAGCATCCTTTAGGTCGGGGATGTATCTGCCTGTGAAGCTGCCCCAGTCGCGCTCGCGCAGCAGCTTTGTCTGCACGATGGCGTCAGGCGACACGCCGTGCGCAGCCGCCAGTATCACACACGTGTCGAAAGCGCGCTTTAGGTCGCTCGACACGAACACGTCGATGGGCATGTCTTTCAGCTCGGCAGCGAGGGCGCGTGCCTGCCCGATGCCGTTCGGGGTCAGCTCGCCTTGAGTCTGCCCCTGCATAATCTGGCGCACATTGTCGACGGTCTCGCCGTGGCGCACAAGGAGAAGGGTTGTCATATCGTGGTTGTTGTTGTTACTTACTAAGCCGAACTAAGCCTTCTTAAGCCTTTCTAAGCCATTGCTAACTAAGACTTCTTAGGGCTTCTTACTAAGCCTTCCTATGCCTTCCTAAGCCCTCCCCGACGGGGAGGGTTGGGAGGGGCTTTTTACTTTTAAAAGCACTTTCACCGCTTCGCCCACGGTAGGCACACCGCTCACCACCATTGAGCGTTTGCCGTTCACCTCCTTGAGGTTGCAGCGGCGTGCGTTGGCAGCGATGAAGTCGAGCGCCTTGCCGAAGGTGGCACTGCGGTAGTAGGCAGAGTTGGGGTTGCTGACGAACTGCATCTGCATACGTCCCTGTTTGAGTATTATCTTCTCGCAGCCGAGACTCTTGCCGTAGCGGCGCAGTGCCACCACCTGCAGCAGTTCCTCGCCCTCGTGCGGTATGGCACCGAAGCGGTCGATGAGTCGCTGGCGGTAAGCGTCGAGCTCGTCGTCGTTGTCGATGTTGTCGAGCTCGCGGTAGAGCAGCATACGCTCTGCGCTGCCCGGCACATACGTGTCGGGGAAGTACATCTCGAGGTCGCTCTCCACGGCGCAGTCCTCCACGAAGGCATCGCCCGTTAGGTTGTTGCCCTGCGCTATCTCCTCGGCGTACATGTCGGCAAACTCGTCGTTCTTCAGTTCGGTGACCGCCTGGTTGAGTATCTTCTGATACGTCTCGTAACCAAGGTCCTCCATAAATCCGCTCTGCTCGGCACCGAGCAGATTGCCCGCACCGCGGATGTCGAGGTCCTGCATGGCGAGGTTGAAGCCGCTGCCCAGTTCGGAGAAGTTCTCCAAAGCCTCCAGTCGGCGGCGTGCCTCGGAAGAGAGCACCGACTTAGGCGGTGCAAGCAGATAGCAGAACGCCTTGCGGTTGGAGCGACCCACGCGACCGCGCATCTGGTGGAGGTCGGAGAGTCCGAAGCGGTGGGCATCGTTGATGATGATGGTGTTGGCGTTGCTGATGTCGATGCCGTTCTCGACGATGGTCGTGGAGAGCAGCACGTCGTAGTCGTAGTTCATAAAGCCGATGAGAATCTTCTCAAGCTCCTCGGGCGACATCTGTCCGTGTCCGATAGCCACACGCGCATCGGGCACGTACTTCGTTATGAGCGAGGCTATCTCGGGCAGGTTGCTGATGCGGTCGTTGACGAAGAACACCTGTCCGTTGCGCGACATCTCGAAGTTGATGGCATCGGCTATTATCTCATGTCCGTACACACCCAGCTCTGTCTGTACGGGATAGCGGTTGGGTGGCGGCGTGCGCATGATGCTCATGTCGCGTGCGCCCATCAGCGAGAACTGCAGCGTGCGCGGTATAGGCGTAGCCGACATGGTGAGCGTGTCGACGTTGGTCTTCAGCGTGCGCAGCTTCTCCTTTGTAGAGACGCCGAACTTCTGTTCCTCGTCGATGATGAGCAGTCCGAGGTCGTGCCACTCCACAGCCTTTCCTATCAGCTTGTGCGTGCCGACGAGTATGTCTATCTTGCCAGCCTTGAGGTCGGCAAGCACCTCGCGCGTCTGCTTCGCCGTGCGGGCACGCGAGAGGTAGTCGACACGCACCGGCATACCCTTCAGACGGTCTGAGAACGTCTTGTAGTGCTGGAAGGCGAGCACCGTTGTGGGCACGAGCACTGCCACCTGCTTCGAGTCGCACGCCGCCTTGAACGCTGCGCGTATAGCCACCTCGGTCTTGCCGAAGCCCACGTCGCCACACACCAGGCGATCCATCGGTCGGGCAGACTCCATGTCGACCTTCACGTCGTGCGTGGCACGCTGCTGATCGGGCGTGTCCTCGTAGAGGAACGACGCCTCAAGCTCGTGCTGCAGATAGGAGTCGGCAGAATAGGCGAAGCCCTTCTCGTGGCGACGCTTGGCGTAGAGCTTGATGAGGTCGCGCGCAATGTCCTTGATGCGCTTCTTCGTGCGCTCCTTCAGCTTCTCCCATGCGCCGGTGCCGAGCGTGCTGAGTCGGGGCGGTTCGCCCGTGTCGCTGCGGCGGTACTTCGATATCTTGTAGAGCGAGTGGATAGACACGTCGACGATGTCGCCACGCTGATAGTAGAGGCGTATCATCTCCTGATAGGAGTCGCCCACGGGCACGCGCACCAAGCCGCCGAACTTGCCGATGCCGAAGTCGACGTGCACGATGAAGTCGCCGGGTTCCATCTCCTGCAGTTCCTTCATCGTGAGTGCCATCTTGCCCGTTCGGGCTGCGTCCGACTTCAGGTTGTACTTGTGGAAGCGGTCGAATATCTGATGGTCGGTGAAGAAGCACAGACGCAGGTCGTTGTCGGCGAAGCCTTCGTGCAGAGTGCGGTTGACGGGAGTGAAGGGGAGGGTTGAATGTTGAGTGTTGAGGTGTTGAGGTGTTGAGGTGTTGAGGTGTTGAGAATTCCTGCGCATCTGTTGCAGCTCCTCACTGTCGAAAATATCGCGCAGACGCTGCGTCTGCTTCTCCGAGTCGGCGAGAATGTAGAGCTGGTAGCCCTGCAAGAGATAGTCGTCGAGGGTCTGGGTGAGCAGACTGAAGTTCTTGTGGAAGAGCGGCTGCGGCGAGATGTGGAACTCGATGGACACCTGTGGCGTGCCCGAAGGCTTTGCGCCGAACTCCACGAGGCGGAAGCGGCATATCTCCTCGCGGAAGCGCGTGGGCGCCACGAGGTTGTTCTCTTTGCGCATATCGCGCATTATCTGCTGCTGCTCCACCTCCGTAGCACCCTCCAAGCGCTCGGTCATGGCTTGCTGCGAAAAGCCGTCGTTGTATATCTGCTCGATGGTAGAACAGAGATAGAGGCGGTCTTTCATCACGAGCAGCGCGTCGTCGGGCAGTAGCGACGTGAACGGCTGCTTCTCCTCGGTGAGCTGCGCCAGTTCGGGCACGATGCGCACCTGCTGCTTCGCGTCCTTCGAGAGCTGGTCGGCTACCTCGAACGTGCGTATGGTGTCTACCTCGTCGCCGAAGAAGTCGATGCGGAACGGCAGCTCCGACGAGTAGGAATAGACATCGATGATGCTGCCACGCATTGCGAACTGACCAGGCTCGTAGACATAGTCGACCTCCTTAAAGCCGAACTCGCGCATCTTGCGTCCAAGGTCGGCAAAGTCGATGATGTCGCCAACGGCGATGTTGATGGTGCGCTCGTCGAGTCGACGCTTCGACACAACAAGCTCGCTAAGCGCCTCGGGGCAGGTCACAACGTAGAGAGCTTCAGCAGCACAGTCTACATTCTTGCCTGCGCCCTTGCCCGTTGATGCCTTCTGCGTGTCGACAGAGGTAAGAGCCGCGAGACGGCTCAGCGTTTCGGTGCGCAATATCTCGTTGGCAGCGTCGCGCTGTCCGTACTTCACCGCACGACGGTAGGACGACGGAAAAAAGAGCACGTTGTCGGTGCCGAGTATCTGCGTCAGGTCGTGATAAAAGTAGCCTGCCTCGTCGTTGTCTTGAAGGATGAAAACGGCAGTGAGAGTTTTGAGTTTTGCGCTCGGCTCGAAGAGACGCTTGCCAGAGCAATAATTTTGAGTTTTGAGTTTTGAATTTAAGCGTTCGGCTACGGCGGAGAAAAACACAGGAGCCGATGAGGCAAGTAGTCCACCGAGGAATACGTGTCTCACCGACTCGTCGCTGATATCTTTCAAAAAAGCCCCGCACTGTGGCAGGGCTGTATAAATGTTGCTGATGTTTCTTATTTCCATAGAATCGGGTGGGTAGTTTAGTGCTTCGCCTCAGGATACTTTCTGAACCAGCCGTCCCATCTGAGTCGCATCACGCCGAAGAACGCCTCGCCGAAGATACCACCGCTCATCTTGCTGACACCCTCGCGACGGTTGACGAAGATGACCGGCACCTCCTTTATCTTGTAGCCCATCTTGTAAGCCGTGAACTTCATCTCTATCTGGAAGCCGTAGCCCTTGAAGCGCACCTTGTCGAGATCGATAGAAGAGAGCACGCAACGACGGTAGCACTTGAAGCCGGCTGTGGTGTCGTGCACCTTGAAGCCCGTAACCATACGCACGTACTTCGACGCAAAGTAGCTCATCAGCACGCGACCGATAGGCCAGTTGACAACGTTCACACCGCTCACGTAGCGCGAGCCGATAGCCACGTCGTAGCCCTCGTCGTGACAAGCACTGTAGAGGCGTGGCAGGTCATTGGGGTCGTGAGAGAAGTCGGCATCCATCTCGAAGATGTAGTCGTAGCCGTGCTCAAGCGCCCACTTGAAGCCTGTGATGTATGCCGTGCCAAGCCCCAACTTGCCACTGCGCTCGAGGATGAAGAGGCGGTCGCCGAACTCATCACTGATGAGGTGCTTCACGATGGCTGCAGTGCCGTCGGGACTACCGTCGTCGATGACGAGGATGTGGAAACACTTCTCAAGTGAGAACACCGCGCGTATGATCTTCTCGATGTTCTCCTTCTCGTTATATGTCGGTATGATTACTATACTATCGCTTTTGTTCATTGTTTTGCTATTGAATGGTTTTACATTGTCAACTCGTCAACTCGTAACTTGTAACTCGTCAACTAATATGCAAATATACTAAATGTATTCGATACGAGTGCCGCCGTAGCGTTAAAAAACGTGTTTTCGGGAGTTTTACTGGTCGGGGTTCTCCACAAAGCCCTGATATTGCTCCTCCAGTCCGCTCATCACCACCTTGTAGCTCTCCTGCTCAAGATACTTGATGTTGTCCGCGCCCTTGCCTACAGGCAATATCGGCTTGTGTATGGTGAGACGGAGCGGATGCCAAACCACCCACTTCATATCGCGAGTGCGTGGCATGATGTCGAACGAGCCATTGATGGTGAGCGGCACAACGGGCAGTTCGATGTCGTCGGCGAGCATGAAGGCTCCGCGCTTGAATACGCCCATGTGTCCTGTGAACGAGCGTGCCCCCTCGGGGAACACCACGAGCGACATACCACCCTGCAGCGTCTGTCGAGCGCGGTCGTAGGTCTCGCGTATCTTGCTTGCGCCACGCTTGTCGACGAAAATGTGGTGAGCCGACTCGCACGCCTTGCCAACGAACGGCATCTGGCGTAGCTGGCGCTTCATCATCCACTTGAAGTTGCGCGAGAGGAAGCCGTAGATGAGGAAGATGTCGAACGCTCCCTGGTGGTTGGCTACGAACACATACGACTGTCCCTTCACAAGGTTCTCGCGTCCCTCCACCTTCACCGGCAGCAGGAGTATGCGTATGATGAACTGCGCCCACCACTTGCCAGGGTAGTAGCCCCAGAAGTGACCGTTGCCTACGGTGCAACCGATTATAACCATCAAGCTGGTGATGAGGGTGTATATAGCTATCAAGGGGAGAGCTATCAAGAGCTGATATATACGATATAGATATTTCATTGCTTGTTTTGTTTTTTTTGAGGTGGCGTTTAAGCCGAACTAAGCCTTCTTAGGCCTTCTTACTAAGCCGAACTAAGCCTTTTTAAGCCTTTGCCTAAACCTTTGCTAATTAAGCCCTCCCCGATGGGGAGGGTTGGGAGGGGCTTTTAACGTGATTTCCACAATCTCCGGTTTCATGTGGAAGCGGAACGGCAGGAAACCTCCCACGCCCGTAGACACAAAGAGGAAGCGTTTACCCTCGCTATACAGTCCGGCATCCTCGCTGTTGACAAGACTTGTGGGTCGCCAGCCGAAGAGCGACAGCTGTCCGCCGTGGGTGTGTCCGCTCAGCGTTAGCTGCGCTGTGCATTGTGGCAGTATGTGACGGCGCCATGCCGACGGGTCGTGCTGCATCATAATGACGAACGATTCGGGCGATATGCCGTGCAGTGCCTTGCGATAGTCGGCTTTGCAGGGGAACGGCGGACGACCGTCGTTCTCCGTTCCGGCTATCACAATCGAGTCGGCTCCGCGGCGCAAGATGCGACGCTCGTTGAGCAGCAAGTCCCAGTTGAGCGAAGCCTCGAACGAACGTGTCATACGCTCCATACTGCGCTTCTGCTCCGCCGTGGCTGTCTTCACATAGTCGGCGTAGTCGTGATTGCCAAGCACGGAGAAGATACCATCGACCGGATGCAGATGAACCAACGTGGGCGCATGACGCACCAACTCCTGTGGGCGCATATTCTGTAAGTCGCCAGTGAAGAGGATAGCATCGGGATGTAGCTCGTTCACCTGTGCCACCATACGCTGAGCAAACTCCTGCTTCATCGAGCCGAGGTGCATGTCCGAGAGCTGCACGATGCGATAGCCGTCGAAGGCTTTCGGCAGACTGTCGAACTCGAGCGTAACGCGCTTCACGTGCAACAGGTCGGGACCCACCATCGTACCCATGAACAGCACATAGAACCATCCGAGCACAAGCACCAGTCCGGTGTGGTTGCCCCAGTTGGTGCGCAACCTCAGCAGTCGCTTAACAGCCAGTCCGGCGAGCGACGACAAGGTGAAGACCACCTTCGGCACGATGAGCAACCCGAGCATGAACAGATACACGTTGAAGAGCGTGAGGTTATCGGGCGCAAAGTTGCGCATCATCGAATAGGCTGCGGTACAGGCTATCATGGCGGCTCCCGGAACCCACCACAACAGACGCATCCACAGCGTCATGTCGAAGCGCCAGCGCAGATAGCGTCGGTATATGTACAGGTCGGGCAGCAGCGTGAGCAGCAGTATGAGTATTGATATCCTTGCAATCATTATGTTCCATTTTATGGCACGTTTTCTCGCCATGGTATAACTCGAGCAAGCTCGGTTCTGCTCATTTGGCTTAACGAAAACGTTTCTTATAAACTTGCGATAGTGTTGTTACAGAGTTTTCATCTATTTCAAAAACCTTCGTATGAGCTCCACGGGCAGTCCGCGACGGTGCGCATAGTCGCGCAACTGGTCTTCGCCGATGCGCCCCAACTCGAAGTAATGCGCCTTCGGGTGGGCGAACATCAGTCCAGACACCGATGCGTGAGGCTTCATGGCACCACTCTCGGTGAGCCGGATGCCAATCTGCTTGAGGTTGATGAGCCGGTCGATGATGAAGTTGACACTCGTGTCGGGCATCGACGGATAGCCCACAGCCGGACGTATGCCTTGAAAATCCTCGCGCAGGAGTTCGGCTACAGACAGATTTTCGTCGGGTGCATATCCCCATAGCGAGCGACGTACCTCCATGTGAAGCACCTCCGCCGTAGCCTCAGCGAGTCGGTCGGCAAGCGTCTGCGCCAGCATACGCTGATAGTCGTCGGTAAGGAAGTCGTGCTCCAACGCCAGGTCGACCGTAGTGGCGAACACTCCGATGCGGTCTGTCACGCCCGAAGCCTGCGGACGGATGAAGTCGGCAAGCGATAGGTTCGGCTCGCCCTCACGTGTGGGATGTTGCTGACGCAGCATAGGCAGCCGCACATCGCTAATGAGTATGTCGTCGCCGTCGCTGTTAGCCTCGAACAGGCCTACGGCAGCGTGTGTCTGGTAGCGCGTCTCAAAGCTGTCGAGCATCTGTTCTGCCTCCGCTCGCATTCGGTCTTTAGCCTCCTGCGGCTTGCCCGAGAGCCCCCAAGCGAAGTAGAAGTAGAGCCAGTTGATGTACGGACGCAGGGTAGAAATGTTATAATCGGTGTATTGCAGCATCATCGGTCTACTCTCTAAAGCGCACCGCCTCGCCACGGCTCGACGCATCGAACGCCCAGTTGTTATATATAATCTGTCCGTTGCACATCGTGGTGCGCACCTGCCACTGATAGGTATGACCCTCCATTGGACTCCAGCCGCACTTGCTCTGTATCGTCTCCGGCGTTACGGTCCACGGAGCGTCGGGCTTCACGATGACGAGGTCTGCCTTGTAGCCCTTGCGCACAAAGCCGCGCTTCGACACCTCGAAGAGCGTAGCTGGGTTGTGCGCCATCAGTGTGACGAGGCGTTCGATGCTGAGCACACCTTCGTCCACAAGTTCGAGCATTGTGACAAGCGAGAACTGCACCATAGGCATACCCGAAGCAGCGCGTGCACATCCGCCCTCCTTGTCCTTCAGCAGATGAGGTGCGTGGTCGGTGCCGACGGTTGTTATGCGTCCGTCGGTGAGAGCGTGGCGCAGTGCGTCGCGGTCGGCAGCGGTCTTGATGGCAGGGTTGCACTTTATGCGTGTGCCGAGGCGAGCGTAGTCGTCCTTTGTAAATACGAGGTGAGTTACGACTGCCTCAGCCGTGATGCGTGGCGAAGAGCCGAACAGCTCAAGCTCGCGTGCTGTGGTCATGTGTGCCACATGCAGACGCGCACCAGTCTGTTCAGCGAGGTCTACGGCGCGCTTTGTCGACTCGTAGCACGCTGCCTCGGAGCGTATCTCAGGGTGGTGCTCAACGGCGGGGTCGTCGCCGTACAGCTCCTGTGCGTGCTTCATATTGCGGTTGATGATGTCGGTATCCTCGCAGTGAGCCATCAATGGCAGTGTCGCCTTGCTGAACAGCTCGTACAGCACGTCCTGTCTGTCGACGAGCATGTTGCCCGTAGACGAACCCATGAAGAGCTTTATGCCCGGCACGCGGTGTGGGTCGATACCGGTGACGCAGTCGATGTTGTCGTTTGTAGCTCCGATGAAGAAGCTGTAGTTGACGTGCGACTTTGTGGCAGCGTCCTCAAACTTAGCGTTGAGTGCTTCCTCGGTTGTGGTCTGTGGCTTGGTGTTCGGCATATCGAAATAGGTGGTGACACCGCCGTAAGCCGCAGCACGACTCTCGGTCTCCATGTCCGCCTTCTCGGTCAGTCCGGGGTCGCGGAAGTGTACATGACAGTCGATTACTCCAGGCATAACAAAACACCCCGTGGCATCTACGATGCTGTCGTAGTCGCCACGAGGTGTTTCTGTACCTTCTATAATGTCTGTAATGGTGTCGCCGTCGACAACGACGGAGGCTACGCGCGTAGCTCCCTCGTTGACAAGCTTACCACCAAATACTAATGTTTTCATATTTCTTAGATATAGTTACTGATCGTTGTTAGCGTATGCTATTCGCTGGCAGCGGGCTGTGCCAGCTCGTTCGGCGTCGGTCCGTCGGGCATCGAAGGAACGGTAGCAGCACCGGCAGGCGCATTGTTCACTTCTTTCATGCCGTTCATAATGGCTTGGTTCTCCAGAGCCTTCTGATAGTAGTCCTTCACGTATGGGTCGTTCTTGAACTTGTCGGTGGCTTTGCTCATGATATCCTCTATCCACGGTGTGAGTTCGGGATAGCGATAGCCGATGGTCATCATGAAGAACACGCCCGGACCAAGCACATTGTCGAAGTTCTCGGTGACGAATGTTGTGACGAGCTTGTCCTCTTCTGCCATGAGTCGCACTGCCTCGGCGTTGATGTGGCGTGTCACTGCCTCCATATCGCTACCGTCCATAATGGCGCGGTCGTGAGTGTGCAGCAGTTCGGCTTCCTGATTTTTCAGCTGGTTGTACTTGTTGAAGAACTTAAAGAGCTCGTCGTTGAGCGGTGTGCCACTCACATTCTGCTGTGTGTTGTCGAGCTTTATAGTGATGTCGCCACTTTCGATTACGAGTGGCAGTATGCTCTCGTCGTCCATGAAGATATTGGCGAGGCGCACGGTGTCGAACGTTCCGCTGAACTGAAACTGTCCGTGTACGACATCGCAGGAGTCAATCTTCTTGAAGTCGTTATTGCTTAGCACCTTCAGGTAGAGCATACGACCATCGAGTGTGGACACGTTCGAGGAGCCTTGTATGTTGTACGAGCTGGAGCATGATGCCAATGCTATTATACAGAGTAAAGCGTAAAGTAGCTTCTTCATTATCTTGAGTTTTTATTGGGTTCTTATTGTTTTCTTATTGTCTGTCTGTGGCTGGAGCATCGTCCTGCTCTTCACTGTCGGCTTCGTCCTCCACTGCGTCTTTCTTCAACTCCGATGCTATGCGGTGCATAGAGTACATCTCGAGTATGGCGGCAGCGAGCAATAGCAACACCCATTTGTTGTAAACTACGTTGAAGTAAGTGATGGTGTCGGCGAAGTAGTCCTTGAGCCACATGTTAGCACTATCTACCATGAGCAGACCTGCCAATACGAAGAAGATGTCAGCGAAGGTCATTATCTTCTTGAGTCGCTTGATGGTGGGGTTATGTCCTTCGTATGCCTGGTTCACCTGCATCGCTGCAAACAGTAATGCTCCGACAAGGAATATCCAGCATACAATCTGCTGTGCGAACATAAAGACGAAGCAGCCAGCTCCTATCACCATTAATACGCCTCCGATGAGGAATAGCGCGCTTTGTATAGTATTTAGTTGTTTCATTGTAGTTTACTCTTTTGCTTTTTCAGGTTGGGGGTCGTCGCTAAGCACATAGATATCCTCGTCGTCAGCCTTCATAAAGTAGCGTTCGCGTGCTATCTTCTGAAACGCTTGTGGACCCTGTCGCATCTCCTTCAGCTTCTTCAGGTCGCTTTCGTTCTGCGCATTATACTTCGCTATTTCCTCCTCAAGGTCGCTGATTTGCATCTCGAGTTGGAAACGATGCAGGAAGCTATTCTCATCAACAAAGCCCACGGTGAGCACGCCGATGATTATGGTTATGGCATATTTATAATGGCTTATCAAAGCCAAAATGAGTTTCAAACGCCCCATTTTCGTTCTATATTATATATAATGTGTGAATATCGAAAGGCGCATCAACCCTTTATTGGCTCGCCTTTTCAGTGTTGCAAACTTACTACAAATTTTTCATATTCCGCCCGCTACGCACATTTTTTAGGGTTTATTATACAAACAAATTGTTTGAATATGCAAAATTTAGTTAACTTTGCACCCAGTTTATATAGTGTAGACTAAGGGGTGGCGGAATATTTACCGTCTGAGAACATACCCTCAGAGCTGATCCGGATAATACCGGCGTAGCGATAAGGTACAGATACGAACGGTTTTCTTTATTTCAAAAGCCCTTATAGTTTTATTATTGGATAACAACATCAATTTTCAAAAGGATGAAGAAATTCATTGGAGTAGCCTTGGCTGCTGCGTGCACTTGCCCTTCGCAAGCTGCTGGCGAGCAGAACAAGCTCGACACTACCCGTGTTAACAACCTCAACGAGGTGGTAGTAAAGGCTGTAAGAGCCCCGAAGAGTTCACCATTTGCAGTAGAAAACATCAATAAGCCTGAGCTTGAGCGCTTCGCTACCTCTGGTAGAGAGTTGCCTATGCTCTTCGCTCGCACACCGGGCGTGCTTGCATGGAGCGAGAACGGCGTGGGTACTGGTACTGTTTATATGCGTATGCGTGGTGCTGCCGGTAGCCGCATTAACGTAACGGTAGACGGCGTGCCTCTCAACTCGCCTGAGGACCAGTGCGTGTTCTGGGCAAACATGAACAGCTATGCAGCCCTCATGGGTAGCGCACAAATTCAGCGTGGCATCGGTTCATCAACCAACGGCGACGGAGCCTTCGGTGGTGCGGTGTCGCTTGCTACAGCTGCACCGTCGCTGAAGCCAACCGTAGAGGTTACGGGCTCTTACGGTTCGTTCAACACATACCGCTTTGGCGGCAAGTTCTCAACGGGTCTGCTCTGGGATCACCTCGTACTCGACGGTGCTTACCACGAGACCAATACCGACGGATACATCCACGGCACGAGCGGACGCTCGGGTTCGTACTACGGCGGACTGACATGGTTCGGCGACCGCTTCAAGATTTCGTATAAGAACATCGGCAACTTCGAGCACACCGGTCAGGCATGGAGCGGCGTACCGGCATGTAACCACGACGGCAATACCGACCTCAAGGCGTGGGGCATCAAGAGCTATAAGGATATGTGGAAGCATGGATTGGGCAAGTTCAACCCGCTCTACGAGTCGCTCAACATCCCGATGGATGACAACTGGGCACCCGACCCAAGTCAGCCACTTACAACAGAGCGTTACAAGATGCGCGACGGCTCATACTGGGATCAGACCACTGACAACTTCGAGCAGAGCCACAACATCCTCAACTTCACATGGCAGCCTACCGACCGTTGGAGCCACTCCGTAACGGCTCACTACACATACGGCTATGGCTACTATAACGAGTTCAAGCAGAACACAAAGTTGGCTTCTAAGTTTGGCATCAACGAGATGTACGTAAAGGACGGCGAACTGAAACTGGTTAAGTCGGATGCTATACGCAAGAAAGGACTCACACAGAACAACTATGGCGCTCTCTACAACGTGAACTATAAGGATGCTCTGTGGGATGTTACGGGCGGTCTTAGTATGCAGCTCTTCCGCTGCACCCACTGGGGCAAGGTGACATACATCGCTGACAAGACTCTCGAGGAAAAGTACTTCACTAACGGTCGCTACAAGTACTACGACTCTGACGCAGATAAGAACGACTGGAGCTGGTTCTTCAAGGCTAACCGCAAGTTCGGCAAGGGATGGAACTGGTTCCTCGATATGCAGATGCGCTATGTCAACTATCAGACCGACGGCATCAACGACCGCTTTGAGAAGGATGCTGACGGCAACTACAAGAACCAGAGCATCAACATCAACGAGAACTACTTCTTCGTCAACCCGAAGGTTGGCATCAGCTACGATGCTAACGGACATAAGGTTTACGCTTCTATCGCCTACGCCAACCGCGAACCGGAGCGCAACAACTTCACCGACAACATCGGCTACGGCAATCCGTCGCCTGAGCGTCTGCTCGACATCGAGTGGGGTTATCAGTATCAGGGCGAGAACTGGTTCGCAGGTGTCAACTTCTACTACATGAAGTACGTCAACCAGTTCGTAATGACTGGTGAGAAGAGCGACATCGGCGAGGCACTGACACGCAACATCAAGGACTCTTATCGTCTCGGTGCCGAGCTGTCTGCAGGCTGGAGCCCACTCTCATGGCTCTCTGTAGAGGGTAACGCCGCGCTGAGCCGCAACCGTCTGCATAACTTCAAGGAGTGTGTCGAGAGCTGGGATGGTGCTGCCGTATGGAACACATACAAGAGCTCTACCATTGCTTTCTCGCCGTCGGCTATCCTCAACGGCTTCGTAGATGTTCACTTCGCTGGTTTCCGCGCCACATGGCACACCAACTTCGTCAGCAAGCAGTATCTCGACAACACCGAGAGTTCTGATCGCTCACTGCCCTGCTACTCGCAGACTAACGTGAACGCTTCGTACACATTCAACTTCGCGAAGCGTATGCTTGGCTTGAAGCAGATTGTGCTCGGTGCCGACTTCAACAATATCTTCAACCGTCACTATGCAGCTTCTGGCTACGTCTACTACGATTGGTACAACCAGGGTAAGCGCAACTCTACCGTGGCTTACATTCCAATGGCTGGTTTCAACTGCATGGGAACCGTAACACTGAAGTTCTAAAAAAAAGCCCCTCCCCATCCCTCCCCGTCGGGGAGGGTGCGCAGGGCAGAGTTATATATGCTTTGTTTCTTTTTTAAAAGGTTGCAGGGCAGAGTGATACATTTTTGTAATTAATAATTCAAACCTCTCTCTCCTCCCCGATGGGGAGGTTGGGAGGGGCTGTTTTTTTGATAAAATGACAGATTTTCTCTCCACTCATTGGCTCGACATCGTCACAACAATCCTCGGGCTCATCTATCTCGTTCTCGAATACCGTGCGAGCATAGCGCTGTGGGTTGTAGGCATCGTGATGCCAGCCATGGACATTTACCTCTACTGGAGCCACGGTCTCTATGGCGATGCCGGCATGGCTGTCTACTACACGCTTGCCGCAATATACGGCTATGCCGTGTGGAAGTTCGGAGCGAAATGGAAGGCAATGATTAAACGCAAAGGCTCTGACAAGAAAGAAGGCGCAAGCGCGGTTAGCTCTGATAAGATAGAAGCTACAAGCGCGGTTAGCAGTTCTTCCGAAGAGCTTACTATAACGTTTTTTCCTCACCGCCTCATCTTGCGCACGCTCGTTTTTTTCGTCCTTGCCTGGGCTGCCACATATTATGTCTTGGTGGCTTACACCAACAGTACGGTTCCCTTGCTCGATGCTTTCACCAACGCTCTGAGCTTCGTCGGCTTATGGGCATTGGCACGCAAGTATGTTGAGCAGTGGCTCTTCTGGATAGCCGTCGACGTTGTCTGCTGCTATCTGTACGTGGTCAAGGGCATACCGTTCAAGGCTGGGCTCTACGGGCTGTATGTGGTGATAGCGGTCATGGGATATTGGAAGTGGAAGGGGCTTGCGAAAAAGGCGCAGGTATAGAGAATCTAGAACATCTAGAAACTCTAGAACATCTAGAATGTCTAGAGTTTATAGAATACCTAAAACGTCTATAAAAGCTATAGATTCTCCTCCCCCAGCTGTTCCTTCAGCCTCTTTATCTCCTCTTCCTTTCCATAATACATTTTTAGCGCTCTTTGCTTTAAATCCTCGAAGGCTGCCTTCCACTTCGCAGCCTCCGCCTTCCACTTCGCAGCTTCCGCCTGTGCCTCGGCGAGGGATTGCTTCAGACGTGGCAGCTCTACCTCCAGCTGCTTCAAGCGCTCATCCTGCTGCTGGCGATATCCAGTGCGAGCGCGGTGCATACGCTCCTTTATGCCGCCCTCAGTGATAAACTCCTGCTCCAGTTTCTTCAAGAACGACATCATCATCCGGTCGATAAAGTGACAGAGCGTGATGGCATAGTTGCACATCTGCTCGTCAGTCCACTGCGCGAAGAACGGCTCATAATCGGACAGGCGATTATGATAGCGACAATAGTTGAGCATATCAGCGTAGCGCGGTTCACCGCTAATGAAGAACTGTAGGTGACGCGACTTGATGTAATCCTCAAAGTCCTCGCGCAACTCCTTCAGCGAAGCGCGAGCCACGTTGAGTAGCTTCAGTTGCATCTCCGTGGAGGCGACACCGTCCGCCAAGCCTTCCACGATATTTTGCTTACACGAACGTGCTGCCTGTATCACTTGGTCGCGCGTGCGATCTTTGTATAAATGTATAAAGCGCTCACAGAAGGAGAACGCAAGCTGATATATCACATCCGACTTCTGATAGAAATAAAGCGCATCCCAATTGGCTTGCGATTTCAGCACGTGCTGAGCATTCGAGGTTTCTGCCATAACAGATTAATAGTTTGATTTGTTTGCTGCAAAAATATATAAAAAAAGCGACACCACACTAAAACTCCCATTTATTTCGTACTTTTGTCCGCTGAAACACAACACTCATCCAGCAGACCAACTCTGTCGGATAAAAACATAACAACCATGTGCAACCAACCACACACTCCCAAAAGCTTTGCATCGCTACAGCCGGACGGCTTCGATGCGGTCGTCGTAGCCGGTGGCGACTTCCCCACTCATGCTGTGCCGCTTACGCTCGTCGAACAGGCACGGATGCTTGTGGCGTGCGACTCGGCTGGCGAAGAACTAATACGACGCGGATACATGCCAACGGCGATTATCGGCGACTGCGACTCGATGTCGCAGAAGTTCCTGACAGCGCACCGCGACATTATATATAAGGTGGAGGAGCAGGACTACAACGACCTTACGAAGGCGACGCGCTTCTGCGTGGAGCGTGGATGCCGCCGCATTGCTTACGTCGGAGCGACGGGCAAGCGCGAGGACCACACATTAGGCAACATATCGCTGCTCGACTTCTATCGTCGCGAGATGCACATCGCGGCGTTGATGGCTACCGACCACGGCGTGTTCCTTTCGGCTTCCGGCACAACGGAACTTGCCACCTTTGCCGGACAGCAAGTGAGCATCTTCAACCTCACGTGCTCGCACCTTGAGGGCGACGGTCTACGCTGGCAGCCGTATGCGTTCGCAGCGATGTGGCAAGGCACGCTCAACGAGGCGACGGGCGAGAGCATCACGCTGCGTGGCGACGGCAGCTACATGGTGTACGGCGTGTACGAGTAGGTGAAAAACGTGCCTGCTTATTTTGTAATTTGCCGAGTTTATACTAACTTTGCACGCTCAAAACGCCCCTATCATCATTAACAATTTATATTTTTTATGTTCAAAAACAATTTCAACGCACGCCCTGTGGCATTGCATTTCAAGCACTTCACGCGCCGCAGCTACGCTCTTTTCAGCTGCCTGGGTCGCGAGGTGCTCATCTGCACGCTCAGTGTGGCTACGCTCACCAACGCCAAGGCAGAGGGCATCAGCACGAAGCCGGTAGCGTCGGCTCTGGCTCTCGACTCGCTGAGCCGTGAGGAGGTGAAGCTCGACGAGGTGCTCGTAACGGGTTCGCGTGCTCCGCTCACTGCATTGCAGTCGGCAAAGATTGTGGCTGTCATTTCGCGCGACGACATTCAGCGTGCGGAGGCAGCGAGTGTCAACGACATTTTAAAGTTAGTCCCGGGCGTGGATGTCCGTCAGCGCGGGGGCTTTGGTGTACAGACGGACATCTCCATCAACGGCGGCACGTTCGACCAGATCACCATTCTATTGAATGGCATGAACCTTTCGAGTGCACAGACGGGTCACAACGCTGCCGATTTTCCAGTTTCGCTTTCCGACATTGAGCGCATCGAGGTTCTCGAGGGTGCTTCGGCACGTGTGTTCGGTTCGTCGGCGTTCAGCGGTGCCATCAACATCGTGACGCGTGCCGATGCCGAGAGCAACGTGACGGTGGCTGCCGAGGGCGGCTCGTTCGGCACGTTCGGTGGCGACGCAAGCGTTAATCTTGCTACGGGTGCGGTGCGTCAGAAGCTGAGCGGTGGCTACACGCAGAGCGACGGAGGCACGGAGAACAGCGACTTCCGCCGTCGTCGCGCCTACTACACGGGCAGTTGGGAGTCGCGCTACGTAGACCTGCAGTGGCAGGGCGGCTTCTCGTCGCAGGACTTCGGTGCGTCTACGTTCTATAGTGCGAAGTTCAAGAATCAGTTTGAGGCTACACGCCGTTTCCTTGCGTCGGCACAGGCGGAGATAAAGCCGTGGGCTGACGAGCGTTTCGTCATCACGCCGATGGTCTACTGGCATAAGGATGTAGACCACTACCAACTTATAAAGGGCAAGGAGGGCGCTGCTGCCGGCGAGAATTATCACCGTCTCGACACCTACGGCGGCTCGCTCAACGCTCATGCCTCGTGGCTGCTCGGCAAGACGGCGGCTGGCGTGGACGTGCGCCGCGAGCATATCCTCAGCACGGCGTACGGCGATGTGCAGCCGGAGGACAAATGGGTGTCTATCGGTGGTACCGACCGCAAGTACAACCGACTCGGCGAGCGCACCAACACGAGTCTCTTCCTCGAGCATAACGTCATCGTGGGCGGCTTCACGCTGTCGGCTGGTTTGCTCGCCAACCGCAACACGGCACTCGACGGCAAGTTCCGCCTCTACCCTGGTGTGGACGTGAGCTACCGCCCGAACGACGAGTGGAAGGTGTATGCTTCGTGGAACCGCGCATTGCGCGTGCCTACGTACACCGACCTTTATACCAGCAACTCGGTGCAGCAGGGAGACATTGCGCTGCGACCGGAGAAGAACGAGGCGTTCAAGGTGGGCACGCGCTACCGCACGCACGGCTTCGAGGCAGTGCTGAGTGGGTTCTACTCGAAGGGTACGGACATCATCGACTGGGTGTACCCTACGGCTGAGAGCAAGAAGTATCAGGCTATGAACATCGGTAAGCTCGACAACATGGGTTACTCCGTTGATGCTGCGCTGCACCTGCAGGAGTTGCTGCCGAAGTTCTTCATCACGCGCATAAAGGCTGGCTATGCGTTCATCCATCAGAAGCACTCTACCGACGGTGATGTCTTCGGTTCGCTCTACGCCTTAGAGTATCTGCGCCACAAGGCTACGCTGCAGTTGGACCATCGCATCTGGCGACAGCTCACGGCATCGTGGGCGCTGCGTTGGCAGGAGCGCATGAACGGTTATCATCCGTACACTAAGGTGGATGTGCGATTGCAGTGGTCTGCACCTACATACAATATATATGTAAAGGCTGACAATATCACAAACCACCACTACTACGACCTGGGCAACGTGAAGCAGCCGGGCATCTGGGTAATGGCTGGCGCAAGCGTGAAACTCAAATTCTAACGCTCCCACAGAATAGAGGGAACTGAAAACTCCCACAGATTTCACGGAATTCACGGAAGTATTTATAGAGAAAAACTCCCACAGATTTCACGGATTTACACAGATGTATAGGATGGTATGGCATTCCTGCCATACTCACACTGCAATAAATGCACCTAAAATTCTGTGAATTCTGTGAATTCTGTGGGAGTTCTTTGTATAAGTTCCATCTGTGAATTCTGTGAATTCTGTGGGAGTTCTTTGTATAAGTCCCATCTGTGAAAATCAGTGGAATCTGTGGGAGGATTATGACGAAGGCGTGGGTATGGCAAGAATGCCATACCCTCCTAAGAAGCTTCTGTGAATTCCGTGAATTCTGTGGGAGTTCTTTGTATAAGTCACATCTGTGAAAATCCGTGGAATCTGTGGGAGGATATCTCAGCAGAATAAATCTGTGGGAGAACCGCTTACTTCAGGTCGCCCACCTTATACAGGTACTCAGCGATCTGCACCGCGTTGAGCGCAGCACCCTTGCGAATCTGGTCGCCCGAGAGCCAGAACGTGAGTCCGCAGTCGTCGGCGAGATCCTTGCGCACGCGTCCTACGAACACGTCGTCCTTGCCGGCTGTCTCTAACGGCATCGGGTAGACGAGGTTCTGCGGGTCATCCTTCAGTGTGCATCCAGGAGCCGCAGCGATTGCCTTCTGAGCCTCCTCGACGCTGATGGGGCGTTCGGTCTCAATCCATACCGACTCGGAGTGAGAGCGGAGCGAGCTGACGCGCACGCACATTGCCGAGCAGCGCACGTCGCTGTGCATGATCTTGCGTGTCTCGTTGAACATCTTCATCTCCTCCTTGGTGTATCCATTGTCGGTGAAGACATCAATCTGCGGGATGACGTTATACGCCAACTGGTGCGGGAATTTCTCCACCTTCACCGGCTCGTTGTTCACCAGCTCGCGATACTGCTCCTGCAGCTCTGCCATGGCAGCTGCGCCTGCGCCCGATGCGCTTTGGTAGCTGGCGATGTGTATGCGCTTGATGTGGCTGAGCTGCTCCAGCGGCTTCAGCACTACCACCATCATAATAGTGGTGCAGTTAGGGTTGGCGATGATACCGCGCGGACGCTTCAGAGCATCCTCGGCATTGCACTCCGGCACTACCAATGGTACATCGTCGCACATGCGGAACGCTGACGAGTTGTCGATCATCACTGCGCCGTACTTAGTGATAGTCTCGGCATACTCCTTAGAGGTGCCACCACCAGCCGATGTGAACGCAACGTCGATGTCCTTGAAATCGTCGTTGTGCTGCAAGAGCTTCACCTCATACTCCTTACCTTTGAACGTGTATTTCTTTCCAGCCGAACGCTCAGAACCAAACAACACTAAATTGTCAATGGGGAACTCTCTCTCGGCGAGGATGCGCAGAAACTCCTGTCCTACGGCGCCACTCGCACCAACAATAGCTACATTCATTTTCTCTTATTTTTGTTTTTATTTATATGTATTTGCTTACTAATTGCCTAATGTTCGTGCAAAGTTACAACTTTTCTGTCATCTAATGACCGGTTTACATCTTTTTCTACTAATAAGTAGTTAAGAAGTTAAGGAGTTTTCGCGCCCTTCGGTCGCTAAGGAGGAGTTAAGCCATTAGTGTTTTTTGCTTGATTTAAAGCATTAAAAGCATTTGGCTTAACTACTTAACTACTTAACTACTTAACTACTGAATTCTCTGAACTTGCGAAAGTTCAGTAATTTTATAAAATCTGACTTAAAGAATACAAAATCGGCAAAACGGAATAATATCGGTATGGAAATAATGACTACCTTTGCGGATGACAAAATAACTTTGCATACGAATCTTAATTACGAAACATAATGGCTAACGAAATGACAGAACTGAAGATTGACATGGGGCTTATCGCTCATTACGGCAATGCCGACTACATAGATGGCGACATGGTTGTGCTCGACGGCATCGACAAGGTGCTGCAGGTAGACGGCACGTTCAAGTTTGATATGATTATGATGGTCTACTGCACTAAGGGACGTATACAATTTGAAACCAACTCCAACGCATATACTGCAAAGGCGGGCGACGTGATTATCTGTCTGCCCAACAGCACATGGGAAAACGTGATGGTATCGCCCGACTACGACTCGAAAAGTGTCGGCGTGTCGAGCAAGGCAGCCCAAGCCAGTGTGCAGGTGAACCGCGACTATCTTAATCTGCTCGGTTACGTATCGCACAACCCCGTGATCCACCTCAACGAGGAACGCCAACAGATGTTCTTGAAGTACTACGCCATCATTGCACACAAGATAAAGAATCCGCATGGTTTCTATCATAAGGAGATTATGCACTGCTTGCTGCAAAGTTCCATCTACGAACTGTTCGCCATCATCACGCCCTACGTGGAGTATAGCATCGAAGGGGGCAATCTCAAGCAGGCCAACTTGCTCTTCCAGCGCTTCATCGAGATGCTGTCGGCGAACAACGGCAGGATGCAGCCCGTGAAGAAATACGCACAGGAGCTGTGCATCACGCCGAAGTATCTCTCGAACATCACGAAACAGGTGACGGGGCGCACGGCGCTCGACTGGATACACAGCTACACGGTGAAGGCGATAGAGAAGTATCTGCGCCGTTCAAACCTCTCCATCAAAGAGATATCGGAGCTGTTGGGCTTCCCCAACCTCTCGTTCTTCGGCAAGTTCACGAAGAGCCACCTCGGTATGTCGCCAACGCAATACCGCAAGGAGCAGAGCATGAGGAAGTAAGTATAGGGGGTGCAGTTAAGGGGGTGCAGTTAAGGGGGTGCAGTTGTCTCAACTGCACCAACCAAGTAGAATGGTTATTTGCCAAATTATAAAGTTAGATAAGTTGGTACACCTTCTGCTTTGTTGGTGCACTTGAGACAAGTGCACCCCCTAAAAGTTATCTGCGCGAACCAAAACCGCCGCTTCTTGACGACGAGCCACCGCCTCCAAACGACGACGAGTGTCTTGACGAGCCCGACGGCTTGAACGTTGAGCGTGGGGCTGACGAGCCCGACGAGTTGTCGCGACGCGAGCCGAAGCTGCTGCCTGAAAAGCCTCTATTGCTCTCGGGCTGACGCACCGTTGTGCGCGTGCTACTCTCACGACTGCCGAAGCCAGAGCCACGGCTTGAACCAAATCCCGACGAACTGCGACTTGAGCCAAACCCCGACGAACTGCGCGAGCCGAAACCGCTTCCGCTGTTGTCGCGGCGCGAGTCGAACCCACTGTTACCTCTGCTCTCCACCCTACGGCTGCCACGCGAGCCGAACGACTGGCGATTGCCACGTCCGTAGTCGCCGCGCTTGAAGCCGTCGCGCATACCGAAGTGGGCATCGCCACCACGGCGCGAACCGAATGTTCTGCCGCTGTACCACGAGCTGCCGTTGTTCTGACGCCACGAGTGGCCGCCACGATAGCTCACGTACACCGTCGGACGATGGAAGTAGAAGTAGTCGCGGTGCGGATAGCGAGCGTATATAGCGAAGTGCCAAACGCCTGCACTGAAATAGAGCGGACGATAGAAGTAAGCTGCCTCGCAGAACATACGGTACTGCCAGTCGAGGAGCACATAGCTGAAGTCGATGTTACGCCAGCGCCAGTAGTCGCCGTAGAGTTCGTCGTCGGAGTTGACACTGAGCAGATAGTCGAGGTTTATCTCGTAAGCCGCCTCATACTGGTCGTCGGTGAGGTTCAGCTCGTAAGCCATCTTATCGGTGAGGAACAACGCCTGTTCGCGTGCCTGACTGTAACTCATTGCGCTGGCTGCTACCGCGAAGCTAAGCACCATTACTATTGTTGCGAATAACCGTTTCATAATATCTCTGTTTTTTAAAGTTATACTTATCTTAAGGGGTGCCTCTCAGGGGGTGCACTTGTCATCCTCAGGGGGTGCACTTGTCTCAAGTGCACCAACCAAGTAGAATGTGCTATTTTGGTGCAACTACAGCTCTGTTGGTGCACTTCTTGCTCTGTTGGTGCAGTTGAGACAACTGCACCCCCTTGACTGCATCCCTTGACTGCCCCTTGAGGTTTCCTTTCGCTTGCAAAGTTATGCTTTTGTTACTGCAAGCCAAAAGGATTTTCCCTAATCGGCAATGGGAAATTCCCTAATTAGCACAACTTTTACTATCGTGCTCCGTCCGCCACCCGATCAGATTCCGTCCGCCGTCCGATTGGATTCCGTACGCTGTCCGATGACTTAACCATCACTACAACACCACACAACTACCACCGCAAAACAACCGTTTCATAACATTTAACTCCTTAAACGCTACGTAATTAATCAAAAAAGCGTAACTTTGCAACTAAAATTATAATAAAACACATATAAAAATGGCACAAGAAGACGTTTTCAAGAAAATCGTGAGTCACTGTAAGGAGTACGGTTTCGTATTCCCAAGTAGCGATATTTATGACGGTCTGGCTGCAGTGTACGACTACGGACAGAACGGTGTAGAACTGAAGAACAACATCAAACAATACTGGTGGAAGAGCATGGTGCTGCTCCACGACAACATCGTGGGCATCGACTCTGCCATCTTCATGCACCCTACTATCTGGAAGGCAAGCGGACACGTAGACGCATTCAACGACCCGCTCATCGACAACCGCGACTCAAAGAAGCGCTATCGTGCCGACGTTCTCATCGAGGACCAGATTGCGAAGTACGACGAGAAGATCGAGAAGGAGATTGCCAAGGCACGCAAGCGCTTCGGCGAGAGCTTCGACGAGGCACAGTTCCGCGCCACAAACGCTCGCGTAATCGAGCACCAGCAGAAGCGCGACGCTCTCCACGCACGCTATACAGAGGCTATGCAGGGACCTGACCTCGCCGAGCTGAAGCAGATCATCATAGACGAGGAGATCGTAGACCCGATCAGCGGCACAAAGAACTGGACCGACGTACGCCAGTTCAACCTCATGTTCTCTACAGAGATGGGCTCCGTAGCCGACGGTTCTAACAAGGTGTACCTCCGTCCGGAGACAGCACAGGGCATCTTCGTCAACTATCTCAATGTGCAGAAGACGGGCCGCATGAAGATTCCGTTCGGCATCGCACAGATCGGCAAGGCGTTCCGCAACGAGATCGTGGCACGCCAGTTCATCTTCCGTATGCGCGAGTTCGAGCAGATGGAGATGCAGTTCTTCGTGCAGCCGGGCACCGAACTCGAGTATTTCCAGAAGTGGAAGGAGCTGCGCATGAAGTGGCACCAGGCACTTGGCTTCGGCGCCGAGAACTATCGCTTCCACGACCACGAGAAGCTGGCTCACTACGCCAACGCCGCTACCGACATCGAGTTCCACATGCCGTTCGGCTTCAAGGAGGTAGAGGGCATACACAGCCGCACCAACTTCGACCTCTCGCAGCATGAGAAGTTCTCGGGCCGCTCAATCAAGTACTTCGACCCGCAGACCAAGGAGTCGTACACTCCGTACGTCATCGAGACATCTATCGGTGTAGACCGCATGTTCCTCAGCGTGATGTGCCACTCTTATAAAGAGGAGCAGCTCGAAAACGGCGAGACACGCGTCGTACTCATGCTCCCGCCCGCACTCGCGCCGACCAAGCTCGCCGTGCTGCCGCTCGTTAAGAAGGACGGACTGCCCGAGAAGGCTCGCGAGATTGTGAACAACCTGAAGTTCCACTTCAACACAAGCAACGACGAGAAGGACACCATCGGCAAGCGCTACCGCCGTCAGGACGCAGTGGGCACACCGTTCTGCGTGACCGTCGACTACGACACACTGCAGGACAACACCGTGACACTCCGCTTCCGCGACACAATGGAGCAGGAGCGCGTGAGCATCGACCAGCTCCTCAGCATCATCGAGGACAAGGTGAGCATCACAAGCCTGCTCAAGAAATTGCAGTAAAAACATACTAAATGAAGAAATACTATTTATTCATACTCCTCGCCATGACGACCGTCTTCGCAGCAAGCCTGTCGTCGTGCAGCGAGACCGACAACGAGAAGGAGGAGTTCCCCAACTGGCGAAAGACCAACGAGACATACTACGACAAGAAGTATGCCGAGGTGAAGCAGCTGGTGGCGGGTGGTGCTGCCGACTGGAAGGTGCTGCGCTCATGGAGCCTCAACGACCAGGTGGCTACGCATAGCTACGACTTCGTGCTTGCCAACGTGCTCAACGCTGGCACGGGCTCGGGCTGCCCGTTCTTCACCGACTCGGTGAAGGTGCACTACAGCGGCCGTCTGCTGCCATCCACAAGCTACGCCGAGGGCTATGTCTTCGACAAGTCGTGGCAAGACGAGTACAACCTCAGCACGATGAAGCCACGCACCTTCGCCGTGAGCGGCGTGGTGAAAGGCTTCGCCACAGCGCTGCAGAACATGCACATCGGCGACAGATGGCTCGTGTACATGCCCCATCAGCTGGCATACGGCTCGTCAGCCACGCCGGGCGCAGCCTACTCCACACTCATCTTCGACGTAACACTCGTAGGCTACTTCCGCAAAACATCCGCTGCAGCTGCTCCGGCTAAGGACGGCACAGCACAACAGCAGACCACCGGCTACTGGGTTTATGAGTAATAATAGGAGGGTATGGCATCCTTGCCATACCCACGCAACCATAAAGGGTATGACATTCACACAATGTCATACCCTTTTTACATTATTTAAACATTATTTCAATACAAATACAAAACATTAGATGTAATTTTGCATTCAAAGAAATAACATCCCTTATCTCAACTACAACACTCGTAATTTTAACGACAGAACAACAAGCCTATAACATTAAAAATTACATATTATGACTAAACATTTACGATTTTTTATGCTCACACTGCTCACGATTGTGTGCACAGTGGGGGGGTATAGTCAGACTTGGAAAAAGGTGAGTTTGACTGATTTGACAACCGATGACGTATTCGTCATTGTGGGAACAATCTCAAACAAAACCTATGCACTTCCAAATACAGAAACAAACAAAAAACCTGCAGCTGTTGCAATTACAATTTCTACAGATGGCAATCAAATCACTGGGGATGTTACAGACAACCTAAAATGGAATATTGAGAAGAGCGAAGAGAAATATACATTCTATCCTAATGGCAATAAAAAAGCATGGCTATATAGTAGCACTAGCACCGATTTAGGTATTGGCTCAACAGGCACCAACAAGACATTTAAATATGTTGCTATTAGCTCTAAACAATATGAAGGACTTTTAAATACATCAACAAATAGATATATTTGCATCTACTCAAATAAGGATTGGAGAGCTTATGCGAACAATAATATAAAAGCAACAAAGATTAGCTATTACAAATATACAACCAGCTCTACTTCTTCTGCCACCACTACCACCTTTGGTGCCAACTCTGGCAAGACATTCACATTCACCAATGGCACGCTTGAGGGTTTTACTGCGCCTACAGCTACTGCCACAAAGAGCGACGACAACACCAACTTGTCTAACCTTATTGAATATACAAGCTCTGACGCGGACATCGTAGCCGTTGACTCTAAAACCGGCGAACTGACATTCACCAACACCAAGTTTGGCAAGGCTACCATCACAGCCACTCTTCCTAAAACAGACACCTACCAAACATCTACCGACTCATACGTTGTCGAAAACAAAGACAACCACACCGCTACTTCTCTCTCTTTTAACGGCACCGACATCACTCTTACCGAAGGCAAGACCGACGCTGGCGCAGACTTCACGGGCTACACCGCTACCGAAACCAGCAACATTGCCGGCACTATCACATACGCAGCATCGGGCGACGCTGTGGCTACTGTCGACCCCACAACGGGCGCAGTAACCATCAACGCAGCTGTATATGGCACAACAACAATCACAGCTACATTCACGCCTACAGACCCAACACAATATTCTGGCTCTACTGCGAAGTATCAGATTACGAATCAGCAAAAAATAGATGAAAGTACTATCGTATTCGATTGTTCAAAATACGATCAATCACTTATCGGTGATACGTATAATAACAACGATAACACACCACGCCAATTAAAGAGTGTTGCTGGCAAAGATTACACTTTCACTCTAACACAATGTATGTTCAACAATAATTCCATTCAGATGGCTAAAACGAAGAAAGGAAAAATTGTTTCTCCAACTTTCTCATCGTTCCCATCTGGATATAAAGTAGTTGTTACGTATGATACAGATAACACTCCGCAACTTTATAGTGCGGAACTCACAGATGCAAAAGCAGAAGTAAACAAATCACTAAAAACTGTCAGCATCGAACTTCCGTCACCAACAGCAACTTTCACGATACAATCAGGTGCCAACTATACTCAAATCCAAAAGATTGAACTGAGTGCTCTTATCATAAAAGACAATCCTGCCCTCTCATTCGCCGAGGCAACTGTAACAAAGGAGTTAGTAGTGGGCACTATTGACCTTCAGACCATCACCAAGCCTGAAGACCTTGACGCATCTGCTATCACATACGCAAGCTCCGACGACGCAACCGCAAAGGTTGAGGGCAATACAATCCGCTTGTACAAGACTGGCGAAGTGACCATCACCGCTACATCGGCTGCAACAGACAAGTATGCAGCAGGCACTGCGTCTTACAAACTCGTGATTGAAGACAATCGCACACCTGATGCCGACTTCAAGTTCGCAGCAGAGAGCTACAGCGAAGATTTAGCAAAAGCAACAGACGGTATTGTAACATTCAACGCAGCAAATGTGCTGCAGAACCCTAACAACCTCAAAGTAACCTACACTATATCTCCTAAAGACAAAGATGTTGAGATAGATGCATCAACCGGCGACGTTATTATTTCTAAGCGTGGCATATACACCATCACCGCAATCGGTGCTGCTAACGACACCTATAAGGAGACAGAGACGAAATGCACGCTGAAGGTGTTCGACAGCACAAAGCAGGACGAGACATTCACATTTATCGCAGGTCTGCACAAAGGAACACAAACAGGAAATAGCAAAGAAGACCAAATAGTGCAGGATGTCGTAACAATACATGGTACGAATGCAGCATTCGCAGCAATAACTGGCACTGAATATACTTACAGATTGTATCAGAACAGTTCCACAACAATCTCTACCAAGGTTGGTAAAATCACGAAGATTGAGTTTATTGGCAGCAATAATTCTTTAAGTAATTATTCGTTGAAGAAACTGACTTCCATGACGGACAATAACTACACTTGTACAGATCCTAACTATGGTGTTTGGGAGGGTTCTGCTAAGGAAGTTGAGTTCAAGGCTATTGCTCAAGTTCGCGCCATACAAATCATCGTCACAATACTTATTCCTAAGGAATACACAATGGACGAGACAAAGACCAAAAACGTCATCGAGGACTGTGCATACGCTAACGTCACGCTGCAGCGCACACTCAGCAAAGACTACTGGAACACATTCTGCGTGCCGTTCGCACTTGATGCGGAGCAGGTGGCACAGTACTTCGGCGAGGGCACACAGCTACGCACATACGAAGGCAACTGCAACAACAACATTGTGTACTTCGCAACTGTAGACAACATCGAGGCTGGCAAGCCGTACATCATGAAGCCTGGCAACGCCGTTGTGAAGAACCCGACATTCGAGGGAGTAAGCATGGTGGCAACAGGACTCGACGAGAACGGCAACCCGCAGGCTGTAGGCGATGCAAGCACAGTGCAGATGAAGGGCATCTACAACCAGATATTGTTGAAGACCGACAAGACTGAACTCTTCCTTGGCGACAACGACCTCTTCTACTATCCGATTAACAATACCGAATCTCGCACCATCGGTGGCTTGCGTGCATACTTCATCGTGCCACAAGGCACCGACATCAAGAAGCTACGCGCTAACCTCGACGGAACACCAACATCGCTCGGCACTATCTTCGACACTGAGGAAAGCAACGCTCCTGTGTATAATCTGCAGGGACAGTGCGTAGGCAACTCACTCCGCGCACTGAAGAGTGGCATATACATTCAGAACGGCAAGAAGGTAGCAGTGAAGTAAACATACGCAACATTTAACCAATAATATACTTAAGCACAATGAAAAAGCATTATATAAAGCCATCGATAGCAACGATGGAAATAGAAGCAACAAGCATCATGGCTGGCTCTACGGGCGTAGACGGCTCTGGCTCACAAGGTGGCATAGACAACCCACTGCCTGACAATGGCAGCATATCAAAACATGTATCGTCGCGCATCTACTTCGACTCGTGGGAGTATGATGACTGCAACGAAGAGGATGAGTATTAATAATACAAAGACAACAAAGGTCGAGCGAAATCGCTCGACCTTTGTTGTTTCATGGGGCACTTGTAGGGGGTGCACTTGTCTCAAGTGCACCAACTGAGCAAAATACCAATTGGTTGGTGCACTTATTACTTGGTTGGTGCAGTTCTTACTTGGTTGGTGCAGTTCTTACTTGGTTGGTGCACTTGAGACAAGTGCACCCCCTATAAGTTTGTTCTCGCAGAACACGACCTTATAGCTTCCGCCTCGCTTTGTCTTGAACTTCAGCACCGACTCGCCGTAGCGCACCTCGCACGGTTCGCCCGAGCCGGAGAGTATTGTCGCCTCAGCGAGCTTGCCGTTCTTCCAGCTGATAGACACGGTGAAGTTGCCCTTGGCACGCAGTCCGCTCACAGCGCCCTCTGCCCAAGCGTCGGGCAGTGCAGGCAGCAGGTGGACGAATCCCATGTGGCTCTGCATAAGCATCTCGGTTACGCCGGCTGTTCCACCGAAGTTGCCGTCGATTTGGAACGGAGCGTGCGTGTCCCAGAGGTTGTCGAGCGTGCCGTTCTTCAGCAGATTGCCGTAGAGCGTGTAGGCATGATTGCCGTCGTGCAGGCGTGCCCACTGGTTGAGCTTCCAACCCATCGACCATCCCGTTGCGCCGTCGCCGCGATGCTCGAGCACTACGCGCGAAGCCTTAGCCAGTTCGGGCGTCGTAACGGGCGACACGGTGCGACCAGGGTGCAGACCGAAGAGATGGTTCACATGGCGATGCTCGTCCTTCGGGTCGTCGATGTCCGTCGACCACTCCATGAGCTGTCCGTAGCGACCTATCTTATACGGCGCGAGATGCTTCAGCGCGTCCTCCCACTGGCGGCGCTCCTTGGCACTCTTGCCTAACACGCGGTTAGCATCCACAGCATCCAGAAGCACTTCGCGTATCACGGCGTGGGCGAACGTAGCACCCTCGTCAACCGGTCCGTGCTCGGGCGATGTGGATGGAGCCGCGGTGTACACACCGTCGGCGCGATGCCAGAGATAGTCGGACGCGAAGTCAGCAGACTCCTTCAGTATTTCGTAGTTGTCGGCAAGGAACTTGCGATCGCGCGTAAAATCGTAGTAGTTCCAGAGGTGTGTGGCGAGCCACGGACCGGCGAACGGCGAGAAGTTCCACGACATATCCTCGCTCGAGAGCGGCGATGTGAAGCCGAAGATGTTGCCCGATACGGACGTTGTCCAGCCACGTGTGCCGAAGTACGACTTCGCCGTTACACGACCCGGCTTCACGAGCGTGCGGATGAAGTTGAAGAGCGGCAGCTCGCACTCCGAGAGTCCCGTCGGGCAAGCCAGCCAGTAGTTCATCTGCAGGTTGATGTTGTTATGATAGTCGATACGCCACGGTCCGTCGACGTTGTTGTGCCACAAGCCCTGCAGGTTAGCCGGCAGATTGTCGGCACGCGACGACGAGATAAGCAGGTAGCGACCGAACTGATAGTAGAGCTGCTCCAAGTAGTAGTCGGGCCTGCCCTGGCGGTAAGCCTCAAGACGGCGGTTCACGGGCAGGTCGTCGGCATCAACCGAAGCGTTGTTGATGTTCAGACGCACGCGGTTGAAAAGCTCCGAATAGTCGGCATAGTGCTCGTTGAGCAGGTAAGCGTAGTCCTTTGTGGCAGCCTTGGCGAGCCAGTCGGCAGTAGTCTGTTTAGGGTCTACACCCACGTAAGCCTTCGGGTCGTTGAAATCGGGGTCGTAGTTGGGTCGGTAGTCGGTGTCGGCAGTGATGAGGAACACAACCTCGTCGGCATCCTTCACCGTGAGCTTGCCGCCCTCGTTGCTCACCGCGCCGCCCTTAGCCACAGCCTTTATGCGCACGGCGTACTCCATACTGTTGTTGTCGAGACGTGCCAGCCAGCAGAGCGCGTCGGTGCCGTCCGCCTTCATCTCGCCCGTCGACACGGGGTTGGGAGCGTAGGAGAACACGAGGTTCTGCTTGCCGCGCTGCGACGCAGCGAAGCGCACCGCCATCACGTTGGCAGGATGCGACACGAAATACTCGCGCTCGTACTGCACGCCGTCCTTGCAGAAGCTCACCTTCGCAAGAGCAGAGTCGAGCGACAGCTCACGGCGATAGCCGGTCATTCCCACTGAGCTGAGTCCGGTCTCAATGTAGAACTCGCCGGCGGTAGTGAAGCTGCCGAAGCGGAACGGCTCCTCGGCGTCAGCCTCGTAAGGCACCACGCTGTTGAAGTTCTTGCGTGTGAGCAGCTCCGCCTTCTGCCAGTCGCCCTTGGTGAACGCCTCGCGTATCTCGCCCACCACATGAGCCGACTGCTTGTTCACGTCCCAGTAGTAAGCAGCACCACGCGAGGTGTTCGGACCGCCGCGCCAGAGTGTCTTCTCGTTGAACGTGATGCGCTCAGCCTCAACCGAGCCGAGCACGTTGCCGCCGATATTGCCGTTGCCGATGGGCAGCGACTGCGACTCCCATTCGGGGTCGGGGTTGTTCACCAAGTCGCCGGCACGCACCAACTGGCGCTCGGTAGGCATACGGTCGGGACTCGAAGCGAGCCACACAGCCTGTCCGCGCATAGTCGTCGGACGGTCGAACCAATACTTCAAAGGGGTGTTCCGCTCGGCGAAAGCGTTGGCAGACCCCAAGGCACAAAGCGCAAGAAGCGCAAGGAGTTGTTTTTTTGATTGCATTATGATTAGTTTTTTATTTGTCTATCACCACAAAGTTACTGCAAAAAAGCGAAATAAGCCGCCATAACATCATCTATTATAATAAAAAGCAGTAAATTTGCAAAAATCAAATAATAAAAACTATGAACAATCTAAACAACATAACCAGCAAGTTCCTCATCGAGGGCACCGTGAGCGACATCAAGCCGCTCGGCAACGGACTCATCAACGACACATACCGCATACAGACCGCTGAAACAGACCGCCCCGACTACGTTCTGCAACGCATCAACCACCACATCTTCACCGATGTCGATATGCTGCAACACAACGTGGAAACCGTGACCAACCACATCCGCGAGCAGCTGAAGGCGGAGGGTGTCGACGACCTCGACCGCCGCGTGCTGCGCTTCGTGCCCACCGCCGATGGCAAGACCTACTACTTCGACGGCGAGAGCTACTGGCGCGTGTCGGTATTCATCAGCGATGCCGTGACGATGGAAACCGTGACACCCGACTCGTCGTACGACGCAGGCAAAGCGTTCGGCGACTTCGAGGCGCGCTTAGCTGACATAGCCGACCAGTTGGGCGAGACAATCCCCGACTTCCACAACATGTGCCTACGCCGCGACCAGCTGCGCAAGGTGTACGCCGAAGACCCCGTTGGACGCGCCGAGAGCGTGAAGCAGTTCGTAGAAGAGATTGAGGTGTATATGGACGAGATGTGCCTGGGCGAACGATTCCTCGCCGAGGGTAAACTGCAGAAGCGCGTGTGCCACTGCGACACGAAGGTGAACAACATGATGTTCGACAAACAGGGCAAGGTACTCTGCGTGATAGACCTCGACACCGTGATGCCGTCGCTCTTCGTCAGCGACTACGGCGACTTCCTGCGCACCGCTGCCAACACCATTGCCGAAGACTCGCCCGAGTACGAGAAGATCGATTTCCGCATGGACATCTTCGAGGCATTCACACGCGGCTACCTGGAGTCGGCGCAGCGCTTCCTCACACCGCTCGAAGTGTCGCTCCTGCCCTACGCCACCGAGCTCTTCCCCTACATGCAGTGCGTGCGCTTCCTCTGGGACTACCTCTCGGGCGACCACTACTGGAAGTGCCAGTATGCCGAGCATAACCTCACACGCGCCCGCAACCAGTGGCACCTATTCCTCAAAGCTAAGGCACACGAGGCAGAAATGAAGCGATTCATCGAAGAGCAGAAAAAGTAAAGTTCTGCCATCCGCATCGGTCGTTACGAGCATCCGCATCGACCGTTACGAGCATCCGCACCGACCGTTACGAGCATCCGCATCGACCGTTACGAGCATCCGCATCGACCGTTACGAGCATCCGCACCGACCGATGCGGATCATAAAAGTCACATAATATTTTGCCAGTCTCACCATTTTTCACTAACTTTGCATCCGCTAATGCGCTTGTGGCGGAATTGGTAGACGCGCCAGACTTAGGATCTGGTGTTTTAGGACGTGAAGGTTCGAGTCCTTTCAGGCGCACCCATAGAAATCCTAACTGCTTGAATATGAGCAGTTAGGATTTTTTCGTTTATATTTTTGCCGAGTTATTAAGAGCTTACCTGTATAAGCCTCGGCAAAAGTGTCATAATATCAATTTCAACATATTATTTTCACACATAAAAGAGAAAGCAACCCTACAGTTGTGCTTTCTCATTAAAATCAGTTATCTTTGTAGGCAAAATGGCAATAGCTAAATATAAATGGTACAAAGCGAAATACGTCTAAGATAATAAGTGTAACGATAAAAAGATAAGATATGTCAGTACAAAGTGAAGCTGCCCTCGAGAACGGACTTATTACAACTCTTCAAAAGATGAACTACGAGTATGTCAATATTGAAGAGGAGAAGAACCTGTCTGCCAATTTCAAGAAACAGTTGGAGAAACACAACAAGAAGAAGTTGGAAGAATTGGGTCGTACCGAATTTACAGAGTCTGAGTTTGAAAAGATACTTATCTATCTTGAAGGTGGCACTCGCTTTGAAAAGGCAAAGAAACTGCGAGACCTCTTTCCTCTTGAACTGGAAAGCGGTGAACGCCTGTGGGTGGAGTTCTTGAACCGCACTCACTGGTGTCAGAACGAGTTCCAAGTTTCCAATCAGATTACGATTGAGGGCAGAAAGAAATGCCGTTACGATGTGACGATACTTATCAACGGATTGCCATTGGTTCAGATAGAACTGAAGCGCAGAGGTGTAGAATTGAAACAGGCATATAATCAGATACAACGCTATCACAAAACTTCTTTCCATGGACTGTTTGACTACATCCAACTGTTCGTCATATCCAATGGTGTAAACACTCGCTATTTTGCAAATAATCCGAATAGCGGATATAAATTCACTTTCAACTGGACAGATGCAGCCAATGTGCCTTTCAACGACTTGGAGAAGTTTGCCACAGTGTTCTTCGACAAGTGTACATTAGGCAAGATTATTGGCAAGTACATTGTATTGCATGAGGGAGACAAGTGTCTGATGGTGCTTCGTCCTTATCAGTTCTATGCAGTGGAGAAGATTCTCGACCGTGTGGAAAACTCCAACGATAACGGCTATATCTGGCATACAACTGGTGCAGGAAAGACCTTGACATCATTCAAGGCAGCCCAACTCGTATCGGAGTTGGACGATGTGGATAAGGTTATGTTCGTGGTAGACCGCCACGACCTCGACACGCAGACCCAAGCCGAATACGAGGCTTTTGAGCCTGGTGCCGTTGACAGTACCGACAACACAGACGAATTGGTGAAGCGTCTGCACAGTAATTCAAAGATTATTATTACCACCATTCAGAAACTTAATGCAGCTGTCAGCAAGCAGTGGTATAGCAGTCGTATTGAGGAAATACGCCATTCTCGCATCGTGATGATATTCGATGAGTGTCATCGAAGCCATTTCGGAGATTGCCACAAGAACATCGTAAAGTTCTTCGACAACACGCAGATATTCGGTTTTACTGGCACACCTATCTTTGTTGAGAATGCGGTGGACGGACATACCACAAAGGAAATCTTCGGCAACTGTCTTCACAAATACTTGATAAAGGATGCCATTGCCGATGAAAATGTGCTTGGTTTTCTTGTGGAGTATTACCACGGCAATGAGGATGTGGATAATGCCGACCAAGACCGCATGACGGAGATAGCAAAATTTATCCTTAATAATTTCAATAAGTCAACATTCGATGGAGAGTTTGACGCATTGTTTGCCGTGCAGTCAGTGCCGATGCTAATCCGTTACTACAAGATATTCAAGAGCCTCAATCCGAAGATAAGGATTGGAGCTGTTTTCACATACGCTGCCAACAGTAGTCAAGACGATGAGCAGACCGGTATGAACACCGGTGGCTTTGCAAGTGACAGCACAGGCGAAGCAGACGAACTGCAAGCCATCATGGATGACTATAATAATATGTATGGAACGAGTTTTACTACCGAGAACTTCCGTGCATATTACGATGACATCAACCTGCGCATGAAGAAAAAGAAGGCGGACATGAAGCCTCTTGACCTTTGCTTGGTTGTCGGTATGTTCCTTACTGGCTTTGACAGCAAGAAACTCAACACGCTCTATGTTGACAAAAATATGGAGTATCATGGATTATTGCAAGCGTTCAGTCGTACCAACCGTGTGCTCAACGAGAAGAAACGCTTCGGCAAGATTGTTTGCTTCCGCGACTTGAAGAGCAATGTCGACGCCTCTATCAAGCTCTTCAGCAACAGCGACAATCCTGAGGACATCGTGCGCCCGCCGTTCGACGAGGTGAAGAACGATTATCAGGAGCTCACAACCAGCTTCCTCGCAACATATCCCGAGCCTCAGCATGTAGACCTGCTGCAAACCGAGAACGACAAGAAGCAGTTTATCCTCGCTTTCCGTGACATCATCAAAAAACACGCAGAGATACAAGTGTATGATGAGTTTGAGGAGGATGCTCCCGACCTCGGAATGACAGAACAACAGTTCATGGATTTCCGCAGCAAGTATCTCGACATATACGATTCGTTTGCTGTCAAGAACGATGATCCAAAGAACGGCTATCAAACTCCGAACGACGAATCAGGCATGGCGTCCGAACCCGACCCGCAGCGAGACGACGCTACTGGTCTGAAGGACATCGACTTCTGCCTCGAACTGCTGCACAGCGACATCATCAATGTAGCTTACATACTGGAACTGATTGCCGACCTCAACCCATACAGCGCCGACTATACCGAAAGGCGTAAGCACATCATCGACACAATGATTAAGGATGTAGAACTTCGCAGCAAGGCGAAGCTCATTGACGGCTTCATACAGAAAAACGTAGACGACGACCGCGACAACTTCATGGCTCGCAAACAAAAGGCTGATGGTACAAGCGACCTTGAAGAACGGTTGAACAACTACATCGTCACCGAACGCAACAATGCAGTCAACACCCTCGCCGAGGAAGAAGACCTGGAGGCTTCCGTGCTCAATCATTACCTCTCTGAATATGACTACTTGCAAAAGGAACAGCCAGAAATCATACAAGAGGCACTGAAAGAGAAACACTTGGGACTGATAAAAAAGCGCAAGGCGTTCACACGCATCATGGACAAACTAAGAACAATAATAAAAGTATTTAATTGGGAATAAGAAAAAAACAAAAGATATGTCAGAAGAGCTTCAGCAAAATTTAAGAAACCAACTTTGGGAAGTTGCAAACAAGCTGCGCGGCAATATGTCGGCAAGCGACTTCATGTATTTCACTCTTGGCTTTATCTTCTACAAGTATTTGTCGGAGAAGATAGAGAAGCACGCCAACGACGCGTTGGTCGACGACGAGGTGACGTTCAAGGAGTTGTGGGCTATGGAGAAGGACGAAGACGTAGAGGCGTTGCAGGAAGAGGTGAAGACCGAATGTCTGGAGAATATCGGCTACTTCATTGAACCAAACTTCCTGTTCTCGTCTGTCATCGAAAGCGTAAAGAAGAAGGAGAACATCCTGCCTTTACTCGAACGCTCATTGAAGCGTATAGAGGACAGTACCCTCGGACAGGACAGCGAAGAAGACTTTGGCGGTCTATTCTCTGACATTGACCTTGCTTCACCCAAGTTGGGCAAGACTGCCGATGACAAGAAGACTTTGGTCAGCAATGTTCTTCTTGCACTTGATGATATTGACTTTGGTGTAGAAGCATCGCAAGAGATAGATATTCTCGGCGATGCCTACGAGTATATGATTAGCCAATTTGCCGCTGGTGCTGGCAAGAAAGCTGGTGAGTTCTACACTCCTCAGGAAGTGAGCCGTATTTTGGCAGAGATCGTAACCATCGGTCACGCTCGTCTGCGCAACGTCTACGACCCCACATGCGGTAGTGGTTCGCTGTTGCTCCGTGCTGCAAGCATCGGTCATGCAAACGAGATTTTCGGACAGGAGAAGAACCCTACGACCTACAACTTGGCTCGTATGAATATGCTTCTTCATGGCATAAAGTTCAGCAACTTCCGCATAGAGAATGGCGATACTTTGGAGGCTGATGCTTTTGGCGATACTCAGTTTGACGCTGTGGTAGCAAATCCTCCTTTCTCTGCAGAATGGAGTGCAGCCGACAAGTTCAACAACGATGATCGTTTCAGCAAGGCAGGACGCTTAGCACCACGCAAGACTGCCGACTATGCCTTTATTCTCCACATGATTTACCACCTGGGTGAGGGTGGCACAATGGCTTGTGTCGCTCCTCATGGTGTGTTGTTCCGTGGCAATGCCGAGGGCGTAATCCGCCGTTTTCTCATTGAGAAGAAGAACTATGTGGATGCCATCATCGGTCTGCCTGCCAATATATTCTATGGCACAAGCATCCCGACATGTATCTTGGTGTTCAAGAAATGCCGTAAGGAGGATGACAACATTCTGTTCATTGATGCCAGCAAGGAGTTTGAAAAGGTCAAGACCCAGAACAAACTCCGTCCGCAGCATATCAAAAAGATTGTTGATACCTATCGTGAGCGCAAGGAGATAGAAAAGTACAGTCATCTTGCCACACTGCAAGAAGTGGCTGAGAACGACTACAATCTCAACATTCCTCGTTATGTTGATACTTTCGAGGAAGAAGAACCTATCGACATCCATGCTGTCATGAAGGAAATCAAGGAGCTGGAAGCCAAACGAGCCGATCTTGACAAGGAGATTGAAGGCTATCTGAAAGAGTTGGGATTGGTTGAATAAACAAAAAAAAACTGACAATGAAAGGTTACGCAAAACCATTACATGAATTTATAGAAGGTCATAAAATCCAATTTGTAATACCTGTGTATCAGCGTAATTACGATTGGTTGATTGACAACTGTGATCAATTGTTTAGTGACTTGGTAAAACTAAGCCGCTCAAACAGATGTTCGCATTTCTTTGGCTCTATTGTTACATCATCTGCAGATAGCAGCTACAATAGATTGGTGATTGATGGTCAACAGCGTTTGACAACCATTTCACTTCTTTTGTTGGCAGGTATAAAAGCTGTGAAAGCTGGTGCTATTGAGATTAGCGAAGAATCAAAAATAGACGAAGCATACGAAGTCTTCTTAAAAGCTAAGTTCTGTAACTCTGAGCGTAAAATCAAGTTGGTTCCCATAGAGAATGACCGTATCGCTTACGATAAGATATTCAATGAAGAAGATTCTTTTGATGAAGATTCAAAGGTTACTCGCAACTATCGCCATTTCTATGATTTGTTGACGAGAAAACCGCAAGCAATCTCTTTCGACCAATTGCTTGATGCAATAGAACGATTGCAAATCATATCAATAGAGTTAGATAGTGATGATGATGCCCAGCTTATCTTCGAAAGTCTGAACTCTACAGGCTTGGCTCTTACTGAAGCAGACAAGATACGCAACTATCTCTTGATGTCTTTGACACCAGAGGAGCAGCATATGTGTTTCAAAAACTACTGGCAAAAGATAGAACAGGCAACCGAGAACCAACCAACAAAGTTCTTGCGTGACTATCTCACCATTCAGCAACAGTTACAGCGTCCTGTCCGTCAGTCAAACATCTACTACGAATGGAAAAAGTATATGGACGGACACGACCGCAAGGACGAATTAGTCAAGATGCTTGATTATGCGCACTACTATCAGCAAGTGACAGAAGCAAAGCTATCTACGGCAAAACTTTCAGAAAAGATGCGCCACATCTGTAATATAGAAACAGATGTGACTAATGTATTCTTTATACAATTTTTGAAATATGCCTCTGCCAACAATCTTTCAGAAGATGAGATATTCAAGGTGATTGATTTGGTAGAAAACTATTTGGCAAGACGTATCGTGTGCAATATGCCTGGTAATGCTCTTACTCAGGTTTTCTGCGCTTTGCATAAAGATGTATTGAAAAGCATAGAGGAATACAGTTCTGCTAATGTAGAATTAGACAACTCATACTCAGACATATTGGCTTATCACATCATGCGTCGTGATGGTAACTATCAATTGCCAAGAGATATGCAATTCGTGGAGTCAATCAAAACACGTGACGCTTATCACATGTTGAAGCCATTCCAGATTTTCCTCTTTGAACGATTGGAGAACTCTGTGCATGGTGAATATAACGATGTGGCAACCGACATGAAAAAGAAGGATGCCACTATTGAGCATATCATGCCTCAAACGCTCAATGGTGATTGGAAAGCGATGCTTGGAGACAACTTTGAGGAAATACAAGACAAGTATCTTCATACATTTGCAAACTTGACTTTGACAGGTATCAACAGTGAGTTAAGTAATAAGGCTTTTGAGATAAAGCGTGATGGTAAAACCATAGGAAAAGAAATTTACCCTGGATATAAGAACTCAAAGTATCGTTTGACGAAAAGTGTTACCTTGTGTAACAAATGGACTGAAACGGAGTTACAGAACCGATGCAATGAGATAGTGGCAACATTCTTGCGACTTTATCCATTGCCACAAACAACATTCAAGCCATTGCCAAAACCAGTGGACGAAGCCTCTTTGGACGAAGAAACATTCTCTCCAACCAATAGAAATCTTAAAGGTTTCCGTTTGTTTGGCAATGAGTACAATGAAACTACTTGGAAAGGTATGCTTCTGCAAGTTGTAAAACTTGTGATGGAGCGATACACTGACATCGTTGATACGCTCTATGATGCCGAAGGTTTCTTCTGGTCTGCCAAGCAAGCAGATACAAGATACTGTACAATGATTGCTCCACAAAAATACTTGTGGACTTCAATGGATAATAGAAGTAAACTTCGTTGTTTACGCTTCTTGTTTGAAAAATGCGACATAGCCGAGTCAGAATTGGTGCTGTTGCTTGAACCTGTAAAAGAATAGTCGTATGGAATATATAGATTTCAAGAAATTGATAGATGCCCTAACTGCCAAGCCTAAAGAAACGGAATGGCTGGAGTTTAAGCACAATTTTCATTCAAAGGAGGAGATTGGTGAAAGAATCTCTGCCTTGTCTAATAGTGCCTATTTGTGCAACATGCCATTTGGCTATATTGTATTTGGTGTTGATGATGAAAACCATGATATAATTGGCACCGACCTATATGGCAAGCAAAAAATGGTTGGCAATGAAGAACTTGAATCTTGGTTGTCAACTCGTTTGAATCCTCGTATTGACTTCGAGATTATTGACGATTTCGATTATGAGGAGAAAGGTCATGTCTGTATATTTAAGATTCCTGCCACGACTAATCGCCCAGTAAGTTTCTTACATGAGGCATACATCAGAGTTGGCACGATTACTCGCAAGTTGAAGGATTTCCCTGCAAAAGAGGCCAAGATTTGGAAAGGTGGTCAGAAGCCTTTGGAAAAGATTGTCTTGAAGAAAGGCTTATCGGGACGGGATGTTTTCTCTTATCTTAGTGCAGAGACCTACTTTGACATGATGCATTTGCCACTTCCACAAGATACTAATGGCATCTTGGACAGATTCTTGTCTGAAAACCTTATTGTAAAAGATGAGGTTGGCTACAGCATCACCGAACTTGGAGCTATCCTGTTTGCCAAGCATCTTTCTGATTTCGATGGACTGAAACGTAAAATGGTCAGAGTAATTGTCTATAAAGGCAAAAGCAAGATTGAAACAATTCGTGAACAAACTTTCGATAAGGGCTACGCCATAGGCTTTGAAGAAATGGTTGCATGGATAAACAGCCAACTTCCTGCTAATGAAGAGATAGGCTTGGCTCTAAGAAAAGATGCTCGTATGTACCCAGAAATAGCCATTCGTGAGTTGACCGCAAACATGATTATCCATCAAGATTTTGCGGAGCAGGGCTTTCCTATGATAGAAATCTATTCTGATCGTATTGAGTTCTCTAATCCAGGACAACCACTTATCAGCATAGAACGTTTCATAGACGAATATCAGTCAAGGAACGATTCTCTTGCTGACATCATGCGTAGAATGGGTATTTGTGAGGAGAAAGGCAGTGGGATGGATAAAACTATCTTCTATGTGGAGTTATATCAGTTGCCACCTGTCCGCTTCCAACTTCAAGAAACCCGAACCACTGCGACAGTATTTTCTTATCGAAAATTCGCAGACTTGGATAAGTCAGAGCGAGTAAGAGCCTGTTATCAACACGCTTGTCTAAAATACGTTTCAAACGAGAAGATGAATAATCAATCTCTTCGAGCTCGTTTGGGTATTGAAGACAAAAACTACCCAATGGCATCAAGGATAATCAAAGATACCTTGGAAGCTAAGCTGATAAAGGAAGAAAACTCAGAGGGTAGCAATAGGCATAACTATATCCCATATTGGGCATAAGTCATGTAACTACCATGTAACTGGCATGTAACTGAAAGGCTAAAAAAAGCATCAAAGTAAGCTCAAACCCCTTTATAATGGGGCATAAAGCATATAACTACCATGTAACTGGCATGTAACTGAGCCATGATTGATGAACTTAAATTAAGGATTAAAAATGATAACGACAATAAATAACAAACATAAGAAACTCAATTTTTCGAGTGAGCGAGAGCAGAGTCAAGCTTGCTTGAACTCTGCCGAGCATGAGAAAAATCAAGGACGAAAAGTCCTTAATGTCCCAAATCTCAGATTTAAGGAGTTTCAGGGGGAGTGGGAGAAAACTAAGTTTGGTGATATTGCTGTAGTTGTTGGTGGAGGTACTCCCGACACAAATACTTCCCAATATTGGAATGGAAAAATTCAATGGTTTACTCCATCAGAGATAGGCAGAAATAAGTATGTATATAATAGTGTTCGCACAATATCAGAAGAAGGTTTGAACAAATCCAGTGCAAAGCTTCTTCCGACTGGAACTATATTGTTAAGTTCAAGAGCAACTGTTGGTGAATGCTCTATCAACAAGAAAGAATGTACAACCAATCAAGGATTCCAATCTTTAATACCCAAAGAGAATATTTCGAATGAATTTGTTTATTATTTGATTCAGACCAAGCGAAAGGATTTAATAAGGAAATCTTGTGGCTCTACATTTCTTGAAATTTCAGCAAATGAAGTACGAAAGATTGTAGTATCTATACCAACTATCAAAGAACAAGACAAAATAGCAAAACTATTGTCACTCCTTGACGAGCGCATCGCTACCCAAAACAAAATCATTGAGGACTTAAAGAGACTAAAGTCTGCGATTAGCAAGAAATTATTATGCAACGACAAGTGGACTACTTATAAAATTCAAGACATAGCCGAAATAGGAAGAGGACGTGTCATCAGTTCTGTAGAAATTGATAGACAAAAGAATCCTCTTTATCCTGTTTATTCTTCTCAAACTTCCAATAATGGAATAATGGGCTATTTGGATAATTATATGTTTGATGGCGAGTACATTACTTGGACAACTGATGGTGCAAATGCAGGAACTGTCTTTTACAGAAAAGGAAAGTTCAATTGTACCAATGTCTGTGGTACTTTAAAGATACAGCCTAAATTTGATTGTTATTTTGTCTCACTTGTTCTTCAGCAAGCTACTCAAAAATATGTTTCTTCAAATTTGGCGAACCCTAAATTGATGAATAACACAATGGCTTCGATTAAAATAAGAATGCCAAATATAGAAACACAAAAACAACTATCCAAGGTGTTCCAAACATTGGATAGTTGTCTATTGCTACACCAACGAACTTGTAAAATGTATCTGAGTGAAAAACAATACTTACTTTGTCAGATGTTCATATGAACATTTGGTGCAATAGATGTTGCTTTTGTGTAATGAACAATTTCAATATACTTTTTTCTGTATCGATCTTAGAGTTTAGAGCGGATGGTATTTTTGCAATCTCCTGTTGCTCCTCTTTTGTTGGTATCGGGCAAAGTATATTGTTTATATCTTTCAAATAGGCAGTTTTCATTGTACCCTCTGTAACAATACGACTAACCGCTTTTTTGAAATAAGATGAAGACATGAAATAATACAAATACTCAACATCAATGTTTTGCTTTGGTACAATTCCCAATATTCCTTGTTTGGTACAAACAGGATATGTTGTTATTGTAATTTCTCCAATGGTCGCACCATTTGAAAATAGGATGGAACTTGTTGGCACAAGCCAAGCTGATGATTTTTGCAAACCAAGTTCTGTAATAAAGTCGTTATTCTCAATCAAATACTTCTGCTTCAAATCGTCAATTTTGATAAATGGTATCTTGCCATTATCGTAGAAACTGGCATTTGAAGTTGTTGGAGTTCCACCCTCACCAGCCATTTCATACAAAGAACTAAACTTAGCAAAATCAGTATCAAGGGAGTTTATCGCATAATTTATAATCGCAGACTTTAGTCTCTTTAAGTCCTCAATGATTTTGCTTTGAGTGGCGATACGCTCATCAAGAAGAGATAATAGTTTCG
>OGNQ01000039.1_pt1 | contig 111721 bp, 88 predicted proteins | sample 1573481 | NCBI WGS metagenome assembly OGNQ01 (sample SAMEA2581920, study PRJEB24529) | metagenome | biome: Human gut stool | place: China | collected 2011 | reverse complement strand
TTAACGCTACACGTCCGCAGGTTAGTACATATATCTCAGGTTAGTGGCGTTTTTTTGAAAGGTCAATGTCAGTGCAGTTGTACTGATACACTCACGAAATTATTAATACCTTGTCGGTAAGGAAAGTGTTTTCGGCGGTGTTGGTGATATGTCTCACAGTACAGCTATAATAACAATAGTTTTTTTGACAGACTGAAGCGGGACGCATCGTGTGGTGCGTCCCGATTTTAATATCTTAGTCAAAATAAAATCAGTTTTGGTTTTTGCTGATTTTGTCGATTTTTTCTGAGGTCTGTGCGATTTTTGAACTGAGCGATTTTACTGTAGCGATGTTGGTTTCGATCTTTCCTACCGCTAAGGTGATCTCCTTATCAATAGCGGAAATTGATGAACGGACACTGCCAAGCACATCTTCAATGCTCCGTGTCTGGTTTGAGGTCTGCTCGGCAAGCTGTCTTACCTCCTGTGCTATTACGTTGAAGCCTGCGCCTGCCTCACCGACGTGCTTTGCTTCAATAGACGCATTGAAGCCGAGCAGGGTCATCTGTGTAGCGACATTCTGTATGTACTTAAGTATAGAGTCGGTCTGTGCGACAGCCTTTGCAGACTCGGAAGCCTTTTCACGAAGTGTGTCGAACTCTGCGGAAAGAACTTCGATAGAGGAATTGAGATCGTCGACATTTCCGTTTATATCCTCGTAGTCGGAATGTACTTCATCGAAAAGAATATCCGCTTCTTTATGCTCCTCGGTTATGCGGTACTTTTCGTAGCCGACCTGTGAAAGTGCCTGAGCCATCTTGTATAAAAGCTCGGCGGCATTGTTTACCTTTTCTTCGGAAACTATCGGTACTTTCTTTACAGCCTCTACATATTCATCGGGATCAACGTCGATCTCCTTTGCTATTGCACGGAACTTGTCAAGATCCGGCTCTTCGGTAAGAACCTGTCCGCCTATAAGCGAGCCGATCTGTTTACCGTTTACGATTATCGGGGATGCAAAATCGACAAGTCCGCCGTGGCAATAATATACCGCAGGCTTACCTGTTCTGCTTGCCTGCTCGCCGCCCTTAAGGTCGCAGAGATTGCAACGCTCACAGCCTACGCTCGATTTTCTCGTATAGTTCATGCAGAAATCGGTAGGACATGAAAGCTGGGTGACGGGACCGCTTTTATCTGTAGCCAATGCAGCCATACCGGTAGCCTTTGCAAATGCGTCCTGCAATGATTGCAGCTGCGCTCTGTCTATAACGTCAAGTAAAGTAATTTCTTTTTCAGCCATTGTAATGACACCTTTCCTTTTCTATGTTGTACAAGGCGGACAATTGTTTATGAAAATCTGTGAAAACAACTGCCTCAATTAAGATTATACTCCGATTTAGATAAAAATGCAATACCAACGGAGAGTGATTTTGTTAAAATGAACAAGAGAAATTGAAATATTTAGTTATTATTTCCGATTTTTCTTTCTTCGACATAAAGGCAGACAAATTTCGCTTGATTTTGAAAACAAAATATGATATATTTTTAAATAGGAATAAGAAACTATAAAAATAGCCACATACTGAAAATCAGACTGCGTGGCTGAAAGGCGGAAAAACATGAAGATCCTTTATGCAGCAAGTGAAGCTCAGCCGGTAGCGGCTTCGGGCGGACTTGCGGATGTTGCAGGCTCACTTCCCAAAGCACTCGTTGAAGAAGGCCATGAGGCTTGCGTTGTAGTACCTCTCTATGTGAATACGATAAAACAGCAGTGGCGTGATCAGATGACGTATGTTACTAATTTTTCTGTGCCGGTAGGCTGGAGAAATCAGTATTGCGGACTTTTCACGGCAAAGATAAATAATGTTACATATTATTTTCTTGATAACGAGTATTATTTCAAGCGTGATTTCGGACTTTACGGTTATTATGACGATGCGGAAAGATATGCTTTCTTCTCCCGTGCCGTTCTTGAAATGCTCAAGGTCATCGATTTCAAGCCGCAGATCATCAACTCGAACGACTGGCAGTGTGCTCTTATACCTGTATACTACAGCATTTTCTACAGAAACGATGAAAAGCTGTGGGGCATAAAGAATGTATTCACTATACACAACATTCAGTACCAGGGAAGATACGGTATGGAGATACTCGAAGATGTTCTGGGTATACCCAAGCACTTCGCTTCTCTTATGGAATATGACAGGGATATAAACCTTATGAAAGCCGCCATTGAGGTTGCAGACAAGGTCACAACGGTATCTCCGACATATTCGAAGGAAATACTCGACCCGTGGTTCTCGCACGGTCTTGACAGGGCACTTTCGGACAAGCAGTACAAGACCTGCGGTTTCCTGAACGGCATAGACACGGATATGTACAACCCTGCTACAGATCCTTCCATCCCTGCAAACTTCACGGTTTCAAAGAAGGCAGGCAAGAAGATATGCACGCAGAAGCTGCTTGAAGAAGTAGGACTTCCCCAGGGTGATGAGCCGGTTCTCGGTATGGTATCAAGACTTGTTGAGCATAAGGGCTTCGATCTTGTAAAGTGTGTGTTTGATGATATAATAAATCTCGGCTACAAGGTAGTTATATTAGGCTCGGGCGAGGCTCAGTACGAGCAGTTCTTCCACGAGATGCGCTGGAAATATCCCGACAGAGTGGCATTCACCTGCGGATATATCCCCGACCTTGCAAAGAAGATCTATGCCGGAGCAAATATGTTCCTTATGCCCAGTAAGAGCGAGCCGTGCGGACTTGCACAGATGATCTCTCTGCGTTACGGCACTATCCCGATAGTACGCAAAACGGGCGGCCTTGCTGACAGCATAGTTGACTGCGGAGATGAGAACGGTACAGGCTACACCTTCCAGTCGTACAACGCTCACGATATGCTCTATGCGGTAAAGAGAGCGAAGGATTGCTACTGGAACAAGACAGAGTGGAACAAGCTGGTTACCAGAGCTATGAAGGCGGACTTCAGCTGGAAGCAGTCGGCTAAGCTGTATATCGGTCTTTACAAGGAGCTTGCAGGAGAGCAGTAAGCGATAAAAATCAATATGTACGGGCAGTCGCTTCTATGAAACGTCACTGCCCGTCATTCGTGTAACCGGAAAAGTTAATGTGTTAACAGAGAAAGAGGACAGGAAATGTTAATTGCGGTAATCGCTCTTGTGATAGGCACTGCACTGTATGTTATGAGTATGGTCGGCGTGAACATCAATGCAAATGTTATATGCTCGCTCGGCGTGCTGATAGTGGGATTCGCTATGCTGATAAAAGGTGCGGATCTGTTTGTTGAGGGCGCGTCAAAAATTGCGGCTAAATTTAAGATTCCACAGATAGTAATAGGTCTTACGATAGTGGCGATGGGTACTTCTGCGCCTGAGGCGGCTATCAGTATAAGTGCGGCGTTTCAGGATGCGGCGGCTATTTCGATAGGTAACGTGGTGGGCAGTAATATTATGAATATACTGCTGATACTCGGCGTCAGCGCACTGATAACAAACCTGAAGATAAAGCCGAACACGCTTAAATTCGAGATACCGTTTGTTGTATTCATTACAGCCGTATTACTGCTGCTCGGCTGGATAGGCGGAGGGCTTGACAAGATAGACGGCGTTATCATGCTGGTGCTTTTTGCGGCGTTCTTAGGCTATCTGTTCTACCTTTACAAGAAGGGCGACGACAGCTCGGCAGATGAAGTGCCTCAGCTTACCGAAAAGGACAAGCTACCCGTACTGATACTTATCACTCTTATAGGGCTTGTGAGCATCGTACTCGGAAGCGACCTTACGGTTGCATCCGCAAAGAGCATAGCGCAGGTAATAGGAGTGGACGACAGGACTATCTCGCTGACCGTTGTTGCATTCGGCACATCACTGCCGGAGCTTATAACCTGCATTGCGGCTTCGCTCAAGAAGAAATCCGATATTGCTATAGGCAACATAATCGGCAGTAATATTTTCAATATCTTGTTCGTTGTAGGTCTGGCATCAATATGCTCACCGAGCGTACTGACCTTCGGTGAGGCATTTATCATTGATACGATAGTTGCGATAGCTACCGCTGTACTGCTGGGTCTGCTCGTTTTACGCAAAAAGGAGCTTACAAGAGCGGGCGGTATAATCATGCTCGTTGCTTACGCAGGATATTTTGCGTATCTGTTTATTAATCCGTTAGGGCTTGCGTGACAGGAGGAAATATGATATTTGAAAAAATAAGAAAAAATGACCGTGAAGAATATCTCGCTATGGAGCATGATTTCTATCATTCTCCCGCCGTGCTTCATCCTATACCCGATGAAAACCATGAGCGCACCTTCAATGTGCTGATGGAGGATTCGCCGTATGCGGTGTGCTATATGTTCCGCAGTGACGATAAAAAAGAGGTTTACGGCTTTGCACTGCTTGCACTTACTTATTCAAACGAGGCGGGCGGTATTGTGGTGTGGCTTGAGGAGATATATGTAAAGCCGGAGCATCGCTGTAAGGGCATAACAGGAGAATTTTTTAAGTTTATTGAAAAGGAATATGCCGATGTTGCAAGAATCCGTCTTGAAACAGAGCCTGACAACGAAAGAGCGGTAAGGCTGTACGAAAGAAACGGATTCACAAAACTCGGTTATTCGCAGATGTATAAAGATAATTAACTTAAAAAATGTGTAAACGGTGTGAAAACGCAAAATTCGTTGTTGTATATCCACAAAAAAGTTTTTAAAGTTTGGATTAACTAATGGTTGATTGACGGTCGTAAATTTGGTATAATATAGGAGTATTAAGCGGCTTATAATGCCGTATCGGAGGTACATTACATGAAGAAAACGACCAAAAAGATTTCAGCAGCCGCTCTTGCTCTTGTAATGGGTGCGACAGCGTTTACGGGTTGCTCGGGAAGTACGAATTCCACACCCGGCGGAACAGACAGCGCCGCATCAACAACAAGTGGCGGAGCAGCTACCGGCAGTCAGAAGAAAATGTCTTCTAACGAAAATGTAAAGAGTGCCGTAGACAACGTTTCTGTAGCGGAAGACTACAAGAATATTAAGGTTGATACGAAACTCAAGTTCATGGCGTGGTATGATATTCAGGAGGCATCGCCTGCGGTAGAGCTTTTCAAAACGCTTTACGGAACTCCTAAGAACAAACCCGAGGGCTATGAATCAGTGGCAGACGAAAATGTTTTCGTAAATGTTAAGGTTTCCAATTACAATAACAGATACCTTGACCTTGCAAAGCTGGTTCAGTCGGATGAATCACCCGATACATTCCCTTTTGAAACATCCAACTACCCTTACGGAATCTATCAGAATCTTTTCCAGACAATCGACGGTGTTGTTGATACAAATACTGAGGATTGGGCTGATTATAAGTCGATCATAGACAAGTTCAACTGGGGCGGCAAGGTTTATACGCCTATTGTTGACGTAAACCCCGCAACTCTGCTCTGGTACAGAAAGTCCATCATTGAAGAAAACGGCTTTGACGATCCCTGGGAGCTCTTTGAAAAGGGCGAGTGGACATGGTCGAAGTGCATAGAGATGGCAAGAAAGTTCACAGATCCCGACAACGCAAAGTATGCATTTGACGGTTACGGACTTGACCACGCATTCATCGCTACAACAGGTAAGCCACTCATCGGTCTTGAGAGCGGCAAGCTTGTAAGCAACCTTAACGATGCCAATGTTGAAAAGTGCATGGATATGCTCCGCACATTCGATGATACACAGGAACAGCTCCGTTACCCCAGAGAGATAGAAAACAGCTGGACACCCAGCTATAATGAATGGGCTGACGGCAATACGCTCTTCTTTGAGGACGGCACATGGAGATATGAAGAAACCTGGAGAAAGTTCAAGAAGAAAAACAAGTGGGATGATGATGAGATCAACTTCGTTCCCTTCCCCCAGATGGACGGTGCGGATACATATTACCACGAAATGAAGCAGGACGCATTTATGTTCGTTTCAGGTTCTAAGAACGCTGACGGTTATAAGGCGTGGATATACGCTAACCTGTTATCATCTAAGGATGAGGAAGTAAAGAAGGCCGGAAGACAGCAGTCTATTGATGAGTTCGACTGGAATGAAACACTTCTTGACAGGCTTGATAAGCTGAAGGATCCTGCTACATTTGAATCGGTATTTGAGTTCAAGAACGGTATCGGCGCAGATATCGCTGACACTTCAACAGGCGAGAATCCTGTAGGTCATCTCACGTCAGACGTTGTAATGGGCGGTAGTTCATTTGCAACTGTTCGTGAAGAAAACAGAGGCGTTATCGAAGCAAGAATCAAGGAGCTTAACGCTACGGTTTCCTAAACCGAAAATCAATACAGATAATGCCGACGGCAAAAGCCGTCGGCATTTTTATATGTCAGAATACGCTTGCCGGCGTTATCTGCTGACGGGTGATATACAGCTCAATAAGGCGTTTAAGCACGGCGCATTCGGAATAAATATCGTCCTCGCCGTTTTCGGCAAATACTTTTATTCTGGCGAGGCTCATAGCTATTTCGTTGTCGCATTCGGTATCCTCTACAAAGATGGTATGCTGTGACATTTTCCGCCAAAGCTGTTCGGCAAGGTCTGCCTTTTCGATGGCTTTTGCGGTGTCGTTTTTGTCAACCGCCTGTGTAATTTCGTCGGCGGCAAGGTAGATCCTTCTTGCACAGGTGTCTGAATAATTGTAGCTGTAAAGGGCAAAAGCCACCATAGCTATGACTATTGCCGCACAGGCGGTAATTCGACCCATTTATTTATCCTCCGCTTTACATATCGGCTTTGTGCCGTATTTGTCATTGCTTTTAAGCACTGTATAAAGGCCTTTGTCGGTGCTGTCTGTGAGCAGAAATATATCCTTTATATCGAGCTTCATACTTTTTATTATTTCACGCAGTTTTGCTTCATCGCCGTTCCAGCGGCGAAGCCCGGGATAATTTATTTCGCCGTCCTTTATAAGCAGGCAGGGCGGATCGCAGTTTGGCACCTGAATCCCGACGTCGCCGTTTTCAACGTTGCGATAACGGCTTTTCTGATAGAAGTTTATCTTGCCGGTGGTTTCCACTATTGCGTACTGCACCTGTGAAATATCGAATATCATACATTCACGCATTGCTTCCATAAGCTCGTCAACACTGTAGCGAAGGTGCTTCATAACCTTGCGGTCGATTATGCCGTCGGTAATGATTATCTGAGGTGTGCCTGTCACAAGGCGGCGGAAGCGTGAATTCTTGAGCATAATAAAAGACATGAAAACGTCCATGCAGACTATCATCAGTATCGGGATAACTCCGTATATCATCGGGACGGTCGAATCCTCGAGCGACAACGTGGCGATATTGGATATAAGTATTGTCGTTACAAGCTCGGAGGGCTGTAACTGAGCAAGCTGTTTTTTGCCCATAAGACGCAGGGCGAATACTATAAGGATATACAAAAGCACGGAACGGATAATTATTATCAGCATATTTTCCTCCATTGACGGAAAAGATAAGTTACAGATCGGCTACACAGCTATTATCTGCTGATTATCTTTCAATATGCGAGGAACTTAAATGAGCAATTCAAAAAAACTGCCTGATTTATCCGAAAAATCGGTAGAGAGCATAAACAGCGGCGACAGCAGGCTTGCCGCAAATCTTAATATCAACTGTTCTGAGGTAAGAAGGCTGATGAACAACAGCTCGGATCTTATAATCAAGTATTTTTCGTCCGACGGTCACAAGATGGCGGTTATCACCTGCGAGGGTATGATAGGAAAGGCGGAGCTTGCGAATCTGATTTTCCGTCCGCTTGTATCCGCACCGCCGAAAATACAGGACGATAACGAATTTTTTACAAGGGTCTGCTCGGATATGCCGATTGCCGAAGAACAAAAGCAGGTGTACGATTATGACTCGCTGTGCCTTTATATAATGTCGGGGTTTGCCGTGCTTTTGTGTGACGGGGCAGGGTTTGGCATAGCGATAGGCATACAGGGCTTTGCACACCGAAGTATAGACGAGCCTTCAACGCACATAAATCTGAGAGCGTCAAGAGAGGGCTTTATCGAGGTGGTGAGAACCAACGTTGCTATGGTAAGGCGGAGAATGAAATCCCCGACGCTGAAAACGATAATGATGACCGTAGGAGAACGGAGCAAGACCGATGTTTCGGTTTGCTATCTTACCGACAAAGCGGATATGAATATCGTAAACGCCGTGACGGATAAGCTGAAGAACATTCCGCTTAACACAATTGCAGGCGGTGAGTATTTACAGAGCTTTCTCGAAGATGATGATTCTGTCCTTTTTTCACAGATATATACAACGGAACGTCCGGATGTATTTGTATCTAAGCTGTACGAGGGCAGAGTGGGGATAATAGTGGACGGAACGCCTTTTGCGCTTGTTCTTCCGTGTCTGTTTGCGGAGAACTTTGTAACGATGGACGATTATACGCACAAGCCGTACTTTTCGGCATTTCTTCGTATCATACGTTTCTTTGCGTTTATTGCAGGGGCTGTTCTGCCGGGTCTTTATGTTGCACTGTGCAACTTCCACCCGGAAATGTTCCGCTCGGCGCTTTTGCTGAATATTTATTCATCGGAGCAGACTGCCGCCTATCCCGTATTCGGAGAGTGTCTTATAATGTATATCCTGTATGAGATAATGAGGGAGGCGGGGCTGAGACTGCCGCAGAGCATAGGTCACGCAGTAAGCATAGTCGGAGGTCTTGTGATAGGAGAAATCTCGGTATCGGCGGGTCTTATGAGCGCACCGGTGGTGCTTATCATAGCGGCAACCGGACTATGCTCGTTTGCCGTACCGGATCTATACGACAGCTGTATGATACTGAGGCTGGTGTTTATAATCGCAGGAGGCACGTTTGGCTTGTTCGGAATCACAGCCGTCGGTGTTGTTATATTTTTCAGAATGTGTTCAAAAAACACATACGGAGTGCCGTATACCGCACCGTTTGCGCCTGTGACGCTGAAAAGCATTATCCGTGATACGTTTTGCAGGGAAAGCTGGAAGAAGCTGTCTGATACGGATATGACGGTACAGCAGTTATCGGGCAAAGCAAAGAGCGGTCACGGCGCAGAAAGGACGGGAGGCAATGAGCAGGATAAGTAACAGACAGCTTGTTATCACGTTCCTTGCCTGCAGGCTGTCGGCGGAAATGATGACTATGCCTGCCGAAACCGTATTGTACGGACCGGATCGCTTCACGGCGATATTTCTTGCAAAGATTATTGCGGCACTGCTTTATATCCCTCTTATTCTTGTGACGCTGAGGTTCAAGGGTGACAGCCCTATAACCTGCGCTTTCAGAAGAAACAAGGCCTTCGGGGTAGCTGTAGGGGTTATTCTGGCTGTTACCCTGACGGCGACCGCCGTGCAGACGGTCATAAGCATACAGCATTATATAACCGATACGCTGCTCAATAACATTCTGACAATATCGGGTATTGCTGTGCTTGTCGCTGTGTCGGTATACGGTGCGTTGAAGGGGCTTAGTGCGGTTACGAGAAGCTCTGTGTTTGCGGCGGTGGTATTCGGTCTGCTGATTTTTCTTATCGGCGTCACTATGTGGGACAAGGTAAACCCGGATTTCATATATTCCTCCTTTATTGAGGACGGGCGGTACTTTGTGAAATGTACACTTTCCGAGATAAGTATGAACAACGAAATTCTGATTTTTGCGGTCATAACCGATGAAATACGCAGTAAACCGCATAAAACGGTGCTTTATTATCTGCCGCTTCTGCTTGTGATACTGGAATTTCTTAACCTGCTCTACAACCTTATATTAGGTCCTTATATGAGTAAAGTCGAATACCCTCTGTATATTATCGCATCTTTATCCGATATTGTAATATTTCGCAGGCTTGACGGAATAGACGCTATAGTGTGGCTGATGTGCGGAATTATTAAAACGGCTCTTATTATATATTGCGTCGGTCGGATATATTCTGTGTGCAGTAAGAGGCCCGATACGAAAAAGGCGGTGGTGGTATACGGAGCGTTTATATTTATGCTGTGTATGGTGCTTGGAAGTGACAGAACGGTATATGAGCATTTCAGAAGCATCATGTCGTATGGAATACACATATTGCTCGGCGGTGTTTTGATTCCGCTGACGGTGCTTGTCGCAGGCAGAAAAAAGCAGAGCGAAGGAGAAAAGAAATGAGAATGATAAGAGCGGTTGCTATAATGCTTGCGCTGACGGTGACAATAACCCTTGTCGGCTGTGTCAGCTATGTTGACCTGTCCGACAGGGCGATAGTGCAGGCGATAGGGATAGACTATCTTCCTGACAAAAAGGTATATCGTATAAGTATGCAGTATTTCAATCAATCGAGCGAGGGCGGACAGAATCAGATAGACAAGACGCAGGACAATGTGCTGAAAAGCGTAGGGGAGGGCGAAAGCATATTTGAGGCGGCGAAAAACGCTTCGATGCTGACGGGAAAGGATCTTCTGCTGAGCGAAAACAGGCTGATAATCATCGGAAAAGAACTGAGGAAGTATAAGCTGGGCGACACGCTTGAATTCTTCGTGGGCAATTACCATTCGCATCCGCAGGCATATGTTGCCGCCGCAGAGGATACGGCAGAGGAACTGCTCGATATACGCTTCAAGGAAGGCTCGACCTCTTCGCAGAGATTGGCGAACCTTATACACAACGCATCGGTCGAAAGCAGAAACAAAAGCACATATCCCTACCAGGTGATGACTATGCTATGCACATCTACGGAGAGCGCATTTCTTCCGCTGCTCAGAACCGCAACACTTAAGACAGATGTAACTATTCCGAAGGAAACAGGAGGCGGTAAGGGCAACGGAGGCGGAGAAGAACAGAGCGAGGACGGAGAAAAGACGATAATACTTGACGGAGGAGTGGTTTTCAAGGGCGGCAAAGAGCTTTGCAGAGTTGACGATGATGGGGCAATGGCTATATTCTTTATGAATGATATGCCTTCGGAATACTCATTTACCGTGCCTTTGGGACAAAACGCAAAGCCGAGTGTTATGCTTATTGGGGTTACAAGGAGTATAAAAGCTACAGAATATAACGGTAAGGTGAAATTTGATATATCATTCAGCGCATCGGGAAAGATAGGGTCGAAGGGCGGAATGAAGGAAGATGAGAAAAAAGCCACCGAAAAGGTAGCCGAGCCTGCCGAAAGGGAGCTGAAACGGAAAATAGAAAGCTCGGTGATACCGATAGCAGAAAAAGGCTGTGATGTGTTCGGACTTGAAAATACGCTCAGAAGGTGCTGTAACAGGTTTTACAGAGAGAATATGGACAGGGTAGGGGAAATAATAGCGGAAAGTGAAATTGAGGTCAATGTGAATATTGATATTTTTTCGCAGGGGATAGGCGGTGCGTGACGGGGGACAGAAAAGCTCCCTCACTGATTGTGAGGGAGCCGGACTGTATATCACTTACTTCAGGAGAAATCTTGTTGGTTAAATCAGAAGATTGCAACAACTGCACCGTTGTACTTTTCATTGATGAAGTTCTTTACATCGTCTGACTTGAGAGCCTTTATAAGAGCCTGAATCTTGGGGAGGTTTTCGTTACCGCTCTTTACAGCTACAATGTTTGCGTAGGTCTGAGCCGCATCGCCTGAAGCGTCTTCAACTGCGAGAGCCTTGCTTATGTCAAGACCTGCGGCAAGAGCATAGTTGCCGTTGATAACTGCTAAAGAACCTGCATCGCTGTTTGCAAACTGAGCGGCAACCGTATCAGCCTGTACCGTTGTTATCTTATAGCCGTGGTCATCCTTTATGTCAAGCGTTGTAACGCCGTCCTTAGCGTTTGCACCCTCGGGAAGCTCGATAAGACCTTCCTGCTGTAAGAGAAGAAGTGCTCTTGTTTCGTTGCTGTCATCGGCAGGGATTATGATCGATGCGCCTTCCTTGACATCTGTCAGCTTTTCAACGCCGTTGCCGTAAAGACCGAACGGCTCATAGTGAATGAGTGCGGCGGGAACTATGTCTGTTCCGTTCTTCTCGTTGTAGTTGTTGAGGTAGGGTGTGTGCTGGTGGTAGTTTGCGTCAAGCTCTCCGCTTGCAACTGCGTTGTTGGGCAGTACATAATCATCGTAAATGGTAATCTGAAGTTCGTAGCCTTCCTTAGCAAGCTTGTCCTTTACAAATTCGAGTATCTCGCCGTGAGGTGTAGCTGTTGCACCGATCTTGATAACGTTGTCTGTGTCAGCTGTGCTTTCAGCTGAGCTTTCTGCCGAGCTTGCAGCAGATGATGCTGTGTCTGATGATGAAGCGTCATTTGAAGAAGCTGTCGAGCTTGTGCCGTTTGAACTGCACGCTGTGAGCGTTACACCTGCAAGAGCCGCTGTAAGTATTAATGATAAAAACTTTTTCATGTCAATTCTCCGTTTCTGCGGTTTTACCGCCTGTCAATGTTGTATTTTGTTTATCGTTTATCTTTCTTTGTTCTGCACCGTTAGTTTACGGGTTTTATCTCTTTATATACAACATCGGCGCATTCGTCCGAAACGGAAATTCTGTCGCAACAGCTTTATGAAAAGCAGTGACATATTATATCTCTCCTTACTTGTTTATACGTTTGTCTGCCTTGCGTGCTATCAGCATACCAAGCTCCTGAATAAGCTGTACTATGATAACCGTGAGCAGAACGCATATCCACACAATATCGTTATTGAAACGCTGATAACCGAATGAGATAGCTATCATACCAAGTCCGCCGCCGCCGATCGTTCCTGCCATTGCCGAGTAGCCGAGAATGGTTACAAGTGAAATGACTGCGCCGACCATAAGTGCGGGCTTTGCTTCGGGGATAAGCACCTTATATATTATCTTGAAGGTTGAACTGCCCATTGCCTGAGCCGCTTCAATAACGCCTTTGTCAACCTCTTTGAAAGAGGATTCTGTCATTCTTGCCACATAAGGTATAGCCGCTATAACGAGCATTACTATCATCGCCTTATTGCCAAGACTTGTTCCGACAATAAACTTTGCCGCCGGTAAGCAGGCAACCATCAGAATGATGAATGGGATACTGCGAAAAATATTAACTAAAATACCGATTATTTTATTGAGCCACGGGATAGGGTGGATTCCATCCTTATCAGTCACTGTAAGCAGTACGCCTATCGGAAGCCCGAAAACGTAAGCTACGAATGACGAGATGAACGTTAAGTATATCGTTTCCCATATACCCTGTAAAAGTACGCCTTTATCCCACAGCTGTATAAGATCGCCTGACATTTTTCTTCCCCCTTACACCTGTGAATAGGTAACGCTGTTGGCTTTAAGATATGCTGTTATCTTTTCTGCCGAGGTATCGTCATCGGGCAGTTGTACCAGAATCTGACCGTATGCCTTGCCGTCAATGTCCTTTGTATCTGCGTGAAGAATATTGACGGGAGTGTTGCATTTTAATATCATATCGGATAACAGCGACTTTGAAGAATTTTCGCCGTTGTAGATAATTCTTATCTTCTTTCCGTGTTCGCTTGTTACCGGAAGCTCGCCCTGCGGCATTATGAGCTTTTTGGCAATATCCGACCTGGGATTTGCGAATACCGTTCTTACATCGCCTATCTCTGCGACCGTGCTGTTATCAAGCACTGCGACCCTGTCGCATATACTGTCTATTACCTTCATCTCGTGAGTTATCACTATTATGGTAACTCCGAGTGTGCGGTTTATTTTTTTAAGAAGCTCAAGCACCGACCTTGTTGTGTCGGGGTCGAGTGCGCTTGTTGCCTCATCGCACAGAAGATAGTGCGTTTCGGCGGCGAGCGCTCTTGCTATTGCTACTCTTTGCTTCTGTCCTCCCGAAAGCTGTGACGGATACGCCTTTGCTTTATCGGAAAGTCCTACAAGCTCGAGCAGGCTTTCGGCTCTTTTTACGGCGTCGGATTTTTTCATGCCTGCGATTTCAAGCGGATAGCAGATGTTCTTTATTACGTTTCGCTGTGCGAGAAGATTAAAGCCCTGAAACACCATTCCTATGTTTTGTCTTGTTTTAAGAAGCTCTTTTGTTTTAAGACTTCCCAGCTCCTTGCCGTCAATTATTACCTGTCCCGAGGTCGGGCGCTCAAGGTGATTTATACAACGGACGAGCGTGCTTTTGCCGGCTCCCGAAAGTCCGATGATACCGAATATCTCTCCGTCGTTTATTGTTATATTGATGTCTTTTATCGCAGTAACGCTGCCTTTCGAGGTGCGGTACGTCTTTTCAAGGTTTTTAAGCTCTATCATATATCCTCCCATAAAAATAACGGACGTTTATTATACGTCCGTGCGTTTGAATATCCGACAGGCTCAGACTTTCTTTCGGGACAGACGTATTATATTGTTTGCACGCATTCGCATTTTATTGTTTGCGGTTGTCGGTTTCATCCGGTCAGCCCCTTTCGTTTTCGTTGTTATGAGTATAACATACTAAACCTATGTTGTCAATAGGTTTAGTGGATTTAGCTTGTCGAAAATAATTGCACAATCCTTATCGCTTTTGTAGGTTTTGTATAAACGATGCTGAAATAAATATTACGGTAATTATTGACTTTTAAGAAGCGGTGTGTTATAATTGAGTAAACTCAAGACTAAACTGTTGATTATAATACTGAGGCTGATAAGGAGGATACAAATTGAAGGGATTACAGCCAAAGGGCATAGCAAGACGGAATAAGATGCTGCTTGCGGCTATTCAGTTATTTTTAGAGCAGGGGTACGAAAAGACAACCACTGCACAGATAGCAAGGGCGGCAGGAATGTCACCGACTTCGTTCTTTGCGGCATTTGAAAATAAGGAAGCGCTGCTTCTGACGCTGACGCAGATCATGTTTGAAAATCAGTTTGCAAAGGCGAGGGCATTCGCAAAGGATATGGAGCCGCTCATGGTGTACTGCCTTGAAACGTCATTGCAGATATATATAACCGAGCTGTCCGAGCCGCTGAGGGAGATATATGTAATGGCATATACCCTGCCAAGCACTACGGAATATATTTTAAAAAGTACAGCCGTACAGATAAAGGCTATATTCTCGCCGTTTATGCCGGAAGCGGAGGATAAGGATTTCTACGAGATGGATATAGCGTCGGGAAGTATAATGCGTGGCTTTATGGCGAGGAAGTGTGATATGTACTTCACGGTGCAGAAGAAGATAGAGCGTTTTCTTGAGTGCTGTCTTAAGCTGTATGATGTGCCTAAGGAAAAACGTGTGAGCCTTATAGAAGCTGTACTTGCGTTTGATTTGCACTCGGTAGCAAAAAGGCTTATTGATGAGATAATCGCAAAAGCGGAAACGGGACTTGAAAAAGCGATCGAAAGTTCAATAAACGAAAAAAACGAAAACGGATAATTACGGAGGTGGGTTATGTTAAAAAAGATGAAAACAAGGAAAAGGCTGGCGGCGTTAATAACGCTTATCACGCTGTTTGCGTTTTCAAGCGTGATGACGGTTATGACGGCGGCGCAGGAAGCGTCGCTTGTATCCGCAACGCTTACTACGGACAAGGAGAGTTATGAAGAGGGGGAAAACGTTAATATTGCTCTTACGGTGAAGAACGGCAATATTTACGGGATTGATAAGGTAAAGTCTGAAATCGGATTGCCGGACGGACTTACACTGAAGAAGGGCAAGCTTACCGACGGTGGATATACACTTGCGGCAGGACAGAGCAGGTCAAATGAGATAACGGCTTATATAGAGAAAGTCTCAAAGCCCGGCGATACTACCGACCCTGTAAATCCCGGCAATCCCGAAACGGACGGTTCTCTGTGTCCGCTGTGGCTGACGCTGAGCATTTTGTCGGGTGGAACGCTTGCGGTCCTCGGTATTAAAAAGAAGTGCGGCAAGAAGATATTGTCACTGTTCTTATGTGCTGTGATCTCGCTGACAGCACTTCCGACAGATGTATTTGCAGACGAGGTCGTAATGCCGAATGCAAGCGGAAGTGTTACGGCAAGTAAGGACATAACCGTAAACGGTGCTAAAAAGACAATAACCGCAGAGGTTACATATAACGAGAATAAGCCCACAGAAGAAGATGAGGTCACAGTGACCTTTGATGCGGGTGACGGTACGCCCGTAGCTCCGATAACCGTTAAAAAGGGCGAAACGATAAGCAGACTTCCCGAATCATTCGGTGCGGGCAAGGCGTTTATGGGCTGGTTTACCGATACGGCATTCACGACCGAATTTTTCACCAATACTCCGGTAAACGAGGATATGACCGTATATGCCTCGTTTGTGGAATCTGCCGATGATTTCCAATCAGGCGTGAGAACCACCTACTATGTGGAGGATTGTGCGGAATATCAGCCGATCACGCTTATATGTGACGAAGAAATAACGGCAAATAATGTATGGGAGTATATCACCTTATTTGCGTATACGGGTGATACTCCGGAAAATTTCGTTGTAACATCAAACGAGAAGGATGAATATACACTCGTTCCTGAAACCGCATACACAGCCGGCTGTATGTACCGTATGACAGCAGGCGAGGGAGTTACATTCAAGGGCCTTGACGATACGGTCAACGAGTATACATTCAAGATATACAAAGAGCAGACTAATATAATCGAGGTTAGGGACAATATCAAGTATCTCGACAAAGCCAAGCTGTTCGCTACGGATAAAACCGATGAGTATATGGTTCAGGCGGATTATTTTGAAGAAAATTCTCTTGCTGTGGGCGATGTGCTTTGCATTGACAACGGCACGAAGAATTTTACCGAAGACTGCCTGTTTGTAAAAATTACAGATACAATAAAGGACAGAAACATTTACTACATTCAGACAGCCGATTGCGAAGCGGAAGATGTTTATGACAATGTTGATGTTTATTTTGTCGAGCCTGCAAAAAACAAGTTCCTTGAGGAGCAGATCGACACCGAGGCGATAGCGGAAGAAGTAAAGAACAGCGAGGGCGTACAGCAGCTGAACCTTGTGCTTGCGGCACTGCTTGCCGAGGATGAAACCGTAAACGAGATAATGGAGGGCGAGCCGCTTGTTACCGATACAGTAACCGCCACTGCTTATGCCGCTTCGGACGATGATAGATTAAAGGATTTCTCGGACTATTCACGTCCTAAAGAGGATACGCTCAAGAGCATCGCCGCAAGTCTTGCTATCGGTCTTTCCGTATCCGTAAAGGTCGGTGAAGCAGAAAATGATAACTTTACTACCGTTAATCCGGATTACTGGTCGGTCATTACATTCGAGTTGAATTATAAGACTACCATTAAGAAAAAACTCAAGGTAGATGCAACATTTACAGTAAGCGAATATCTTAATGTTTCATTCCAGGGCTATAATTCATTCGAATTCAAGTGGTTTGAACTGCCTGAGCTTGAATTCAACTATGCGGCTAATATCTATACGCAGACGGATATTGAACTTAAAGTTCTTGTCTGCTCGGTAGGCGCAAACAGCTACAGGAATATCACGAGCGAAGTCGCAAAGATGCTTGGCAGTGATGAGAAGAACGATACCGCAGGTCTTGTAAAGGATGTCAAGGATATGCTTAACAAGAAGGGCGGAGAGATAGAAATATGCCGTATACCGTTCTTCACGGCATTTAAACCGCTGTCGCTGTTCCAGCTTAACTTTGAACTTAGCCTTGTTGTAAAGATGAATTTCGCAGGCGGTATAGGAAGTAAGTTCTCGATACTTGACGCAACGCAGGTAGGTACGCACGGCAACTCAAAGGATAAAGAGTTCAGTATGTACAAAAACAAGCTGATCGAGGGTGACAGGTACAGCTTTGACCTTACGGTATTCGGATATGTCGGTGTCAAGATGGGCGTATCCGGACAGCTTACCGTATCGTTTACGGGTTTAAGGCGACTGGGCGAGGTCGGCGTTGAGGTTCAGGTAGGCGCATATCTCGATATATACGGTCTGGCAAAATATCACGTTGTCAAACCGGATCACCGATACAGCACGGTATACCGGACGCTGACGGGCGGATTCTATCTTGAAGCGGGAATTTATCTCGAAGTAAATCTTGTCGCAGAATCAAAGGTATTCAGATTGCGGCTTGAAGCACCGCTGATACCAGAAATCAAGTGGCCGCTGTTCTCAATGGGCGACAAAAACCTTGTTATATGCCTTAACGATGTCACAACTCCGATATTATTCAGCTCAAACGGCACTTACTGGGGAGAAGTCAATATTGATAATCTTCCGGCAGTGTCCGCACAGACGCTTGATATCACGACAGGCGTGATAAATTACAATGCGTCTGTACCGTGGAGCAAGCTGTCGATGAATGTTTCGGGCGAAGGCTTCAGAATGCTCTATGACAGGAGAGGAACATTTATCCGTTACGAGCAGCCATTCAGTATGTCCGGCTTCTATAAGAACAGTACAGCCGAAGGTGTCGGTCAGATACACTATACAGGCACGTCACTGCAATTTACAAAGACCGCCGACCCCGAAATGAGCCTTACAAAGTCGGTGAAGGTCATCTGGTACGATGAGTCGAGAGTTAAGGAAGAGGACGTAGGCAAGATATTCACTGTCAATTTCTACAGAGAGGTTGACGGAGTTAAAACTCTTGTCGAAACAAGAAAAGTACCTGCGGGCAGTCTTGCAGGCTCTTACAACACAAATAACGCTCCCGATAGCTGGAAGTACATTGACTGCGAGTGGAAGGACCAAGACCCGTACTTCATAGCCGTTGACCACGACAACTACGAAATAGTATACACTGCAACAAGAGCGCAGGCTCTTACGGAAATAGAGTATTACGACACCGTAAACAAAGAATGGGTAGTCGAATTATGGGCGGTAAATGCCGGCGATGTTCCCGAAGTTCCCGATAACTCCAGTGACGAGTATATGAAGCTGACCTCATGGCACGCAACCTACGGAGTACCGTTCGGTTTTGAAAAGATGTATAAGTATGCCGGTGATAAGCTCAGAGCGATAGACTCCGGATGCCGCAAGGATTACTATACAAGCGGTCAGCCTACAGACAAACCGCTTTACAAGGTTACAGGCAACACCCAGAGAGCGGCTTCCGAAAACTTCTATTTCAATCATCACAGCGACTATCAGAAGGTTGCGCTCCACTTCAGTGCAAATTACGACAGAGCGCTGATGAACGTAACGTACAATTATTATAATTATGCCGGCGATAAGAAGTCAACAACCGTAAAGACACCTTACGGCACAAGACCGGAATTCTTTATTTCAAGCTGGCCTTACGGTAAGACATTCATGGGCTACACTCCCGACGGCGGTAAAACTTTATACGATAAGGATACCGTATTCAATGAGCAATTGCCTTATGTATATGAGGATACCGTATACGATGCGGTTTACGAAGCCGGAATATTCGATGTTGAGATTCAGTATTATGATGATGTTGCCCGTGAATTCAAGACATATAAGACGCTGAAAATAGAGGGCGGCTCAAAGGTACCTCAGTCGGTATTTGACGAGGCGTGGAGCAAGAGCAACTGGCAGGAAGGCACAACGATACAGTTCATCGACTGGAGCGATGTATACCTGAGTGAAGAATACGGCGATGCTTACCTCAACGAGTTTATACCCGACAAGACGCTCATTTACAAGAGTATTATACTCCGTCCGAGATTCAAACGTAATGTTACAATTAAGCTGGACGCAGGTGACGGCAGATTGATATTTGAAGACAGCAAAGAGTTCAAGAGCTACAGTCAGGATAAATACGAGGTAGAAATTTCACGTTGGGCAACCAAGGATGCTGACAAGTACAACGATTATCAGCCTACAGGCTGGAAGGACAGCACTACAGGCGAGATATATGCCTTAGGCCAGACGGTAAAGCTTGATTATTCGACAACGCTGACAGCAATCTATCAAGCTACGCCCAAGACCTATACGGTAAATGTATCCACACCGTATGGTGCACTTCTGAACGGAGAAAAGACCGATAAATTCAGCGGCGGATATGATGATTATCTCGCATTCGTTGAAAAGTACAACAATTATACTCCTGCAGATGTTGAAGGCGAGGGATATACTCTCGTGTTCAAGGGTTCATCAAGCAAAGCGTCCGAGGACGGTCTGACGCTTGATATAGTCTTCGGCAACTGGCAGAAGAATGTTCACAAGCACACATTAATACTTTACGCAAACGGCGGTAAGCTGACAGGAAGCGATGAACGCACAGCGGATTACGGTACTCAGATCAAGCTGTCGGATGTGGCTGAAGCGTCAAAGACGGACGACCTGAGAGATTATATCTTCGGCGGCTGGAAGGACGAGGACGGAAATATCTACGGCGCTGACGATATAATAACGCTGACAAAGGATACGACATTGACAGCAGTATGGAAAAACGGCGCATACAAGGAATACACGATAACCTTTGTCCTCGATGACAATACGATAAAAAGAGTGACTTATCACTATGGCGACGCTCTCCCGACATTCGGTGCACCAAAAGAAGCTGACGGATATATCTTCGGCGGCTGGTCGTGGTACGGCACTGAGGGTGCATTATCCGGACAGCCCGACACGATGCCTGCATCAACGCTTACTGCAATAGGTACGACCACAAAGTGCTATATATCTTACGAATTTGACGGTACGGTATACGGCACAAAGGAGGTCGGCAAGATAGGCGATACGATAACCCTTATCGCAAAGCCGACAAAGGATTATTACGATGTGACCGAATGGTCTGCAGACGGTATCACTGTAACAGACGGCAAGTTTGTAATGCCGGCTCACGATGTTACATTCAAGGCGACCTCATCGCCCAAGTTCTATAATGTCAATATGACGGTTGACGGAAGCGCAAGCTCCGACAGCCCGATGAAAGCACAGTATATGAGTACGGTAACGCTTCCAGAACCTCCCAAAAAGAGTGGCTATACTTACTACTGGCAGTCCGATGATGTTGCTATTTATGAGGAAAGCGGCGAATACAAGTTTACGATGCCTCATAATGATGTAAGCGTTGAGTGCGTTTACACAACAGCTACTTACAACGTCTACTATATGATAGACGGCGAAGCAACGCCGTATATTACTATCACCGATGTCCCTGCAGGCAAGGAAATGTTCGCTTATATCGACCCGCCACGCAAGGAAGGCTATCTGTTCAACGAAACGTGGATATGCACGGACGTTTCTCTTGTTAATAAGGAAGGCAGATACACAATGCCCGACAGAGATGTTTACTTCTGTGGAAGATTCGCCAAGAACGATGACACTATGGTTATGCTCGGCGTAGAGGTGTATGTTGACGGCAATCCGGAAACACATTATACTCTTTACACGAACAGAGGCGAAACCGTAACGCTCCCCGATATATTCATGGACGGATATACAAAGTCATACGAAAGCGACACGCTGACAGTCACAAACGGAAATGTCACAATTCCGACAGGCGATGATGTCTTTGAGGTATCGCTCAGGATAAATTTCACCAAGAGCTGATAAGCTACGGATAAAAGCCAAATAAGAACATACAGCCCCGACCGCAAGGTCGGGGCTGTAACTGCATAATCGTATAAAAAATCCTCACGTTTTACCGTGAGGATTTTTATGCTTATGTGATTACTTAACTATCGTAATATCTGAGCCGAACCACTTTGTTGAGATTTCGCCGAGCTTACCGTCAGCCTTCATCTCGCCCAGTGTCTTCTGAACTGCGTCACGCAGTGCCTGATCGTTCTTTCTGAATGCGATAGCGTACTGTTCTTCTTCAAGACCCTCTGCCAGCTTCTTGTAGTCCTTGCCGGAGTTCTTGATCTCATAGTCTGCAACTACTTCATCAAGGAATACAGCGTCAACAACACCAAGCTCAAGCTGCTGTAATGCTTCTACATTTGTAGCGATGGGGCTGATCGTTATATCGTCCTTGATTGCGCTGTTTTCAAGTATTGTCTGTGCCGAAGAACCGTTCTGAACAGAAATCTTCTTGCCCTTGAGGTCGTCCATCTTTGCAACTGTCGAATCGCCCTTTACAACGAATACCATAGCGTTCTTCATATAAGGCTCTGAAAGATTCATCTTTTCCTGACGCTCTTCGTTTATGCTAAGACCGTTCCATACGCAGTCGCACTTGCCGACATTAAGGTCGGTTGTGAGCGTATCCCAGTTGATAGGCTGTTTTACGAGCTTTACGCCGAGTCTGTTGCAAACTTCCTTTGCTACGTCAATATCGAAGCCTACGATCTCGCCGTTCTCGTCTGTGTAGCCCATAGGCTTGAATGTTGCGTCAAGACCTAATATGAACTGACCTGCGTCCTTTACCTTTTGCAGTGAGTTGTCGCCCTCTGCCTTGCTTTCTGTGACAGATGTGCTGTCGCCTGCTGTTGCACTGCTGTCTGCGGCTGAAGAATTACCGTTTGAGCTGCAGCCTGCAAGACCGAGCGTAAGAGCGGCTGCCATAGCTACGGCAATTGCCTTAAGATTTAATTTTTTCATTTTTATTTCCTTTCTGAGCGTTTTACACGCCTTAAAAATTACTTTAATATAGTAACACACAAATATGAAAAAGTAAATAGGCAAAATGAATAAAACGGCGGAAATTTGCAGGATATCAGCAAATTTCCGCCGTTTTTTGTTTCTAAAAGTCAAAATTATCAATAAAGATATTCGTATTGGGAAATATCGGGGCATTTTGAGGGCTGAAGCTCGTCTTCCTTGAAGCTGTATCTGATATTCTGATTATACATATACCACAGGCAGACTCTCATACCGCTCATTTCAAGGTGAGTGCCGTCCTCAAAGGCATACTTTTCCATCAGCTTGTTATCACTGCCTTTAAGAAGGGCAGTAGGATCGACAAAATGATAGTGACTATAGTAGCAGTTCTCAATCGCATATCGCAGTGCGGAATTATACTCGTCTATCTTTTCGTTCTTGCAGAACTTACTGCGGACGGGAGTTACAGCCATAATAATGAACTCGCTGTTCGGGCTTGCCTGCTTGCACTGGTAGAGAAGCTGCATATAGTTTTCTACAAACTGTTCTTTCGTGGTAAGGTTTACATCGTTAAGCCCCATTGAGAAAAGAACGTATTTAGGCTGCTTGTTGTAAAGGTGAACAAGCACATCTGTGCTTAAATTGCCCGATGTTATAAGGAACTGGTGTATGTTCCATGCCGCAATGCTGGGTCGTGCGAGGTTGTTTTCCTGCTTGAAGTATCCTGCACTTGCAAAGCCGGAGCAAACGCTGTCACCGACAAGTGCGAACTGGTCGAAATATTTGTACATAGCGTCTGTGATGGTGTAATCAGGTTCAGGCTCAGGCTCAGGTACGGGCAGAGGTTCTTCTTCTTTTGTCTGAGAAGTTGTCTTATCTGTATCGGCAGACGTGCTTTCGGTCTGCGAATATGTATTGTCATAGCTTATACCGCCGTCGGATATGTTGACGGCGTAAGCGTTATTGCAGGCTGTGCATATAACAGCCGCCGCAAGCGGCAGACACAGCAATATGAAACGTTTCTTAGGCGAAACGGAACCGTATTTATTATAAAGCATTATATTCCCTTATTCTGTAGGCGGTGCAAATTACCGCAAAAGTATATAGTAAACCGATGAGGTTATGTTTCTTATTTAATTATAATGCTGATTTTACACTTTTGCAAGAATAAATTTACAAAATGTCGAAATGGGTCAAAATTTCATTGAATTGCACAACGATAAGGCAGATTTCACAGAGTTTTTATGTAAAGTGTATTTTTTGAGGATCCCGGTACAATATGTTGTGCTTTTTACACGAAGTTACATTGAGCAATACAAGGAATTAAGCGAGGGCGGCGGTGATTGTTTTAACCGCAGTAAAACACAGCTATATTTATGACGCTGAAAGAAAAAGTATGATTATCGGCGGGAATGGCAGGTAATAGATTGCGGAGATTATACCTTATCGGGTATAATCAGTGGGGATGAATTATAAGTTATACCCTTTAGGGTGTAAAAACTAAAGCAAATGCTTGACATTATACCCTAAAGGGTGTAAAATATATTCAGATTATAACTGCGGAGATGATTTTCGGTGAATAAAATAGCACAGTTTATAAAAACTAAGAGGAAAGAAGCAGGGCTTACACAGGAAGAATTTGCGATGCGTTCCGGGCTTGGTCTGCGGTTTGTCCGTGAGCTTGAGCAGGGCAAGGAAACCGTGCGTATGGATAAAGTCAACACGGCGCTTGCAATGTTTAATATGGAAGCGGTGCCGGGAAGAAAGGAAGGCGGAAATTGACGATACTCAGAACAGCTTATGTTTATGTCAGAAATATTTTTGCAGGACAGCTTTGCGAAAGTGACGAGGTATATACTTTTACCTATGACAAGGCTTATCTCGAAAGCGAAAATGCAAGTGCCGTTTCACTTACTTTGCCTCTTAGCAAAGAAGCATACAGTTCGAAAACCTTGTTTTCTTTTTTTGACGGTCTGATTCCTGAGGGGTGGCTTTTAGATGTGGTGAGCCGTAACTGGAAAATCGACAACAGGGACAGATTCGGTTTGTTATTGGTTGCCTGCAAGGATTGTATCAGTAATGTTACAATTATGGAGGAAAAATTATGAAATGTCTGTGCTGTGGAAAAGATATTGACAAAAACGGTGAAAACGGGTGGCATAAAAGCTGTATAAAGCGTTTTTTCGGTGCATCAAAATTACCTGAAATAGAAATTGATGATGAAACGCTGAAAAAACTTGCCGATGAAACGGTAAATAACGGATTGACCGTTCCGGGAGTGCAGAAAAAACTGTCATTGCATCTTATTTCGGAAAATAAGTCGCCAAAACTCACCATTGTGAATTTTCCTACAGGTTATATTCTCAAGCCTCAGGTGCCGCAGTATGAAACATTGCCCGAAGCCGAACATCTTGTAATGTCTATGGCGGATATAACGGGAATTACAACTGTTCCGCACGCTCTTATAGGCAATAACGGTAATTATGCGTATATTACAAAAAGAGCAGACAGGATATTGAACACCGACAGAGTAGCAATGCTCGCAATGGAGGATTTCTGCCAGCTTGATTTAAGGCTTACGCAGGATAAATATAAAGGCTCGTATGAGCGCTGTGCAAAGGTGATAGAACGATACTCGTCAAGGGTGGGATTTGATATGACCGAGCTTTTTATGCGGCTTGTTTTTTCTTTTGTGACGGGAAACTCGGATATGCACCTTAAAAACTTCTCGCTGATAGAAACTGCCGAAAAAAGCGGTGAATATGTTTTATCCCCTGCGTATGATTTGCTGCCGGTAAATGTTATTCTGCCTGCCGACATTGAGCAGACCGCTCTTACGCTGAACGGGAAGAAGCGAAATATACGCAGGAAGGATTTTTATTCGTTTGCCTATAAATGCGGTATTCCTAAAAATTCTGCAGAGAATATGATAAAAAGGATAGTATCTTTAAAAGAAAAATATGAAGCTATGTGCCGTGATTCGTTGCTGTCGGATAGTCTGAAAGAATGCTTTATACGTCTGATAAACGAAAGATGCGATATACTCAGCTGAAAAATAAACCCGGCAGATACGTTTATTGAATCGTACCTGTCGGGTTTGTTTCATATTAAAGCACCTTTGATAAAAAGTCCTTAAGTCTTGGATTTTTGGGGTTTGCGAAGAATTCATCGGGAGGACCCTGTTCAACTATCTGGCCGTCCGACATAAACATTACTCTTGATGCAACCTCACGGGCAAATCCCATTTCGTGAGTTACGACAACCATTGTCATACCGTCGTCGGCAAGCTGTTTCATAAGGTCGAGAACTTCTCCTACCATTTCGGGATCGAGCGCCGAGGTCGGCTCGTCGAAAAGCATAACATCGGGCTTCATGGCAAGCGCACGGACGATAGCGATTCTCTGCTTCTGACCGCCCGATAACTGCGGAGGATAAGCGTCTGCCTTATCAGCAAGACCGACACGCTCTAAAAGCCGCATTGCCTCTGCGTCAGCCTCTTCCTTTGTCATAAGGCCGAGCTTAACGGGAGCTAAGGTTATGTTTTTCTTTATCGTCAGATGGGGGAACAGATTGAAGTGCTGGAACACCATACCCATCTTTCTTCTTATAAGGTTTACGTTAGCTTTGCGGTCGGTGATGTATTCACCTTCAACGCAGATACTTCCGCTTGTCGGCTTTTCCATAAGGTTAAGGCAACGCAGGAACGTACTTTTACCCGAACCTGACGGTCCTATGATAACTACCTTTTCGCCTTTGTAGATATGCTCGTTTATCCCGTTGAGGACGTGGAGATTGCCAAACGATTTACTGAGGTCCTTAACGTCTATCACTCTTGCCAAGCCTCCTCTCAAGCAGTTTCTGGAGTTTTGTCAGAATAAATACCAGTATCAGATAGAATGCCGCCGCAATGAGAAGCGGGGTAATAAGGTCATATGTCTTTGAGCCTACATACTGTGCCGCTTTGGTAATATCCGTTACCGCAATGTAGCCTGCTATCGAGGTTTCCTTTACCAATACGATAAATTCGTTTCCGAGTGCGGGAAGTATGTTCTTTATAGCCTGCGGAAGCACGATAAGCCACATTGTCTGACCTGCGCCGAGACCCAGCGATCTTCCTGCCTCTGTCTGACCCTTGTCGATAGACTCGATACCTGCACGGACAATCTCCGCAACATAAGCGCCCGAATTTATACCGAAGCACAAAACTGCGGCAACTATTGCGTTTGCGCCTCTGTAGTTGAACAGAACTGCGTTTATGAGCAACAGCTGTACAAGTACGGGCGTACCTCTTATTACGAATACATACAGGTCGCATATCTTAGCTATCCAGCCGATACCTCTCCTGCCTGCGCATAACTGCTTTACTACTGCCACGAAAGCACCGATAAGAAAACCGAGAATAACCGCAAACAGCGATATGAGCAGTGTGTTTCCGATACCGCTTAAATAGAATTCATAACGGTTTTCTCTTATAAGCGCCTTGTCAATGGCATCCCATATACCAAGAAAGAAGTCCAATTCTTAATTCCTCCGTCTTATGCCTTTCAAAAAATACGGGCGGCATTTCACCGCCCGGTAGTTTTATCAGTCAGCAGAATTATTCAGCCTTGCTGTCAGCGTCGGCACCTGCACCTGTTGTGTGCTTGAGTGTGAACTCGTCAACCTTGCCTTCGTCAATCAGCTTCTGAAGAACCTTGTTTACCTTTTCTTCAAGCTCTGTGTTGCCCTTCTTGAAAGCGAAAGCGTACTTGTCTGTGAATACCTCGCCGTCAAGAATTTCAAGGTTGTCGTTACCCTTTACCATTTCTTTTGCGGGAAGCTCGTCCATAACGATGCAGTCAACCTTGTCACTCTTTAAGTCTTCTGCCGCCTGAACATACTTTGTATAACGTGAGGGCTCCTTCTTAAGATCGTCTGTTACATATGTATCGGCAACTGTTGACATCTGAACTGCGATCTTTGTGTCACCGCCGAGGTCGTCAACGCTCTTTACTCTGTTTGCACCCTTGAGTACAACGATAACCTGCTTTGACTTAGCGTATTCGATTGAGAAGTCCATAGCCTCCTGACGCTCGGGAGTAACCGAGATGCCTGCTGCTGCAAAGTCAACCTTGCCCTGCTGTACGGCTAAAAGCGCACCGTCAAAGTCCATTGACTGAATCTCAAGCTCCATACCGAGCTCCTTTGCAACTTCGTTTGCAATATCAACGTCGATACCTACAACATTGTTACCGCTCATATATTCATAAGGAGCGAAACCGGGTTCTGTAGCCATAATGAGCTTGCCGCCTGTTGTGTTTGACTGGCAGCCTGCCATAGCAAGACCGCAGGTAGCGGCAACGAGAATGCCTGCAATTATTCTTTTGATCTTCATAAAAATACCTCTTTTATATTTCTTTGTTTTTTGTGCGCTTTCTGCGCTATCGTTAATATTATAGTGCATTTCTTTTCAATAAGCAAGAGTTTTTCGTTTTTTTGTGTAAAATACATATAAAAAATGTGCCGCAGTGGGATGCTGTGGCACATAATCTTTGCTTTTCCGGCTTACTTTCTTGAGAATAAGCCCTTTTTCTCGTAAGGCTCGCTTGTAATGTCTTTAAGCTCGTAGCCGGTTGGCTGCATAACCTCTCTGATTTTGTCTTCGGAAAGCGCCTCTACGCTTATTATCACGGTTTCTCCCTTTGAATGAGAAGAAGTGACCTTCTTTACGGGAAAAGCATTTCTGATAGCGTCATTGACGTGTGATTCGCACATTCCGCACATCATTCCGTCAATTTTAAGTGTTGTCTTTACCATTGTAAATTCCTCCGTTACTTTATTGATATTACTTTATAGCCGCTGTTTTCAACGGCTTTTTTAAGCTGTTTGTCGGGAACTTCGCCTGAAAGCTCAGCCACTGCGATACCGTCTGTATGGCTTGCCGAAGCGCTTGCTACCTGCGGAATAGCCTCAAGTGCAGTCTTTACATGATGCTCGCATTTTTCGCACATCATACCCTTTATTTTTATCGTCTTTGTTATTTTCGCCGTGTCGGACGGCTGTATTGCATTATTATTCATCGGCTTTGCTTTTCTGTCGTGCTTTGTGCTGTACAGCCTGCAGAAATTTAGCCTTAACGCATTCGATACGACGCAGAAGCTGGAAAGGCTCATTGCCGCCGCACCGAACATAGGATTAAGCGTAAGCCCGAGCGGAATAAATACGCCTGCGGCAAGCGGAATGCCGATAACGTTATAGATGAACGCCCAGAAAAGATTTTCGTGTATATTACGCAGTGACGAGCGGGAAAGCCTTATCGCCGCAGGAACATCGGTAAGTCTGCTCTTCATCAGCACAACATCGGCGGCATCTATCGCAACGTCTGTTCCTGCGCCTATAGCGATGCCTGTATCTGCGGCGGTAAGCGCAGGTGCGTCATTTATGCCGTCGCCTATCATAGCGACCTTACCCTGTGCCTTTAGCGAGCGGATGACCGCCTCTTTTCCGTCGGGGAGAACGCCTGCTATCACCTCGTCAATGCCTGCTTTTTTGGCTACTGCCTTTGCGGTGCGCTCGTTATCGCCTGTCAGCATTATTACCCGTATGCCCATATTTCTGAGCTGTTTTACTGCATCGGGGCTGTCGCTCTTTATCGTGTCGGCTACTGCTATCATACCGAGCATACGGTTGTTTTTGCAGAAAAGCAGGGGAGTCTTGCCCTCACCTGAAAGACGGTCCGCTTCAGACTTTATTCTGTCGCCGACAGCAGTTTTTTCACCGATGAACTTAAGACTTCCGCCGTAAAGCGTATCACTGCCGATGGTAGCTGTAAGTCCGTTTCCGCTGAGCACCTTGAAATTATCGACTGCTACTGAAGGGATTTCGTGCTGTGTGCCGTAAACGTTTATCGCTTTTGCAAGCGGGTGTTCGCTCTTTGCTTCAAGCGACAGTGCAAGGCTAAGAAGCTCGTTTTCGGTAACATCTTCCGCAGGGATTATATCCGTTACGACCGGTTCTCCTGCTGTTACGGTGCCTGTTTTATCAAGCACGGCTATTTGAGTTTTTCCCGTCTGCTCAAGCGAAACGGCGGTCTTGAAAAGAATGCCGTTCTTTGCGCCGACACCGTTTCCGACCATAATCGCAACGGGAGTGGCAAGTCCGAGCGCACACGGACAGCTTATCACAAGCACCGATATTCCTCTTGCCAGAGCATAAGCGAAATCCTGTCCGAGTAAGAGCCACACTATCGTAGTGACAACGGCAATTGCAATAACGGTCGGAACAAATATTCCCGATACCTTGTCGGCAATCTTCGCAACGGGCGCTTTTGTTGCCGCCGCATCGCTCACCATTTTGATTATCTGCGATAAGGTGGTATCCTCGCCTACACGGGTAGCCCTGCAGGTGATGAAGCCCGTCTGATTTATGGTAGCTGCCGAAACATTATCTCCGACCGTCTTATCTACCGGTATGCTTTCTCCTGTCAGTGCGGATTCGTTGACTGTGCTTTCGCCGTCTGTTACTACTGCGTCAACGGGTATGCTTTCGCCCGGACGCACAACGAATATATCGCCCTTCATCACTTCTTTGGCAGGAACAGTATGCTCCGTGCCGTTCCTTATTACGTTTGCGGTCTTAGGGGCGAGGCTTACAAGCCCTTTCAACGCATCGGTGGTTTTGCCTTTGGAACGGGCTTCGAGCAGTTTTCCGACCGTGATGAGCGTCAGTATCATAGCCGCCGATTCAAAATAGAACTCGTCCATATACATCATAACGGCATCTGCATTTTGGTGAAGCTGTGCATCGGTCATCATAAACAGGGCGTATACGCTCCATACAAATGACGCACCCGAGCCGAGCGCCACAAGCGTATCCATATTCGGCGAGCGGTTGATAAATCCCTTGAAGCCGTTTATAAAGAACTTGCCGTTTATAACCATTATAATTGCGCTTAGCAGCAGCTGAACAAGTCCCATAGCCACATGATTTCCGTCAAACCACGACGGAAGCGGAAATCCCCACATCATATGACCCATTGAGAAGTACATCAGTATCACAAGAAAAACGATTGACGCTATCAGCCTTTTTCTAAGTCCGGGCGTTTCGGTATCACGCAGTGAACCGTCATCGGTATCGGTGTTTTCCGTTTTTGCGCCTTTCAGCCTTGCACCGTAGCCTGCCTTTTCAACGGCAGAGATTATTTCCTGCGGTGACGCTGTACCCTCGACACCCATTGAATTTGTAAGCAGGCTCACCGAACACGAGGTTACGCCCTTTACCTTTCCGACCGCTTTTTCCACTCTTGCACTGCAGGCGGCACAGCTCATGCCAGTGACATCGTACTGCTCCATAATAAGACCCTCTTTCTTTTGCTGTATATCTTTATATTATGTCCGTCTTACGTTATTTCATCAGCTTTTGCAGAGTTGTGACAAGCTCGTCTATGACCTCGTCCCTGCCTTCTCTTATATCTCTTGCAACGCAGCCTCTTATATGGCTTGCCAGCAGTTCCTTATTGAAGGCGTTCATTGCGGCATTGACGGCGGCGGATTGAATAAGCACATCGTTACAGTATGCGTCATTCTCAATCATAGCCTCGATGCCACGCACCTGTCCTTCAATGCGTTTAAGGCGGTTAAGAAGCGCCTTTTTGTGCTTTTCATCCCTTACGGTATGCTTTTCACAACACGGACAGACTTTTTTGATAATCGTTTTATTTTCACTCATAGCGTTACCTCTGAATTTTTGCTGTAGCTTTAATATACCCTCACGGGGTATTTATATTATATACTCCCCAGGGGTATTTGTCAAGGATAATTATATAATTTTTCGATAGCACGATGTCGGTTTTGTTGTTCGGAATACAGAGCGAAATATAGGTGCGACACAATTCCTTATATACAAAAAATTGAAAAACCGGTTTGCAGGACGGTTGCACTGCAAAACAGCACTTCGGCATCTGTCCGCACATTTCCCGATAATCCGGAAAGCACTTTTGGAGCAGGAATTGTGCGTATTTACCGAAGAATACGCTGCGGAATTGTGCAAAACGGAAAATTTTCAGAATCTCTTGAAAAACCGTTGTATTTATGCTACAATCAAACTGCCGGAAACGTTTTCGGTAATTTAATTCAGACAACAGGTGAGCCATTGACTATAAAGGATATTGCCAGACTTGCCGGCTGCGGCGTGAGCACGGTTTCACGGGCGCTTAACGGCAGTAATGAGATAAGCGAACAGACCAAAGAACGCATAAACGAGGTTATCCGTCAGTATAACTACACGCCTAACGGCAATGCACGCCGTATGCGCAGGAGCGCAGAAAAGACCATACTGCTCATCGTTAACGGCAGCAGTAACCTGTTCTTTTCACCGCTCATCGAGCAGATACAGATAGCGGCTTCTTCCGCAGGATTTCAGATTGCAGTGAATCACATTGACGAGCAGGAGGACGAGGTGCAGTTTGCGTCAAGGCTCTGCACGGAGTTAAGACCTGCCGGGGTGATATTTCTCGGCGGCGATATGCGAAACTTCAAAAGAAGCTTTGCACGGATAAAACTGCCCTGTATACTGAGTACGGCAAACGCTGAGGAGCTTGGCTTCGAAAACCTTTCCTCCGTCAGTGTTGACGACTATGAAGGCGGCAGGGCGGCGGCAGAACAGCTGTTCGACCGTGGCCATAAAAAAGTCGGGATACTCGGCGGCGACCTCAGCTCCTACGGTCCTTCGGGATTGCGTTACGGCGGTTTTTGCAGTGTATGCTCTGAGCGGGGTGCGGATATTCCCGACAGCGAACTTTGTGCATATACGTTCAGCTCTGCTTATGAGGCGGCAGTGGCTCTTTATCACAAGTGCAAGGGTATGACGGCGGTATTCGCTATGTCGGATATTATCGCCGTGGGCGCTGTACGGGCATTTCTCGATATGGGTAAGCGTGTGCCGGAGGATATTTCGGTGCTTGGCTTCGACGGAATCGAACTGTCCGAATACAGCAACCCCAGAATAGCAACATTAGCCCAGCCGATCCACCAGATTTCAAGTCTGTCTGTGCGTATGCTGGTGAATATGATCGAAGACGGTGCCGAGGCGAGCCATGTAACGCTCAGGGCGCAGTTCAGGTCGGGCGGCTCAATGGGCAGAATATAGATTTTGTTGGAGGTCAACATGAGAAAAAGCGGTATCTTACTGCACATTGCGTCATTGCCGAACAAATACGGCATCGGCACGATGGGCAGGGAAGCCTATAAATTCGTTGACTGGCTCAGAAGCGCCGGTCAGAGTCTGTGGCAGATACTTCCGCTGTCACAGACGAGCTTTGGCGATTCGCCGTACCAGAGCTTTTCCATATATGCCGGAAATCCTTACTTCATCAGCCTTGAGACGCTGGAGGAGGAGGGACTTCTGAAGCATAAGGAATATGCGGATATAAACTGGTGCGAGAATCCGAGATATATCGACTACGCCACGATGTACGAGAACTTCTATAAAGTGATGAGGCTCGCATTCGGGCGCTTTTCTAAGGGCAGGAATGGTAACGTTTCCGAAGAATATAAGGCATTCGTTGCCGAAAATCCGTGGCTTGAGAATTACACGCTGTTCATGGCACTAAAGGACGCACACGGCGGTAAAAGCTGGTGCGAGTGGGAAACACCGCTTCGCCTGCGTGACGTAACGGCGATATATTCCGCAAAGAAGAAGTACGCAAAGGATATGGAATTCTACGCATTCCTACAGTTCGAGTTCTTCCGTCAGTGGTACAAGCTGAAGAAGTACGCAAATGACAACGGGATACAGATTATCGGCGATATTCCGATATACTGCGCCCTTGACAGTGCGGATGTCTGGTGCGAACCGCAGCTGTTTCAGCTTGACCGTGACAGAGTGCCTACCGTCGTTGCAGGATTTCCTCCGGACGCATTCTCTGAGGACGGGCAGTTGTGGGGCAACCCCATCTACGACTGGGACAGAATGAAGCAGGAAAACTATCGCTGGTGGGTCGGCAGAATGAGCTTCGCAAAGAAGCTGTATGATATTGTCCGTATAGACCACTTCATCGGTTTCAACAGCTACTATGCCATACCGTTCGGCAGCAAGACCGCACACGGCGGCGAGTGGCACGATGGTCCGAAATACGATCTGTTCAATGTCATTAAGAGAGAAACAGGAAAGGGTGGTATCATAGCGGAGGATCTGGGAATAATCACTCCGTCTGTGAGAAAACTTCTCAAGCAGGCGGCATATCCCGGAATGAAGGTACTGCAGTTTGCTTTTGACCCTACGGGAAAGAGCGAGTATCTTCCGCAGAACTACACATCGCAGAACTGCGTTGTGTATACTTCCACTCACGACAGCGATACGGCACTGGGTTGGTTCAACAGCCTTGATCGTACAACAAAGCAGTTTGTGAAGGAATATCTCGGGGTGCGCCATGCGGCAGAACTGCCTGAGGCATTCATCGACATCGCCTGGAAAAGCACCGCAGATATGGCTATGACTACAATGCAGGAACTGTGCGGATTCGGAACCGAGGCACGCATAAACGTTCCCTCCACCATCGGAAACAACTGGCGCTGGAGGACGCTGGAGAGCGATTTTACCGCTAAGAGTGCGGCATACCTCGACAGACTGACCGAAATAAGCAACAGAAAACCTCCCATTAAAAAATCAAGAAAAAAACGATAATTGAAAGGAGCATAATATGAAGATTGAAAATTTCAAGGAGAAGCTCATTTCCCTCTGTGAGAAGGAATATCACGCACAGCCGAGGGAACTGACGGCAAATCAACTGCACTGCGCAGTTTCAAAGCTGGTTATGGAGGAGCTTTCTCCCGTGTGGGACAAGAGCCGGGTAGCACACGATAAAGCACGCAAGGCAAGCTATCTCTCTATGGAATTTCTGGTGGGTCGTGCAATATACAACAACCTGCTGTGTCTTGGGATACTTGACAGCACAGCCGAGGAGCTGAAAGCGCTCGGCGTGGATATATCCGAATTCGAGGAGGTCGAGGACGCCGCTCTGGGTAACGGCGGTCTGGGCAGACTTGCGGCGTGCTTCCTGGACAGTGCGGCAACGCTTGAGCTTCCTCTGGACGGCTACGGAATACGCTATAAGTACGGCCTGTTCAAGCAGGGCATCAAGGACGGATTCCAGACCGAAACAGCAGACGATTGGCAGAGATACGGCGACCCGTGGAGCGTTCGTCGTGAGCAGGAAACTGTTGTGATACACTTCGCTGACGGTGATGTGAACGCAGTTCCCTATGACTATCCCGTTATCGGATACGGCACTGAGAATGTAGGCACTCTGCGACTCTGGCAGGCTGAAACCGACGATGAGTTCGACTTTGACCTGTTCAACCGCAGTAAGTTTACCGAAGCCGGAGAAAAGAAGCGTGCCGCCGAGGACATTTCCCGTGTGCTTTATCCAAATGACGAAACAGAGGCAGGAAAGATACTCAGACTGAAGCAGGAATATTTCTTCAGTGCCGCCGCAGTTGCCGATCTTATCAGAAAGCATAAGGCGATTTTTGGCACAATGGAGAATTTTGCAGATTACAATTGCATTCAGATGAACGATACTCATCCCGTTATCGCTCTGCCGGAGTTTATCCGTGTGGTAATGCGTGACGAGGGCTGGAAGTTTGACAAGGCTTTCGAAGCGGCGAAGAAGGTGTTCAATTACACCAACCATACCATCATGCAGGAAGCGCTTGAGAAGTGGGACAGCAGACTTATCGAACAAATAGTCCCCGAAGTGTACAGCGTGATGATAATGCTCAACGAGGCATTTGAATCCGAAATGCACCGCAGGAATGTTCCGCAGGATAAGCGTGCGGTTATGCGACTTATAAAGAACGGCACCGTGCATATGGCAAATATTGCGGTATTCGGTTCTTCCTATGTGAACGGCGTTGCGGCTATACACACAGAGCTGTTAAAGACTACCGTGCTGAAGGACTGGTACGAACTGTACCCCGAGAGATTTCAGAACAAGACAAACGGCATCACACAGCGCAGATGGCTGGCTTTGTGCAACCGTGAGCTTTCCGCACTCATTACCGAACTGCTCGGTGATGACAGCTGGGTGACCGACCTTGACAAGCTAAGCGGCCTTAAAAAGTATGCGGACGATGAGAGTGTGCTTCGCCGCTTTATAGATATAAAGCACGCTAAGAAGCAGCAGCTTGCCGACTTTATCAAGAAATCGGAGGGAATTGAGATCGACCCGAAATCCGTTTTTGATATTCAGATCAAGCGTCTGCACGAATACAAGCGTCAGCTTCTGAACGCATTCTCGATACTGTATCTTTACTACGAGATAAAGGACGGAAATCTCAGGGACTTCACCCCCACTACATTCATTTTCGGTGCAAAGTCCGCACCCGGATATTACCGTGCAAAAGGCATTATCAAGTTTATTAATGAGGTAGCAAAGCTCGTAAACTCCGACCCGGATACAAAGGATCTGCTGAGAGTGGTATTCGTGAGCAATTACCGTGTTTCCTATGCGGAGAAGCTGGTGGCTGCGGCTGATATTTCCGAGCAGATCTCCACGGCGGGTACAGAAGCGTCAGGTACAGGCAATATGAAGTTTATGCTCAACGGCGCAGTTACGCTCGGCACACTGGACGGAGCTAACGTTGAGATTGCCGAGGAAGCCGGTGCAGAGAACGAATATATCTTCGGTGCAACTGTAGAGGAGCTGGAGAAGATTATGCCGCATTACGTTCCCCGTGACATTACAGAGAGCGATCCGAAGATCAAGCGTGTGGTATCCGCACTCATTGACGGTACCGTTTCCGACGGCGGAAGCGGCGTGTTCAGAGAACTTTATTTCGCACTTATGGAGGGCGCAAGCTGGCACGTTCCCGATCATTACTACCTTTTGGGCGACCTTGACAGCTATGTTAAGGCAAAGCTGGCAGTAAACCGTGACTACAGCAACGAGCTTGCGTTCGCAAAGAAGTGCTGGCTGAATATCTGCTCTGCGGGTAAGTTCAGCTCAGACCGCACCATCGCTGAATATGCAAAGGATATATGGCATATCGGCAAGGTGTAATTCACCGAGTTTTGTATCGTATTCTATTTTGGTTTCGTTTGCAGTGAAACGTGTTATATGGATTGTAACAACGTTTCACCGGAAACGTTGCCATTATCCACAAAAGCAACAGATGGTAATTGGCTATTATGACAAATTTACAATTGTTTTTTAAATTTTTAAAAATAATTGTATAAATTCGCTTGACAGAGCAAAAAAATCTGTTATAATTAAACCAGAATTTCGAACCAAGTAATCAAATTTCGAAACATAGCCGAATCTGCAGGGTAGCACAGACAGCCTGCATTTGATTTTAGGATTTTTGTTTCGAAACAAGGCGAAAGTTTCGAAATGCAATAAAAGTAAGCAAGTGATTATATTCAGGAGGAATTAATTATGAAGTACAGGAAGATCATGACAGCGATAGCTTCTATGACAATGGCAGGCGTAATGCTGGTCGGCTGCTCAAGCAACAGCACAAGCGGCACAAGCAGTACAGACAGCGGCTCTGCGGCAGGCAACAGCACAGCTTCTTCAGGCGGCAGCGAATCCACCGCCGGCAGCGAGAAGGTTAGCCTCACGGTATGGGGTCCGCAGGAGGATCAGGAACTGATCAAGAAGATGTGTAACGAATTTGCAGCTGCAAATCCCGAAAAGACCTACTCCTTCACCTACGGCGTTGTCAGCGAGGCAGACGCTCAGAAGGAAGTTAACAAGGACATCTCGGCGGCGGCTGACGTATTCGCTTTCGCTTCGGACCAGACCGCTATACTGGTGAACGCAGGCGCACTCTACAGAGTAACAAAGAACAAGGATCAGATCGTTGCGGAAAATTCTGAAGCTTCTATTTCAGCGGCTTCGATAAACGGCGAGCTTTACGGCTACCCTTATGTATCTGATACCTACTTTATGTACTACGACAAGTCCAAGCTGACAGAGGATGATGTAAAGTCTATCGAAGGCATTATGTCAAAGAATATCGACGGCGTTACAACAAACTTCGCTTTCGATACAGATAACGGCTGGTATCAGGCAGGTTTCTTCTTCGGTGCAGGATGCAAGCTCTTCGGTGATGACGGAACCGATCCCACAAAGTGCGATTTCAATAACGAGCGTGGCTATATGGTAGGCGAATATCTTATCGACCTGGTAGCTAACCCCAAGTTCGGTGCCAACTTCGATGACTCGCTTGTAAAGTCAGGCTTTGCAGATGGCACTTTAGCAGCTGCAGTTTCCGGTGTATGGAACGCAGGCGAAATCCAGAAATCTCTCGGCGATAACTACGCAGCTACAAAGCTCCCCGAGTTTAAACTCTCAAACGGCGAAACCGTTCAGATGGGCAGTATGGCTAACTTCAAGATTATGGGCGTAAACGCTGAAACCAAGAACCCGCTTGACGCTATGGCTCTTGCTGAGTGGCTCACTAATAAGGACAACCAGAAGACCAGATTCGAGGCTCGTTCATACGCTCCCACAAACGTTGAGCTTGCAAGCGACACAGCTACTATGAACTCCAACATTGCTGTAGGCGCTCTTGCACAGCAGGCTAAGTACTCAACCGTTCAGACTTCTATCGGTCAGTGCCAGAACTTCTGGACACCTGCTGAGGCTTTCGGTCAGGAGATTATCGCAGGTACCTGCACAAAGAGCAATCTCCAGGATAAGCTGAACGCTTATGTTGAGGCGGTTCTTGCAACACTCAGCTGACAAAAACGCATTTAAGGTAATTCACCAATAAGTATATATGTTTCTCCAGGTTCCATTTCTTCGTGGGCGGTGTGACAGCCGCCCACAGAATCGGAACGTGCTTTATGCAGTTTCAATGCTTCCTGAATACTTGACACAGACCAATATAGGTTGTATAATTTTATCCGATTATTGCATGTGTTGATTAGATCCTCCGGGCAGGCTGCATTGAAACTGCACAAAGCGGCAATACTATTCAAGGAGGTAACTGCAATGACAAGTCTTGATTTTTACGCTCTTCCGTGGTACAAGAAAATACTTGTTAAAATAGCAGAATTTTTTGCAGCCATCGGAAAAGGCGTCGCTAATTTTGTGATCGGGACGCCCGGTGCCGTATGGCGTTTTATAAAAATGAACGGCAGGGGTCTTGCTTGGCTCGGAAGCGCCTTTGTTCACGGTGACGCTCTCACCAAGCTCTCATATATTATAATGGGTGCAGGAAACCTGTTCCGAGGACAGATAATCAAGGGACTGATATTCCTGTCCGCCGAGGTAGCGTATATCGGCTTTATGATTGACTCGGGATTCGGCTTTATAGCAGGGCTCAGAAATCTCGGTACGGTGCAGAGAGGCTGGTACTTTGACGAAACGCTCGGCATTGATGTAATGCGTGAAAACGGCGACAACTCAATGCTTATTCTCCTTTACGGAATATTTGCACTGTTCGTAACTCTGGCATTCATATTCATGTGGGTGCATAACATAAAGTCGGCGTATAACGCACAGCAGATTAAAAAATCCGGCAAGAAGCTGCCGGGCTTCGTGGACGATTTAAAGTCACTTCTGGATGAGCAGTTCCACAAGACGTTACTGTTCATTCCCGTATCCGGCATCGTAGTATTTACGATAGTTCCGCTGGTCTATATGATCTCACTGGCATTCACCAACTATGATAAGGATCACCAGGTGCCTGCAAATCTGTTCACCTGGATAGGGTTTAATAACTTCGAGACTATTCTCGGAAGTAATTCCACTATCGGCAACACTTTCTGGCCGGTACTCGGCTGGACGCTGGTATGGGCATTCCTCGCAACATTCCTTAACTACTTCCTCGGAATAATTCTTGCGATGCTCATCAACAAGAAGGGTGTCAAGTTCAAGTCATTCTACAGAACGCTCTTCGTACTTGCCATTGCAGTACCGCAGTTCGTTTCTCTGCTGGTAATGAAGAATGTTTTTGCTGAAGCAGGTCCTGTGAACGTACTTCTTCAGGAGCTTGGATGGATCTCGGCTCCGTTGCCGTTCTTCACCGATCCGATGTGGGCAAGAATGACGATCATAGCCGTAAACCTGTGGATAGGTATTCCGTATACGATGCTTATCGTTTCCGGTATCCTTATGAATATCCCTGACGATCTTTATGAGGCGGCAAGGATTGACGGTGCTTCTCCGTTTGTAATGTTCAGAAAGATAACTATGCCGTATGTGCTGTTCGTTACTACACCTTACCTTATTACACAGCTTGTCGGCAACATAAACAACTTCAACGTTATTTACTTCCTTACCGGCGGTACTCCGGCAACACTGGATTACTACCAGGCAGGAAAGACCGATCTGCTCGTTACCTGGCTGTATAAGCTGACGGTCAACTCAAGGGATTACAGCTACGCCGCAACGATAGGTATTCTGGTATTCATCATCTGCTCGCTGCTTTCGCTGATAACCTTCCGCAGATCCGCATCCTATAAGAATGAGGAGGCGTTCCAGTAATGAGAGAGATAAGAAAACAATCCTACTCCTATCACAGAAAACAGCGCACGATTAATATCGTTATACAGATCGTGCTTCTGATACTGGGTCTGATGTGGATACTTCCGCTTTTGTGGATAATCCTGACGTCATTTCGTGCAGAGCCCGGTTCATATACAAGCTACTTCTGGCCCAAGAGCTTCACGCTTGATAACTACTCGAAGCTGATCTTGGTGGATCAGCAGTTCAAGTTCACAAAATGGTTTATCAACACGTTTATCGTGGCGGTGGTATCCTGCATAGGCTCAACATTCATCGTGCTTGCGGTGTCCTACGCTCTCAGCCGACTGAGATTCAAGATGCGTAAGCCTATGATGAACATTGCACTGATTCTCGGAATGTTCCCGGGATTCATGTCCATGGTCGCTATCTATTATATCCTTAAGGGTCTCGGCCTTACTGAGAATCCGCTTGTTTGTCTGACGCTGGTTTACATCTGCGGTTCCGGACTTACCTACTACATCGCAAAGGGATTCTTCGATACTATCCCGAAATCCCTTGACGAATCTGCGTACCTTGACGGTGCAACGAGGTCACAGGTGTTCTTCCGCATCACTATCCCGCTTTCAAAGCCCATCATCGTATACACGGTACTCACTACGTTCATGGCTCCCTGGGTCGACTACATCTTCCCGAGTATGATCTGCGGTGCAAACTACGACAGCTATACTGTTGCGCTTGGTATGTTCAAGATGCTTGAGCGTGAGTTCATCGGTACCTACTATACGCAGTTCGCTGCGGCGGCAGTGCTGGTATCCATTCCTATCGGTGCGCTGTTCATAGTTATGCAGAAGTACTATGTCGGCGGTGTTACCGGCGGTGCAGTAAAGGGCTAATATATATTATAAAGCAAAATCACTTTTCCGGGGGGGGATCTTATGGCAGTCAAGAACGTAACTATCCAGGATATTGCCGACAGGCTCGGTATGGCAAAAAGTACAGTTTCGAAGGCCATCTCAGGTGCTACCGACATCAGCGAAAAGACCCGTGAGCGTGTGCTTGCCTGTGCCGGCGAGATGGGGTATCAGGTAAAGGCAAAGCACGTTTCATATACTAAGTCGATAGTTGTCTTTATCTACGGAAGTATCCACTATGACAAGGTGGATCAGTTTGGCTATGAGATCATTCTCGGATTACAGGCCGCCGCTGCGGAGCACGGTATCGGGGTAAACATCACTGCTATAAGCAATGCCGAACTGAAAAGCGGCAACTACTATTCTATCGTGTCGGGTGGAAACTGCGAGGGAGCGGTTTTCCTCGGCTTCAAGCCGCACCATGTGTTCATTGAGCATATACGCAGTCTTAATATTCCGCTTGTGATACTTGATAACAATGTCGATTATCAGCTGGCGGCTCGTGTCGGCTGTGACAGTGCAGAGGGAATTCGGCAGATGGTGCAGTATCTCTGGATGAGAGGTCATGACAGGATTGGATTTTTAGGCGGCGAGGAGGACAGTATCGTCACGCAGGAACGCTATCAGGCGTATTCCGATGCGCTAAAAGAGCTTGGACTTGAGGAGGATAAAAACGCTGTCAGATACGGACATTTCTCTGCAAAGGGCACACGAAAGAGAATTCTTCCGATTGCTCAGACAGGAGTCACAGCAGTGGTTTGTATCAGCGATCTGTTAGCTTGCTCTGCAGTGCAGGAGCTTGAAAAAGCGGGCTATGTCGTACCTGCGGATATAAGCGTGACAGGCTATGATAACCTCCCCGTGTCAGAATATTCGCAACCCCGTATTACAACGATGTATCAGAACCGAATACATATCGGAAAGACCGCATTCGTAATGCTTCAGCAGATGAACAGCGGTATCTCGATAGAAGCGGTCAGCCTTCGACCCGAACTTATCGAGAGAGAATCCGTGAAATTGATAGCCAAGAGAATTTTGCCCGAGGAAGACAAATGAAAAATACAAGATTTTTACTTTCAGCCGCAGCCGCTGTTACGGCGGCGGCTATTCTTTTATCCGGGTGCAGTACCCCGGAGGAAACTATGTCGGAAAGCTCGCAGCTGCAGGCTCCGTCATACCGTTACGAACACGAACTGAATGTGATAGATGATAACTACCGTAATTACTACCAGGTGTTCGTTTATTCGTTCTGCGACAGCAACGGTGACGGTATAGGCGACCTTGCAGGAGTCACATCCGGACTGGATTATATTCAGGATATGGGCTTCAACGGTATATGGCTTTCGCCGATAATGCCGTCTGATTCCTACCACAAGTACAGCGTAAAGGATTATTATGCCATTGACGAGCAGTACGGCACGATGGAAGATTTTGAGAAGCTTGCCGCAGAGTGTGAAAAGCGTGGAATAAAGCTGCTGATAGACCTTGTGATGAATCACAGCTCCAACGAGCACGAGTGGTTCAAACACGCTTCAAAGAGCCTGCGCAGTAATCCGTGCGGTGCGGCTAAAGACAAGCCCTGCCTTAACGATAACATCTGCCCTGTGCATGATAAATACATCGACTATTATTATTTTACGGACGAGAAGCCTGTCGGAACGAACTCCTGGTACAGAATAGGCTCGAACCGGTGGTATCAGGCGGTTTTCTCAGAGCAGATGCCGGAGCTGAATCTTGATAATTCTGCGGTGCGCAGTGAGTTTGAGAAGATAGCTGACTTCTGGCTGGAAAAGGGTGCAGGCGGATTCCGTCTGGATGCTGTCAAGGAGTATTTCAGCGGCAACCCCGAAAAGAATATCGAGGTGCTGAATCAATTTATGAAGCACTGCAAGACGGTTGACCCGAAATGCTATGTTGTCGGAGAGGTGTGGGAGAGCTTCACAAACTATACTAAATACTACAGTTCCGGGATAGATAGCGTATTCGGCTTCACTATGGCACAGGAAAGCGGAAAAATCGCCAAGACAATCAATGGTAAGGGTGCTGATAACTCGGTTAAATCCTTTGCACAGGCAATGGTGACTGTCGAACAGAAGCTGGCTTCCTACAGCGATACCGCAATTGATGCACCGTTCATAGGAAATCACGATACCAACCGTGGCGCAGGCATACTCGGATATAACGAAACGAAAATAAAGGCGGCGGCAGGATTACTGCTCACAATGTCCGGTTCGCCTTTTGTGTATTACGGTGACGAGATAGGCCTTTCCGGAAGCGGACGTGACGAGAATAAGCGTGCCCCGATGATATGGGACAGCGAGGGTACGGGACTTACATACGGACCGCCTGATATGGAGCGGCAGGAAAACCGTTTTGCCGATGTGCAGACACAGCTTGCAGACGAGAATTCCATACTGAATTACTACAAGCGTGCGCTCAGGATACGCAACGAAAACCCCTGCATTGCAAGAGGTACGACCGAAGTGCTGACAGTGCCGGGACAGGATATTGCGGCAGTGCGCCGCACATTTGACGGCGACAGTATTGTGATTGTTTATAACTACTCCGATGAAAGCAAAGAAATCACGGAGCTTGACGGACTTTCCAAAATGCAGATACGGGGATATCTGACAGTGGATTCTGCCGAGGAGGTCCTGCTGGACGGCGGCCTTAAAATGCCTGCGTACAGCATTGCATTTCTTACCGGAAAATAACTACGGAGGTAATTATGGATATAATGCCTGATTTTGACCTTATCGACAGGGAATATGCGTATGACGGGGAGCTTGGCGCACTTTATTCCAAGTCTCAGACTACGTTCAGAGTGTGGAGCCCGACGGCACAGAGAGCCGTGCTGAAGCTGTATCTCAGCGCAAAGGCAAATCTGCCGCATTCCGTTACTGAAATGAGCAGGGACAAAGGCGTATGGGAGGTTACCGTACCCGGCGACCTGCACGGGATGTACTATACCTATGAATTCACTTTTGACGGCTCGACCCGTGAAACGATAGATATTTACGCACGCTCAGCCGGTGCAAACGGCATCAGGGGAATGGTAGTCGATCTAATGCGTACAAATCCTGCCGGCTGGGACAGTGACCGTCCTGTTACACTTGAAAGCTACACGGACGCAGTGATATATGAGCTTCATGTCCGTGATTTCTCCTCCGATAAAAGTGCAAATTTCCACCTTCGGGGAAAGTTCGGCGCATTCTGCGAGAACAGGGTGACGAACGGCTTCAGTGACACTGTCGGACTTGACTACATTGCTTCACTTGGTGTTACGCATATTCATCTGCTTCCGGTGTTTGACTCCCAGACGATAGACGAGAACGACCCCGAGGCAGGCTTCAACTGGGGATACGATCCGCTCAACTACAACATTCCCGAGGGAAGCTACACTACCGATCCAAACAACGGCACCGACAGGGTAAGACAGTTTAAGGAGCTTATCCACGCAGTACATCAAAAGGGAATGGGTGTGATAATGGACGTGGTTTACAACCACACCTACAGCACGGAAGATTCACCGTTTGCAAAGACCTTCCCCGGATACTACTACCGTCATAACAAGGACGGAAGTCTTTCGAACGGTTCTGCGTGCGGAAACGAATTTGCGAGCGAACGTGCTATGGCGAGCCGATTCATCGTGGACAGCCTTTGCTATCTGGCAAAGGAGTACAAGCTGGACGGATTCCGTTTCGACCTTATGGGTCTGCTTGATATTCATACGCTGAATACCGCAGCTGAGAAGCTACGCAGGATAAATCCTTCCATAATACTTTACGGCGAAGGCTGGACAGGGGGAAAAAGCCCGCTGCCCGAGAGACTTCGTGCGATGAAAAAGAATGCGGTAAAGCTGCCGCAGTACGCTATGTTTTCGGACGATTTCCGTGACGGTGTTAAAGGCTCCGTATTTGAGGACGAGGAGTGCGGTTATGTAAACGGGAACGCATCGGAGCTGTCGGAGATGATGAAGTCGGTAATATCCGGCGGAATCTACCGTATGGATGTGCAGAGAAAACGTTCTGAATGCTGGACGGATACTCCTCAGCAGGTCGTGAACTATGTTGAGGCGCACGATAATCTTACTCTCTTTGACAAGCTGAGAATTTCTATGCCGGAGGCTTCGGGGCAGGAGCGTGTATCGGTAGATAAGCTGGCGGCTGCTCTTGTGTTTCTTTCGGAGGGAATTCCTTTTATGCAGGCAGGGCAGGAGATACTGCGCAGTAAACCGTCGCCTGACGGAGGATTTGTTCACGACAGCTACAATTCTCCCGACAGCGTGAACAGCATTAAGTGGAACGATGTGACCATTCATCGCAGTGTTATGGAATACTACCGTGGACTTATCGCAATACGGAAGCACTTTCCGGAATTCAGACTGCGTACTGCGCACGATATTCGAATTTGTTTGGAATATGAAGATCTCAGCGGCGGTGCATTGGCGGTGCATTACGGCGATAGGCTGATACTGGTGATAAATCCGGTAGAAACGGTGCTGAAATACGATCCGGGTCGCTCTGCGGAAATTTACGCAGACAGCAAAAAGGCGGACGCTCAGCCGCTTTATCGGACTAAAGGCGCATTTGCCGTGAAGCCGCATAGTATTATGCTGGCAGGGCTGAATTAAAGCGACTTTGCACAAAGACATTTATTGATTTTTAAACATTAAGAAAAATACAGAATATAAAACGCCCAAAACCCCGTCACAGAAACGCTCTGTGACGGGGTTTATTATATGACGGAACAGCCGAAAAGCCTTATTTCGAGCGGTTTTCGGGCATAGAAAAAGATATTTTCGGCAGTTTTGCGTATGACTTCGAACTCTCGCAAAAACTTATATTCGGTTAATCATATATGCGACTTTTATTTTATTATTCGGGAATAAAAACATCCCCGCCGGAGATTACCACGTCAGATGCGGAAATGGCACTGTCAATGGTATTCGATTCGTCAATTTCGCCTTCGTATGTTATCTGAACATTTTCTCCCACTCGGATAGCTCCGCTTTCTGCATAGCGGGAGATGCGCAGATCATTCAGAAGGATTTTGTACGTGATTCCGTCATCGGGATTGGCGCAGAGAATGGAATCGTCTAACAGAATATACTCATCGGTTATCTCCGTAATCTTACCGATAATGGTATTCTGATACGGCTCATACTCTGCTTCGGTGGAATTCTCTTTTGCATATTTGATAATCTTACTGGCTGCATCTTCTCCGATATTGAAGAGGTATTGGTAATTAAAAGCGTTTGTCCACAGATAGCCATCTACAGTAACATACATGGCAACTTTATATACGCCGAGAGTTTCAGATGTGATCGTAAAACTGTAATACTCTCTATCATGTGCAACCCATTTCTCATCCTCAACAAATGGTGCATTTTCGCATCCGGCAAGAACTTCCCATACATAGTCATCATTGCTCAGTGTATAGTGTTTTTTGTTCGGACTGTCGCCGTTTACAGAGAACCGCTTCAATTCAATTGCTTTTGGGAGGTCTACCAGCTTGAAGAGCTCACCGAGCGTGTGCGGAGGTTCATAATTATCCCTCTTGAAGGTATAACAACTACCTTCCATCCTCACGGCGACAAGCTGGCTCTTATCGGCATATTTTAACTGATACACTTCAAATTTTTCAGTGTATCTATCTCCTTCAATTTCGTCAATGCCCAATACGGTATATGTTCCAATCAAATCGCCAAGGAGTTCTTCAGACACAAGGCGACCGTGACTTCGGTATACAATACCGTCAATTGTTACTTCAGTGTATTTCTCAAAAACGGTTTGATATTCCCATGGCCATACAATTCCTGATTCGCCTGCCATAATGTTAATGTCTTTATACCTATCGTTTGTGCCTCCTGGTGTAGGTTCGCCGCCTAAAAGCGATGGAAGAACAAGCGCGCCTACAACAATGATCACAGCAAAGCAGGCTGCTATTGAACCCAATTTGAGCAAATGATTTTGTTTTTTCTTGCATTCTGCTGCCGCCTCGACAAGATCCTCATCGAGGTTACCAATGGCATTAGAAAATCTCGGTATTTTCATATTTCAACGCCCTCCTTAATGAGATAGTCCCTTAGTTTGTTTCGGGTGTAGAACAACATATTTTTGACCTTACTTTTGGTAAACCCAAAGCGCTCTGCAATTTCTCCGATAGAATCGAAGTAGAAATATTTCCGGATAAAGACATTTCGCACGTCCTCCTTTTGTGTGCGCAGGAAGTGGCTGACCAGTTTGCCTACGTCCTCGTCACTCACGTCGGGGGCATACCGATCATCCGGCAGTACCGATTCCAGTTCATCCAGGGACAACATTACATCCGCTGACCGTTTTTCACGCTTCATAAACTCCAACCGCTTCAGAGACAGGTTTCTCGCAATCTTACAGACAAAGGACATAAAATTACTCGGTCTTGTAGGCGGAATTGCATTCCACACTCCCACGTATGTATCGTTGACACATTCTTCCGAATCCTCGTGATTGTTCAGAATGTTATAGGCAATACTGTGGCAGAGCTTGCCGTACTTTGCATCCGTTTCCTTGATTGCCTGCTCATCCCGTTCAAAGTAGAGTTCTATGATTCTCAGATCATCCATGTTGTTCACCTCCCTTGTCAGACCTAAAAGCGCTTTCACCCATTAAGTACGTTTTTTCCGGCGTTGGTCTTATAATTAATAAAAAGTCGTGAATCTTTTTATCAAATAAAAATGATTGTTTTTCTAACTATATCATATTTCCACATTTCTTTCAATTCCTACAGAAAATGTCGTAAAATTGTTTCAATGCATTCAATATAGGAGTTGAAAATATGAGAACATACACCCAAGAAGAAAAGCAAGCGGTCATTGACCGTGTTATATCCGGTGAGCTGTCGACGCATATCCTCGCCGACACCGGCATACCCAAGAGTACATTTTACGGTTGGTTACGAGCTTACCGCGAGGAACAGGAAGCCGATAACCGAAGGACAGTCAGTATCCGCAATTTTCATTTGCTTGAAAACAAAGTCGCACGTTTGGAGAGCATTGTTGAAATTCTTAAATCTGCGCCCTGCACACCCAAGGCACCTTTGAGGCAAAGGCTATACGCTGCCGAACAGCTTTACGGCAAATACAATGTGCACGTGATCTGCGATGCGTTTGACATTCCCCGCGGAACGTTTTACAACCACGTTCTCCGCAATAAGAAAGACAACACGTGGTATGCGAAACGCCGTGAAGAACTACGGCTTCGCATACAGGAGATCTACGACGAAAGCAATCAGATTTTTGGTGCTGCCAAAATTGCGGCAGTTATGAAAAGTGAAGGATTCAAAGTCAGTAACGAAATGGTACGCACGCTTATGCGTGATATGGGGTTAGTCAGCATTCGTCAGTCGGCGAAGAAATTATACGAGGACGAAGGCCGCAAATACAAAAACCACCTTAACCAAGAGTTTGACACGTGCAAGCTGAATGAAGTGTGGGTCAGCGACGTTACATATTTCAAGTACGGCGAAAATGCTTATTATATTTGCGTGTTTATCGACCTGTTCTCCCGTATGGTCGTGGGATATAAGATCAGCAAGACCAACAGCACACAGCTTGTGAAATCAACCTTTCAAATTGCATATAAAGCACGTCAGCCGGATTCAAGTTTGGTTTTCCATACCGACCGTGGCAGCAACTACCGATCCAAAACAATGAATGATTATATGCGGTCTCTGAACATCACACACTCCTTTTCACGTGCGCATGTGCCGTATGACAATTCCGTAATGGAATCGTTCTTTGCTTCTATGAAACGGGAGGAGTTATATCGCACCAAGTATCGCTCGGAATCAGACTTTCGAAGTGCGGTGGACAAGTACATGATTTTCTATAATACCAAACGCCCGCACAAGAAATTGCAATACAAGACTCCCGAACAGAAAGAAGAATATGCCTTGAAACTGAAGGATTTCTGAGACACGTGCAGACAGACTAAAGGGTTCAAAAAGGTTTGTGTTTAATTTTCCGGATTGCCAAATCCGAGTTATTCGTTTTTTAGTCCGACTGACAAAAAGAAAATGCGACCTCGAAAAGCCGCATAAATACTGGATTTTATAATAAAAACACCATTGACTCCGAACTTAAGGGTTCAGATTTCAATGGTGTCTTTATATGGCGGAGAGGAAGGGATTCGAACCCACAAAATCAATTAGTTTCCAGAATCATATTCATACTATCCGCCAAAAGTAACTTGTATTTTTGCATGGCAGACGGAAAGACGTGCTGATAAACACGCTCGATCATATTTGTTGACGAATGTCCCATCAATTCGGCTATGTATCTTTGCGGTATGCCCATCAGCAAGCATTTCGAGGCATAATAGTGTCGTAAGGCATAAAATTTGAAGTAATAAAGGTCGGTATTTGTATCAAAGAACTTTCTCCATTCATTGCCGATTCCTTTAGCAGTCATACCACCACAGATGGATTCTTTTCTGTTGTTGATATTCTTAAGAAGCACTTTTTCCATTTGAGGTGATATTGGGATAGAACGATAACCCGCATAGGTTTTTGGAGCTTTTCTAATCGGATGTCCTTGATGATCAAGTACAATTGCCGCCTTAATCTCGATTTGTCCTTTGCAAATACAATCGCCACTCAGAGCTGAGATTTCAGAAGGACGCAATCCGCATTGACTGGCGAGAAGAAAAGGTTTAAGTAAATTCGGGTTTGAATGCTTGATCCGGTTGTAAATTATGTCAATCTCTTCCTTTTCGGGAATGTAAAATGATGTCTTGATTTTCTGCGGCTTTGTTACATATAGCTTTGAGCGTATTTCCGGCGCAAACATTTTAACAGCAGCATTTACAAGGCCTACAGCATTGCTGATAGACTTTGGAGAGTATTTCAGCATATCGCTGTTAATAGCACTTTGATATAGTTCAGAATTTAAATCCGATAACTTGACCTCCATTAAATTCTGTAACTGATTACGCTTGACGATCATATAACCTTTTACAGTTGATGGTGATAGAACAGCATACTTGCTTTCTATATAGCGATCTATCGCCTGTTTTACGGTGATATTTTTGTTATTGTTCATTAAATCCTCTCCATTTCCAATTAATTTGATTATTATATCATAATTTGAGATGTTTATCAAATATTGTAAAGCACGGCTCGTCCGTGCTTTCTGTTTTTAAAAAGGAGGTGAGCTAATGCCTGCAAAAATAATTGATTTTACTGCACCGCACAAACGTAAAACCGAAAGCGAAATCAGAATATCAGAAGTCGAGAAGATGGCTCTCGATAAGAAGATGAGTTACGGACAGTATGTAGCGATGCTTGAAGAAGAAAAGAAAAAAGGTTATAACATAAGAAAATAGAACAACATAGTGCGACACAGTGTCGCACCTATATGAGAGCAAAAGCAACCTGCGGCAGTGCAACTCTGCCGGCTCTCTCCATTCGGAACACATTTATTTAAGAGGTAGTTTTATGATGGGAATGGTTTGTGTTCCGACGGCATCGGGCGATGATAGCTACATCGAAGGACGGAAACGTAAGCCTGCCGTCCTTTCCCGGTGCTTATTATTTTAAAAAAAGGGGCTTAATTTTGTAGCTGCTTTATGCAGCAGAAAGAGGTTTACTGTTATGAAAATGATTGCATTTTACAACAACAAAGGCGGAGTCGGAAAAACTTCTACAGCGATCAACATTGCTTACACGCTATCCCGTCGTCAAAATCGTATTCTGTTGATTGACTTTGACGGTCAGTGCAACAGCTCACGATTTTTTACCGACTTAACAAACGATGAGAGCGGTTGTGAACGTGCTATTATCAGCACCGATGAGAAGCCACTGATAAAAAAAACACGTTATGATAACATTGACATTGTAACTTCGTCAGTTAAAATGAACGCAATATCTAATGAGTTTGTCAACTTATCAGATGAAGAAAAGCAGTCAAACATAATTAAGTTCAGAGAGTCAGCTTACGACTACATAATAGTCGATATGCCGCCGGCGATGAACGACTTCACAGAAAACGTTTTGACAATCTGTGACTATGTATATGTGCCAATCGAACTCGGAACTTTTGCGGTCCAGGGACTTGCGAGAGTAACACAGAAAATCGCAAATGCCGGTACAAAATACGCTTGCTTTGCATCGAAATACGATAAAGGTAACAAAGCTGATCAAGAGTTACTTGAGATAATGAAAAAGAACCTTGGTGATAAGGTGCTGAATACCGTTGTTCCGTTTTCACGTGCTATTAAGAATAGCATAAGTTACAGAATAACGGCTTCAGAGTATATGTCTTGGATAAATCCTGCACGTTGCTACGAACGGCTTGCAGACGAAATTATCCGAACGGTTGAGCAGTAAGTTAAGGAGGATGTAAAAATGGCAAAAAGATTTAATTTTGACGAAGCCATAACAACAGATATAAAAGGTGCGGCATCAGACAGCTACATTGATAATATAAAGATGATAAAAGTGACGGACATTGAAACAAATTCAGAAAATTTTTACTCTCTGCCCGACATTGAAGAACTTGCGGAAGATATAGAACGGCAGGGGCTTATTCATAGTCTTGCCGTTACGAAAACATCTTACGGAACATATAAACTTATCAGTGGACACAGAAGATTATCTGCGATAAAACTTTTAAGTGAAAAAGGGAAATGGAACAGCGGAACCGTTCCTTGTTATGTGATTACGGCAAAGAAGTCGGAGGCTGAAATGAATCTTGATCTGATAATGCTGAATCACACACAGCGGAAATACAGTGACGCAGATATTTTTAAAGAACACGAAGAACTTAAAAAAATATTTACACAGCTTGAAGCTGACAGCATTGAAATAAAAGGCAGACTTCGTGAAAAAATTGCAAAGGCAATGCACGTTTCCTCTGCACAGATTGGAAAGATTGAGAACATAAAAAACAATGCAATTGATTCTGTTAAAGTGGCGGTTGAAAATGGTGAGCTTTCTATTTCTACCGCAAATGAAATTGCAAAACACAACGCCACGAAACAGCAGGAAATCATATCATCGCCGATAGAAAAAATTAAAACAGCTGACGTCCGTAAGACAAACAAAGATAAATCAAAAGCAAAAACGCTTAAATGTGATGAGCCGAATAATTACAGTACATCTGACGAAGCAACCGAGATTTATCTGACAACAGATGAAACAATGTTTATGAAAAAGAACCTCGACATACTTGGCTTTTCATATCTGCTTTCTGTTTCTTCTGACAGTGACAAGCGGATTATTGAAAATATAATATCCAAAATAAAAGGAGAGAAACCGGATGGCAAGAGATGTTAATGCACTTATTAACAAGTGTGAAAATGCGATAACTCAGGAAGAAAAAACAATATCGGATGCTAAAGAAAAAATCAGAAAGTTACGCAAGGAAATTAAAAAACTTAAAGCCGAAAAGGACAATCAGTTTGCTAACGATTTACTTGCGGCGATTATGAAAGACGGCGAAATATCCGATGAAAAACGAAAAGAAATTCTTGCAATGCTGAGCAATTCCGATACAAAAAAATCTGACAGTCAGATTGAACAAAATGCACTGACAGAAGAAAAAAACTTTAACGAAAATGATTCGCAAAATACACTCAGTGAGCGTAGCGATTTTTAAAAAACAAAATCACAAATTTGTTTTTCGGGGTATTAGGGGGTTCACCCTAACAAGCGAACGAGTGCACCAATCGGGTGCACGTGTTCTGTGCTTGCCACAGTGTGATTTACTGCGTAAATCATACAGTGCTTCTTGCTACGCAGAAGTTCAGAGAGGAGTAGAAAATGCCACTTAAAAATGCACGGATTCATTTAAGAGTAACCGATGAAGAAAAACAAAGCTTAGTCGAAAAAGCAGCAATGGCAAGGCAAAGTGTAAGTCAATACATTCTGTCACTTTCAGAAAATAAAACAATAATTGTTGTCGACGGTGCTGATGAGGTAACACGACAGCTATTAAAAATCGGCAACAACATAAATCAGATTGCGGTAGTAGCAAACACAAGCAGAAAAAATGAAAGTGAATTGCCAAATTACTACTTAAAGAGAATCACAGATTATCAAAACGAAATAATGAAACTGCTCAAAGATCTGCTGCTTGCCGTCACCAAAGCAGAACACGAAAGTGAAGAAGGTGAAAAAAGCAATGGCGGTTAATCAAACTGCGGAAAACAAAATTAAAACCGAAGCGGGTCTTACTGAAGCTCTCGCTTACATAACAAATCCTGCAAAAATATCTGAGGTTTCACGAATAAATTGTTCGGGAAGTAATTCAAACACTCTCGACCAATTCAGATTATTGCGTTTGGCATTTAATCAGAATAAAGGGATTATTTCACATCATTTTATTCAGTCATTTGCGCCGAACGATAATGTAACACCTGAAACTGTTCATAGCTTTGGTGTGGAATACGCTAAACTTTGTTTTCCGAATTATCAAGTAGTTGTCAGCACTCACATTGATAAAGAGCATTTACATAATCACATAATCGTAAATTCCTGCAATATGATTACAGGAAAAAAGTTTTACGATAATAAAGAATCAATGAAAAACAACAGAGATATAAGCGATAAACTGTGTCGCAAATACGGAGTATCTGTTATAAGCTCTAAATCCGAATTCAAACCGATAGATCAAACGACAATGCAGTTAGCACTAAAACAAAAGTCGTGGAAAATTCAGCTACTGAGTGATCTTGATGATGCGAAAGAAAAGTGCAGAAGCAAAAGCGAATTCATATCTTTTTTCAAAAGCAGAAATTATGAAATCCGATATGAAAAACATATAACAATTCGCAAAATCGGTGAAAAGAAAGCAATTCGTGTTGATACTTTAGCGAAACAGTTCGGCAACCAATATACTAAAGCCGAGCTTGAAAAGGCAATGGGATATTCAACAAATCTTGCTGATACAAATACAAACAATGTAAATTTGCAATCGAAGAAAACCTGCGCAAGAAAAAATATTAACGAATGGCAAAGGTTTGAATCCTGGTCATTTTCTCAAAAAAACCGATACGCAAATAATTACAGGTGTTTAAAAAAACAGTATGGAACAAATTATCAACCGAGCCGTTTTCCGAAAGGTACACGGAAATCCTTGTTGCTTACACTGTTGTGTGTATTTTTTGTCAGTCCACGAAAGACATACAGAGAACATACAAACTACCGGTTATCCAATAGGACTACAGCTAATACGAATATAATCAGAACAAAATATCGGTGCGAGAACATCAGATACGGAGATCTGATATCAGCCCAGGGCAACAATTTTGCTGTTAAAATTCCGGCAGATCAGCTTGGAAAAATTATTGTTCTACCGATATTCTACAGTGCCAATGTAAACTTGGAAACTAACACAGCAGTTATTACAGTCAAGGAATATAATAAAGAAATAATCTGTCAGGCTCTCGGTTATGACAGCAAAAAAATTGCACAGCAATCGGATAAATTGATTAACTCACAAAAATACAAACGATTGAAAGATTATGCAGCATCTTCGAACGCAAAACTAAGTTATATGATTGTGACTAAAATACAGTTAGAGCTATTAAAAATGAATGAAATCGAGCTTGCGGCTTTCCCGAAGGATGATGGAAAGTATAACGTTGCGTTTATGCCGGACACCAAGGAGCGCATCAATAAAATCCTCTACCCGTCGGATGATAGCAAACAGAAATCAGAATATGAAAGAAATAGCAGAATCAATAATGAAATTAAACGTTTAGCTGCAATAAACGGCGAGAAGCCTAAATATAGAATCGTTACTTCCGATTTGCTTGACAACATAAAGCAATCCGGTATCCAGTTTGCTTATTTCAAAAAAGGCGATAAGTACAATATAGTTTTCCTTAGAGAAAATGAAATAAAAATTGATCAATTGCTGAAACAGTTCCGAAAGAAGAATTAGCAGAAACAACGAATAATTTAGTTTTGCTTTGTTTAATATTTATCAAAATAATAGTAGACAAACGCAACTAAACGTGTTATAATAAAGTCGGTGAAATCTATTCTCCGGCTTTTTTATATAAATGATGACGGCTTGCACAAAGCAGAAAAGTGAGCCGCAGAAAAACGGAGGTATAGAAATGGCTAAAAAGTACGAATTGATATCTGATTTGTATGAACAAATCAGTATCGAAGTAACTCGAGATCCTCAGACATGGCGATTGTTTTTAAAAACAGCTTGTCGAAACTACAAATTGCGTTTTGACGAACAATTGTTACTGTTTGCTCAGCGTCCCGACGCTATTGCAGTGTTGGAAATCGAAAGGTGGAACACGGCATTCGGCAGATGGGTCAACAGAGGTGCAAAAGGTATAGCGGTATTTGAGGATTCTACAGGCGAAAGTCAAAGACTTAAATACTACTTTGACATCGCAGATACACACGGTACAGAACAATCAAGAGAAGTTCCTGTATGGAAAATGTCAGAAGAATATCAAAGCGATGTTGCAGAAGCTCTTAAGAATGCTTTCGGCACATCAACCGATTCAGACGATCTTAGGATTGTAATCAAAGAAAGTGTAGTAAATGCAGTTGACGACAATATAGACGATTATATCTATGGCTTTGTCAAAAGCGGAACCGGCAGTGAAATTGACTATATGAAGCCAGAGGATGCAGAAGAAATATACAAGAGAATAGTAACTAACAGCGTTGTATATATGATATATGAACGGCTTGGAATGGACAACCTGTTAACCGATGACGATTTCAACGGCATAGAGTATTTCAGTACACCGGAATTGCTGAATTCAATAGGATATGCTACCGGAGATATAGCAAGAATGGGACTCGGCATAGTTTCTAAAACCATCCGTTCAACAAAAAAAGAAAAACAACAGGTGATTCAGCCTGTAATCAATAAAATTTCCGATAACGAAAGGAGTTCTTACAATGAAAGAAATCACTTACACAATGCAGGGCGATTATCAGATTCCGGATCTGACATTACCGACACAACCGGAAGTTACTCTCGGCAGATGGGCAGAGATGAAGAAAGAATATCTGAAGCAGCATCGCAAAGTAATGTACTACAATCTGATGACAAAAGGTCAGTTGACGCAGTATCTCGCAGACGAGGAACAGAGAGCACTGAAGCTGGAGGACAAACTGATGAAAGAAATGTCGGCAACACAGGGGCTGACGGAAGAGCTGAAAGCGAAAGATATGATGAAATGGGTTCAGCTGATGAACAATCTCAGACACGAAGTTCAAGAGATAGTTACTCAGCAGATAATAATGAGCGTTTAAGCAATTATAAACCGTTGCCGTCAATAGAAGAACAGACAGCGTTTATTGAAGAATTTAAAGCAGAGGTTGCCAAAGCCTCTGCTTTTTCTATTCCGAATGAAATTATAAATGACCATCTTGCCAACGGAAGCGGCTTTCGGGACGGGAAATACCGTATCTATGAACAGTTCCGGAAAAGCTTATCACAAAAAGAAAATGCGGATTTTCTGAAAAACGAGTATGGCATTGGCGGCGGAACACACGCAGGCGGCGTATCCGGATATTACTATGACCACAATGCAAAAGGTATTTGTATCAGCAAAGGATTTGCTGATAACGCAACGAGAATCAATTTGAACTGGTTAGAGGTTGCAAAGCGCATACAGCTGTTGATTAACAATGACAGGTATCTGAATGAAAAAGAAAAAGAACATTATGCGCAATGGCTCAACGAGCGTGAGGAAAGACAATACACCGAGCAGGGTCTTAGCACTTCTGAAAACAAGGATAATGAGAAGTATATTTACAAAGTCGGCGATACCGTTTTCATCGGAGCGTCCGAATACAGAATTACGGCAAAAGACGATCAGCAGGTAATGCTCAGCGACGCTAACGCTCCCCTTTTCAACAAACAATATGATATAGCGGATTTTGAGCATAAGATAAAAGAAAATGCGCTTAACGAGCATTTAAAGGTTATACTTTCAGAAGAAGAAAGCAATACGTCTGTTATTTCTGAAACGAATACAACTCCAATAAATGACGATGATTATTACTTCAATGACGCAGAACGCAAGGAAGTAGTTGCTGTATATTATAATCCTGATGCCATATCCGGCGGACAATTTGTATTTGCTCATATCACTTATGAGCTCATTTCAAAAGCAAAAGATGTTGCGTCCGATACGGACTCATTTTATGAATATCTCGATGAAAACGCATACACGGAACTTATAGATGTTGGCACAGAAGAATACAGAACCGTATTAAGCGAGTATTCGGATCCAAATCCTGACTTCATCGGCAGAAATGAAGAGAATATGTTACAGCTAATAGCTTTAGCTAAAAACGAAAAAATCACTTATGATAAAAACGGATATCATGCTGATGATTTGGATGAAGGTGACCTTATCAAAGTAGATGGCGAAATATGGGCAGTAAAATCCGTATCTTCATATTCTATTTCTCTCATAAATGAAAGCGGTGACAAGAAATATATATCAAATTCACCGGACAGCAAATGGCAAGAAACGTTGGTTTCAAGATATAATTTTGAATTCATCGGTAACCGTGAGGGAACAAATACACAGGTCAATAATGAATCAACTGATAGCAAACAGTTAAAGACAGCTCGTGAACATAAGAAAAACCGCAAGCAAAACAACGCTCACAGTATTTTGTACCCGGAAATCAACAATGATTACCGTACAAATTTCCATATTGATACCGATGAGTTGGGTGCAGGTACTCCGCTCGAACGCTATTATAACAATATTAATGCCATACGTCTGCTCAAAAAGTTAAATAGCGAACATAGACTTGCTACTCCAACGGAACAGGTCATACTTTCACAATATGTCGGTTGGGGCGGATTACCGCAATTCTTTGAGCAGTCAAACTCCCATTACAATGAACTTAAAGATTTACTTACCGATAGTGAATACACATCGGCAAGAGAGTCAACTCTGACTGCGTTTTACACTCCGCCGACAGTTATAAGCGCCGTATATAAGGTTCTTGAAAATATGAACTTTAAAAACGGCAATCTGCTTGAACCTTCCTGCGGCATCGGTAACTTTATCGGTATGCTGCCGAAAACAATGCAGGACAGTAAGGTTTACGGTGTTGAGCTCGATACTATATCAGCCGGAATTGCACAGCAACTTTATCAGAAATCATCAATAGCTGCACAGGGTTTTGAGAATGTCAATATACCCGACAGCTTTTTCGATGGCGTTGTTGGCAACGTGCCTTTTGGCGATTTTAAGGTTGTTGACAAGAAATACGATAAGCACAATTTTCTGATTCACGATTATTTCTTTGCAAAGTCATTGGATAAGCTCCGTCCGGGCGGTGTTATGGCTTTGATTACAAGCAAGGGTACTATGGACAAAGAAAACAGCTCGGTCAGAAAGTATATTGCTCAACGTGCCGAACTCTTAGGTGCAATTCGCCTTCCGAATGATACTTTTAAAAGCAGTGCCGGAACGGAGGTTGTATCTGATATTCTGTTTTTGCAAAAGCGAGATCGCCTTATTGATATTGAGCCTGACTGGGTTCACCTTGATACGAATGAAAACGGAATTCGTATGAATTCATATTTTGTTCAGAATCCTGAAATGGTACTCGGTGAAATGAAGACTGTATCAGGTCGTTTTGGTCAGCAAGTAACTTGCGAGCCGTATACAGACAGCAACCTTGCCGATCTCCTGTCTGATGCTATTGCCAATATTCACGGCGAAATATCAGATTACGAGAATGATGTTGCAACCGATGAACTTGAAGAAGATATGTCAATTCCCGCAGATGCTTCTGTAAAGAATTTTTCTTATTCTGTTGTAAATGATAAACTGTATTTCCGTGAAAACTCACGAATGATACCTGTGACAGTATCTGCTACAGCAGAAAGTCGTATCAAAGGATTAATTATAATTCGTGATTGCACACGCAATTTAATCGAATTACAAGCAGATGATTATCCGGAAGAAGACATTAAAGCAGCACAGGAGTTGCTTAACGCAAAATATGACAATTTTACTGAAAAATACGGACTGATTAACAGCAGAGCCAATAAGTCGGCGTTTAGCGATGATAGCTCTTTTGCACTTGTATCTGCCTTGGAAATACTCGGCGATGAAGGGCAACTCGAGCGTAAAGCGGATATATTCTTCAAACGAACGATAATGCCACATAAGCCAATTACACAGGTTGATACAGCAAGTGAAGCTCTTGCAGTATCAATCGGCGAAAAAGCTTGTATTGACATGGAATATATGCATAGCCTTACCGGAAAAGAGGAAAAAGAGCTCTTTAATGATTTGAAAGGTGTAATCTTCTTAAATCCTCTTTATGAAGACAACAATGAAAATCTGTCAAAGTATTTCACCGCCGATGAATATCTGTCGGGTAATGTAAGAGAAAAACTTGCAATAGCACGAAACTCGGCTAAAGTCGATTCCCGCTTTAACATTAATGTTGAAGCACTTGAAAAAGTGCAGCCTGAAGACTTGACAGCAAGTGAAATTTCCGTAAGACTGGGTTCGACGTGGCTGCCGGTCGATATTGTTCAACAATTCATTTATGAATTTCTGAATACTCCCGGATACGCAAAAAGCAGTATAATTGTACATTACTCAAAGTATACGGGAGAATGGAGTATCGACGGCAAATCGTATGACCGAAGTAATGTAAAAGCGTATAACACATACGGTTCTGCCCGTATAAATGCGTACAGAATAATCGAAGAAACTTTGAATCTGAAGGATGTGCGTATATTCGATTACGTTGAAGATATTGACGGAAACAGAAAGGCTGTACTTAATAAAAAAGAAACTGCTATCGTACAATCAAAGCAGGAGCTGATAAAGCAAGGTTTTCAGGACTGGGTGTGGTCTGATCCGGAACGCAGAGAAAGGCTTTGTAAACTGTACAACGAAAAATTCAACTCAATCCGCCCTCGTGAATATGACGGAAGTCATATAGTATTCAGCGGGATGAATCCGGAAATCACGCTCAGAGAACACCAAAGAAACGCTGTCGCACACATTCTATATGGTGGAAACACACTTCTTGCACACGCAGTCGGCGCAGGCAAGACTTTTGAAATGGTAGCCGCAGCTATGGAATCAAAGCGGTTAGGACTTTGCAACAAGTCGCTGTTCGTAGTTCCGAATCACCTCACCGAGCAATGGGCAGCCGAGTTCTTACAGCTTTACCCTTCTGCGAATATTTTAGTAGCAACAAAAAAAGACTTCGAAACTAAAAATCGTAAGAGGTTCTGCGGTCGTATTGCTACAGGAGATTATGACGCTGTAATTATCGGTCATTCACAATTTGAAAAAATACCGATGAGCATTGAGCGTCAAAGAGCTTCTCTCGAACAGCAGGAAAACGAAATCACAAACGGCATTGCCGAATTAAAACGCAATCGAGGAGAAAATTTCTCGATAAAACAGCTTGAGAAAGCGAAAAAAGCTATTCGTCAGAAAATTGAAAAGCTTAACGATCAGTCACGCAAGGATGATGTAGTTACTTTTGAGGAGTTAGGTGTCGACAGGCTATTTATTGACGAAAGTCATTATTACAAGAACCTCTACCTTTACACAAAAATGCGAAATGTCGGCGGTATTGCACAAACAGAAGCACAGAAATCTTCCGACCTCTTTATGAAGTGCCGATACCTTGATGAACTTACAGGCGGTCGAGGAACTGTATTTGCGACCGGTACTCCGATTTCAAACAGTATGGTGGAATTATACACCATTCAACGTTACTTACAATATGACACCCTTGCAAAGAACGAACTACAGCATTTTGATGCCTGGGCTTCTACTTTTGGCGAAACCGTTACCGCAATAGAGCTTACGCCCGAGGGTACAGGTTACAGGGCAAAGACAAGATTTGCTAAGTTCTTTAATTTGCCGGAGCTTATGTCGATGTTTAAAGAAGTTGCCGATATACGCACAGCCGATATGTTGGAACTTCCGATTCCTAAAGCAAATTTTCATAACGTTGCTGTAAAACCGTCAGAAATACAAAAAGATATGGTCGCAAAGCTCGCCGAACGTGCTGAGCTTGTGCGAAAAGGAAACGTTGATGCCAGTGTAGACAATATGCTGAAAATAACAAATGACGGCAGAAAACTTGCGCTTGATCAGCGTATGCTGAATGAGATGCTTCCCGACTTTGAGGGCAGTAAAATCAACGCTTGTATTGATAACATCTATCGTATATGGGAAGAAACTGCCGACAAGAGATCGGCACAGCTTGTGTTCTGTGACCTTTCGACACCAAAGAATGACGGCACATTTTCGGTGTATAATGACATCAGAAAGAAGCTCATAGAGCGTGGTGTCCCCGAAAGCGAAGTACGCTTTATCCACGAAGCAGACACCGATGTTAAGAAAAAGGAGTTATTCCAAAAGACACGCAAAGGCGAAGTCAGAGTGCTTCTCGGTTCAACTCAAAAGATGGGAGCCGGCACGAATGTTCAGGACAGGCTTATCGCCCTGCACGATATAGATTGTCCGTGGCGACCGTCAGATCTTGAACAACGAGCAGGAAGAATTATTCGTCAGGGCAACTCTAATCCTGAAGTTGAAATCTACAGGTATGTTACAGAGCAAACCTTTGACGCTTACCTTTATCAGCTCGTTGAAGGCAAGCAAAAATTTGCCAGTCAGATTATGACAAGTAAATCACCGGTAAGATCTGCTGACGATATAGACGAAACTGCACTTTCTTATGCGGAGATCAAAATGCTTGCAACAGGCAATCCGTATATCAAAGAAAAAATGGATTTAGACATTCAGGTTCAAAAGCTGAAACTATTGAAAGCTAACTATCTTTCCGAAAAATACAACCTTGAGGATAAAATAATTAAATTCTATCCTCAGAAGATTGCGGCGTTGAATAACACTATAAAAGCGTTGGAACAGGACTTAGCTACAGCAAAAGCACATCCGAAGCCCTCCGATGACAGCTTTGTCGGCATTGAAATTGACGGCAAATACATTTCAGAAAAAGCCGATGCCGGAAAAGCTATCTTAGAGTTCTGCAAGCAAATGAATAACCCTGATCCGATAGCAATCGGTAAATACAGAGGTTTCGATATGGAACTTCAGTTTAGTTCAGGCGTAGTGCATTGTTATGAAATTGCATTAAAAGGTGCAACAACACAAAAAGTATCACTTGGCGAGGACGCAAACGGTAACATAACTCGTATCGACAATGCAATCGGACGTTTATCTGAGCATATCGAAAATACAAAAGTTGAACTTAAGAATATACAGACACAGTATGAAACTGCACAGATTGAGGTGCAGAAACCGTTTGCACAGGAAGAAGAATTAAAGGCTAAAACTAAGCGCCAGATAGAAGTTGAGAAGCTTATATCTTCCGGTGCGACCGATGAGCAAAAGCAAGAAGATATACCTGATTGCTACTACTTTCCTGCTACCGATGAACAGATAAATGCTTTAACTAATGCGTCTGTTTCTTTTGAAAAGCAAACCAAATCAGACGGTAGCATAATAATACGGGTTGGTATTGATGATAAGGAAAAAGCAGAAACAATTATGAATGCAAAAAAAGTTGTATTATAATTTTCTGACTGTAAACAAAGCTGTGCGGTGTGAAAAAAACACACCGCACACGTGTTTGTGCTACAGGTAGCACAACTTGACTGAGAAAGGATTATAATATGGAAAAGTTGTCCACAGTTGATAAAATCGAATTGATAGCAAGATATGAAATAAGGCACAATACACCCGAACCCGATCGTATCACGGAATGGTTTGGAGATTATGCAATGTATGCATCAAAAAAGCTCGGCAGAGAAGAAATTGATGATATTTTCGTTGCAAAATTCATTCCTTTGTTGCTCAATGAATGGTATATCGGTTTTCGTGGTGAGAAAAGCATAGAAAAGGAATTTTTTGAGCATACATCCCGTTTGAACTCCGAGTGCTTCAAAAACTCGCTTCCGAATAATCTTGATGATTGGGAAAAAGCAATTATAAATGAATTGGAAGGCGTTAGCGAACAAGTAGCCTCCGGTAATATTCCCGTATTACAAGAAAGAACCAAAATCTATATTGACATGGACGGAACTATCGCAAGGTTTCACGACGAAAACTTGTATCTTGAACGTATGTTCGAAAAAGGTTTTTTCAGAGATTTAAAGCCGTTTGAAAACGCTGTAGCAGCTATTGAGAAATTAGTGAATGATAGCACGGCGGAGATTTATATTTTATCGGCTACGTTAAATTCCTGCTCATTGGACGAAAAAAATCAATGGCTTGATAAGTATCTGCCTAACATAGATAAAGATCACAGAATTTTTACTTCTCTGAATGTACCAAAGTCAGAAGCTATCGGTCATCAACTCACCGATAAAGATATTCTGATAGACGATTATAATAAAAATCTATTGGAGTGGGAAAAGGCAGGCGGTACATCTGTAAAAGCCAAAAACAATATTAATCACAAAGGACTGCACGGAGAACTGTGGAAAGGTGAGATCGTTGATGTAGTGAACGGTGATATTTACAGCGATATTTGCAAATTGGCGAATGAGAACTACTATTATGCGTATATAAGTCAGAGCGATGTTGAGCAACTTAAACAATCAGGAATTTGCTATCATCTTCGGATGTCGGGTGAAAGAATAATCGCAAAAGTCAATATCATCGATAAACCGATTCTTGACAATATAGTTGACAATAATCGGTCAGTAAATTGTGCTACAGGTAGCACAATCAAAATATAGAAAGAGGTGAGAAACTGTATTGTGCTACAGGTAGCACAATACGGTTATATGAATATACAGTCAAAAGTAATTAAAAATACAGATAACAAAAGTCCGGTTAAAGCTTATGCTACTGTTTTTCTAAACAACAACATAGCTATTCACGGCTTTAGAATAATTGATATAGGCACAGATGACGATGCGTTGTATGTAGCAATGCCAAGTAATCGTAACAGTGACGGAAAATACTATGATATGGCGTTTCCTACACGTTCGGAGGTTAAAGAGGATATTATCAATTCCGTTATAAAAAATTATGTAGATAACTCCTCTTCTCCGTTAGCCGATAAATCACCGGTGGATATGAAGATCACAGTAAGACTTCATAAAACAACTGCATACGGCGATAATGTTCCTGCATCGGGAGAAATCAGGCTGTCAGACAGTTTTGTTATTTCAGGCATTAAAATAACCTGCCATGACGGAACAATAGATTATGAAATGCCAAAAATTAAAAGTAAAGATGGTAATTACTATGATATGGCAGTCCCTTTGAATGACCGTTTCGGACAATTACTCAAAGAAAAGGTGTTATCTGAATACGGGCTGTTGTCTACTCAGATATTATGCGGGAACATTAACCATGCGGAATTGACGGCTGAAGGCGAGGTAGCGTACAAGTTATTCAAAAACAACAGCATAGCTCAAAAGGTGATCAATCAGCTGTCTGAGCGCAACATCAAATATTCCGCTAAAATCAATGCACGGGAAACTACAATATGTTTTCTGAAATCCGATTTTGAAACAATGCGGGAAATATCTCTTAAAGCCGCATCCGAAACAGAAAATCATAAAAAGCTGTAATGCTGAAATCTGCCGCCGAACCGCAACAGAACAGGATATGATATTGATTGTATCCGTAACAGGAGGTACTTATATGAATATAACAACAAGAATAACAAAGCTTGACAACCCGGAAAGCAAGTTAAAAGCTTTAGCCACAGTCGTACTCAACGGCAACTTTGCCGTTGGCGGCATTAAGGTCATTGGAACCGAAAAGGGAATGTATGTCGCTATGCCGAATCATCTCGGCAAAGATAATCAGTACTATGACGACTGCTATCCGGTTACCGCCGAAATGCGCAAAGCTATAAACACAGCTGTAATGACAGCCTACGAAAACAATGACACTGCTGTAATTAAAAGCGAACCCGAAGCAATCGCAATGAAAGTCAAGGTGCTTCCTAACAACAATCATGATAGCAATCTTAAAGGATTTGCTCAGATAACCATGGATGATTGTTTTGTTGTGTCAGGTGTGAAAGTTTTCGACGGTGCAAACGGAATGTTTTTGCAGATGCCGCAGTATAAAAATTCCGCCGGCGAATACAAGAATATCGCTAACCCGGTTACCAAGGAATTTCATGATGAGCTGAACAACAAGGTGATAGCTGCATATAAAAATGTTGCAACTACAGCAAATAAACAGCAGGAAACACAGACAACCGCAACAAGCGTGAAGCGTTAACAGATAATCGTTCGGCGGCAGTTTTCTATATATTATGTGCTACAGATAGCACAATAGGAAGGGATAAAATGAATAAGAGATATGGCTGGTTTTGACCTATTATAAAGGAGGAAATTCACATGAAACTAAACGAAATGGAAAAAAAGCTGCTCTTTCAGGTGAAGGGCGACGACCAGGAAAAGGTTCTGTATGAGCTTTATATGACTATGTGTTATTCAAATAATTCCGAACGGCGGGAAGCAGCAGAAAGCTTGATACCAAAGCTGAATGTCCTGTCAGATGCAGAGTGCATGGATTTAGTGAAGGACATTCAGAAGAATTACCGTTTGCCACATTCGCCCCGTACCATTGGGGAATGGACCGCCGAGATCAGACAGCAATCCGGTGTGGAGAAATTAAAGGGACATGACATCATGTCGTTGCAACGCTTCGACCCAGAGGTAAAGCACATGATCGTCTTTGATGTGTTGTCTTACGATTCCCCTGTAGGAGATAAGGGCGATAAGATGCGCCTGTTTCTTACAGATGTCGGATATAAGAGATTTTTGGACAGTCAGGAACGGGGCGAAGTGAAACTGAAAAAATATGCAAAGGTCTCTGGCGGCAATCTCTACTATGACCGCATACAAGAAATTGCTCGAAACGATAGCGAAAGTGAGCAAAAGCAAGAAAGCGTACCTGATTGCTACTACTTTCCTGCTACCGATGAACAGATAAACGCTTTAACTAACGCAACAATTTCTTTTGAAAAGCAAACCAAATCAGACGGTAGCGTAATAATACGGGTTGGTATTGATGACAAGGAAAAAGCAGAAACAATTATGAATACAAAAAAAGTTGTATTATAATTTTCTGACTGTAAACAAAGCTGTGCGGTGTGTTTTTTCACACCGCACACGTGTTTGTGCTACAGGTAGCACAATGTAACAAGACTGCTTGATTTACACACCGTCAGACTACAAATCACGTGCTGACTGTATCGTGAAAGGAAAAAGAAATCATGAGTAAAACTATAGCGTATGATTATTGCTTCAACTGTGCCGACATACCATACAACGATGAAATTATTGATGGAACTTCTGTGATGATTTCCTTTGTTGCATATAATGCTTTGTTCAAAGAAATAAATCTTTCGGACGCAATGCGAACGGTAGAAGGATACGGCATTTCAGACCTTATTAAAGTATCCTTTGACAATGAGAACGAATATACAATACAATGCAGGCAAAAAGTGCTTGATGCGTTTTACCGTGACTACGGATTTTTGTCATTGCATTGCAAACCCATAGGTTACAGTCTTTGCGTAAAAATTGCGGAAGGCTACAGTAAGGACGTGCCAACTACCGAAGAAATATATCGAAGTATTATTTCTGAAAATAAAGAACTTTTTGATATATCCGACAACAGAGTTGCTCAAACGCTTGCATATATGATGGTAGAAGCGGACACAAAAGATTGCTTATATTTTGTGCCATCAAAAGAGTTGAGAAAGAATAAATGCTGTATTGGTGAATCTGGTGAGGAAAGCACGTCTCTATAAGAAAGGAAACCTCAAAATGAAAAAAATTTTTAAAACTGCAATTATTTCTTCTTGTTTTTTTCTGGGCTTAACGATTATCATTGCTTATTTTATCTCTGATAATTTTTTTGACCAAATAAGCAATAATGCAGGTGCTTCATTAAATTTTGCATTAAAAATCTTAATGCTTGGTTTTGTTTTTTCAATTGTATATCACGGAATGGCTAAATTTCTTAATAAAATTTTTGGTGTCGTAAACAACAAAAACAATGAGAATACTTAGGGTGCGACACCGTGTCGCACTTGTAAATTGACATCTAAAATTAAATATGATAGAATGGAGGAAAATATATGTTGCTTTACATTCTAATTACGGCTACAGCATATTTGATTTATTGGATTATATATTTGATGTGCAGCGAGGTGTTTATGATGGAGTCGATTGTAGGCGCTATAATCGGAGCAGGAGGAGCTATACTTGTAGGCATTTTAGGGCTTATCGGTACTTGCATTTACAACGGCAGAAAAACTAAAAAATTGAATGACAATCTTTTGAAATTGCAAGACAGCTATATAGGAGTAAAGGACGGCGAAATGTCGCTGTCAAAACAAATAGGCGTAATCAGCGGAACTGATAGTAGTTTAAGCAACCAACATAAAGATATTGAAAAATTTCTGAAGGAAGATATAGAATTTAAACTGAAGCAGACAATGACATATTCTTCCGATGCTTATAGGCTCATAGAAACCGAAAGGCAACTGCGTGAACAGAGAGAAAAACTGCTTAATTGTGATGAAAGTAAGCTATCACAAGCGATAGATGATATTTCTGCATTTAAAAATCTATGGGTAGAAAAAAACTACCGTATTCAACAATTGAGCGAACAAGTAATACAATTGCAGGAAGAAAGGCAGTCACTTGAACGTACGATAAATGAGAAGAATAATGAAATTAACAAGCTAAAGGAACAAATTGAAAAATATCGTTATTCAAGAGATGACAAACAAACTTTATATAGATAGCGTGGATAGCACAAAGCGACTGATTTCAGCCGCTTTTTCTTTTGTGCTACCTGTAGCACAATGTAACAAGTTTGTAAAAATCGGCGAAACGCATAAAAAACAATACTATATTTTGTATATGTTTTTGCTATGTTTCGCTGGACTTTTGCCCGTTTTTATGCTACAATATACTTGAGGAAATAGTACCAAACCCCACAAAGGAGGACCCCAAAATGAAACATACCCACACCATACTCGCAACAATAACCCTTATCAGCGTAATACTGACCAGTGCTTGCACGGCAGGCAGTGCAAACAGCACAACGTCCTCCGTACCCGAAACGGCAGTTACAACTACCGCTCCGGCAGTGACGGGAACAGTGATGGATAGGATTGACGAGCCGAAAGCAGAAACAACTACTGCTCAGACCACAGCTATCACAGCAGTGACCACTACAAAGCCACAGGAAACAAAAAGTGCTGAAACTACCACTACCACCACAAAAGCGGTAACAACGGCAAAGCCAAAGCCAGCAACGACAACAACCGCCGCTACTACAAAGCCCGCTCCCGAATGGACAGAAACAAAGGCAAGCGGTACTAAGTATGTCAACACCGACTGCTACAGCCGTAAGAAAGCCGTACTCGGCGCAGAAACGGTCAAGCTGTACAGCGTGAACGACAAGGTGACAGTGACAGCCAAGACCGATACAGGCTACTTCAAACTTTCTGACGGTAGCTTTATACACAGCGACTATCTGAGCGACAGCAAGGTAACTCAGCCGGCAGCACCCGCTACAAAGAAAGAGGAAACTACTAAGCCTGCGGATACTACTACAAAGAAGAAGGAAAATAAGCCTGCCGAAGATAACTGGAGATTTACAAAGCAGGATTGTGAAGATATATTAAAGGCTTGCGAAAAGTACGCAAAGGATAATGGATACGCATTTTTCAAACCCTCAGATGTTGGTACAACAAAGGGCAAAGTATATCAACACAGCACTTGGACGCAGGTTTATTCCAATCATCCCGATAGTTTGTATTCCAAAAAACAAGCTATAGAATATCTTTGCCAGTTCTATGAATTTAATGAAAGTCAAGGTTTTTCTACTTGTATAGACTATTGCCTTGCAAGTGACTACTATGAATGGCTTAAATCTGAAGGTGTCAAAAACCCCGAAACTCACACCGCTTGTCAGGATTTGACGGCTTATGTGTTCTTCCCTTGTATGGGCTAATATTTCAGTAGCAATAAACAATAGAATATAGATTTTAGAGCTTTGAAAATATAAATTCAAGGCTCTTTTTCTTTTTCTTTTTCTGACAGTCAAATGAAAATCCAAAGCAGTCCGCACCCGTAGGACTGCTTTTTTATATATACAAATACAAACCAAGAAAGGAAATCAGTATGAAAAACAGACTCAGAAAAATGTTGAGCTTGGTTTTAGCTGTCGTTATTGCTATGTCGGCAATAAGCCTGAACACATTTGCGGCTACAATATTAGATATTAAAGACGGCTCAACAAATAAGTTATATGTTGACTGGTACGATTATTCATATAACTTCAACGGCAGACTGAACACAAGCACATACGGACAGATAATCAAACTCAATGTTGGTAGCCCAACAGGACAGGTAGCGTATTGTATTCAGTCCTCAAAGGATGCTTGGACAAGCGATTATACGGCACAAAAGACCTACAATTTATTGTCGTTAACGCAACAGCAGAATTTAAAACACGCTCTGATTTATGGCTATCAGGGTACAACAAAATATGGCTACAACGCTGATACTGAACGTATCGCAACGTCGATCGTCACCTGGAATATCTGTGACGGTTGGTTCAACAACTCTTCCGAAAGCACGGCTGTCGGTATATTCACCGAGGATATGTCAAGCTCTATGGCTACAAATGTCAAGGCTTGCTATAACAAGATCAAAGAGCAGATGTTAAGCCATCTTACTATACCGTCTTACGCTGTAAAGCCTACAGTAACAAATGTGCCAAAGCAGAAAATGACGACTAACAGCGATGGAACATTCACAATAACGCTGACTGATAGTAAAAATGTGTCTAAGTATTATGACTGGCAGACGGCAATCAAGAATTACAGCTACCTTTCAATCACCACAGATACAGAGGGCAAGCTCGTTATAAAGTCAACAAAGCCTATCCCCTCCGGCTCGGCTATAACGCTGACAGCTAAGCGTGACAGTAATAAATATCAGAGCAATATTATTGATGTTGCACCTATGTATATGATTTCGGGTAGCGGCTCACAGAGTTCTGCAACATATGTGCAGGATTACGACCCGAGTGAAGCTAAAATTGCTATTTATTCTGACAGTTTAGGCACAGCTCAGATCAAGAAAGTTTGGGAACACAAGCACGACAGCTCAAGCACACAGGCAAGCAACAGCGACATCTATTTCACGATAAAGAATAGTTCGGGTACGACAATCAAGGCTACAGGCAAGGCAGGCTCGTATACCTACTCTGCAAGCGGTTCTGTGAGCCAGTTCAGATTAAACTCAAGTAACACTTTTTTAGTAAAGTCGTTACCTGCAGGAACGTATACCGTTACAGAACACGGAAAGAATTCGGATGGCTCGATACCCTATTACACCCGTACAGGCGGTGTCAGCAAGACGGTAACAGTAACAGCAGGCGGTACGGGTACGGTCACTTTCACGAATACGAGAAACACAGGCAATGCTCAAATCGTAAAAGAGTGGACAAAAAAGCCCGCTCTGTCAAGAACCGAAGAAACAAGTTTAAATCAGAAGCTGAAGTTTTACATAAAAACCGCTGACGGTAATTATGTTAAAATAAGCGGAACAGTTCCCGGTACATATACATTTGCCGGTACATCGACAACTGCGCAGTATTTACTTTTAAATCCGGGTACAGGTACATTCACGGTGAGTGATATGCCGACAGGCAAATATACCGTTACAGAAACAAATGTTCCGAGTGGATATACTGCTAAAAACAGTACACAAACAATAACAGTAAAAAACAATGAAACAGCATCCGTTACATTTAATAATGTAGAGGACACAGGTACAGGTAAAATCATAAAGAAATGGGTTTCGAGTTCAACGCTCACTGCTGCAGAAAAGGCAAATTTAAACTCAAAAGTTTATTTTACAGTAAAAGCTGAAGATGGAAAATATGTTGTTCCGGTTGTACCGCCGCAGTCAAGCGGAGTTTATACTTATTCCGGTAAATCAACAACTGAATATCAGTATAAGACTAATTCCGGTGGTACATTTACAATAAGTAATTTGCCAACAGGAACGTATTCGGTTACTGAACATAGTTCGGCTGCTGAATACTCACCCAAAACGCAGACTAAGACTGTTACTGTAAGGAAGGGTTCTACAGGCAGTGTAACGTTTACGAACAAGTCAGCAGCTACACTTGTTATAAGAAAGCACTTCTCTGATGAGGATAACCTCACTGATGCAGAACTTCAGGAACAGTATAAAAAAGTATCAATCGAGATAATGTGTCTTGGTACAGGCGGCACAACGCCCCCTTACGGCTATTTTCTGACTGCAACAAAGCTTACGGATGGCAAGTATAATAATGTAAACATCAGTGGTTCAGGCGGTAAAACTAAATTTAAACTTGATAGCAATGGCGAATTGCAAATCAATATGGGCGGTATGAGTACAGCTCCATATTCGTTCAGAGTAATTGAAACATACGACGGAACTGACTACACTACTGATGAGCCTAAAGAGTTCTCTATGGGTGACGGAAATCCCAATAACATCATAGAACTTGATGATATACTGATTGAAAACAAACTTAAGCCCGGCACAGTAGTTATCGATAAAGAATTTTTGGGTGTAGACGGCAATTCAGAAATTGTTACAGACGCACAGCTTGCTCAGGTTGAGTTTGAAATCAACGACAGCAAAAATGATACATTATCATTCAGCGGTTCGGCAGGCAACTACACTTATGATACAGCAGGTACAGTAACACAGCTGAAGCTTGGCACTGACTCAAAACTGACAGTATCAGGCTTACCGTCACGACAGACCTACACGATAGCAGAAACATCAGGTGCGACAGGCTACAGCTTCACAATCGACCCTGTTACGTTCGAGATAACGCCGAACGGTACGGTAAGCAAGAAGTTTACGAACAAGGCAATGACGGGTAATATCGTTATTCAGAAACATACACTCGACAATGTGTTAAGTGGTTGGAAATTCAGAGTACATGGAACAGCACTTACAGGACAGACTTACGATAAGACCTATACAACCGACGCTCAAGGTAAGATAATCATATCAAATCTCAGGATAGGCACATATACCGTTGAAGAAGTGACTACGGGTGTTGTAGGTTATATTACTCCTGAAAATCGGACAGTTGAAGTTAAATACAATAAAACAGTAACTGTTAATATGCAGAATACACCTTATGGCAATATAAATATCAAGAAAGTAAACAGCAAAACCGGCGAAATCGTTAGCGGTGCAAAGTTTGCAATTTACGAAAGCGATGGTGTTACACCGGCAAAGGCATATACATCCTCTACCGATAGTACGCTTATTGATGCAGTAATTACGGAAGCTCCCGCAGGCAGCGGCATTTATGTTTGCAATAATCTTCCGATAACTGACGCAAATGGCACGCAGTATGTAATTAAAGAAACATCTGCTCCTGAAGGGTATTTCATTGATAAGGGTGCTTACACAGTTACTCTTGAAACAGCAGGAACTACTGTACTCGTTTCAAATAACGGAAAAGGTACATTTGATGAAGATGAGTACGGCTCTGCATCTATCACCAAGATATGGTCTGCAACAGACAAACCTACAGCTGCTCAAATAGCAGAACTTGAGAAATCTGTAAAGTTCACTATTAAAAATGAAAATGGTAAATACTTAACATTTACAGGCGGCAATGGTACTTATACTTATTCAGGCGTACAGAATACTGAATCGTACCTGATGCTTACAAACGGTAAATTCATTGCTAATATGATACCGACAGGTACATATACAGTAACTGAAATCAATAACAATAAAGATTATAGCCCTGCAACACAGTCTAAAACTGTTAAAATTACACGTAATACAACAGGAAAAGCTGAATTTATCAATACTCGCAAGACAGGTAACAGCGAAATCGTTAAGATTTGGAAAGCTACGGTTACACCTTCGAATACTGAAATTGCCGAGCTTGAAAAGAATGTGCAGTTTACAGTTAAGAACAGCAATGGCAAGTATCTGATTGCAGGTACAGCGAGCAATGGTAAGTACGTATATGTCGGTGTCCAGAATACACCTTCATATTTCAAACTTATCAACAGCAAAATCGCAATTGATAAAATTCCTACAGGAACATATGAAGTTACTGAAATTAATAATGCTATAGGCTATCTGCCTAAGACCGAGACAGCTATTGTAACAGTAACAGAAAATGCTACTTCAAGAGTAAATTTCACAAACAGAGCAATTGAAGGCAGTGTTCATGTCACAAAGATTGACAAGGATTATCCTGACAACAAGCTTAAAGGTGCTGTATTCACTGTATATAAGGATGTAAACGGCAACAGTATATACGAAGCTGGAACAGATACGTTCTATAAAAACCTTACTGCTCTTACAGGCGATAAGCTCGGCGAATATCAGCTTGATAACATTCCTTACGGTGATTATCTTATAAAGGAAACTAAAGCTCCTCAGTGCTATGTTCTTGATGAGAATTATTATCCTTTCTCTATCCGTAACGAAAATGATTTTAAGGATATTCAGACGCTTGCAGGTAAGGGCTTACCTAACAGCCCGCAGACAGGTTCATTAACCATAACAAAGAAAACTCCCGACAACATTCTTGAAGGTTGGAAGTTCAGAGTTGAACTGGTTTCGTCTGAATTTAAGGATTATACTTACGACGAAGTATTTACAACCGATAAAAACGGCAATATTACTATTACCGGTTTGAGAATCGGCAAATACAAGGTAACTGAAATTACAACAGGTATTGAGAATTATTTCTTCCCTGATGCACAGGATGTTGATATAAAGTTCAATGAAGCTTCTGATGTTTCTATGACTAACACTCCTTACGGTACAATTACGCTGAGAAAGGCTGACCTGATAATTAAAGATAAGCTTATTCCCGGTGCAACTTTTGCTGTATACAAGGATGTCAACGAAAACGGAACTTATGAAGCTGATGTTGATACATTCGTAAATAACCTTGTTGATAATAACGGCATCTATACTCTCGAAGAACTTGAATACGGCAAGTATTTAGTAAAAGAGACTGCAACTCCTGAAGGATACCTTGTTGACGAGAAATACTATCCCGTATTTATTGATAAGGCAGGAGCAAATGTAGTTGTAAGTACAGATAATTCAGACTACTACTACGAAGTACCTATCATCGGTAATGTTGAAATCACAAAGGTTGATGAGGAATATCCTGACAACAAGCTTAAAGGTGCTGAATTTACAGTCTATGCAAAGGATAAGAAAACAGTTATAGGTAAACTTTCAGAAGTCGAAGCAGGTGTTTATCGTCTCGAAGGTTTACGTTACGGTGAATATTATGTCAAGGAAACTAAAGCTCCTGACTACTTTGTACAAGATGTTAACTACTATTACTTCCAGATAGTAAATGACGGTGAAACCGTTATTGTTACTAATGACAAAATAGGTGAAGGTACATTCATTAACTCTCCCGAAAAGGGCGAAATCAAGATAGTAAAGACATCGTACAATAATAAGGTAGAGGGTTTCAAATTTGAGGTTTCCGGTACAACATACACCGGACAGACTTTCAAGAAAACATACACAACTGATAAGGATGGTATTATAAGAATAACTGACCTGAGAGCAGGCGAGTATACCATACACGAAGTCAAGGATTCTGCTTCGGCAGGCTATCTATTACCCGAAGATAAACAGCTGACGATTGACCGTGACGGTGCAATGCTTGTTGCCAATATGCACAACAGCAAGCTACCGGACAATCCCCCGACAGGTGCAAGCGAGGACAGCTTTACGCAGACAGCGGTTATTATCATATCAATGGTGATGATGAGTGCGGCTGTTGTGCTTGTGTTCCCGTTATCGAAGCGTAAGAGAAAACGCTAAGCAGCATTAAAATTTTATTGTCACCGGGCGGCAGAAAAGCTCTGCCGCCTTTGTGGTGGCGATTAAAGGAGGAGAAAGATGAAGAAGAATCAACCATATCATTCTCAGGTGCAACTACGGCTTACCAATCGTGATACCGGAGAGGTGATTTGCTTTAAATTCAAATCGGAACATTCGGATCCGAAAGTTATTTGTTGCTTTGCTATAAATGAACATCTTAAAGAGGGCGACTATTTGATAGAGATTATGTAAGAATGCTTGCTCGAAAACGTGCTACAGGTAGCACATTTAAAGGAGGACGTAATGGCAAATAAAAACAAATTGCGGCACAAAAACAGCAAATCCGTCTTAAAGACCGGGCTTATACTTATCTCCGTTATAGGTGTAATCACATTCCTGATTATATCTTACCTGATTTACAGCTTACAGTGCTACGCATACGACAACAACATATCATCGGATAATTTAAATTTGTCGGTGCTGATAAAATCTATGCCATATTGGACTAATCCAACTTTTACAGCACCTTTTGACATCGGTGCAATAATGCAAATGCACGGTTCTGTTTGGTATATTTACGTTGTTGCTTTGTCACTGCTTGCACTTATGCTGTTCAGTAAAAATTACGATGATTACAAAGGCGTGGAAGCCGGAAGTGCCGATTGGGCAACTAAGCGTGACGAAAAGGAAAACAGTGACACAACAGGTATTCCTATCGGAAACGGGTTCTATGTAACGGTCAACAATCCTAAAAGTTGCTACTACGAGCCGCATAATCTCAATGAAATAGTTATAGGCGGTCCGGGAGCAGGTAAATCATTCCGCAAGATCAAGCCTGACATCATTCAGATGTTCGGCAGTTATGTAGTGACAGATCCGAAAGGCGAATTATATCGTGATACAGCAAAATTGCTTATGGAAAACGGATATAAAGTGCGAGTGTTTAACTTGATCAATATAAAGAAAACCAACGCATATAATCCGTTTGTTTATATCAATGATGAGCAGGATATTGTTGTTTTGGCAAACACTTTTATTAACGCCTCTGCCGGTGACGATGATAAAGAAGATTTCTGGTCGGGTTCGGCAAAATCATTACTTACTGCAATTATGATTTACCTTTGGAAAGCTGAAGGCGAGGTGAAATGCTTTGGTCGTGTAGTCAGACTGCTTAACAGTATCACATATAAAAATGGAAGAATAGACGAATTGTGCGAATTGGCTCGTTGCCTTAATAAACACTCAATCGAGCATCCTTGTGATGCTGCTACAATTAACTGGAACGGCATCAAAGGTACTCCTGAGGAAACTATGGGAGGTATCGCCAAGACGCTCTCAACACGTCTTGATTTGTGGGCAGTAGAAGATGTCAACGACCTGACTGTAATTGATGAAATGGACTTTGATAACATCGGCGTTGAAAAGACGGCTATATTTCTGATTGTTCCGCCCGCTGACACAACATATAAGGCTATATGCAATATGTTCTATTCGCAGTTGTTTGCACGACTTATGTACTGTGCTAATTTCAAGCATAACGGTAGATTGCCATTGCTTGTATCGATAGAACTCGATGAATTTGCTAATATAGGACGCATACCTAATTTTGATAAAATCACAGCCGTTATACGTTCAAACAATATAAGAGCCTGTATTGTTTTACAGTCGTTGCCTCAGCTCAAGGCTTTGTACAAGGACAACTGGGAGAGTATTATCGGTAACTGTTCCTTATTTACTTACCTCGGTGCACCGGACTTGGAAACCCGAAAGTACATTGTTGAAAAGTTGGATAAGACAACAGTACGAATTGATACGAAAGGTCACAGTCAGGGAACGACAAGCGGCGGAAGTAGTTCTGACAATGAAAGTTATCAGGGACGTGACTTACTGACTACATCGGAGCTGCTACGAGCATTCAGAGCTTCACCGAAAATCAAAAAGAAATATGGCGGATATATGATTGAGTTTCTCGACGAATATCCGCCGTTTTGGTTATATAAGTTTGACACATTATCACATCCGCTTATCAGTAAAGTCGGTAGCTCTTTTCCGAGCGGAATACCAAACAATACCGATATAAATGAGATGTATTCTGATAATGAGCAAATACAGAAACTCAAGGAGGTGAAAACAAAAATGGCACAGCTTATGGAACAGTCAGTGTCAGAAGAAAAGGCAATGCGTGAGCAGTCCGAGCAGAAACAGGCGGAACAAGAACGTGTCGAACAAGCAGAACTACAGCGACAGTTTGAAGAAGCCGCAAGAGATGCTCAGCTTAGCGAACATCAGAGCGTGCTTGCTGAAATCGACGAAGAAGAATTGATGGCCGATTATGAAATTCCGACTATCGACGAATTTATAGGATAGGAGGCATCTATATGGCACCAATGTTAGAAGATGAGATTATGCACGATGCTGAAAAGATGAACAGTAAAGTTGCCGGCATAGTTCGTACAGGCAAACAGATATATGACTTCATTGAACAGTTGAAACGTGCGAAAAACACTGCTCCGGAAATTTCAGATAACGGTTTACCATTTTCTTTTTCCGGTCAGATTACCGACCTCAGCTATTTCAATGCGAATGATATTCTGCCAAAAGAGGTTATAGACAGTATCCCTGATGCTGAACTGAAAGAAGCTGTCATATCCAATCTCGAACTGGCGGAAAAGCAAGGTTTGATTGATGTAGATCTGAATAGCGGTAATATAACGTTGACAGATAGCGGCAGAGAGTATATCAATAATCCAAACTTCATTCGTGCGGCTAACATAGACAAAGCACGATCGGCTATTCGTGCAATGGAAATTCAACACGGATTGGAAAACGATACAATCAGATATGGTATAACTCTTGAGGGTACAGATCGAGATTTGCAATTCTTCCGATTTGCGTCTAACCTCGACCTTGAAGAAATCACGCTATCGCCCGATAAGAAAGTGGCTCTGCAAGTTATGGAGAATATCTCTAAATGGGAAAAAGACGGGCTTGTGCAGTACAACTCTGAAAACACAAGCATATCACTTACAAAGCTCGGTCAGAAAAAGCTATACAGTGATTTGGCAGACGGCGTTGATTTGATTGACGAATCGGTAATAACACCAAAGAATCTTTCATCCGGAAGTTTATCAAATGCCGGTGCGGGTAGTATGGCAACGCAAGCAACTTCTCAAGCTGCAGTTCAGACTACACAGGTTGCTTCTGCAACTGCTGCACAAGCTACTACAGCCGGCGCAACTCAGGCAGCTACTACAGCCGCCACTACTGCCACAACAGCGGCTTCGTCGGCTGTACCGGTTGCCGGTGCAGTAGTGGTTACAACAAAAGTCGTTTCAGATACGGCAAAAAAAATATCAGATGCGATAATTCGCAGATAAGGAGATTTTATTATGAAAAAAGCATTCAGAAAAATAACAAAGGCAATTTCAATCACAACCACAATCCTTCTTTCAACCGTATTCCTTGCGTTTTCAGCATTTGCCGAAGGTGGTGGCATTGGCAATGCACCCTCTTCTGTAAACACTGCTACATACAAGACCCTTGTAACACTCGTTTTTTGGGTTGTACGCATAGTCGTGCTCGGCTTAACTGCAATACCGGGACTGATTAAGATTGCACAGGGTGTCGGAAATGAGGATGTGCGTGAACGCAACGGCGGCATATCGCTATTGGTAATCGGCGGTGCTCTTTTTGCGGCAACATTTGCGATTGAGGCTTTATTCTAAGAGAGGTAGATATGAAAAAAATCAGCATCTTTCTTATATGCAGTCTGCTGATGATTTTCGGTTTATCATTTTCTGCCTGTGCGGATGCAGTAACAACCGGTGGAGTAACAGCAACAGCTGTTGCTCCAAGAGCGGTTGACAGCTCAGGAAATATAATTGATGTATCAGAAAATATAAACCACGTTGAACATACGGCTTTTGCAAAAGCAAACGCCACAACGACAGAAACCACCACTAAACCTGTATATAAACAAGAAGAAATGAAAAAAGATCTTGAAGACCTTGGTAAAGAAGATATGGCAGCTTCGGCAGTAGGTATCTTTGCTTGGGTAAAAGGTCTTGTTGACTGGACACAAGGAATTATCAATGCACTTGGTGCTACTATAAAAGCCGGAATAAACAGTCCTTGGGGATTCGATCTTAAGGGTTTCGTTGATTTATTTGCACCGTTTTTCAAAACTATCGGATATGGCATACTTGTACTGCTATTCGGAATTAATTTAATTCATTCTGCTATGCAGTTTGAATTAGTTAATTACAAAGGTGTTATAAAAATCCTTGTAGGGCTTTTATTGGCAAAATTATGGGTAGATTTATCAACAGATATTTGTATAGCCATAATCGATACCTGTACAGATATTGCGTCAAGTGTATTTACAAGTGCTGATGAAATGATAGTTTTTCCGTCATTTGATACGCTTAAAAGCACTGATACTGGATTATGGATTATCGGAGAACTGCTTAATCAGCTATTGGATATGGTATTGCTTGCTCCAATTATAATCGTCGCCTTAGCAATATTAATTATATGCGGGCTCATAATGATAAAACTAATGCTCCGTACTTTTGAGTTGGCACTATATTGCAGTGTATCGCCTGCTTTTTTTGCATGCCTGTTAGGTGATGCGACAAAGGGATATTTTAAGCGTTTCATTGACGGCTTGCTCAGTTCTGCGCTATCGCTTGTATATATGGGAATAATATATCTTGCCGGATCGTACTGGTGCAAAGTCATTACAATGAATAACGTAGGTGTAGATTCGCCTATGGATGTCTTGGTTTGGCTATCTTCAGCCGGACCGAAAGTTTTAGTAGTGCTTGCTATGGGATTTTTAATCTTAAAGCCACCGCTTGCATTACGTCAGCTTACAGGAGGTTCTTAATGATAAAATGCAAAGTAACAAAGAAAATTATGCAGGAACCCGGAACTGTAATGGGCTTTTCAATAGGGCAGGTGATAATGCTGATTGTAGGATGTGCTGCTACAATCGGCACGTTGCTTTTGCTGTGGCTGGTGCTGAAAATCAACATTGATATAATTATGTGGGTCGTATTTTTGGAACTCGTTTTATTCATCGGACTTGGAGTAGTCCGTATTCAAGGGTTGACTGTATTGCGATTTATTGCTTCAAATCCCACAAAAAAGCGACCGTTTGACAGTAAAGGAGTATTCAGTGATGTCGATAATTGATAATTTATTTAACGGCTGGGCTAAAAAGAATGTGCCGTTTGGTTATGATAAACGAATTGTTATGCCAAAATCCGCACAGGATACAATACCATTTTATGAAGTGTACGATAATGGGCTGTTTCTTACCGGAACAAACACATTTACATTGATATTCGCATTTTCAAATATAGATTATTCTTTGCTCCGTGACAAAGAGCAAGAAGAAACCTATCAGCGTTATCAGCGTTTATTGAATGCACTTCCGGTCGAAATCAACTTTCAGGAATTTATTATGAATTCTTCTGTTAATACCGCAAAGCTCAGGGATATACTGATAAGCAACAATGAAGAGATCTCCGGTGATTTACTGGATGATTACAATAAAAATCTTGAAACGTATATCACAAAGTCCGAAGACGCAACAAGTGAGAAAATAACTCTTGTTGCAATGTCGTACACGCCTAACGAAACCGTAGATAATGTAAACATACTGTTTCGTTACTATCGGGAATTGCAAAATTTCTATGCGGCAATGGGCAGTGAAACGCATCAGCTTATGCCTGAAGATGTGTTTGCTATCCTTTATGAATACTATCACCCATTCGACAATACTGAATTTCTTTTGCCGAATGATATATATTCACGTGGCGGATCCATAAAGGACTATATTGCACCATCAATGTTTGCATTCCGCCCCAAAGAAATTGAAATCGGTAATTCGTATACAAGAATAATGTATATGGCTCGATATGACCGCACGTTAGACGACGAGTTTATAAGGGATATTCTTGATAACAATTGTAAAGTTGCCGTTTCAAAGCATATTAGGCATATAGACAAATCCGAAGCACAGGATAAGGTTAAAGACAACATATACTCACATCAAGGCAAAATTCAGGCACGCCTTGAAAAGAATCATAAAAAAGGTCTTAATTTTGTGCCATATCATTGGATGGAGCGTGAGCGTGAGCTTGAGGATTTGCAGGAGCGACTTTCCGATACAAACTGTGAGCTTTTCAAGATAGGCGTATATATCTCACTGTCTGCGGCTACAAAAGATGAGCTTGACGAGCTGACAGAAGCAATACGCTCTAAAGGTAAAAAACATCAGGTAGTTATTGATTGTTTGGTGCGTCAGCAGGAAAAAGCGCTTAATTCCGTCTTACCGTTTGGAATAAATCATTTTGATACCGCCAACGGAAACAGCGTTAACACTTATGTGTTATCGGATGCCGCAGGTATACTGATACCATTTTCTGCACGGTCATATTTTTCAGACACCGGTCTTTGCTACGGTATGAACAAGCATACAAACGCTATCATTGTTCTTGATCGAGCAGAAGAAATGAACGCTAACGGCTTCATTCTCGGTACATCGGGTTCGGGCAAATCTATGTACTGTAAATCCGAAATCATAGATACCATCATACGCTACCCGAAGTCAGAAAAGATAATTATAGATCCTGACGGAGAATACTATCCTATCATCAAACAGTTTGGCGGAGATACGCTAAAATTATCGGCTGATTCCGAAACGAAGATTAACATATTCGACACTGATATAAACATCAGCGAAAACGGCACTTCTGCTGTCGCAATGAAATCCGAACTGATTATGTCAATCATAGAAACAGCACGAGGCTTTCCCCTGTCTGCGGCAGATAAGTCAATCATCGACAGTTGTGTCAAAGAAGTTTACGCTGATTATGTGCTTAATAACGGTAATCCGGAATTCATACCTACGTTTGTTGATTTTTATAATGCTCTTATAAACAAAAAGCTACCTGAAGCAGATCAGATAGCTCTTGACATTGAGCTGTATGTTAACGGCAGTTTTAATACGTTTTCGGGCAAAACAAACATTCATACGGATAACAAATTGTTATCAATTGATATATCCGATATGGGCGAGCAGTTGCGTCCTGTAGGCTTGCAGGTTATTCTTGAGTATATATGGCAACGTGTTCGTGACAACAGAACAAAGGGCGTTCAGACTTGGGTATGGGTCGATGAATTCTCAATAATGTTCAACGATGGCAACGACAAAGAAACAGTGCGTTCTGCCGACTTCTTTCAAAAGGTTTTCAAACGTATAAGAAAATACGGCGGTATTCCTACAGGAATAACTCAAAATATTACTGAAGTGCTTGAATCGGGTCAGGCGAGACTTATGCTGTCAAACTCAGAGTTTGTTGTTTTGCTTCAGCAGAAGAAAACCGACCTTGATAAGGTGATAGAGCTGTTCAACTTATCTCCGTCACAATCAAGCTACTTGAAGACCGGCGAAAAAGGCACAGGATTGATTGTAAGCGGTAAAAAGATTATACCGTTTGACAGGCGTATATCAAAAGACAGTTCTATCTATAATCTTTGTCAGACTGATTTTAGGAGAGATGTTACATGAAGAAATTCCAATTGAAATACTCTGCACCTAAAACAAAGGTCAACTCCGCCGGAAAGGTTGAGCAACAAAATCAGAAAAAACCGGACCGTTATTGTGATACCTGTAGCACAATAACGGATATAATAAGCAAAGAACCGCAATCGGAAGAAAAAAGTTATAAACTGACAGGTTCGGCACTGTTTAATAAGATGTTTTCGGATATAAAAAAAGCTCATATCCCTGTATGCTCATTTTCCGTTTACGATAGTGATTTTACTTTCTGTTACGGAAATGTGATAAACAACCGAGCTGTCCTTCTGAATTATTATTCATTATCATCAGTTGCCGTTATCACGGCGGCTGATGGTATTCTTTCAGATCCGGCTCTGCGTTCTCGGCTTGTTTATAGGCTTTACCTTTCGACAAACAGCTATCTTATGATTATATTTGATTCGTTTGCTTACGAAACATTTAAAGATGAAAATCTAAAGATTATATCATCAATGCTTGATGAATTGAAAATTACACTAATACAGCAGAAGGCGGTGAATAAATGAACCTCGTTATAATTGCGGGAAAACGCAGTGTGCGTCCTCTTGAAACGGCTCTAAAAAAATCGGAGCAAACTGTAACAGTGGGTAAATATACTGCTGTCAAGCCGAATACTGCGGCTGAAATATTCGAAAAATACCGTCCTCACGGTATTTTGATCAGTGATGATGCTGCGTCAAAAGGCGTGTCGCTGATAGACTTTCTTAGCATTGTAAAAATGCGTTACGGCTATATGCGTGTTATATTTGTTTGCAATAACACCGATAGCTTTAACAAATACGCCTCTGCTTTATATTCGATAGGCGTATATGATATTGCTATGGGCTATGATCCTGCCGCTATAGATAATGCTATTTTATTTCCCAAAACGGATAAGCCTGATATTTTGATGTCAGAAAAGCCTTGTGATACCGAAATACATTATCCTAATCGGCAATTCTGCGAATACAGCAATTCCTTCGGAAGTATGAATTTGAACTATAAAGGTGCTTGTGACAGCTCTTATTCGGGACAAACAGTGCGATTAGATGAAAGCTATGAACGAATCCAAAGAGGAAATGTTATTATATCGGTATTCGGCTATTATTCTCGTTGCGGATGCACATATACAGCATTTGACCTTGCATTTTACTTACGCAAATATGAAAATGCAAAGGTGTGCGTAATTACATCAGTGACAGAAGAATTGTGTAACTATTTTACGGTTGATATTAATGCAGTTAGTCAGAACGGTTTGAACATTGATGATGTGGTTATCTATTCGGATTTCAATAAGATAAGCGAAACTTTTGATTATATCGTCTGTGATGACAGCACTAAGTATAACAATAATGCGTACATACACATTTTGCTGTGCTCAGCGGCAGATTGGGATATGCCGATTTTAACGAATTATATCAACGATGTTATTATCCCGAATAAAGTAGACGTAAATCTATGCTTTTTCCCCGTAACGACAAATAAGTTTATTTCCATTAATAAACAGTTGATTAAGTCGGGATTTAAAGCGTATATGCTCGAGCCTTCCGACAACTGGATGGCAACCAACGCAAATAACAATAACGTTTACAGCAACATTTTAAAAGCCTATATTATAAGTTGATTGTGCTACAGGTAGCACAATCCGGAAAGGAGAAATTATGATAGTAATTTATGCCGAAAAATACAGCCTCGGTCGGACAATAGCCGAGGCTTTAGGTGCATACAAAAAAACAGTGAATCCTAAGGAACCGTCTATTGCACACTGGGACTTAAATCTTAACGGTGAGCAAGCAATTCTTTGTCACGGTGCCGGTCACTTATGTGGTTTAGCTCCGGCTGAAGATTATGACGAACGTTATAAATTCTGGAGCTTCGATAATTACCCGATTATACCCGAACATTTTATTACAAGAGTAAAAGATAATAATTATTCCAGGCTTGCTTGTGATTATGTTAAGCAGTTCTTTGATAAGGCGGATCTGATAATCAATGCCACTGACGCAGACCGTGAAGGCGAATTGATTTTTGCATATTTATATGAAGTCTTACATTGCACAGTACCTTACAAAAGAGTGTGGATAACAGATTTAACGCCTTATAAAATCAGAAAAGCATTTGCCGAGTTGCGGTCAGCTCAAGAGATGAAGCCGCTTGAAAATGCAGGACGCATACGATCCGCAACAGACTGGCTTGTGGGCATTAACACATCTGTTGCGGCTACATTGAAATTCGGCGGAGCTGACAATGTGTTCGCCTGCGGACGTGTAAAAATGCCGACACTTGCAATGATTGTTAAGCGTGAACGGGAAATAAGGAATTATGTTAAAAAGCCGTTTTATAAAATAGTTGCCAATATCGAAGCAAATGACGGTGCAAAGTTTACTGCCGAAGTAGCAGATAAATACGATACCGAAACGGCGGCAAAGACTGCTATAGATGAAATTAAATCAAATACAGCAAAAGCGATAAAAGTCGAGGTGTCGCAAAAGCAGACAGCCGCTCCGCTTTTATATAACACTACACATTTGCTTGCAGATTTATCAAAGTGTACGGATCTCACAATTGATATGCTTACAAAGCTCGTTCAGAGCTTGTACGAAAACAGATTGATAACATATCCACGCACAAGTTCAGAGCATCTAACAGATGCAATGAAAGATGAAACGGTAAAGATAATAAAGCTACTGTTTGAAATGCCCGAATTTGCTAAATATGCTATTCCTGTTGACAAATTTGCACCCTGTACACGTCGGCATTATGATGACAGCAAAGTCGATTCGCACACTGCTATTACACCGACCGCTCTTGTGCCGAATGATTTAAGCGGTATGTCGGAAAATGAGCGCAAGGCATATACTTTACTTGCATTATCAATTATCCGTACAGTTTATCCGAAAGCAGTCACAGAAAACATCAAAGCTGTTTTTCAGATTGATAATCAGCTGTTTACAGCAATCGGAACGAATATAATCAATCCAGGTTGGTTTGCTGTTGATGCAACGCCGGAGGTAACCGGGTTGCCCAAAATCGTTAAGGATAACGATTATAAAGTTATCGGTTTCGATGTCAAAGAGGGACAAAACGAGCCGCCGAAATATTACACCGATGCGACATTGCTTACAGCAATGGAGCTTGCCGGAAATAATATCACAGATGAGCAGACACGGAGCTATATAAAACTGACAAAACGTGGTCTTGGTACAGCCGCCACACGTCAGGGCATAATTAAGGAACTATATGACAAAGGATATATTGCCCGCCGAACCCGGAAAAACGGTAACGCTGTCAAAAGCATTATGCCGACCGAAAAAGGTATGTATATAATCAATACGCTCGAAAAGATAGTACCGGATATGTTGTCTGTTGATATGACGGGCGATATGGAAATGGAACTTGATAAAATTGCCCGAGGAGAATCTGACGGCAATAATTTTCTGAATGAATACAAGAAACTTGTGATTAAGTGGATCGAACAGATTAAAAACAGTGACACATCAGCAATGACGGGCAATACGCTTATTTGTCCGTTGTGCGGTAAACCTGTAATCAAGAAAAAAGTCGGCTGGTGCTGCACCGGTTACTCTAAAGATAATCCGGACAGTTGCAAGTTCTATATTGCAAATGAGATTTGCGGTAAAAAAATATCAGACGTAATCGCAAAAGAGCTTATATTAAAACGTGCAACATCTATTATCAAGGGCTTTACATCTCAGAGCGGAAAATCATTTGATGCAAAGCTAATAATCAAAGATGATAACACTATTGGCTTTGAGTTTCCCGAACGCTTAAAATGCCCGATTTGCGGAAAAGAAATGGTCAAAAGTTCAAAAGGTTGGGTCTGCACCGGCTATAAAAGCGGTTGCAGTTTTTTTATAGCCGGAACTATATGCGGGAAATGTATCACAGAAACGATTGCGGCTATGCTGTGTGCAAATAGACGCACAAGGATAATAAACGGGTTTACATCAAAGGCGGGCAAAGCATTCTCGGCGGCTCTCGTTGTTAAAGACGGCAAGATTGATTTTGATTTTCCCGCCAAGTCGCAGAAACGGAATAAATAAAACCTATGAGCGTTCTTATAACAATTTTATTAGCCGTAATTATAACACAGGCATTCCGCATTCGACGTCTGAAAAAAGAAATCATCAAGCGAGATACTGCCGATGAATTTTGCCGGCAATGGTACTGGAGAGAAGAAAATAAAACACAAAAGCAACGACAACCTCAGAACAAGAGGAAATCGTTGCTTTCTTTTTTAAGGAGCTTTTTATGAGTTTTTCTAAATCTAAATCGAGTAACTATGTTACGAAAGAACAGATAGAGCGTGCAAGAAATGTTGATATGGTGGAATTTCTTGAACGAACAGAAGGCTTCAGCGTAAAGAAAAGCGGTAACGGTTATCGCTGTGATAAGCACGACAGCCTTTTTATCACGAATGACCGCAGAGGGTGGTACTGGAACAGCCGTGACGAAGGTGGCAACAATGCCATTGCGTTCTGTATGAAGATTTACGTACAAAGCTTTACTGAAGCTGTAAAGTCGCTTTGTGGAGATATTCAGATTGAGTATACTCCAAATAAGATAACGTCAAAGCCGAGCGTTTCTAAAGATAAGGAATCAAATCGGCTTATTTTGCCCGAACAGGATCACAAAGAAAACGGACAGCGCAATTACAGTAATGTAATCGCCTACTTATGTAAAACCCGTGGATTGGAATACAGTATCGTAAATCAGCTGATTTACGACCGTAAGCTATATCAGGGCGTCGGATACAGCGGGCTTCAGCTTGTCGGGTATGACAGCTCGAACACACCGTTTTATCGCTTCAAAAATGATGTGCCTGAAAACGCACCGGAATATGTTACCATAGAGCTTCAGGCACAGAAACAAAAAGGTGAGAAATATATTTGTGAAGGGTTTAGCGGTGAACATATACCGGAGCTTATCGAGCGTGGCATTACTAAAAAATATGTAAATATGATCGCCGTAAACGGCGACGGTATTATGTCACGCTATGCGTTTTGTCGTTCTGTATCTGATAGCTCTACATACCGTGTCGATTTGCCGGGAAGCGATAAAAAATATTCGTTTTCTTTAATCGGTACAAATAAGAACAAGCTGTATGTTTTCGAGTCTGTAATTGATATGCTGTCTTATGCGTCATTTTATGCTATAAACAACGGACAGGACGCTTGGCAGCAGTTGACTATGCTATCGCTCGGCGGCAAATCCGATGTTGCTCTTGACGAGTTTTTAAAGAATAAGCCTATTGCCGAAATAACGTTCTGCCTTGACAATGATGATGCAGGTAAACACGCTACTGAGCAGCTTAGCGACAAGTATGCTCTGAAAGGATATGCTGTTTCAAAAGATATACCATTAAACAAGGACTTTAACGACGATTTAAAGGCGTTCAGAGCGTTGAATGAGAAAAATACTGTACAAGCAACAAAACCGCTTAAACGTTAAAATACAACAAAATACAAGGATGTGTGAAAATGAAAAGTTATTTTCTGCTGTCTAACTCGGTTATTACCTCAAACGAGCTGACGCATAACGAGTTTGCAGTTTATACATACCTGCTTTCTGTTTATTCAAATATCCGAAGCAAAGCAGGACACGAATATAAGCGTGTAAGACAGCAGACTATAGCTTCACACTGCGGTATAAAGTCTACGCAGACAGTATCCAAGATAACCGATAGCTTAATGAGAAAGGGCTACATTACACACATTTTAGCGGCTTACCGCAAGGATAATCGCAAGGGAACATATACATATGTTTTAAATCCCGAAAAGAATAAGGTGTCGGCTAACTATACGCGAATAGAACGAACTGTGTTCGGCAAAAGCTTAACAGCGATCGAATTGCGCTTATATATCCTTATTATTAAATCGCTTGACAGCAAGCTCGGTTACTGCTTTAAAAGCTTCAACGACCTTGCCGATGAGCTACGCATAAAGCGTGATACCGCTATGAAAATAATCAGCAATCTTGTCAATCTGCGTCTTATACGTAAACAGCGTAAAATGCGTTATGACAACAGCAAAGTTTATGCGGACAATTCATATAGTACAAAGGTTATCAGATTTATCAGGAAAAGAAATAAGCCCGGATCACACCCCGGGCTTATCTCATTTAAAAACATTCATAAGCACACTGATAATCCCACAATCACAGAATTAAACAGCCTGCGTAATTATAATAACGCTATCGGCAGCATTTGTCAAGTGGGTAAATGTGTTTATTGCATTGTTTTTTTGAAAAACAGGGGTAGCCCCCCGAATTTAAGGTCTATACAATACCCAGTTATACTACCTTCAGAAAGAAAGAAGATTCTTTATATACGAATATGATACTGCTATATAAGCACTATAGGCGGTTGCAGTTTTTGCTTGCCGGTATGCAATTTTAGGTGCTTGGCTTGCAGAATTGTTTGCGATTATACCGCTTGTATAGTGAATTTATAGCTTTTTCTATTTCTGAAGGTACAGAGAAAACAGGCAATATAGCGAATCCTGCAGCAATCAAATTAAGAATCGTATTTTTCTTGAATATTAAAAACTATTTCTTCTTCGTATTTTATAGTTTTGAAATAAACTAAATAGGTATAACTACTGTCAAGTTCGCCATTTCTATTAGTATTGATAGACGAAGAAACTCGTACGTATTTTTTGTCATCTGTAGTTATTTGGATTGAGTTAAATGTGAATTTCCCCATGTAAATCCATTCATAAAATTGGTCGGTTATGAATTGTAACTGTTGTTCATGAGTGAATTCGTTGTAGTTTAATCCACGATCAAAATGCGATAAATAAGTTAAAATATAACTTTCTTTTTCTGATACTTCGTTTGATAAAATCTCAGCAGCAGTATTGATATCGCTATTTTTTAAAGAAAGATAGAGCTTATTTTTAACAGCTTCTTTATAGCCAATATCGGCAGCCATATCAAGCAATTTATAGGCTCGTTGCAGGTCTTTTTCATAATACAAACCATTTCCATAAAGAAATGCTTTATATGCTATAAATATGCCATCGTTTACCACTTTTTCATTTTCTAAAAGAAGTGCAAGCTCCTCATAATCATTGGTTTGTACAGCCAGCTTTATCTGATTAACTATTTGTTCTTTGGTTTGAGATTCAGTTTCACTTGTTGGAATATCAATCTTATTAATTATGATATTATTATTCTGATTAGTGTTAGTATTACTATTACTGTTTATAATTTCGTAAGATGATACAAACATTGATGATATTGACGAGATAAAAGTAATGATCGCTGTAATCAAGCTAAGTACTTCTGTGATTTGTTTTGCACCATGATTTGCATTATTGGTTTTACGACTATAATATACGCAAGAACAGAAAATAATGAACGAAATTAAAATTATAATAGATAAAATTAAATACATTTCTATCCTCCTTTGATATGCGAATATAGATTTGAGTTCTCTTTAGACTATAAAAACGCACAAATACTCGCACACATTTTTGTTAAATCTGCATACTATATCTTACTTGAACTTAATTGACAATATCGTAAAAGTGTTGTATAATAAGATAAATAAAAAAACACCTAACACAGATAGAGCGATTCTTGGCGGAATCACTCTACCGATAACAGGAAAGATGTCCAGAACACATCTCTCGAGCTTAGTGTATCAGTGCTTTCATTGTGCTATCAGTATAGCACATCACATACATTTTAGCAAGGGTTTTCAGCTGATTTTCATTTTTCCACACTATCGGCTGAAGACTCTTGTTTTTTTCTATCCGATATACAATGCGTAAATCCGCAGTGTATATCCCCACCTGCCGCAAACAACAAAGGCAGTACAAATTGAATAGCCAACTTTGTGATAACAAGACTTTGCGATGACAGCCGGTTCTCCGGTATGGGATACATTGTATCTGCTGAATATCAGCGAGCGAAGAAAGGGCGGATACCACACGTTGCTGTAGTGCTATAATTCGTGAAGGATGCGTCAAAGTCAAAAGTAACAAAGCGACGGTATCAAATTGTATATTATCACAGTGGAGCAGCTTGCATCTGCTTCGCTGTGTGATATATAATTTTATCTACAGCTTCAAGGACACTACTCCTGTAGTATCCTTGAAAGTGTAAATATAGATGGCGGAGAGGAAGGGATTCGAACCCTTGTGGGGTTGCCCCCAAACGGTTTTCAAGACCGCCTCGTTATGACCACTTCGATACCTCTCCATATCGTGCTATGATATTATAGCACGGATTTATAGTTTTGTCAACACTTTTTTCGGATTTTTTTTAAATTCCTGCATTTTTGTCCGTAATATCGCTTTCAGACCGAACGGCACTCAGTCAGAGCTTAATGTTACTTCCGAACATTTTAACAAAATCGGGTGCTTTTGCTTTGAAGCATTTTCCGTCAAGATAGGAAAGACAGCCGGCATCGGTAGTGAATTTAAACTGCAGCTCATAACTGCACAGTGCCTGATATTTGAAGCCGTACTTTTTGTTCAGCTTGTTGTTCCCGTATTTTCCGTCACCGAGCAGAGCGTGACCGATATACGCAAGGTGCGCTCTTATCTGATGCGTTCTGCCTGTGAGCAGGTCGACCTTTAACAGCGAGTTTTCGCCGTTGTACGCTATGACCTTGTACTTTGTCTTTATCGTGAGATTGCTTTTTGTCTTTTTGTCGCTGATTTTTACCGTGTTGGTGTCGCTGTTCTTTTCAAGATATGCGGTAAGCGTTGCGCTGTCGGGAGTTACCTTACCGCAGGCAATGCACAGATACAGCTTTGTAAGCTCTCTGTCCCGTATCTTCTGATTGAGTATTCTGAGCGATTCGGCATTTTTCGCCGCAATCACTATACCACAGGTGTTGCGGTCTATGCGGTTGCACAGCGCCGGAGCAAACGAAAGCTCGTTTTCCGGTCTGTATTCGCCCTTGTGATAAAGATAACTCTTGATGCGGTTTATAAGCGTGTCGCTGTCGCCGCTCTCGTCCTCGTGGACTACCATTCCGACGGGCTTATTCACAAGCAGAATATTTTCGTCCTCGTAGACAAGGTCTATCTTATCGCTTACCGCAGTGAAATCATCCGGGTCCGACTTTGCTTTCGGTATCAGCATTTCATCGGGGATAAACAGCTTTATTATATCGTTTTCAGCGATATGAGTGTCGGGCTTGCATTTCTTGCCGTTTAGCTTTATGCAGTTCTTACGGGCGAGCTTACAAATCTGCCCCTGCCCCAGCGGAAACGATTTAGACAAAAAGCGGTCAATACGCTGACCGCTGTCGTTTTTTGTAACCTTTATTTCTTTCATCGGTGGCTCACTTCTGTATTCTTGAAAAGCCGTACTGCGAGAAATGCTCTATCGCCTTGTTGAAGTAATCACCTGAACTTTGACAAGCCGTTGCAACATCGGTGAGCTTCGCTTTTGCTATCTCCCACTTTTCCTGCATTACCTCGTTATCATCGGCTTCAAGCCAGAGCTGGTTTTCCCAGATACCGTATTTAAGATTGATTATATATGCTTTTTTCATACTTCTCCTTTTTATTCCTGCCGAATTTTTCATTTCAGAAAAGCAGTTGAATACGGGAGGGGCAAGCCCACTCACCTATAATTTTGACGGTTCGCAGTGATTACAGCTTTCCGCCCTTTGTTCCGCCGAGCTTGCCGCCTGTAAATCCGTCAAGAATGTTGGTGTCAAAGCTGAATGTCAGCGCCTTGTTTTCACGTTCACGCTTTAATGCGAGTGAAATCATCTCGTCTAAAAGCTCGGAATACTTCACACCGACAGGCTCCCACAGATAGAACGCAAGGCTGCCGGGAATCGTGTTGATTTCATTCAGATAAACGTTGCCGTTGTCCATATCTATCATAAAGTCGATTCTTGACGTACCCGATGCGCCAAGACATCTGAACGCCTTTACCGCAAGGGTGCGTATCTGCTCTCTTGTTTCATCGGATATATCGGCAGGTATCTTTCTCTTGAGCGTTGCCATGCCGCTTGACTTGCCACCCTTATCGCCTGCGATATATTTATCCTTGTAGCTTAATATCTCATCGGTGTTTACAGGCTCTTCGCATTCCGATGCGTGAGCGGTAGCATAGTCGCCGCATACCGAGCAGTTGATTTCCTTAAGGTTTGTTATAGCAGGCTCGACAAGCAGCTTTGAAGCATAGGTAAATGCGTTGTCAAGCGCTTCGTCAAGCTGTTCGTCATTGTGCGCTATCATAATTCCTACGCTTGAGCCGAGATTTATCGGCTTTACTATAAGCGGATATGCTATCTTCGCCTTAATATCCGCCTTTACAGCGTCTGCGTCCTTTGCGTAGTCGCTTATATGGATTACCGTTCCGTCAAGGACGGGTATGCCGTTATCCTTGAATACGGTTTTCATAACATACTTATCCATACCTACAGCAGATGATATTACATCACAGCCGACATAAGGAACGCCGATTGTCTGTAAATATCCCTGGAATACGCCGTCCTCAACGTTCGTACCGTGTACTATAGGGAACGCAACGTCTATCGTTGCATATACGTTGTTGCCGAATCTCTTTCCGGGATAAAGCACAAGCTGTACCTTTCCGCCGTCATTTACAAGTATCACCCTGTGGCTTTCTTTGAGAAGCGACTTCAGATTCCTGTACGATGCGATGTTTCCTATTTTTTCTCCGACATACATTTCATTGTTTTTTGTAATGTATACGGGTATCACCTCGTACTTATCCTTGTTTATGGAATTGCAAGCCTGAAGTGCGGATATGATGGATACCTCATGCTCAACGCTTTTTCCTCCGAAAAATACACCTACTCTGATTTTCATGTTCTTATCCTTTCTTTATGTCAATTAAGTATTATCTGTGCTTGTTTGTGAGCTTTCCGCCCTGTAGCTGAGATCTCTCAGGTCAATATTCACTCGGACATAATCGCCGTATGAAAGTACAACGCTCTTTGCTTTTTCGGGAACTATGTAGCAGACATAGCCGTCCGAGCCGATCCCTGCGGAGAGAGCCACTGAAGTGCTGAAGCTCTTTCCTTCGTCAAAGCCCCACGCTCTGTCGCAGCCTATATCGCCGTCATATACGCAATTAAGGTCATTGGAAAGCCACTGCTTTTCATCGGTTGTGTTCTTGACTTTCAGGTGGAACGCAACATACATATAGCCCTTATCCGCTCCGCCGTACATAATATCTGTTCTGAAAACCTCATCGCAGATAAAGCTGTATTCGTCTGTATGAGCGGTTTCGTTGAAGTTTACACGCTGTACCTCCTGAGTTGCTGAGGATTCTTCTGCAAATGAGATTTCTTCTATGTAACCGTAGTTGTTGTCGAAGTTGTCACCGATGTTGTCGCCGATCGCTGAGAAAATTCCGCCGATTACGGAAATAACGATACCTATTACTGTAGGCGCAAAGAACATTATAATGAAAACCGTTATAATTGTCTTTACGATTTTTTGCTGCTGAGAAGCGTTATTCTGAGAGCTGTTTACATTGCTCTGTGACGGCTGTTGTGAGGCATTATACTCATTCTGACGCATCTCCTGTCTGCGTCTGTATTCTTCCTCTTTCCTTTTCTTTTCCTCACGGTATGCTTTTACACCCGCATTGTTGTCAAAAGGTGCGCCGCACTGTGTACAGCAGTTTTCGTGTTCTACATCAAGCTTTGCTCCGCAGTAATCGCAAAATACGTCCATAATATCTCCCTCGTTTTAAACCTTTGCTTTACACACAATATCAATAATTATCCGGCAGATCGTTTTCAAGAAGAACTATCTTCTTTTCTCCGCCTGTCTTTATATTTTCAACCTTTGCAAGAGCCTCGTTGAGATTCTTTGCAACGTATGTCTTTTCTTCGGGGTACCCCTTTGCTTTAAGACCGTCAACTATCGGCACTGCCTGACGTTCACCTACTGCGATAACAAAGTCGCAAATTTCAGCCGCCTGTTCTCCGAAACGCTTGTTAAGCTCGTATTCCTTTTCGCCAAGCTCAACCATTCCCGGAGAAACAAGTATCTTAAAGCCGTCGAATACGGCGAGCGTATCAAGAGCCGCCTTTGCGCCTGTAGGATTTGAATTGAAAGCGTCGTCTATTATCGTCTTGTTTGTACCCTTGATTATCTGCAATCTGTGCGGAACGCATTCAAGACGCTTGACGGGCATAACAAGGTCAGCAAACGGAACGCCGAGCGTATTTGCAACGGCTATTGCACCGACTATATTCTGTACGTTGTGACTGCCGATGAGCTTTGTCGTAAACTGCTTTTCTTCATTACCGTTGTGAACCGTGAACTGTGTGCCGTTCTCGCTGACGGAAATATTGTCCGCATAATAATCCGTGCCGCCGCCGAGCGAATAGGTCACCTTGTTCTTATTGCACTCGTGCTTTGCTATATATTCGTTATCGTAATTGAGGAATATAATGCCGTCCTTGTCGGGAAGGCTGTCGGCAAGCTCGAATTTTGTCTTTATTATATTGTCGATTGACTTGAATGTTTCGAGATGCTGAGGGCCTATCGACGTGATGATTCCGTGCTTTGGCTTTACTATATCGCAGATTTCCTTGATTTCGCCGACATTCTTAGCGCCCATTTCGCACAGGAATATTTCGTGCGTTGCGTTAAGCTGTCCACGCACCACCTTTACAACACCCATAGTCGTGTTGTAGCTTTCGGGGGTCATAAGCACGTTGTACTTTGCGCCGAGCAGCTTTTCAAGATAGAACTTTGTACTTGTTTTGCCGTAACTTCCTGTAAGTCCTACTACGGTAAGGTCGGGAAGACCGTTTATTATACGCTTTGCGTCATTGATATAATGACGGTTTATCATAAGTTCGATCGGCTTATTTATAAGGTTTGCAATCATCGCCATAACAAGCGTTAAAATCTGTACGCACATTGTTATTGCAAGCGAAACGTAACCCATTCCGAGCGTCAGGAATACAAGCAGTATCAAAAGTACATAAAGGATAACAGATGTCACCGTCATTCTCATTACTCTCGGAGTGAACACCAGCTTTTTCTTTGCCTTTTTCGGCGCAGAGAACACAATGCCAAGGAACAGAAAAGCCGCCGCTATAAAGCAGGTGGACGCATTTGTTTCGCCGCATATAATAAATGTAAGTATCGCACCTATCGTAAACACATGGCGCATTATAACATCTTTTATATTCTTTCCTATCCACCTGAACTGCTCATCGGCGTGATAGGAGTTCAGCTGGAACATATGCATATAGTGTATAAAATTAAGTCCGCACGATGCGCCGAGTGCCATACCGAGTACGGCAACGGCGATTAAACGTAAAATATCCAAAATAAATTCTCCGTTCTGTTTTATTTAATATCAAGGAATGACACCAATACTCTTGAGAATGTGTACCAACCCTCAAGAAAAGCATAGTGTCCCGCACCTTCGATAGTAACAAGTCCGCTGTCTTTTATAAGCTCGCTCATTTTAACCCCGTCAGACAGGGGAGTAGCGTCGTCCTTATCGCCCCATATAAGCAGGGTAGACTGCTTTATTTCGGGCAGGAGATAAGTCAGATCCTCGTTTACTACCTTTACAAGCGTTGCCCTCATTACAGGCGATGCCGCAAGATAATCTGCACTGCCTCGCTTGTTCCTCATATTTTCAACTGCATCGGGAAACAGCTTTTTCATCGGTGCGGTACCCATTACCGCCTTGCCCATTTTATATGTCCGTGTTTTGATTTTTGAGGATACGCTCTGTTTCGGCTTGATTCCGGCACTGTCCGTAAGAATTATCTTTTCGGGTGTCAGCACGGGCTTTTCACGGGTAACAGCCTTTATTATAACTCTGCCGCCGAAGCTGTGTCCGAGTACAACGGTAGGTACGATTCCGAGCTTTTTGCAGAATGCGCCGATGAAGTCAACATAATCGTCAACGCACCACGGCTTTTTCGGCTCGTCGCTTTCGCCGAAGCCGGCCATATCGGGCGCAACCACTCTCATATGAGGCGACAGCATATCGACAATATTTTTGAACAGCGTAATATTACTGCCCCAGCCGTGAAGTAGGAGAATTACCCCTCTGCCGTTATCTTCGCCCTCATCAATATAGTTTATTCTTAAATCGTTTATATCAATAAACAAGGTCGTTCTTACCTTTCGGTTTGATTAAAATTAAACATCGGACGGAATTTTCACACACTCCGCCATTGTTTATTATATTATTTTTACGCTGTGATGTCAAGAAAAATAACTGTAAAGTGTTTCTGTGCGTCTGACGGGATTTGTAATCGCAATGCAATAAAAAATCCGCCGTCTGCCATCAGGCAAACAGCGGAAGGAATATATTCAGTTTGTAGAAAAAGTCTGTTTTTTCAAAAAGTGCTTGTTCTCAATCCCTATCCCCAAACCCCTTTCCCCGGGAAAGGGGCTATATTACTGGGGCTACCGCCCCTAGACCCTGTCGGGGGCTACGCCCCTGCGACCCCATTTTTAAATAATCAAGAGGTTTATCGACAGTCTGTACGCCGATGAGATGATTGTCGGCGTTTTTGTTTGTGGGGGATTAGGCTTAATAGGACGGCAAACATATTTTTAGGAGCGAAAGCTCCCTTATGCGAAAAAACGCATAAGGGAGCTTTTTTGTTATGTTTATTCGCCGTTGTAAAGCTCGTAGTAGGTCAGGGCATCTTTCATAAAATGCTCGGTCACGTTGAAGTAATCTGCTAATTGCCAAAGCTCTGTAAGGCCGCTTCTGATCGCTTTTATAAGCGTTCTTCTGGTGAACGTGTGGGTCACAGCCCACGCTGTAGCACGGCGTTCGCATCTGCCGCGGGGGATGACGGGGCAGGTTGCGTCATAGAAGGCGCCGGTCATGCAGTGTCCGAGCTCGTGAACGGTTTTTTCTTTTCGGTCGGCTATACTTTTCACTTTATGAGGGTCTATGGCGATAATGCACATACCGTCGGTGCATTGGCTCATAGCGCCCTGTTTGCCCTTCATACGCATATCTACAATAAGTATATCGTTATCCTGTGCGGTTTTTATAAGCTGTTCCAATTATCATTGCCCTCCCTTCAGAGCATTGCATCGGTTTACTTCTTTCCGTCCTTTTCTTTGCTGCGGCGAAGCTCAAGCTGGAGCATAGCAAGACGTTTTACATCGTCGAGTACATCGTCGTCTATTTCGGTTTCACCGAAAAGTGCGAATTTAAGGCGGGGGTCGGATACCCTTGCGGTATCGCCGCTCATAAGAAGTGTGTCTGTGTCTGTGCCGAAATATTCGGCTATTTTCAATAACGTGGCGAACGGCGGCTCACGCTTTCCTGTTTCGTAAAGGCTGTATGCCTGCTTGGTTACGCCGAGATATTCGGCTACCTGCGCCTGTGACGCACCTTTTGCTTTACGAAGCTGTTTTATCCTCTCGGAAAATGCGCCTGAAACTGTGCCGGAGTTTTTGCTCATTTAAGGTTCATCCTTTCATATTGACGTTCTGTTGTCTGAAATAATTATAACAACATTGTGTTGAATTGTCAATAAAAGAAACAAAGTGTTGTCAAAGATTGTTGCAGTTTAACGAAAATGATGAATTTATGCTACAAACAGTTGACAAATAGTCCTGCGTGTGCTATCATTATGACAACGGAAAGTTGCAACGGCTTTCACGGCTATCATTTTTGAAACGCTTGATAATTCCTTCAAAGGCTATTATAGCGTATTTTGTGTACTAAAAACCGTACACGATTGCGAAAATGAAGAAAAAATCAGAAAAACGGAGGGGATATATGTACAGATGCTTAAGATGCGGAGGAACGTATGACAGCAATGAGTTGACACGGACGCTTCAGTACCGTGGAGAATATCAGGGAACGGCTGCATATGAAACCGAGAGGAGCTGTCCTGCCTGCGGGTACGATGTTGAGTATTGCGGAGAGTGGAGCGACGACGGGTACGATTATGACGAACTGTTATAATCAAGGCGAAAACGGTCAGGAAGGGGGTGAATATACACGGAAAGAAGAAGGGGCATAGAAATCACGCAGGAAATTCTTGATAAAATCAGCCACTGTATCGAGCTTGGGTACAGCGATGTGCAGACAGCGGAATTGCTCGGCATACATCGCACAACGCTGAGGAACTGGAAGCTGACGCACGATGAAATAAGGAGACTATATCAAAGTGACGGACAAGACGGTGACGAGGAGAGAAAAAAGCAGGTCGAGGAGGCATTGCTGAAGCGTGCGATAGGATACACGCAGACGGAAATCACAAGGCAGGTCGGAAAGGACGGGAAGCTGGGTGTTGTCAAAACGGTTGAAAAGCAGGTGATGCCAAGCACAACGGCGCAGATCTTCTGGCTGAAGAACAGATGCGGTTACGAGTGGGACGGCGGCGTGGTTGACGATGAGGAAAACGAAGGAGGAGTTGTGGTGATACCCGAGGCGAGAACGGAGAATGAGGGTGAGTTCTGATGAGGGAGGATGTGGTTTGGGGAGGGTTGTGGGGATGGCAGATGTGTGGGGATGGCGATAGATTTACAGAAAAACGGGAGGTGTTGCTGAGATGAAAGATAATGATGTAAAAGGCGGAAGGAGGGTGGTATGGTCGCCGCAGGAAAGGCAGGCGGAGTTTATGCAAAGGGGAGAGTATGAGGCTTTGTACGGGGGTGCCGCCGGCGGAGGTAAGTCTGACGCACTTCTGGCGGAGGCACTCAGGCAGGCGGATAAGGCTTGCTACAGGGGGATAATTTTCAGGAAAACGTATCCGCAGCTGACGGAGCTTGAGGACAGGTCGCAGACGCTTTATAAAGGTGCATATCCTGCGGCGAGGTACAACAAGGCCAAGCACTGCTGGAGCTTTCCGTCCGGGGCTAAAATCTATTTCGGGGCGATGCAGCATAAGAAAGACAGGCTTAACTATCAGGGCAAGCATTATGACTTTGTGGGGTTCGATGAACTGACGCAGTTTTCCTTTGATGAGTACAGTTATATGTTTTCGAGAAACAGGCCGGGCGGAAAAGGCACGAGGGTGTACATCAGAGCCACGGCGAATCCGGGCGGACCGGGTCATTCGTGGGTAAAGCAAAGGTTTATAACGGCAGGCGAGCCGATGAAACCGATAATAGAAGAACATAAGGTGAAAAAGCCCGACGGGGCGGAGATAATCATAAGAAAATCGAGAGTGTTCATCCCGGCAAGCGTATTTGACAATAAGGAGCTGTTGCGAAACGACCCTGAATATCTTGCGAGCCTGTCTATGCTTCCGACCGCCGAGAGAAAGGCGCTTTTGTACGGGGATTGGAACAGCTTTACGGGGCAGGTTTTCACCGAATGGAGAGATGACCCGGAGCATTATTGCGACAGAAGATGGACGCACGTCATATCGCCGTTTGAGATACCTCGCCACTGGGAGATAGTGAGGGGATTTGATTTCGGGTATACAAGGCCGTTTTCGGTAGGGTGGTATGCGGTGGATACTAAAGGGTGCATCTACAGGATAAGGGAATACTACGGCTGTACGGATAAGGCGAATGAGGGCATAAGGCTTGAGCCGTCGGTAATTGCCGAGAATATCAGAAAAATAGAGCGTGACGATCCGAATATAAGAGGGAGAAATGTGTACGGGGTCGCAGACCCTTCAATATTCGATAAAAGCCGTGGGGAAAGCGTCGCCGACCTTATGGCACGGTCGCCTAACTTTATAATCTGGTCGCCGGGGGATAACGCAAGAATATCGGGTAAGATGCAGTACCACAACAGGCTGGCGTTCAACGGTGACGGGGAGGCGATGTTCTATTGCTTCAACACCTGCAGAGAGTTTATCAGGACTATTCCTGCGCTTATGTATGACGAAAAGAACGTGGAGGATATTGACACAACGATGGAGGATCACATATATGACGAATGCAGGTATGTCCTTATGGAGCATCCTATTGCCGCACCGGTAAAGCGTGGTGAGGTTCCTGCAGGTGACGATCCTCTCGAACAGAGAAAGCCCGAAAGGGCGGAATCGTTCTATATGATGTGATTATGAAAGGAGAAATATGAAGAAAATCGGTAAGGAGCAGGTGCGTAAGGCAAGGCAGACACTTGCAAAGTATAAGGAGGGGAAGGCGGTACTCGACAAGAGAATCGTGTCAAACGAGCAGTGGTGGAAATTAAGGCACTGGGGCGAAATAGGCTATGACAAGGACGATACAAGGCCTATGCCGGCATCGGCGTGGCTGTTCAACTCGTTGGCAAATAAGCACGCTGACGCTATGGACAATATACCTGAGCCTGCGGTGCTTCCGAGAGAAAAAAGCGACGAGGAGGTCGCAAAGCAGTTATCGCTGATACTTCCTGCGATACTTGAACGCTGTGGCTACGAAAAGCTGTACAGCGACGGCTGGTGGTACAAGCTCAAGAACGGCAGTATGTGTACGGCTGTTGTATGGGACCCTGACGCTGACGGCGGTATGGGGGATATAGCGATAAGAAACGCAGATATTCTGAATCTGTTCTGGGAGCCGGGCATAAAGGATATTGAGGAGAGCGCAAACCTTTTCTATGTGACGCTTGTTGACCGTGAGCGGCTGAATCTGATGTACCCTGAGCTTTGCGGGGAAGAGCCCGAAAGCGTTGCGGGCGGTACCGGAAACGTGGAAAAGTACAAAACGGAGGATAAGACGGACGACAGTGCTAAGGTCGAAGTCGTTGACTGGTACTACAAGAAAACGATAAACGGCAGAAAACAACTCTGCTACTGTAAATTCTGCGGCGACAGGGTGATATATTCGAGCGAGGACGATGAAAGCTGTGCCGACGGATTCTATAAACACAGCCGTTATCCCTTTGTTATGGATACGCTGTTTGTGCAGGAGGGAACTCCGTGCGGATTCGGCTACATAGATGTTATGCGTGACGCACAGATGTATATAGATAAGCTGTCGCAGGTCGTTCTTGAGCATACGGTGATGATGAGCAGAAAGAGATATTTTATCCGACAGAACAGTGCGGTGAACGAAGCCGAATTTGCCGACTTAAAAAACAGATTCGTTCACGTTGCGGGAAATCTCGGTGAAGAGGATATAAGGGAAATTAAGGCGGAGCCGCTGGACAGCTCGGTGATGAATGCGCTGAGCTTCAAGATTGACGAACTGAAGGAAACGAGCGGAAACAGGGATTTTTCTCAGGGGTCGGTTTCAAACGGCGTTACGGCGGCAAGCGCCATTGCGGCTTTACAGGAGGCAGGAAGCAAGCTGTCGAGGGATATGATAAAGGGAACGTATTTTGCGTTTCAGCAGGTGTGCTATCTTATAATAGAGTTGATAAGGCAGTTTTATGATACGCCGAGGAGCTTCAGGGTAACCGGGGGATATGACGCTTTTGACAACTCAGCCATAAAGGAGCAGAGCAGGGAACTTTTCGGGGTGCAGCTTGGGACGAAGAAGCCTGTTTTTGATATAGTGTGTACGGCATCGAAGAAATCGCCGTTTTCCAAAGCTTCGCAGAATGAACTTGCAAAGCAGCTTTTTCAGCTTGGATTTTTCAATCCGGAAACGGCGGTGCAGGCACTGGGCTGTCTTGCGATGATGGACTTTGAGGGAAAAGAAGAAATTGAGCGTGTGATAAGGGATAACGCAGGAATGAACGAGGTGAAGATATGACAAGAGTAAGAATAGACAAGTCGGGTCTTGGCAGGGATATTTATATCACGGGACACTGTGCGAACGAAAACAGCGGATCGACAGAGGCTACGCTTGTATGTGCGGCAATGACAACGCTTGCGCAGACGATAGCGCAGAATGTTTTTGACAGTGAGGACACGGGGGATACCGATATTATTGACGTTACGCTGAGAAGCGGTCAGGCGGTCATAAGCTATGTGACGGACGATGACGGGCTGAACACGGCGGTTGACGGGATATGCAAGGGGTTTGATATGCTGGAGGAAAACTATCCGGAATATGTATCCTGCTACAGAAGTGAGAGGTAAATATGGAAGCGACAGAGAATGTGCAGGCGACAGATAACGGTATAGAAAACGCTGAAACAAGCGAAGAAGTCAAGGAGCAAAGGAGTGATGAAATCCTGAGCGAAAACAATAAACCGGATAAAGCCGAGGGAGAGCAAAACGAGGATAAGGCGGAGCTTTTCAGGCAGGCGGTGCTTAAGTCAAAGCGTGAGAGGGCGGCAAGGGCAGAACGGATATTGGGCCTTGTGGCACAGTTTTGCGGAGCGGATAAATGCGACTATGACGGAATAGAAAATGCGGTATCCGAGAGGAACTTCGAGCGGTGCAGAAGAAACGATATGGAGTACAGGCTGGAGCGGTGGCAAAAGGAAAGCGAGGAGGTAAAGCAGATGTATCCTCAGTTTGACCTTGCGAAAGAAATGAGTGACAGAAGATTCTTTTCGCTGTGCTATAAGGGCGTGGGGCTTGAGGAGGCTTATCTTATCGTGCATAAGGACGAGCTTTTTACCGCCGCAATGGAATATGCGGCATCTGAACTTATGAGAAGCGGTGCGTTCTGTAAAAGCGGCAGAATGAAGGAGGGTGCGCTGTCACCTGCGGGAGAGGTTACGAAAAGCGAGAAAAGCCTGTCTAAAAATGAGCGGAAGGAGCTTATCAGACGGACGGAGAGAGGGGAAAGAGTGGTGCTTTAATCGTTTATGAATGATGAAGAAGGGGGTGAGATATGAATATTGCAACGGGAGGGCAGGCGGGAAATTAAAAAAGCCGCAGCCGCACGGGGAAAAGTTTTGCGGCAGGAATAAACGATAAGAAAAAACGATAAGAAAATTGAAAGATGACGGTATCAGCCGTCGGGAAAGGAAATCTATATGAAGAAAAGAGAAGTTAAATTAAATCTGTTCGATGTACAGACAACAGGACAGGCAAGTCTGTCCGCCGAGATGAAAACGTTCTATGAGAACACGCTGATAGATATGGCGGAGCCTAAGCTGGTGCATGACCGCTTTGCAGACAAGTATCCGATACCCAAGAATAACGGCAAGACGATAGAACTGAGAAAGTACAGCTCGCTTGCAAAGGCGACAACGCCGCTTGTCGAGGGCGTTACACCTGCGGGAAATATGCTGTCGGTAACAGCTAAGACGGCAACGGTGAATCAGTACGGCGACTATATCAAGCTGTCGGATATGCTGGAACTTACCGCAATAGACAACAATGTAGTGCAGTCAACAAAGCTGCTCGGCAGTCAGTCGGGAAGAACGCTTGATACGATAACAAGAGAGATAGTTAACGCAGGAACGAATGTTATATATGCCTGCGGTAAGGACGGGGGCGAGGTGCTGTCAAGAGATGAACTCGGCAAGGACTGCGTTTTATCGGTGGATACGGTATTCCGTGCCGCCGCACAGCTTGAGAGCATGAATGCAGACGGAATAGACGGGGAGAGCTATGTTGCGATAATTCACCCTTATGCCGCCTATGATCTTATGAGAAGTGCGGAGTGGGTCGATGTGCATAAGTATGCCGACCCTGAAAGCATATTCAAGGGTGAGATAGGCTCGCTCGGCAATGTGAGATTTGTAAAAAGCACGGAGGCAAAGATATTTGCCGATGAAAGCTGTCCGCAGTTCTATCAGCTGACCTCCGACGCAAATTTCCTTGAGGGAAAGGACTATTATACGAAGTCGGGCGACAGCTATCAGAAGGCAAGCGTTTCGGCAGGCGGTCAGGTCACAGCCTCAACGTATTATGAGAAGAAGGCGCTTGCGGTGTTCTCTACTCTGGTTATAGGAGCGCACGCTTATGCGGTGACGGACGTTGCCGGCGGCGGTCTTCAGCACATAGTAAAGCAGCTCGGCTACGGCGACGATCCTCTGAACCAGAGAGCAAGCGTGGGCTGGAAGGCGGTACGCACAGCCGAGATACTTACGGATGAGTATATGGTGAGAATAGAAAGCTGTTCTCCTGTTTATTCGGAAAAGACGAGCGCAAATTAAAGCCGGTAAAGGACAACCGGAATAAGCGGCACAGGGTCACTGCAGGGCGTGGTGACAGCAACGGCAGTGCGGGAGGGTAAGGGGAATAATATTGTAAAGGAGAAATATATGAAAGAAAATTTAACTGAGCTTGTGGCGGTAAGGTTGTTCAAGGACAACGACAAGTACAACTCGGATGTGTTTGTATCGGTGAACTGCAACAATTATCTTATACGCAGAGGTGAAACGGTGATGGTGCCGTTGTTCATAAAAAAGGAACTGGACAGAGCAGAGCTTCAGAGAAAGAGAGCGGAATACTACCGTGATGAAGGCTGGAAGCAGTCGCTGATAGTGCAGGAGGGCAAGTGATGACGGTAAAAGAAGTCATTGAAACGGTTGACGCGCTGCGACCGAACGAGATTGCCGCAGAGGACAAGAGAAAGTGGCTTTATGAGCTTGAAAGCAGGATATATGAGGATCTGTATGTTACGCACGAGCATGAGGGAATCGGGTTTACCGATACGGAAAAGATACTGAGCGACGGCGCAACGGAGCTATTTATAAAGGCTCCGCACGATGAGATATACATTCTTTATCTTTGCTCGCTTATAGATTTTTACCATGCGGAGTATGAGAGATATGCCAATGACAATGCTCTGTTTGACGCTTTGTATGAAAGCTGTTGCCGTTTCTGGAACAGCAGGCATATTTCGTGCGTGAGAACCGAAATCACGGGATAGGAGGAAGAACTTGGCGGTAAGAGAAATAACGGGTGGTACGGAAAGTGCCGTAAAGTTCGGCGGTATCGATCGCTCGAACGGTACGCCGCTTGGATACTGGCAGGAGCTGTACGGTATGGATTTTACCGCTTTTCCTGCGCTTAAAACGGTAAAGCCGTTTTCGTACAAGGCATTGGCTGACGGTATAACGGGGTATACCGTAAAAAACGGAGAGATAGTATACACAAAGGCGGACGGTATATATATTTCGGGAGTGAAAACGGCGGTAAATCTCAGTGCAGGGGAAAAACAGCTTGTGTCACTTGGAGCATACATACTGATAATGCCGGACGAGGTGCTTGTAAATACCGCTGATACGCCTGTAAGCGTGCGGTATACGGCGAAGCCGGTGCTTTCAGGAACACTGTTCGAATATAATCAGAACCAGACACGGCCTACGGTTTCTATATACAAGCTGTTGTATCTTGATGTGCCTGAGGAAAGCGTAGCGCTGTCAAGCTACAGCGTTGGCGATATGGTCAGGATAGATTATGAATACGGCGGAAAGAAACAGTATCTGTCTGCATTGATAAGCTCGGTGGGAAAGGAAAGATACAGCATGAGCGGGTGCGTGTCGATTAACTTCGACACGAGTGCGTACAGCGATACCTATTATTTTTATACGGAAAAGCGAAAGATGGACAGATTCAGGGTGTCTAATATAAAGAATGCGGTCATAAGCTGTCCGATACCGAAGATGGATTTTATAATAGAGCATAACAACAGGCTGTGGGGGTGTTCGTCGGCAAATCGTGAAATATACTGTTCAAAGCTCGGAAGTGCTACGGAGTGGGGAAGCTATGACGGCATCTCAACTGACGCATGGGCGGCAACGGTAGGGTCTGACGGGGATTTCACCGGAGTATGCGTGTACGGGGGTGGCGTACTGTTCTTTAAGGAAAATGTCGTCCATATTGTCTACGGCACAAGAGCGTCAAACTTCACGCTAAGCACCGTAAAGCTGAGAGGCGTTCAGAAGGGCAGTGACGGCTCGCTGTGCATATCGGACGGACTGCTTTATTATAAGGCACCTGAGGGGATATTCAGCTTTAACGGTTCTGCATCGGTGAGGATTGACGCAAAGCTGGGTGATGATATTACCGATACGGCGGTGATGACGGCAAACGGAAGATATGTCGTTATGTGTGCGGCTGACAAAACGGTGTATTATTATGACAAGCGCTACTCGGCGTGGTACACAAGACAGCTTGCGGATGTAATCTCGGCGCACGAGATAAACGGCAGGCTGTATGCCGTTACCCGTGACAGCAATAAAAAGATGAGGCTTGTAATGCTTGTCGGAGACGACAGCGGTTATACAGACAGTGACAGGAGTGAATTTTCTGCGGTCAGCGGCGAACTTGGCAGGGGAAGCATATTCAGAATATATAAAAAGCTGAGAATGTCGCTGTATCACAAAAAGCAGGACAATGAAACGCTTGAACTGTCGGCATATATAAGCACTGACGGCGGAGAATGGAGGAAGGTATATGAGCTTTGGGGTGAAAAGGGTACTGGCGAAGAAATAGCTGTCGCTCCGGTAATACCGCTCAGAAGCAGAAAAATAAGAATAAAGATATGCGGCGAAGTAAGCGGTGACGCTTATGCAACGCTGTACGGCATATATCTTGACAGTGAAAAGGGAAGTGAAATAAGTGGATAATCTGAATATAAGCTTTGCTCCCGATAAATCTGCGGAGGAGAAAGGGCGGATAAATGCGGTTGAGGATTATCTGTCGCTCCTTACCGAAAGGATAAAATTCTGTCTTAACGGCATAGATGAGAATATTGCGCAGAAGTCGGACGGCGAAGAGGAAAAACAGCTTATTTACAGTACGATTGCGGATGAAGTGGGGCAGTTCACCAATACCGACAGAAATTGCGAGGTGTTCAACGACTATGAAAATAATGTTGCATCAGCGTACTATTCTCATGCCGAAGGGTATATGACTACAGCTAACGCTCCGTACAGCCATGCGGAAGGAAGCAACACTGTAGCATCCAATCTATCCTGTCATGCAGAAGGCAGTGGAACGACCGCTTCGGGAAATTGTTCTCATGCTGAAAACACAGGCTGTATCGCAAGCGGAAGCAACTCACACGCAGAGGGGTATTATACTATAGCACGGGGAGAGCATTCGCACGCATCGGGAGCTCACACAATTGCGGGAACGGAGGTCTTTGCACTCGGAAGGTATAACAAAAAGGCTGAAGATGTGGCACTTGTTGTCGGTAACGGCTGGGGAAACGATAGCCATGAATATAGGAGCGACGCCCTGACGCTTGACTATAGCGGTAATCTGAAACTTGCCGGAAATCTGACAGCGAATAGTCCCGGATGGGATTATTTAGGCACCGAAATACACGGTGCAGTCAGATTCGGAAACAACTGGACGAGCGACAGCACGAGTATTTTACTTGCGGTCGGTAACGGGGCGGACAGCAAGAATCTGAGGGATGCCTTAACGCTTGACAGTGATGGTAATCTGCATATTTCGGGAAAGTTTACAGCTGACGGGGGTGTAGGCTATGTGCTTCTGCCTGCGACCGCTGACACGCTCGGCGGTGTTAAGATAGGCGATAACATATCGGTTACGGCTGACGGGGTTATCTCGGTTGATATGTCGGAGTATCTTAAAAATGCTGATATAGCGGACTGGGCGAAGGGGGATGAAAAGCCGTCTTACACAGCCGAAGAAGTCGGAGCGGCAGAGAAGAATCATACACATAATATGTCGGATATTACGGATATGCCAGAATGGACGAAAACCGAGAATAAGCCTGCGTATACGGCAAGCGAGGTCGGAGCGGCAACAGCGGCAGATATTACTGCGGCGGTGAACGCTGTCGAGATTGGCGGAAGAAATCTGCTGTATGACAGCACGGGGAACATCAAAAACGGCTGGAGCGGTACTACGGTGATAAATGTCGGGGGAGGAATATCCGGTAACAGCCTTGCAATATCCAGAACAGGCTATTCCGGAAATGCAAGATATTTCGGCATAAGCAAGCGGCACTTTCTGACGGATTTTAACGTCGGCACAAGCTACACTCTGTCGGCGTGGATAAAGGTCAGAAGCGATGTCGGGCTTGACGTAAGCGGGTATGTAATGGCACGATTTCGCTCGGCAGATGATAAAAAGCTGTATGCCTTGTCGCTGACGGTGGGGGCCGATACTGTTAAAGACAAGTGGCTCTACTACGAAAAGACGTGGACGATAAACGACAGCGACATAGCGAAGCTCGAATGCGTGGCTCTTGCGCTTGATAAAAACGGCATGATCGAGGCTTGCAATATCAAGCTCGAAAAAGGCACTAAGGCTACGGACTGGTCGCCTGCGGTCGAAGAGGACACGGAGCGTATCGCAAGCCTTGAAGCAAGAGTTGCGGCGCTTGAGGCTATGGCAGTATCGGGAGGTGAGGTATAATGTTGGATTTTGGCAGATGGATAGTCGAGGTTGCTGTGAACGGCGTTAAAAGCGGCAGCTTTGACAGAGCTTGGGCGGCTATGCAGCTTGGCAATCATTACAGCCGTGACAGGATAACGGCGGAGGATATTGCGAGGTTTGATGAGGAGATGAATGAGTTTGAGGCAAAGATGAACGAGGCGGATAATACGGAAATTTACGAGGAGGTTATATGAGCGAAAAACAGAAAAACAAGGATAAGGACAGTGCTCCGGTATATAAGAGCAGATACGGCGACGCACTGAAAAACAATCTTGCAAAGGTTATGGCAAAGAAGAATTTCAGTTATGACGCAGATAAGGACAAGCTGTTCTCACAGTATAAGAACAGCTATGAAAAATCGGGCAGAACAGCTATGCGTGACACGATGGGAAATGCGGCATCGCTTACGGGCGGATACGGCAACAGCTATGCGGTTACGGCAGGTCAGCAGGCATATAACAGCTATATGTCAAAGCTCAGCGACAAGATCCCCGAACTTGAACAGAGGGCATATGAACGTTATAAGGATGACGAGGAAAGTGCATATAAACGTCTTAATACGCTTATAGGACTTGAGAAGTCGGACTACGGAAGATACCGTGACAGCGTTGATGATTATAACACAAACAGGAATTTTGAATATAATAAAAGTAAGGACGCTCTGGCACAGCGTAATTTACAGGCGCAGTTTGAACGGGATAATTACGAGAACGACAGGGATTATAACCGCAGGGTATATGAAAATGACAGGGACTATAACCGTAGGGTGAACGAAAATGACAGGGACTATGCTCAGAAGGTGTATGACAGCGACCGCAATTATCAGATAAAACTGAACAGCTCGCTGAAAGACGCTGTGGAGAATGAGGAAACCGACAGTACGAAATTTTCGCCGGTTGACGCTTATGATTTTATCAGCAAGTACGGGGATAAAATCTATACGGATGAGGAGTATATCGAGGCACTTTATCAGCTTTACGGTGATAAGGAGGGCTTCTTTGACTGGGTGGAGCAGATGGAGATACCCGGTGACACAAAGGGTACAACGTATCTTGAGCTGTTGTATGAGATACATCCGGAGATTAGGCCGTCAACGTTTAAGAAAATGGGTATGCCGGATGACGAGCTTATAAGAAGAACCGCAACAGGTGGCGGAGCTACGCCTCCTCATTCTCAGAGCTTCTGGTGGTTAAATCAGGGGATGACCAAAAAGTAAAAAAGTGAAAGCAAAGGAGGGGGAAATATGAGCAGGATACAGATAATTATTGACAGCATAGCAGGTGCTGTCGGGGCGGTGCTGGGATTTATGTACGGCGAGGTAAACGGCTTGTTCCGTGCGCTTATCGCTTTTATGATCCTGGACTATGTGAGCGGTGTGCTTGTGGCGATAGCGGAGAAGAAGCTGTCAAGTGCGGTAGGCTTCAAGGGGATAGCGAAAAAGCTGCTGATACTTGTGTTCCTGTCGGTAGGCCATATCGCAGACACATATGTGCTTGGCGGTGTGCCTGTCGCTATGACGGCGGTAATGCTTTTCTATATTGCAAACGAGGGAATCAGCATTGTCGAAAACGCATCGGCACTTGGACTGCCGGTACCGCAGAAAATAAAGAATGTATTAAGGCAGATAAAAAATAAAAGCGGGGAGGACGACAGTGAGAACAAAAGGAATTGATATAAGCAGGGCGCAGGAGCGGTTCGATTTTACGGCGGCTGTGTCGGCAGGTGTTAAGTTTGTGATTATCCGTGCCGGGATAGGCAGGGACGAGGACACTTATTTCAGGCGCAATATCGAGCAGTGCAGAAAACTCGGAATAGACTTCGGCTGTTACTGGTATGTTACGGCGACTGACAGCGAGGAACTTGACAGGCAGATAAATGCGTGCGTCAAGGTGATAGGTGATGAAAAACCGTCATATCCCGTGTTCTGCGACATGGAGGAACAGCGTCAGATAGACAACCTCACAAGCAAGGAAAGAACCGATATGGCGCTTGAGTTCTGCGACAGGCTGAATAAGGCAGGACTTCCCTCGGGAGTGTATGCAAATCCTGCGTGGCTTGAAAGCTACTATCAGAAGGAACGTATTGTAGGAAAGCGTGATATATGGCTTGCACACTGGACCGAAAGCCCGTATAACCCGAGCAGATATGACTACGGGCAGAAAATGTGGCAGTGGGGCATTGACAGTATCGCAGGCAAGGACGTTGACGGGGATATATGCTTTGTAGATTATCCTGCGATAACGGCTAAGTGGTACAGGAACAACTGTGGTGATATGCCGGAAAAGCCCGATAAACTTGAGAATCTGTTCAAAAAAGGCGACAGCGTGAGGGTGAAGCGTGGCGCAAGGTTCACGAACGGGGTAGAGCCGTATTCTTATGTGTATGATACAATCTATACCGTTCAGCAGGTGTCGGCAAGCGGTAAGGAAACGCTTATAGGCATCGGCTCGGTGCCTACCGGATGGTTTTATACAGAGAATCTGTACAAGGCGGAAAGTGACGAGATAACGCAGAAATTTGCTGTAGGCGGTAAGGTCAAGGTCAATCCCGGTGCAAAGTTCTCGGACGAAACAGAGCCGTACCCGTTTGTTTACACGACCGTCTTTGACGTTATCACGATGTCAAAGGACGGTAAGGAAGCACTGATAGGTATCGGTACTGATGTTACCGGATGGATGTACGTTAAGGATTTAAAGGCTGAATAAATAGTTATCCCCCGGCGGAGCAAAAAGGCTCTGTCGGGGGATTTTTTGTTTAATATATAGTATACAATAGGCAAAGGTAAGCTACCTATTTGAGATATGCGTTTTTACCCGGTAGAAAATAACATGGGCTGTTTCATTTTCTGAGACAGCCCGTAATGAATCTTATTCGTACCTTGATCGGTTTAAAGGAGTCGGTTAATATCCCTCGTTCTGCTTCAATTGACCATTCGATTTAGTAATCTCTTCACTTGGATACGGGAATACCATCATATGCGCTTGATAGGCGTTTTTGTTGGTGTAATCTTCGTAACCAATAATCGTGAATGCGGATTCCGGATTCGCCCGGTCTTCATATCTGCGGATACGTGGATGTGCGTTCAACTCTTTATCGGCCAATGTCTTTATGTCGGTATTGGAAGAACGGTTCCAACGCTTTAAGTCGAATAGATGATCTGTAAACTCAAAAGCCAATTCACAACGGCGTTCGTGATATAGATCCTTCATCGTGGCGGTGCCGGCAAGCGGTGTCAAGTTGGAGCGTAGGCGGATACGGTTGATGTCTGCGGTTGCTTTATCGGCTTGACCTGTCATTAAATATGCCTCGGCACGGAACAATAACATTTCTGCGAAACGGATGAT
>OGNQ01000038.1_pt1 | contig 113971 bp, 125 predicted proteins | sample 1573481 | NCBI WGS metagenome assembly OGNQ01 (sample SAMEA2581920, study PRJEB24529) | metagenome | biome: Human gut stool | place: China | collected 2011 | reverse complement strand
TCCTTTCCTACATTTTCATTGAAACCGATACAATCCAACTGCTTCAGAATCTCTTCTTCTAAACGGTGACTCTCGTTGAATTGTTGTCTTAGCGTGGTCTTGAAATTATCCATACGACGGTTGAACTCATCTTCTGTAATATCCACATAGTCAATCTTGATGTCGAAATACTGACCAGCGGAGAAGCTGTAGCCCTTCTCCTTTATCTCATCAAAAGTTGGAGTGACTGAGAAGTCTTCAACCACTTCCTTGTTGCGGAATGTGTTGACAATCTGTTGTATCTCCTCTGTGCGCAGTTTTGTCTTTTGGTTGCCATTCTCTTTGATTGTCTCACCAAGTTTGCTTGCATCAATGAGTACTGGTTTATCTACACCAGATTTGTCGATGAACACCACACTTACATTGGTGCCAGTGTTTGCAAAGATATTACTTGGCATACTTACCACACCACGCAGAATGGACTTCTCGCCATCGACCAAGTGCTTACGTATCTTGAAAGCGATGCCACTTTTAGCCGTGATGAACCCCGTAGGAACGACAATAGCCGCCTTACCGTCTTCTTTCAGACTGTAAAGTAAGTGTTGGAAGAAGCACAGATAGATTTCCATGCCTTTCTTGTTTTTGGAAGGAATGTTTGGAATGCCAGCAAAGAAACGCCCCTTGTAACTATCGGTCTTCAAATCGCTATGATAGTCGGAGAAGTCCAACTTGAAAGGTGGATTGCTGACAATATAGTCGAACTTACGCAACGAGCCATCCTCATTCTTGTGGAATGGATGCTTTAGCGTGTTACCCTGTATTACATGGGTCAGAGAATGGCTCATGCTGTTAAGGATAAGGTTCAACATCATCATTGTTGATGACTTATCGCTGATGTCCTGTGTATAGACCGTACAGTTCTGCTCACCGATGGCATGAGCCAAGGCGATAACAAGTGTTCCTGTACCTGCCGATGGGTCATAGCAAGTCACGCTCCTTACATCTTCCGACGGATCAACAAGCAGTTGAGCCATGATAGCTGCAATAGCGTGAGGCGTGTAGTATTCGGCATAGTTGCCACCACCATTGGCATTGTAATCCTTTATAAGGTATTCAAATATCGTGGAGAAGAAATCATAGCCAGCTTCAAAGGCATTCTCAAACGAGAAACTTGCCACATCACCAATCAGCGAACGGCAAAAGGCATTCTTCTTGTTCGTTCCACCAGAAACCACATCAGATATAGGCTTCATAATGGAAACTCTGGTCTCGTCCTCATTGAGGATATAGAAGATGTCTGAGTTTTCGCTTGCTATACTCTCCAATGTAGAATCGAACAGCTCGGCAAACTTATCCTCGTTCTGTCGCTTGGCAAGAAACGGAATAAGATGTTCCTTTTTCAAGATGATTGTGTCGAGCATAGAATCGCACATCTCCTCATAATCATCTTCCGACATGGCATCAAGAGCTGCAAAGAAATCCTCGGCATTAGCCAGTTCTGGATTTTCTTTTTTAGCCTCATAGATAAACTTGTCATTAAGGAACTTGTAGAGGAAAATCTCCACAATAACCACATATTCGTTACCGCTACCAGCGAGTCCGTTCTCTGTGGTAGTCTTTTTCAAGTCATCAATCAGCGCATAGGTCTGATTTTTAATTTCTTCTATATTTTTCATTCGTTTGTTATCTTGTTATTTGATATTCTCTGTTTATTATCTCACTCACATACTTGCGCACCTCACGGTCGGTCTTTACCGCTTCTTCCTTGAAATGGCGTGTGACGTAAGTAAGGATGTTCTTCTTGAAATACTCTGGAACTTCCAAGATGGATTGGTTATGGAAATACACATCGTCCACATCTTCCTTGATGGCAAGCAGAATGATGGTCATTTTCTCCTTTTCCTCCGTCCATGCGTAGTTGCGTGGCGTAACCTTGCGTTCGGTTTCTTCCTTGTCCTTCTCTTTCAGTCGTTTCTCCACACGCACAAACTTGGTATCACCATTGTATTTGATAGCTTCCAAAGCGTCACGTTCATTCAGTTTCTTGATGCGATGCAGAATGTCATTCACGTTCTGTATCTTTTTGTGCATATTAAACTCCTCCTGTGACTCCATTTCCTTTTTACGGAACAGGCGCAGGAACTCTTCCAAGATAGAGCGATATTCTGGGTCATCGGTATCAACACACGCTTTCAGTTGCTGTCGGGCGTGTTCCACGCTTTGCTTGTATTGTTCCTGTATCTCCAACTCACCCTCGCCACGCTTTTCAAAAGAAAACTCAATGTTTTCCAATGCCATATTGAGCAGTTGCTTTGCATTGGCGTTCTCATCGGAATTGTCTATGAAGCCCAACAGGTCAAGACGGTTCTTCGCTGCCTTTATCAAGTTGTGAATGTCGCTGATTTCCACAACCTCGTCAGCGTTAGAGCCTTGCGAAGTAAGCATGTTCTGCAAACTCCGCATATCTTCAAGAGAGTTGAGGACTGTGCGGACAACATTTCTGTCATCTTCCAAATTGAGTTGGCGAGAGAAGATTTCTGGATTGCCCAGTTCATAGTTGTCAAGCACTTTCTTGGCTTCATCAACCCTTTTCTTGGCTTCGTCCATTGACACCAACAAGCGATCGGTGTTCTGTATATTGTCTTTGCCAACCTCATGTTCAAGTTCTTCTTGATACTCCTTGTTTGTCTTGCTGTATTCCTCCTCAATGTTGGCGAAATCCACCACATAGCCATACTTCATGTCCTTGTATGGGCGGTTTACACGTGTCAATGTCTGGAGCAAGTTATGCTCCTTGACCATGCGGTGCAGATACAATTTCTTCAAACGTGGAGCATCAAAGCCTGTCTGGAGCATCTGGAACACAATAAGCAAGTCAATTTTGCCATCCTTGAACAGTTCTATCCACTTGGCACGAGTTTCCTTGTCGAAACTGTCGTATGTGATAAGTGCAGCACGATAGCAACCTTTCTTACAAGGCTTTTTCTTGACTTCCATTTCGCCAGCACTGATACTTTTGTACACGATTGAACCGTCCTCGTCCGTTTCGTTGTCAAGTTCGCTTTCATCGGCATACTTTTCAAGAAATAGTCGGTACATGAGCTGTGCCTGTTCCTTGCTATTGCACACAACCATACCGCCTAACGTGTTGTCTTCGTTCTTTTGGCGGAATGTGCGCAAGTCTTCTATGATATAATCAAGAAGCGGTTGCACATACACATGGTGGGCATACACATCGCTTTCCTTTACGCTGTGTACCTTTACACGGATGCTGTTCAAAGCCTCTTTCAACTTGATTTTATAGTTTGAGCCTATATCTTCACGTATCAGTCGGCGTGTATAACCGTCAGCAATGGACGCATTATAGAAATAGGTGTGTATGTAATCACCGAAAATATCTTTGGTATTATACTCCTTGCTGATGATTGGTGTGCCTGTTAAAGCTATCTTGACGGCATTCGTATCACTGGATATGAGATTTTTAAGGAAACTGCCGTCTGGACTGTAATTGCGGTGTGCCTCGTCTATGAAATAGATGCGCTGCACAGGTACATTGTAGGCATTCTTTGCCAAAGCCTTTGAATCGTTGGAGAACTTTTGTATGTTTACTACGGTTATCTCAGGCTTACCCTCTCTGTTCTGAGTAGTCAAACCGCTGCTTATTATATTTGCAAAAGCCCCCTTATCCTGCACGGAATTGACTTTCAGACCACGATACGAAAACTCCCTTTGGGCTTGTATCATCAAGTCCAAGCGGTCAACGATAAAGAAGAACTGCGGAACAATCCCTTTTGCAGAATAATAATCCGTCAGGTATTTCACATTATAGAATGATAAGGCAGTCTTTCCGCTACCTTGCGTGTGCCAAATGATACCTTTGTTTTTGCCAGCCTCCAAATACCTCTCTATGGCTTTTGTGGCGAACAACTGTGGATAGCGCATGATGTGCTTTTGCAGCCCGTTAGGATAGTCAACGTATGCAATGCCATATTTCAAAAGAAAATGGAAACGATTGAAAGAAAACAGACTGTCACAAATACGCTTGGTCGGAGTATTTGCCAGACAGTTAGTCTTGTATTCACTGCTGTTCTTATATTGCGGCACATTGTTGTCACGCAAAAGGACTTCTTCCTCTTCGGGCGTTACTTGGTGAATATGCCGTGCAGTAGGGAAACTGTCCTGTCCCTCCTCACGGAAACAGTTGTACTTTGTATTCTTCTTTCCGATAGTGGCATAGAAAGCACCGATAGTTGGCGTAACCTCATTATTGTCATATTCCATATCGTTACTGAACACCATTATCTGTGTGATATTCAAGAAGCGACGGTATTGTGGATTGACAAAACGTTGTTTCATGCGGTCTGTTTCCGCTTGTATACCTTTATGGTTATTCTCTTTCTTTACCTCAATGAAAGCCAATGGCAAACCGTTTACAAAAATCGTTATGTCGGGACGGTAGTTGTCGCTGTCCTTGCTGCCACAAGTCATTTCTGTGGTAACTTGGAATGTGTTATTCCTATAGAAATTGGCAGGAGAAGACAAATCTATAATCCTTTCTCCTGTATTCAACAGTATTTCATTGTAGAACTGTCTGCCCAAATCGTCATTCTGCAATGACTTTTGTATTTTGACAAGCATATCCTCTGCATTCTTTTTCTCCGCCTTAGGATTTAGGGTGCAGTAAGCATCTGTAAAATAATCCGTCAAAATATTCGTTAGTGGGTCAAACTCCGTTTTAGGAGCCTCCACATATTTTGTTTTCAGTCCTTTCAAGGAAACATACTTGAAACCCATACCCATTAGGTGCATGAGCGTGGGGAACTTCACCCTGCTGTCCTCGCAGAACGCTGATTTTGCATCTTTTGCCATAGTCATACGATTTTATTTATCCACTATGAGGTCCTTCATACTGACAGAGAGAATATCGGCTATCTCGTTTAGCAATTCCAATGATGGCTGCTTGCGATTACTGCAATAGGCATTTATGGTGCTGAAACTTTTTCCGAGTTTCTTTGCCAATTCGGTTTGGGAGACTTCTTTCTCAACCAGAACCAGTTTTATTCTGTTCAGCTTCATTTTTCAAACCATTATTTCCTATAATAACGCAAATGTAGTACTTTTATTTCATTAAACCGCTCGTTTTATGCTATATTTAGTGATTATGCGAGTGTTTTTGTAGTAAAATCAGAACGAAATAAGGGAATAAAGAGATTTTATCCTCCTTACTCCCTTTCTTTTCTTCCCTAATTTCCAAATACTTTTTCCACTCGCTTGACGGCATCCGCTTTCATCTGCATGGCTACGGAAGCATATATCTGTGTTGTCTTAACACTTTTATGACCCAATAGTTTGCTCACAGTCAAGATGTCACATCCTGCGAGGATAGCCAACGTTCCAAAAGTGTGCCGACTTGTGTGAAATCCGAGAACCTTTGTAATGCCAGCTCGCTTTGCCATGTGCTTCAAGGCTCTGTCACAGTTGCAGATTTGCGGTGTGTTGAACACAAGGCTATCTTCACTTTTATCTTCCTTGTCGGGCAACCATTCCAATGCCTTTTTGCCTAATGGTATCAGAATGGGGTGCTTGGTTTTCTGCATACGAGGCAGATAGATTGCCAATCCCGCATCAGTTTGGCGAATATCCTTCCATTTTAAGTTGGATATGTCGCTATGTCTTAAACCTGTAAAGCAACAGAACATATAACATTGTTTGGTTGCAGGACTGCCTGTTTCAACGGAAGCCAATGACATGACTTCATCTTTTGTCAGTGCCACTATATTGCTCTCTGCCTTGCTGACCCTTTCCCTTATATCCAATGAAGCAAAAGGATTTGCACTTATCTGACCGTTTCTGACCGCCTTGTTCAATATGGTGTTGAGTGTGGTCTGCATTTGGTGCATGGTGGACTGTGCCAACTTCTGAGGGTTGCTTGGAGACTTTGGCGAAACATAGATGTCCCTCATATAGTTCAAGAAGCCCACATATACGTTTTTATTGAAGTCTATCAATCGTATGCCACTTTTATGGCTGTATTTCATATATTGGTGCATGATGGCTATCAGCTTCCATACATTCTTGATGTAGTTCTGAGAATACGCTTGGCTGTCAACCAATCCCTTGTGATAATCAAGCAGCCATTCATAGAAAACAGGCGATGACTTTCTCAATGCCGTTTCATCTGGAGACTTTGCCTCCTTACGAATACCAAGGAGTCTTTCAGCCTTTATAGCGACCGCCTTTTTCATGGCGTTCTTGTTCTCTCGCTTTGCGTCTTCGTTCACCTCTGGAACAAGGTACAAATGCAGTGACTCATATTCCCTTTTACCATTCTCATAGCAGTCAAGGTATAGCGATTGACTGCCATTTTTTAACACTCTTGTTCTTATCTCTATACTCATTTTCAGTTACCTTTTTTATTTAGTGCTAATCAAATAGATTATCAACCTTATTGACCGCTTCCACTTTTTTCTCGTCCACTATCTTGCTGTATATCTGTGTTGTAGAGACATTGCTATGCCCCAATAATTTGCTTGTTGTATAAATGTCAACTCCAAGTGTCAGCATCATCGTTGCGAAAGTGTGCCGTGAGCAGTGAAACGAGATATGCTTTTTAATATCAGCATTTTGCATCCATTTACGGATGTCGTGACATACCGTTGGAGTGCCTGGCAAAGTGAATATCGGCTCGTTCGGGTCTTCTTTTTCATTAAGGCAGTTCAGAGCCTCTTTTGATAATGGAACATTGACGAGCTTGTTTGTCTTCTCCATGATCGTGCGGACAAACTTTGTTTTTCCGTCAGATGCGAGAAACACCTTGTTCCATGTGAGCGCACGTACATCTCCCAAGCGCAATCCTGCAAAGCAAGAGAAGATAAATGCCTTTTTTACTTCCGTGTTGGCGCAGTCCGCTTTCATAATGGCTTTCAACTCGTCAATGGTCAGATATTCTCTTACGCTTTCAGCTGGCTGATGCTTCTCCTTAGCATCCAACAGTTTCATTGGATTGCTTGCTATGATACCCTCACGCACCGCCTTGTTCAACGCTCCATTGAATACCGCCTGATGATGATGGGCGCAACCTTGACTGATTACAGCTGTAGCGTCTTTCTTCACTCCATGATGTGCGGTTTTCAAAAACTTCACGAAGCCACGGCAGAAATCAACATCTATTTCTGACAAACAGATATTGATGTCGCCAGTCGTGGCAAGGTACTGTTCTATCTTGTGGCGCATCTCCTTTCTGCCTTTCAATGTGGATTTGGCAAAGTTGCCGTCCGACTGCTCATATTTGCAGAGCCAAGTCAGCAGCGGCATATTCTCCTGCTTGATTTTCTCCCATTGTTTGATGCCACGGTTCTGCAACCCCAATATTCTTTCTGACTTCACCTTGTTTGCCACTTGCATAGCGTGCCTGTTCTGGTCTTTTGAAATCGGGTCTTTCTCTGGAACGAGATAGAGCGACAGCGACTCGTATTTTCTGACACCATCTGAATAAATGTCGAGATAGAGGCTGATATTTCCATTCTTCAACTTGCGCTGACGAATGCGAACAGGCTCTTTGGGTTTTGATACTTTCTTTTGTCTTCCCATGCTGTTATATGCTTTTATTTGTTTCTATTTTATGCCCCCATTCGGGTTTCTCAGAGGTCAAAGTTATAAAGATTATTTTGTTTCGCGTAACAAACATGCAACAAAAATGCACCAAAAATAGATTTTTAACAGTCAAGAAAATAAAAGAAATCAAATCAAATAAGTATCTGTGTATCAATGTGATAATGTGTATTTTCTTTGATTTATTACGACTTTGTTTTACGCCATAATATCCTCTACTTCGTAGGCTTTTATGTCCTATTACTCTTTGATATAGTACTCTGCATTCAGGTGGAAAACCTTACAGCCATTACCGAAAGTGAACAGACGATGGCAGCATATCTGCAGAACTCGTTCTTCTCTGCCGGTTATCTGATGGCAGCAAGCATTGTAGCGTTGAAATGTCTGAACCTCGTTCCAGACCTTGCCGCATGGATGATACCAGAGGGCGATACTGCATTCTCTACCCGTAACTTCGGTGAAGGTGTGGCACAGCAAGCAAAGGTTTCAACTCAGGGCATGCTAAGCAAAGTGATGTAAAACAGTAAACAATACAAAATATGGTAATAAGGAATCTCGAAAACAAAATCAAGTTGGTGATGATCATCTGCTCACTCTTCCTTGTGGGTTGTATCATCATCTGCATCTCCAGCATTTGGACTGCCAAGGTAATGGTATCGGATGCGCATCAGAAAGTGTACGTATTGGATGGCAATGTACCTATTCTCGTTCAGCGTAGCACCATGGAAGAAACACTCGATGTGGAGGCCAAGAGTCATGTGGAAATGTTCCATCATTACTTCTTCACTCTTGCGCCAGATGACAAGTACATCAAATATACAATGGACAAAGCCATGTACTTGGTTGACGAAACAGGTCTTGCTCAGTACAACACGTTGAAGGAGAAAGGCTTCTACTCAAACATCATGGGTACGAGTGCGGTGTTCAGCATCTTCTGTGACAGTATCAAGTTCGATAAGGAGAAGATGGAGTTCACCTACTATGGCAGACAGCGCATCGAGCGACGTACAAGCATAATGACCAGAGAACTTGTGACGGCAGGTCATTTGAAGCGTGTTCCCCGTACTGACAACAACCCACATGGTTTGCTCATCACCAACTGGAGAACCCTTCTTAACAAGGATGTGGAACAAAAGACCAAACTGACATATTGATATGGGGTGGAAGAAAATGCTCGTCGGTGAAAAGATGCCAGACAAGGACGATCCTAAATATCGTCAGAGATACGAGAAGGAGGTGAAGGCAGGTCGCAAGTTTGCAAAGACTATGAAGCTTGACTTACTGGCCGGCAAGGTACAACTGTTTGCAAATGACCACAAACGGTTGTTCCTATCCCTCGTCTTTGGATTCATCATTCTCAGTTTTGGTCTAAACATCTACAGGATGGCAGTGGTGTACAGTCACCAGCAGTCAAGACAAAGTGCCACCGAAAGGCAAGAACAGATGTTGCGTCAGAGGCATAACAAGGTCAGAAAAGCAGTTGGGAATGCCTACGCCACACTTCCTGCCATGAATAGAGATAATCAAAAGAATAATAACGAAAAGATAGAAAACGATGGACGCACTGAAAAAGATTAACTGGAAACAGCCAAAGTATATGATACCCATTATCATCTACTTTCCTCTGTTGTTTGTCGGCTATTTCGTCATTGACCTCTTTCATACGGAGAAGGCTGAGATTCCTGACGGTCTCACAACGACAGAATATCTTAATCCAGACCTGCCTGATGCCAAGATGAAGGGAGATGGCGTTGGAAACAAGTATGAGAGTATGCTAAAATCATACGGCAAGATAGACGATTATTCAGCTTTAGGAAACATTGAACGCAATGAAGAAGACACCAAAGAAGAGTACGATTCAAAATACTCAGATGATGAACGTAAACAACTTGAAGCACAGGAAGCCGAGAAACTCTCTGAGATGCAAAGACAGCTACAAGAAAGCGCACAAAAGGGTCAAGAAATCGCAAAAGGCGAGGGCAGTTCAGAAAATGACCGCATAGCTCATGGCAAACAACGTGAGCAGGAAGCGATGGAAGAACTCAATCGGGCCATTGCGCAGGCAAGAATGCAAGCTCAGCAGGTCACTACTCCATCTTTGCAAGCTGAGGTCACGGCCAAAACTGGTGATTCACAGGAAGAAAAGACGGAAGTTCCGGAAAAGAAAAAGAACAATGACGATGAACCGCAAGAGGTTGTCAAGAAGGTAAAGGTAACTTCCGACTACTTCAATACGCTTTGTGATAATGACAAGGAACCTGGGCTTATCAAAGCAATCATAGACGAAAACATCAAGGCGGTGGATGGATCAAGAGTACGTCTTCGTCTTCTCGATGACATTGTCATCAATGAGGTAGTTGTTCATAAAGGCTCCTATATCTATGCCACTATGAGCGGTTTCGGTTCACAGCGTGTCAAAGGTAATGTCAAGAGCATAATGGTAGATGATGACATCATCAAGGTAAATCTATCACTCTATGATACCGACGGACTTGAAGGACTGTATGTGCCAAGTAGCCAGTTCAGGGAAACGACCAAGGATGTAAGTAGTGGCGCATTAAGCAACACCTCCACTCTTACCAACACCACATCTACTGCAGGTTCTAATTTGGCTACATGGGGAGCGCAAGCCGTCAGCAATGCCGTCCAAAAGACAAGCAACGCTATCAGTAAGGCAATCAAGAAGAACTCAGCCAAGTTGAAATACGGAACATTCGTGTATCTCATCAACTCACGTTCAAACCAGAAAGATAAATAATAACGAGCAAAACATATATAAATATGAAGACTATCAAGAAATTCTGCGCATTGGCAGTATGCGCATTAGCCTCCCTCCCATCCCTTGCACAACAGACGTATCAGGAAATGGAGCAGCTTACCATCAATGAGAATGTCACAACTGTCATTACCGCCTCCGAGCCAGTACGCTTCGTTGACATATCTACAGATGCAGTCGTTGGCGACCAGCCAATCAACAATACCATCCGTCTGAAACCCAAGGAAGGTGCTGATGTACATGCTGATGGTGACATATTGGCTATCGTCACTATTGTTACAGAGCGTTACAGAACCCAGTATGCTTTGATATACACCACACGATTGCAGGAGGCAGTTACAGACAAGCAGATACTTGCCTCTGAGAAGATTCCATATCATAATCCTTCTGTATCAATGAGTACTGAGGATATGACCATATATGCCAGAAAGATATGGAACTCACCGGCAAGATTACGAAATGTGAGTACCAAGCAGCACCGAATGAACATAAGGTTGAACAACATCTACTCTGTTGGAGAGTACTTCTTCATTGATTTCAGCATAGAGAACCGCACCAATATCCGCTTTAACATCGATGAGATGCGTATCAAGCTGAATGACAAGAAGGTTTCTAAAGCTACAAATGCCCAGATGATTGAGCTTACTCCTGCTTTGGTACTTGACCAGTCCAAGACCTTCAAGTATGGTTATAGAAACGTCATCGTCCTGAAAAAGATGACATTCCCTAACGACAAGGTCCTGTCTATCGAGATTTCAGAGAAGCAAATTAGCGGAAGAACCATTAGCTTGGATATAGACTACGAAGATGTTCTGTATGCCGACTCATTCAACTCATACTTAATGATGGAGGAATAATACGATGAAGAAATACATTTTATCATTGATGATGGGGCTGTGCGTTACAGTCTCATCATTTGCCCAGAGCCATAGCAACCGAATATCCGTAGGTGTAGGTGCTTTGTATCAGAGAGGTTTGGATGCCACCATCTCATGGGAACATGAAACACGTTACCACAATGCCTGGGAGTACTTTGTCAACGGCTACATCAAATGGGATGAATGCGCATCATGTGGACACGTCTGCCCAGAGTCGTTTTGGAACAACTACCGTACATGGGGAATAGGTGCTACCTACAAACCCTGTGTGGCAAGAGGAAGAAATAACTACGGAAACCTCCGAATTGGCGCAAGTGCTGGCAGTGACACAGACAAGTTTGTCGGAGGCTTGCATGTAGGCTACGAGCATAACTTTGCCCTTCGTCATGGATGGGGATTGTTTGTTCAAGCCAAATGTGACCTCACTTTTCCCAAGCGAGAAGACTTGTTTCGCACTGGCATCGTGATAGGATTCAAAATACCCACAATAAAGAAATAGCAACAATGAAGATACTACATATCATTTGTGCTACTCTCATGGCAGTAGCATTTGCCTCATGCGATGAGCATCGAGACTTTCCCGATACATCAATGAAGACCTGCGACATTCTCTGTACAGATGGCAAGGTAGTAAGGTTTGAAGATGTAAAGTCACAAAACAAGACACCCATTGCCGTGGTGTTCTACGTCAATCAGAACGAAGACATCCAAGGCACAGGTTATGCCGTGTATCTGAGGGACATCGAGCCTTATGCCTATTCAGACTCGCTCGGTCTCAAACATAACACATCTGCAGACATCACGGCATTCGACGGTAATGGCAACACTCACGCTATGTATTCCACAGGCACCTCACCTGCAGCTTCAGCAGTCTTTGACATGTGGCAATATGGTCAGAGTGCCTACATCCCTTCCGTTGCTCAGATAAAGCTCTTGTATGAAGCACGCAGTGCGGTTAATACGTATATCCACAAATGCGGTGGTGACGAGTTACCAGACAATCCAAATGAATGTTGGTACTGGACATCCACAGAGGTTAAAGGTCAGGAAACAGCCAAAGCCTGGTTGTTCTCATTGGCTTCTGGCGCTCTTCAAGAAACGCCGAAGACGCAAACGCATAAAGTCCGTCCAATCATCACGTTGTACAATTAGTATTAGATATTCACTATAACACAAGAATAAGGTTTCATGGAGGAAACAAAAGAATTACAGACCATGTATAAGATATTCCGCTGTCTGATATACTTGTCATTGATAGTGGAGTTCTTTGAGTATGCTATAGATCCAGCGTTGCTTGACTATTGGGGTGGCATTGTTTGTGACATACATAGCCGAGTAAAGAGGTGGTTTATCTATATGGATGGTAACCTCGTATGGAGCAAGATAGCGACTATCGTGCTTATCTGTATCACCTGCATTGGCACACGAAACAAGAAACACTTGGAGTTTGATGCTCGTCGTCAGGTGTTCTATCCGTTGGTGGGTGGACTGTTTGTTACCATACTGTCTATATGGCTTTTCGGTCATCGAATGGATATGAGGTTTTATACCATCAATCTGAACATCTGGCTCTACATGGCAGCCTCTATTCTTGGTACTATCTGCATCCATGTTGCCCTTGACAATATCTCCAAGTTCCTAAAGGAAGGATTGCTCAAAGACCGGTTCAACTTCGAGAACGAGTCTTTTGAGCAATGCCAGGAGCTACAGAAGAACAAGTATAGCGTAAACATCCCGATGCGCTATTACTACAAGGGCAAGTTCCGCAAAGGTTGGGTGAATATCGTGAATCCTTTCCGAGGAACATGGGTAGTTGGTACTCCTGGTTCCGGTAAGACTTTCTCAATCATTGAGCCGTTCATTCGTCAGCACAGTGCCAAGGGGTTTGCTATGGTTGTCTATGATTACAAGTTCCCGACTCTTGCGCAGAAGCTGTATTATCACTACAAGATAAATCAGAAAGCCGGGAAGGTGCCACAAGGATGCAAGTTCAACATCATCAACTTTGTGGATGTGGAGTATTCCAGACGTGTAAATCCTATTCAGCAGAAATACATTGGCAATCTTGCAGCAGCAAGTGAAACGGCAGAAACCCTTTTGGAGTCTCTGCAAAAAGGAAAGAAGGAAGGTGGTGGCGGTAGCGACCAGTTCTTCCAGACATCAGCGGTCAACTTCCTGGCAGCTTGTATCTATTTCTTTGTCAACTACAAGAAGGTGCCATACGACAAGAACGGCAATCCTCTTATTGCAGAGATGACAACAGAGCCAAAGACTCATCGTCCGAAACCTACTGGCCGAGTCTTTGACCATACCGGTAGAGAGGTGGAACCTGAGTATTGGCTGGGCAAGTACAGTGACATGCCACATATCCTTTCATTCCTCAATCTCGATTACCAGACCATCTTTGAGGTTTTGGAAACGGATCCTGAGGTTGCTCCTCTCCTCGGTCCTTTCCAGACAGCCATGAAAAATAAGGCTATGGAACAGTTGGAAGGTATGATTGGTACGCTCCGTGTCTATACCTCACGATTGGCTACCAAGGAGTCTTATTGGATTTTCCACAAAGATGGTGATGACTTTGATTTGAAGGTGTCCGACCCAAAGAACCCATCATATCTGCTCATCGCCAACGACCCAGAGATGGAAAGTATCATCGGCGCTTTGAATGCATTGATTCTGAACCGCCTCGTCACCCGTGTCAATACTGGCCAAGGCAAGAACATACCCGTCAGCATCATCGTGGACGAGTTGCCTACGCTCTACTTCCACAAGATAGACAGACTTATCGGTACTGCCCGAAGCAACAAGGTTAGCGTGGCTCTCGGTTTTCAGGAGCTGCCACAGCTTGAATCCGACTATGGCAAGGTAGGTATGCAGAAGGTTATCACCACAGTCGGTAACGTAGTGAGTGGTTCAGCAAGAGCAAAAGAGACATTGGAATGGCTCTCCAACGACATCTTCGGCAAGGTAGTTCAGTTAAAGAAAGGTGTGACCATCGACCGTGACAAGACCTCCATCAATCTCAATGAGAACATGGACAGCCTTGTTCCTGCAAGTAAAATCTCAGACATGCCTACAGGTTGGATATGCGGTCAGTCTGCTCGCGACTTCATTAAGACTAAGACCGGACGAGGTGACAGCATGAACATTCAGGAGTCGGCAGAGTTCCAGACCTCTAAGTTCTACTGTAAGACGGACTTCGACATGAAGAAAATTGCAGAGGAAGAAGCTGACTATGCGAACTATAAGATACCGAAGTTCTACACCTTCCCATCCAAGGATGCCAAGGAGCGCATCTTGTATCAGAATTTCGTGAGTGTAAACCTCGATGTCAAGAATATGATTGACGAGATAAACAAATTCAAGATAAAATGATTTTCAGAAAAATATTATTATCCCTCTTCGTAACATTAAGCATGGCTGCTCATGCACAGGCGCGATTACCGACAGAAAAGCAGCCATCAGCATCGGCTTCCATATTCGAGTTGCCACCATTTGAGCGAGCCATCTGTTGCATCCGATTCTATGAAGGATTGCATCGTGCCAAGGACTATCCGTATGTAGGTTATGGTCACAAACTTAGACCAGGCGAACGTTATTCATCCAATATGTCTGCAAATGAAGCTGAGCAACTTCTTCGTAAAGACCTCAGGGAGTTGTGTGCTATGTTTCGTTCCTATGGTCAAGACTCCCTACTCCTTGCTGCATTATCATATAATATCGGACCATACAAGGTGACTGGATATAAGGGCAAATACCCTAAAAGTTCTGTTTTAAAGAAACTCGAAGTAGGCAACCGGAACATCAGAGACGATTATGTGAACCATTGCCATTGGCGAGGGAAACGCATCCCATCTATCGAGCGAAGGCGTTACGCAGAACTCATGTTATTATTTACTCCATGACAGAAAACGAACCAATCAAAATCGTATCAGACGGTATCACATTCCTATCCACTGGCAGATACTACGATGGTATCAACCAGTGGGTAGCTCATAAACTGAAAGATGGAGACAATGATGCCATAGACTATGCTGCACGCCAGATAGCAAAGGTGTTACCACAAAATGCTGTTCTTGTTCCAATCCCAGAACATCATGGCAAAGCCGAACAGACTATGCAGTTGGCAAGGACTATCTCGTCATATACTCACCTCCCTATCGTTGATGCCCTCCGTGGCATAAAGCGAGACTCACAATATGATGCCAAGAAAAGAGGTCAGACGCTTTCTGCCGAAGATATGGGGTTCTATAGACATAAAGACTTGCCCTCGAATCGTACACCTTATATTATAGACAATGTGGTAGATACAGGCAATACCGCTAAAGCTGCTATCAGAGCACTTGGCAGTGGAACAGTTGCTTCATTTGCAATGAGTGACACTCTTCTACAAAGAGAAGAAACCAGAACTCTTCGACGATAACACTATCCAAAGATTGATTATGCCCAAACCAAGAAAGAAACAAATAAAGCCAATCGCAACTGCAACAATCTACCATTGTAAGGATTGTGCTAAAAGTTACGATTGGCATAGCAAAGCTTTAGACGGTCACCTTATCCTATGTCGTTGTCCACACAAGCAGGAAGGTGGTCGCTATTGTATATTTCTTAATGACCCACAATGTGAGCATTTCGTGAGACGACTTAAAGAAGAACGTACTCCTTAATACCCCAATAACCATTTAGTGTCATTACCGACAACTCAATATTCTTGCAATCATCAGAAGTAAGTTGCTATTGGAACTTATTTTATCTTACATATATCCCCATGCCGCCAAATCACCCAAAATGGCACCAATAATAAGCTATAAAATATGTGTTAGTTGATAAACTTCACACCCCTCTTCTGGAGTCGAATATCGAACTTCGCTTTCCTCTGTAACAATTATATATGTTGGAGGGTATGCAAGATCCACTACCAATCCAGGTTCTGTCATAATGCGAAACACCCATTTGTCATAGAGATAGCATACAAACTTAACTCCATATAAATTGTTAGACTTAGCAAAACTCCTTGCGATACGTACCTCTTTGGTATAGATACGTTGTCCCCATTTTAGCAGAACAAAAGGAATATTGAAAGGAATACCTTCACATAGAAGTTCATGTTTAGTGAAGTCCATACGCAATTTTCTTTCCGTGTTCATCATATAACGCAAAGCATTCATGACATTCCATAAATCAAACATTGGAAAACCATCTTCTATTTGATGTTCTTCCAATGCCAAAAGACTCAGTTCAGAAACAGATATTTCTGTGCCTATTGGCAAAGATTTCATCTTGTCATAAAGAATCTGAGCGATATATCTTTCTTCTTTTGAATATTTCATGTTCTACAATATACATTTCTGATACTATATTTTACATTTTAATTTCTGATAATTCCTCTGCAATTTCAATCTCAAATTGAATATGCTTTAACAGAATACCTTTATCAACATGCCAACCATCCACAGGCCACACACATACTAACTGAATTGTTTTAACCAAATTATCTTCACTATTCGCATTAGAATATGATACAGAATTCTCAAACATATTATTGTAGGTTGCATGCTCAAGAATCTTATCACATAACTTATACTTAATAATCTTAGCTATGTCTTTCTCATGAACTACATTTCCGTCTTTGTCTGTACATTTATGGCCATTTAAATCAAGAGAATTTCCGTTGTCATCTACCACAAAAATACTGTTGATAGTTACATTTTCCGAAAAAGTTTTTAACTCATACCATCTGATTTTTCCATTTTTGTAAAAACCAAAAGCATCAGCCGTTATTGAACATAAATCTTCTTTTAACTTTCCTCTGACTACATATATCAATTCCATTTTGTCATTTACAACAGATGGTGGTATAACGATATTTGTAAAACGGATTTTTCCATCACCAATTCTTGCACTTGGATAAATTATGCCCTCAAATTTATATTTCAGTTCTTGGTTCTTATATTCGACAGAACCGCTCTGCTTAAATATATAATTAGCCAAGAAACTTGAACATAAATATCTCCGATTTTCGTCTTCTTCTGTACGAGTAAACAACTCGTTGAATTTTTTTATGTACTTTCCCATTAAGCCCTCAGTAAAGAAAGTATTATTAATGCCAAGATAATTAGACAAGTCGGCATTCACCTTAATGTTCTGAGGCAGATATACTGGCAATACCATCATCGATGAATCCAATTTCATTCCCCATTTTGACAAATACACTTCATCGCCTTCTTTAATATCATGACATATTTCACGATAATTAGTGTCTGGAGATAAAGATGCATAAAACATAGATTGCCCTTTCTTGTTCATCCTACCTCTGCTTATAACATCTGATTTTTCTATAGGAACATATGAGAAAGTAGATGGCAAAGTTAGATCTTCGTCTTTGCCAATTTTTGCAGCCATTCTTGAACGATAAAACGCAAGATTATTTATTGAAACAGGATTTCTAAATGCACATTTGAAATTTGCATTTTCATATTTTTTATAAAAAACATCTTCTGCTAGCATCTGTGAATCTTTATCTAATTGTATCAGTTCGTCAATTAATTCTTTCGGAGAAATATGATTCACGTCTAATACTTTTTTTCCTTCTTTTTCTTCTGCCAAAAGAAACATTATGCGTTCTTTAATGTCATTCCAACTATCTTCTTTCTTAAATTTGATGGTTGAATCTCCCCACCATCCGGTCATATTACGTTTGTAAAAACATTCGACAGAACGTCTAGGAGAGTTGGCTAGATAACTTTCATAGAACGAATCATGAATATGATAGTTGCAATTGGAATCGTTGATAAATTCTCTCCAGGCATTGCTTAGATTTTCATGTTCAAAGTTTGGACGTTCAATAATATCTATGTGGCTAAATCTCTGAGCAGGTAAATATTTCTCAAACGCACTTTTAAGCATTTGAGCAGCTTCTACATCTGTTTTGGGAGCACTGTAACCAAATATTGTAATCATTTTTGCCCTACTTAGGAATTCATTTAAGATAATCCATTGTTGTTTAATAAAAGGATTAGAGTTGTAATCCTTATGTTTTACAGGAAAAAGCAAAGGAGAACGACGATAAACAGTACCGCAATTGTCACATTTAACACGCTGTAAAGCACCAAAATGTCCACATTGCTCACAATATCCTGTAGCTACATTTCCATGTAAAAATGCAAGCTTTGGCAAATTGGTTGTAAGTTTTCTTGCTCTATTGTATGCCTGAATCAATAGAGGATCCCAATTAAATGTGGCAATCATGTCTTTTTGAGTCAGTGCTAGTATTAGCTCATCATAAACAGTTATTTCATTAGGTAATTCTAACCTTGAAAAATAAGTAAATATTGCATCTTCAAGTTGCTCTCGAACAGATTTACATTCATCACCACGTTCATACAATTCGGAATATATATCTTCTATATTTTCACTTTTGGTATTCAGTTTAACTGAGGCAAGAATAGTATCAAGCCCAAGATTGTGAATGAAACCGTGCATAACAGAACAAGGATTACCATATTTGTCACCATTAGGTATGGTAGCAACTGTAGCCCCAGCTCCTAGAATTACGACATGAGGTCGCGTATTTTCTATTTCAAATATTTCTTTTTCCGTCATAAAATGGTTTTCTAATTTTTATTAGCCTTCAAAAAACTAATAGGTAAATACACATTCTTCAAAGAAGTAGCCTTCATGAAAAGTGGGGCTATCTCTTCATCCTTAAAACCTGCTATGCCACAACCTATACGAGTAACGAGAAACTTCTTCTCCTGATGTTCCTTAGCATATTCTATAAATTGATCTACATAAGGTTTTATAGTTTCCACCCCTCCTTGCATGGTTGCTATGGCATATGTCTGACCAGTTAATCCCACACCGATACCCCATTGGGCTCCAAATCTATTGTGTGCTGCTTTTGCTGCACCACCAAGATGTTCACCTTTGAGATTACTACCAAAGACGAAGATTTCATCCTTTTCAAGTGTATCTATTCTATCCGAAGCTATATTTGGATTATCTGTTCTATTCTTGCTCATATTCTTAATGTTTTAGGATGTTGACAAGTTTATCATATCCATTATCTTTTTTGATATTTCCTGGTGTAATGGCTTGTGACATTCCTTTATGCCCCTTGGTTATGATACGACCTTCGGATTCAAGTTTCATCCAAAGTTCTTCTCCGAAAACATCTTGCCAAAGCGTTTCCGAACGTAAGACGAGGAAAGTCTTGTTTGTTTCTACGGCAAGGTGTTTTACCAAAAGACTGGTGAATATCGTTGAAGGCAAATGTTTAATACCAACAGAATACTTGAACTTTTTGGAATGATAGCCTATTAACTGCAAGAATGCAACATCCTCATAGATTGGATGTCCAAATTCTTCAGATGGTCTCTCGTAGGCATCCATGGCAAGCCTAGAAAAAGACTTTTGCCAATAGTGATCTCCTTGTTCCCTTGAACATTCATGCTCGTCATAAATGGCATCACCATATAGCTTAAGCGCATCTCTCATTAGACTAAGTAATTGTCCCTTTTGAGTATCTGACATCTTCAAGCACAAATCCTTGTTTACTGTCTCGACATAGCCTGGGTTGAGAGTCAGTATCACAATTTTTGATTTGAGTAAGTTGCCAGAAAAGGGCATAGGTGGAACTCCTACAACAAACCTATAATCTGATTCAACATTATTATTAAAAGCACGAATAAAGGTTGTATCACCAGGATAGATAAGTTCATCTTCCTCTTTATCCGACCAGATAGGACAACCATTCATCTTGTCAGCAAGCATACTCCATCCATTCTTTAGCTTGATGCTACTTTCACTCACTTCAATATTGCGAAGAGTTTCCTTTGATGTAGATATGTACTTGACAAAATCTCGTGTGGCATTAGCTCCTGTATAACGAGAAGCTATTTCATTGTAGTCATAATGCACCTCGTCGAAATAACATTCCACCTTACTTCCTGATGTTTCATGCTCCCAGTAACGATACAGGATTTCCTCTGTAAACAGTTGGAACAAAGCAGCAAAGCTCATTTTTTCATGGAGAACTTCATACGATATTGTCTCTTCATTATTTGTTCTCAGTAATTCTATGTAGTAGGCTATGCTTCTTTTGGCTGTATGTTCATAATCACTATATGCCAGATTTTCCATGTGACGATTTATGTCCTCTATGAAATCTGGCAGCAAGTGTGCCCCTCGCTTTAATCGGTAAGCAATATCAGCAATTTTTGACCAAGCGTCTTGTTCTGTGTATTCGTATGCACAACTGTCTATATATGAACGTACCGAATATGGCAAACTCAGGTCTGATGTGCGTAATAATGTTATCATTTCTACTGTCTTTAAAGATTAAAAATCAAAGGGATATTTGCGCCATTCTTTAGAAGCTTTGGCTTCATTGAATGCTATTTCATTAAAAGAATATACATAGAGAGACCTTGTTGCAGAAGAGGCTTTTTCTATAGACTGTGAGATTGCACAACAACGTCCATCTTCCACCTCCATTTTCGTAAGAAAACCAGACGCTTCCATTTTACGCATAAAATTACGTCTGTCATATTTCCTCTCATGTATGAGTTCATATATGCGTTGCAGTTCGTCCATCTTAAAAACTTTGTCCAAGAGTTTGAAGGCTATAGGAGAAATGCGAAGTTTTTCCTGAAGCTTTTCCCTTGCCATTCTTATGATTTCAGCATGGTCGAATGCGAGAGGAGGCAGATTATTCCATTCATACCACTGTGCCTTATTAGCATCGTCACCGGCTATTATCTCAAACTTGTCCTTGCTGACAAGGGCAAAGAAGGCAACCGTGAGTACACGTTCACGAGGGTCTCTGTCAACTGTACTGAATACATGAAATTGCTCCAAATAGACATCCTCGACGTTGGTCTCTTCATACAACTCCCTCTTTGCGCCCTCTTCAACGGTCTCGTCCATATTCAGAAAGCCACCTGGCAGGGCCCATGTACCTTTGTATGGTTCTATACCACGTTCTATGAGAAGTATGTTGATACTTGTGCCATCAAAACCGAAGATGACACAATCTGTGGTAACAGCAGGATGTGGATATTTGTATGTGTACATAAAATGAGAATTTTCAATTTGATGCTGCAAATATACTGCGTAAAAATGACGCAAACAAACTTATTTGCGTAAAAATGACGCAACACACTATTTTTTTAACACTCTACAACTTTCCAATCATCATAAAAGACTTTGTTGATAACTTCATTTAGTATATGTTAGTTTAAGCTATTATCTTCTGTAAAAAGAAGAGTTTAGGGGATTGGGTAATATAATTTTTATATCGAGCCCATACAAATAAAGCCAATCGTAACTGAAACAATCTACCATTACAGGGATTGTGCTAACAGTTACGACTGGCATAGTCAAATATTGGAGACCACCTTATTCTGTATCATTACCAATACAAAGGTAATAAGGTGGTCACCTTTGGTAATTTCTAAAAGATTGCTCTATATAAAAGAGGATAAGCAGACTTAGTGTTCGATAAATTATAAGTCATCCATAATTTGTTTTCTAAGCTTATCCTGATTGGCATTATCTAAATAACTTAGCATGACGTAACAAGTAAAACTCTGATGTGTGATTTCTAACTGTATCTCACCATTATCTCCAGAAAAGATACTGTAGTATTTACACCTATCCATTCCAAGTTCATGTTTTTTAGAGTTATCATCATCTGCATATTTGCTTTGAAACTCTTCCACACAGTCTTTTGGTTCACCATACTTTTCAGAAAGCATAGATTTATAATTCAAATAGCAATGTTCCAAGTCTCCCCATTTTTCCATTTCTGGAAAGATAACAGAAACTTTACAGATCATACCACTTTTATCAGCAATAGCTCCAATAGTACAATCTTTGTACCCTGCAAATTCTCCCTTTAATAGAGATATACCATCTTGAATACCAACAGGCGTAAAACCTTTCGTTTTAAGTTTGTTGGTAAAGGCCTGAAGAGTTCCTTCCATAGGAATCCCTTTAAACTTCATATGCTCTGTTTGAGCATAACTGATGCCGACAACAAATGTCAGTAATAGAGTTAATAGAAAATGTTTCATAAGTACTTTATTTGATATGTTTAAAATTAATTCTTAAAACGCTTTGAAACCAAATACTTTTGTAAAGTATGGCATTTCTTTCTCTGCAAGGTCATTCTTGCGTTTTGCAGCAAAACCTTCTATTCATCTTTATTATGTTATAGTATCAAATCTGATATTATTTCTTTTGAAGATATTGATTCATCACCATCAACTGATATTAGATTCTCGGGATAACCAAATCTACCATCTCTCAATTCTTGCGGATAGAAATGCCCCACCATCCATCTGGATATTCTACAAGTATAGTAGTGCGAGGTGTATGGTGGTTGGAAGAAGCAGTCATTCAATTCATACATTGCAGGAATACGTTCAAGAGTACTACCTTCAATTTCGACACGCCAAGTTTCAAACTCAGATACGTCATGAGCATCTTTTACCGGCCTAATTGCAAAGTGGACATTATGCTGATAATTGTTCTTTAGTGGATTCTTATGCAAATATCCGGCCTTTAGAACACCGCAGAAATATATCGTCTCATACTGCCCTTCCGCTACATCGTCCATAACAATAGTAGTCTGTACCATCAATTTAGGATTTGATGTTCCTGCAAATTTCTTACTATAAGATCCTATCATGCAGGCAGTACAATGCTTGTCAATATTGCCTACTTTTACATATTTAGCCCAAAGCCACATAAACTGTTTTGGATCAAAGTTGTGATGAATCGTAATCATGGTCAATAAAGGTATTGAGACTTTACTCCAAATAGTTAGATCTCAATGCAGAAAATAGTATCTCTCGACATGATGTTTTTTGAATTAAAGCGAATAGCTCAGGATCCAGATAAGCATATTCAATTTCTCTTTTCATTTTCCCTATTGAAGCTGTCTCACCAGGTTTTGCTAGTACATCAATGTCAGCTATTGTATGTATCGGTTTAAAATGCCAAAAGAATTCCTTTTTCATGTGCCAAAACGGAGTCCAAACCGTTGGCGGAGTATCGTTTACAAATACTTTCCAGTAATACTCAAATGCTACGCGAATAGTGTCATTCAGTTCTATTTTATTGCCAACAATATAGCCACACCGAACAAGATCCATCACGCTAATCAGCAGGATGGCCTTGTTCGGGAACTTTCTTCCCCCTACAATTTTTACATGTAGATTGGAGAAGGCTTTTTCGTATGTAGCTATATTATTCAGCATCTGATGGTTGATCAGTCGGAACTAGTGTTTCTTTATTATTCTTGGGCAAATCTTGAAGAATATCTACAAAGACGAAAGGTGAGTTGAATAGCATCTTTTCATTATCCCATTTGTCTTGAAGATAAATCAGTCCGGTATTTGCATATGCTTCCATTTCTCGGACAAGCATAGTCACAAAGTTGGAAACATTTTCCTCAGAGCTATTCTCCAACGATAACCAGTTCCAAGAGAAATTATCAAATTTCTCCGTACGATTTAGCAATGTCATCAAGATGAAATCTCTGATAGGAGTCGGCTTCCAATGTGATATGTCTGCGAACTCCACTTTCTTGTCATCGTTTGTCAGAGGTGTTTTTTTACCTAATCTCAGGCCTATAATATAAGCGTACATAAAGGTCTGGTAAAAGGCTCCAAAGGTGGAAAAATCACCTCTGCCAGTCAAGTCTCCTTTTGTAGAGATACGCTCCATTAGAGGCTTGAATTTTTCGCTATATCTAGGCTTTCTTCCAAAGATAGCCTCTCTTAATTCTTGATGGTTCATATTTTATTCGAAATAACATTTGTGCGACGTTACGAGGCCTGTAGTGTCAGCGCGCTCTTCAATTACATTGACGTAGAATGTGCCAGGAATCTTACCGCCCTTCATGTCTTCAAGTATTCTTCTTCCGAAAGGAGTCAATAAATCTTTGGCATTAGGGTCGTACAGCTCCTTTATCATGATGATACTTTGGCCAAATACACCTGGTGCAACTCTGAAGAAATTGTTGACGAAGTTCTCACCGAATTCAGAGAATGGCGCATCAGAGATAAATGGATAGTCGAATTTCTTTTCATCTCCAATCTTTGATGAAATGATAGCCATCACAATAGCAAGTTGTTTCATTCGTTGAAAACCAGTACCAAGGCCCGTGATTTCTCCATTCTGAACATCGCGAATAGATACATTTACCACATCATGGTTACGCTCGAAACGTAATTGACCACCAGAAGACTGGTTTCCAGATGTTAAGGCAGTGTACTTCTCGTTTGCCTGTTCAGCCAAAGCCTTAATAGTACGGTCATATATGTCATCTTTTGTCTGAACTATGATGTCATTGATTTTCTTCATCAAGTCCGCAAAATCTTCATACTTTTGAACTGACATATCCTTCTTGTAAAAAGCAAGTTTTTGGTTGACTGCATCTAATGAGTTCTTCCATGTGGCAACCATACGCTGTTTATTGATGATTTCTTGTTCCTTAGAGGATATTGTAGAGTTTACAACATCGTAGTCATGTATGATTGCTTTATCATTGAATGCAGAATTATCCGCATTACCACCCGCATTGTTCAGTTCGATAAAAACGTCTTCTTTCTTAGCTTCCAAAGCTTCAAGATTCTCTTTTTCAGCGTCGAGCAAATCTTTTAGGCGTTCGATTCTTGATTCCACTTGCGGAATGCTGCGTGAATATGAACTGGCAGATTTCTGCAATGTGCCATAGAAATGACCAAAATCATTTCTATTTGTACTGACTTTCTTGGGGCGATCAAGGATCAGTTTTATATGTTCCCATGCAGGAGAGTGCTTTACAGCAGGCTGTCCACAGACTTCACATACTTCATTTTTTAGCATGCGTTCCAATGACGAGCTATCTGGAGAGCCTTCTGGCAACATTATAACCAATGCCCCGTCATTATTCATTTGCGCCAAGTCTCCAATGTGTTTTTCGCGTCTTGCGTCAAAGGTGTCTAGTTCTTCTTCCAACCCCATGAGCAACCAAGGGTTCTCTTCATCAAAGATTTTCTTGGTGATAGAGGTTTCTATCTTCTCTATCGCAGCCTTTTGATTATCAATTTTAATGCGAATATTATCTAATTGCGAGCGAATTTCTATTCTTTTGCTTGAATTACTTATATATGCATCAAGCTGCTCTTTCTTCCTTTTTGCTGCATTAAGTTCATCCTTAGCATTTTCAATTTCTATCAAGGTACGCTCAATATTTGCAACCAGACTATTACGCTTCTCCTTATCTCTTTTACGTTCAGTATCAAACTTAGAGTTTTCAGAATCTTGCACTTGGAAAAGGGCATAGGCTTTCTGAGCCATCTTTTTTGAGATGTCACAAATACCCTTTAATACCGAAATTTCAGCCAGCGTGTCAATGGTATCTGCCAATGCTTTTTTTGAGGATAAATCAACAAGTCTATCCATAGACTCACCCTGCAACAAAGCATAGTTACGCAACGCAAGAGGTATGAATACCTTATTGATGATATCCATTTGCTCATCCTTGTCAAGGATGGGTGTATCTCCGTTGTTCACGGTTTCCATTACATCTAGTCGAGACTCTTCGTGTATCAATTCACCATTCCGATTAAAGAACAAGGCATACTTCTCCATGGTATACTTTATTCCTCCATTGGTAAAGACAACTTTGAAACCGACCTTAAACTCATTATCTTCAACTTTTGCCTTGCCTGATGCCATCTTGAACAATGACTCGTTAGCATCAGCAAAGGCTTTGATGTCTGAATCATATACTTGGTCGCGAAGCAACCACATAAAGCCGTTGTAAAACTTTGACTTACCCATATTGTTATCGGCATTGACAATGTTTATACCTGGCTTAAACTTGTACTCATTGTGTTCGTAACTTCCATAGTAGTTATAAAAGTTCTCGAACGCAACGGAATTGATGATTGTTGCCATATTTACAAGTCAAATATTTTTTTTATGTTTTTGAATAGTGCATCGTCCGACGTGTGTCGAATTTGCCCTTCTATAATACTCTGCACTACAGTAATCTCTGGGTGCTGAGAAGAGGACTCATAATCCTCCTGAATCTCTGCATCTGGAGAAACTCCAAGAAGTTCCTTCATTTGCGGAGAATCGAGAATTTCTTTGAAAATTTCTTTACCATCCATATTTAATAGTTTTTTATTGTGAAATATCTTCTAATAGGTCAGACCAAACTATGCCAAAATGATGTGCTATATCATTAAGAACCTCAAACGCTCCATTGTTGGCATGGCTGTTCATTGACAGTTCTGCAAAATATGCTACACGTTTCAGTTCGGACTTGACTAAATTGCGTTCCATTCTGCCAAAACTGTCTTCTCTGTTTATCGTCGCAGGAATTACCACTATATCATAAATATAGCTAAACATCTTGTCTGGGTGGTTACGCAACAAACGACCACGACGTTGGATAAATTCTCGTGGGTTTCCTGTGCTAGATGTAAATATACCTCTTTCTGCTCTCGGTACATCTACACCTTCATCCAAACATTTCATGGCGAACAATATGTCTAAAGAACCATCTGCAAATGATTTTAGCAATACAGAACGCTTATCCTTTGAATCTTTTCCGGTAAAAGTGTTGCAACGCTTTTGTGGATATAATGATTTTGTCTCGTCAAGAAGTTTCTGAATAAATGTAATATCATCTTCTTCTGTCAATGGAACTTCGTCATCTATCCCCATTTTTTCATATTTACCCTGAGGTGCATACACGAATGTATATTTCAAATCTTGAATTCCGATTTCAGATATAATCTCACGAAAAACACGAAGTTTATCGTCACATTTGTGTATGATGCGTTTCCTGTTCATCAAAAGCTTTTCTGCTTCCTGTTTATCTTTGAAACGTTTTTTTTCATTATCCCACAACAAGGCAAGTTTCTTTGTAAGATAAGAGTACAGTTCCATCTCATCGTCATTCAAGTATGCCAGTTTTGGATAATAGTAGTATTTGCACAACCTTCCCTCATTGATAGCCTTACTCATAGGAAAAGAATACACATATGGGTAACTATCATTAAAGAATGAAGCTATATCTTTACTTCCTTCTTCGTCATATATTCTTTCCGGTGTAGCAGACAATGCTATTCTACGTTTTACAGTAAGATTGCGGAAGCATTCTTTTACAGATTTTCCTCCGATATTGTGTGCTTCGTCAGCTATGAGTATCATATTCTCAGACAAGACTGGTAGAAGATACTGAAAATCTTTGTTTACAAATGAATCATACGTTGATACAATTGCGTAATTAACACTCTTTTTCCTCTTAATTTTCAGAGCTATGTCCATGAGTTCTTTTCTCCAAGAAGAATTCAACGATGATACGTTTATTGTTTTTCTGAAGTTAAACCCTTTGAGTTCCTCCTGCCATTGAGACACCAAATCCAAAGACGGCACGAGTATTAACAAATTGTAATATTTGTCTTCGTTGTATTCATGTAGGGCACAGTTTAGCGAGGTAACAGTTTTACCTGTACCTGTCGCCATTGCAAAAATACCTTGTTTACCATTGTGAGCCCAAGCCAGATATGCTTCCTCCTGATAAGGTCGTGCTCCATCTTTGTACTTCGCCGGGAAGTGCGGAACATCATGCGAGGACGACTTTGTCTGAGTATTATATGTTGCCAAGAACTCCTGCTCCTTAAACAGAAGGTTTTCAGGATCTTGGTTCGGATAACTCTTCATTATCTCTGTACAAAAAAGTTTTGCATCATATATTTTTACACCTTCACTTTCACCATTCCATACTTTGTGGAAATGTTGTTCCAGATAATGTACTTTTTCTCTGCTATCGTCACCTTTCCACGAACAGGTACATTCCACTGTCTCCAGATTTCCTAAAATAGCAGATGCTGTCAAATTCATAGAGCCAGTAAAATGTATCTTATTGCCATTCTCATCGGTAAAGATTCCGTATTTCTCATGAGGTAGTCCACCGTCTGTCAAAACAACAATCTTCACATTAACCCTATTGGTAGTGATTAGATAAGCAAGACATTTGAAGAAATGTTCATCTCGTTGGTCAAATGTATTTTTTAAGTGAGTGAAAGAGCGTACCAACTCTTCGTCAAACTTTTCATCATATTCTCCTTTCAGAAGGGCATAGTCATCCATGCTGATATACTTGTTGATATACATATTCATCCTGCCATTATTAGCGATGAATTAAGCCATCCCTAGTGAAAGCACATTGAAGCTGGCTGAACTAAAGTAGCCCAAGCCCAAATCTAATCTGACACTGTTGCAAAGAGCTTGTAAACAGAACTCTATCGGTCTGTGTGCATCAGACTTAGAATATATATGCTGAAAAGTTTTATCTGCTAACATATCTACAATAATTTACATAGTTCGATGTACATTTTTTCCTGACTTGATGAAAGGTTGCCTTCAGAAAAGTCGAACATTGACTTCTCAAACCAACGGCGCAGTATCTTTTCATGCGAATTGACACCATTGGGCTTTCTACCATAATTCTGTATGAATAATTTAAACTTTCTGTATAATTCATTCCACTCATTATCTCGCCTTGTAGTGGGATATTCCTTGTATTGCTCTTGTATGCGTTTTATCTCTTCTTGCTGCTCTTCACTTAGATCATCACGTGTAAGGACACGTCTCCACCAATTGTACAGGCTATCTTCATGTGAATCGCTAGAGTTATTAAAAGGGAAATGCATATTATCTCTCAGGAAAGACTCCATATCATTAACTCTTAGAGCAAAACTTCTTCTTTTCTCCGGGATGCCATACCATGCTGCATAAGTTTTGTCTTTTAATCCGTATAGCCCTCCATTGAATTGCACAAACTGGTCTCCACTGCCCATTGTAGAACGAATGCTATTTTCAGAACTATCTCTGAACTGCTGAACATACGCAACGATATCAGCAACTTGTTGTGGCTCATCAAACTTGGAAAGATACTGCGCAATAATATCTCTGATACTGCCGACCTTTACATGATTCCATTCTAACAGAGCTACGAGGTTGGCGGTTCCGACCATACAGATGCGAGGGTCATTCATAATGAGCGTTTTGATGCTATACGAAGACTTATATCTATTGGGACAAACTTCTTCTAATTTGGTGAACACGTCATCAATATTCATAGGATTTCCATTCTCATGTAAAATACCATAGATAATGTCTGTCGCATTAACCACTTTCTTTCCTTCCAATGTAAATTGGAAACAATCATTGGGTATTTTTCCGAATTCTTGAATCAGTATGTGCGACAATATATCTGACACGGCAGACACCTTGTCAGAGTCGAAATCATTCCAAGCCATAAAGAAAGTGTCGATTGCCAATTGTTCGGCACCGACCTCTATATCTTCTGTCAGATTTTCCTCTGTTTCATCTATCAATTCAGGTAAATCATTGAAGCAAAATGCTTCAGCATATTCTCGTTTTACTAGATATGTATTCGACCATTTTTGTTTGGCTCTTGTTGGAAGGCTTATTAGTTCGCGACCGACTACTGCATACTCTGCCTCAAAAACAATGCTCAAAATGAGGAAGCAAAATTCTAGAGACAGATTACAGTTTTCTTCGTCGACATGAGACTTAATCGTACTTAATTCCAGCAGATTCTTATCAGAGATAGCATCCGAGATGTACCCCCATTCATTCTTGTTAGAGATTATCTTTGAATAATTTATTGTAGAGGATTCTAACTCTGTACTATCAATCGTATGCAAAAGCTTTATGGCCTTGACACACAATTGACGGCATCTTTCTCTACTGAGGTTATTCTCCTCGGCCAATTCATCTAAAGATTTTTTCTCGTTGTTTCCAAAAATAGAGCAACATGAATTAAGCATTCTCCATTCTCTACCTTTCTGACCTTTTAACCAGTTTTCTACTATATGAAACATCGGCAGATGTCCCTTGTCATTAAGGTACTGATAAGCAAAATCATCCCAACAATTAGCATAAGACATTTGATATTGCATTAACTGCAGCTCTTCCGGTGATATTTCACCAGCAGACATAGCTTCGGATGCTAATTCTTTCAGTTTGATGATAACAGAAACGATTTCTTCTTCTGTTTTTCGTCCGATATTTTTGAGACTCTTAATATCTTTATCCTTATGAACGAAATCCTCAATAAAGTCGCCATGGTAATTATTGATGCCATTGCTGGCTCTTACAGACAATTCCGAAGTCAGTTCATGGAGAGCATGTCCCAGCATTGTATACTGGGTGTCACCAATTATGTCCTTAAGAGTACTTTTCTTTTCGGACTCTATTTTTTGTACTTCCTCTGATACAGCATCAACTACTTTCTGAATTGTCTCAGAAGTATTTTCAAAGTTTCCAAGTGTGTTGACTACGTGGTTAATCAACACAGATCTTATCTGATTAAAATCGTGTACGGACTTTCTGCCAAAATTTCTTATACGCAATAATTTCTCATCATCAGCAAATAAATAATTCACATAAAATTCTTGACAATCTATCGAGCCAATGCCATTCTTAGTGCGAACTGGAACCTTAGATAATTGGCAATCTAAGAAAATCTTAAATGGCTCAAATTCTTCATCGGTCAATTTGCTAAGCACTACTACAAACTTTTTGTAAATAGTGTTATTTAAAGACACTGCATTGTCATCAATGGGAACTATAGTTCTTCTTATGTTTGGCTCGGTTTCCATATATGACACAGAATTTTCTCCTGCAATAGCAGCCTGCGCATTAACATTTGTGTCGTACTCGTCATTATATGACATAGCTTCGTTGTTTATGGTATTAGACAACTCTTCACCACCAGAATAAAGTTTGATAAAGGCATTCTCATACTCTTCTACAAATTGAGTTATAGCATATATGTTGTCGTCTGTAATATATGCCCTAGTCAACAAATACTTCTTAGAACTAAACACATAGTCTAACAAGAAATACTTTGACCCTACTCTGGAGATAAACTCTTTCACCTTAATTTCTGCAGAAGAAAGAGTCGATTCCAGTAGTATATATGGACGATTGTCATTATTAAATAAACAATTCTCCATCTGCTCAATTCCGCAAAGAGCATTATATATCATTTCATCCTCATATAGACCCTTGATTTCTGATATAATATCATAAGAATAATATGAGCTATCATTGATATTTAACTCACTAAAATAAGTCTTAGGTTTAAGCGCAGAATAAACTTCTGCGGATATATAACCCGCAGTCATTATTTTATAGAAGCTTATGTTCTTTGCTTTTAGCATATTTCGTTTAATCCCAATTCAATTTTGTCAAATAAATAATCAAATCCCACTAGGTTTGGATTATCCTTTAGATCTTGCATTATTTTTTCAAGTCCATCATCCAAGTGAAGCTTAAAGTATCTAGGCAAGTCTTTATCCGACATACGAATATTATAGTGCTTACACATGATGGATGCATACACTGGATATAAATTACCGAAAAGCACATTTTTTGAATATTCTTTCCCGCCAGAGTCTTTAATATCCAATGGCGAGAACTTGACACCACTTTGCAAAGAGCAGGCTATTGCAATTCGTGCTATCACATTCTCTGCACCTAAGCCGAACTTTCTGGTTAATACTGTTACAGCTTCCTTATTCTTGATGCTAGTTTTTATCTGTGTAAACATAAATTCATGCTTTTATAAAGTCATCTACAGGCACTTGCTTGAAATATGAATGAGTAGTATCATTTTCTATCAAGTAGGTTGCATTGATTAGAGGTTTCATTATCTCGTATTCTTCCGGTGTAAGTTCTTTATACAGTAGTGGAAATAACACCACTTGCTTAGATATTTGAGGATAGAACTCTGTTATAATCTTCGCAGCATGGCTTTTATCAAATTTTTGCAACGGAGAATCAATGAACACGGGGAACTGTATACCACTTTCATCGACCAAAGCCTTCAAGATTGAGGTCGCATATAATTGTTGCTCGCCTTTCGACAACGAATCTTTATTGATATGAATATCGTCAGTTGTGTACAATTCAATGTCCATATCTTCGCCATTTATAACGACTTCCACTCTGCCAATAAAATCTTCCTTGTGCATAAGGCTATTCAATACAGACTTAATCCTACGCTCTAAGGAATACTTCTTCTCCTGTTTTAATGAGACCAAAAATGTTGATAATTCATCTATAAGCGTGGCAGCTACTTGATCTTTCTTGGCGTCATTGTCATCTAAGCTAACTTTTTTGCTAAGCTCGCTTACCTGTTTGCTAACCGTGGCCATTTCTTGATTCAGAGTACCAAATTCTTCGTGCAATTGACGTAAATCCAAATCCTTCTTTTCAATTTGTTCTTCCAACTGATTCTTCTCAGCACGTAAGCGTTTGATTAGCTCATCGCTCTCTTTACTGTTAATGTTTGACAGACGGCGAGAATTACGTTCTAAGACTTGTTTATTCTTACGATAGTCATCAGTCAACCGAGCAAACTCTGACTTATATGTACTTGTAATGTTGCCATATATAGCCATAAACTCTTCATAATCGCTTTCGGATAGAACGAGTAGAGTTTCATCTGCTGAAATATCTTCCTTGTACTTTGCCACAATATCCTGAATACCCTCTTGGAGTTGCAACGATAAGTCCTTTTCTATTGGCAACTTGGTCAACATAAGCAGCATTTCGGATGTGATTTCTGATACTATAAGATTACGGCTGTGCTGATTGTTAGCTAGCTCACGTTTCTTATAGTCATTCTCAAGCTGTACCTTTGTTTCATTTAAAAGTCTTCCTATTATTGCAATGGGTGCATAGTCCATAAACAACTTGAGAGATTTCTTATACTCTTCATCCTTTATCTTTAGCGTACTAATTAGAGCTTCTAGTCTAGCTATCTCGGACGTTGTGGAGCTTTGACCTTCACGCATAAGTTGCAACTGATAATCTGAATCTTTTTCTCTCAGAGCTTTCAGCTCAGCCTCGATGCTAGCGGTCTTATCTTTGTTCACATTTATCTTTTCAGAAAGAGACTCTTGACGTTCAATAGTTTTTGAAGTTTTTCTCTTCCTTCTATATCTGAAGATTTGCGACGAAAACGAAGACGTACATTTTCTAGATTCTTCTTTAAATCTTCATATTTTCTTACGCCTAAAACTTCGTTATAAGCAGAGCATAGTTTACGACGATCGATAGCACTGCCAGTTTCTGCCAATGCTACAATCTGCTCTGAATCAAAGAAGAAGAATCGCGCTATATCCTTATTTAGGATAAAGTCGTTAATAAATACGTCTGGTCCTATTTCATTAGCCAACTCATTCTTTGCACCATCTATCAAAATATCAACAGACTCTTTGTCTTGAATTATATCATATGATCGTGAAATTTTTATAGAGGTACACGGCAATGACGGTATTACGACTTCTGCAAATTCAATTGTGACAGAATATGTTGTAAGAGCTTTTAGTTGCTCTGTTTCCGGCGTATATCCCTTCTTCTTTATGGAAAACCGCACCTCATCACTTAGTACAGTCTCAGCTTCGGATAACACGTCGTTATTCATATTGCTTCGCAAAAACGAGTTATATCCGTTGCTGTTTATATCCTTGCGAACTTCAACTTCGACCTCTGTCATTAACTTTCCATACAAGCACCATATAAGAGAATGTAAGAAAGTTGTTTTGCCAAAGCCGTTTTCTCCAGATATAAGCATTATGTTCTTTTCATCTGGATTTATAAAAGACAGCGTATTTACTCCTTTGTAAAGGCGGTAATTATTCAATGTAATACTTCTGATTATCATATATTTCCCTCCTTTACGTAAGTTTCAAGACGAGCTTCCAAATCTGTTGCAAGACCATATTTGCGCATAAGTAGCACCTTGTTTTTTTGCAAAGCTAGCAATTCTTGTATTAACTGATAATGATTATGGTTGTTTATACATGCTTTTTCTAAAAGCAGACGCTCTTGAAGTCCTATAGTTGTATTCGGTATGTTATAGCCATAGACTTCATTATATATATCATTGACTGTGGTCGTGAAGTTTCCATCACGATACCAAATCACCTGTATTGCAATCAGTTCTTGATTTGTAATCAAATCAATACTTGAACGGTAATCTTGCGTCTCTTTCTGAACCGTGAGTAACTCTCTTAACAACTGAATACGATACTCCATTGTATAGTTACCCATCTTGTGACCACTTTCATCTACAGCCCATTGACCGTTACGTCTTGTTTCACATCGGTAATCGGACACATTTCGATTTGCTATTAGACGGTCGCGAAAATCCAATAAAGGTTTCATCCATTTCACACCACTTTTTATCAGTGCAGACATAGACTTGTCTTCTTTAACGACTGTACATATCCAACAACCAAAACGACTTTGACCGCATGAGCGATGGCTATCATCCGTTACCACGGTAGGACATTCATAGTCATCTGCTGACGCATCAAGATATATTTTAAAAAGAATTTGATTATCAAATCCCCACGGCGAAGGAATAGCATTTATTATCCACCATACCTCTTCCAACATTAACTCCTTTATAGGTGCATATGTGTATGTATTTGGGTTTAGTGGATGTTTTGACAATCGATGGCCTTTAATCTCGTGTCTGCGAATCGAACGTTCACGTTGCTGACTCTCTGACAAACGAGTACCAACAAGGACAATAGCCTCTCCATCAGCAACCACTTGATCAGTTATAAACTTAGATGTAGGTTTAATCTTCATTTTCTCCGTACAAAAACGGAATGAATTATTAGGAGCCGGGTAACCCTTGCCTATAACACAGCACCAGAATGTATCTTCTAATTCCGGAGTTGTTGTTGCTACAGTTATCGGCATCTCTTGCTCTTTTGCAGCTTTACGTATTGCATCTAACACGACCGTAACATACTCCTCAATTACAGGGTTTTCCACCATCGTGTCATTACAAACAACAAACACTTGTCTTGTCAAACGATGACCTTTTTCTTTCAATTGCTGCAACGCAAGCCAAGTCAGCGTGAGTAGAACTGTTGAGTCCTTACCCCCGCTGAAGCCAATAATCCAAGGACGATTACACCTATCTTCCTCTAAGTATTGGTCTTTTAATTCTTCAATAATATCATTGATACGCTTAGATATCTTCATTATAACATTTACTTATTTGAACTATTGCAATCGCTCCACCTTCCTCACTCCATCCTCACCAGATCCGAAATCTCGCATTCAAGGAGTTTCGCAATCTTGACTAAGGTTTCCAGTGGTGGTTGGCTGCCGTTAGTACACCACTTACTGACAGTGGTTGGTGCTACACCCAACTGCTCAGCAAGCCATTTGTTTGTCCTCATCTTGTCCGCGAGGACGGCTTTGATGCGATTGATATTGTTAGCTTCTCTTTCTTTTGCCATGGTGACTATTATCTATTTATATTGTGCAAAGTTAGCCAAATTCTATGAATTTACTACATAAAAAGGTACTTATTTTAGAATACAGGCATAAAAAATAGCGTTTACTTCACTTTTTATTTTCTTTTGTTTGACTTTTTTATGGAATTTATTACTAATTTTGCGGAATTAAGGATGAACATACTTTAGAAGGATGACAGGGTCAAACGCCTTGCCATCCTTTTTTGTTGTCAGATGCAGATGGGGACCAGTTGACATACCAGAGTTGCCAGATAATCCTAGTATTTCTCCTGCATTGACAAACATGCCTTTTGTTACCCGAAATGAAGATAGATGGCAATAGCTAATGGTATAGCCACCAGTTCTTACTGTCACAAACTTTCCAGAACGATAATCTTGTCCAACTCCAATAACCTCACCAGGCAACATGGAGAACACCTTTTCGTAATGAGCTGCGAGATCCACACCGTTATGCATAATTGTCTTGTGCATCACGGGATGTTTACGCATCCCATACTTTGAATTTATCCGAATGCTTTTCAATGGAAGCGAAACCTTCAAATAAGGTAGAATACTTTGCGATGATGCATTGGACAAAGAATCAGACTTCACCACAGAGTCCACAGGAGCAACATATGTTGTTTCTTGTGGACTTTTCTTTTTAGGGATATGATGTTTCTTCACATACCCAATAGTATTGAACTGGGCGTGTGCAAAGGGAGTACTGAATATAAAAGTCAGTATCAAAATCGGTAACTTTGTAGCTTTCATGCAGCAAAGGTAATCAGACTCAACTGGACTATATAAAAAGAGTAAACACTTCCCTTCTCCATCTAACTTTATTTATGTTTATAGTATGATAATTGAAGAATAATCATACTTCTTTCATAACTATTTATAAAACTTGAAAGATACCAATACTATTCTTTAACTTCTTCTGCATATACAATGTAATTTTGTTGACGGTTGGCAATACATACAATCAGAATAGAGCAATAATTATGTTGCCACCGAATAAAAACGTATAAAACAGAAAAGCAAATGAATTACAATTTCGATGAGAACGAGATGCCCTATGACATCCTTGAACGTTTCGGACTCACTCAGGCAATGATAGACGATTTGCCCACCGATGTCCTTCAGAACATCCACAACGGACGCAAGTCACCCGTTTTGCCAGTTCACATAACAGCCGACGATGGCGAGGAAGTCAAGGCACGTACAAGGTTCTGCCTTGTGAGAACAGCCGAAGGTGGCGTTGACGTGCTTTTCTATCCACAACTCGATGAGTTTGATTTGAAACTCTTCAACGAGCAGCAGGAAAAGAATCTTATTGCAGGAAAGCCTATTGTCGGTCATTTGGAGAGCAACGAGGTTGGCAACGAACTCGGAAGCAAATGTTTCTTCCAGCTTGACCCTGAAAGCAAACAAGTTCTTAGTGTTCCAACACCAGTCATCGGCAGAAACATCCAGTATGTAGCAGACCGCTACCACCTCACTGGTGCAGAAATGCAGAAGTTGCAGAATGGTGACATCCTCACCATCGTAGAGGACGATGAGGAACAGACCATTGGCATCGACCTCAATTCCAACACTGGCATCCGTTTCGCAGCAGGTAACAAATTTGTCTGGAAGCGAGAAGCAAAGCGTGACTGGGATAAATTCAACTTCGGCATCTTCGGTTGTTGGACAATGGACGAGAATGGCAATCTCGACTACATCCCAGAAGAGAACTACACCGAAGAAATGTGGAACGAACAGAAGAAACAGGGTATGCGCATGATGCAGCGATAACCTAAAGTATTAACCCATAAAACAAAATCTCATGGCAAATGTGAAGTACTATCCAGAAGATGTGCTCGTGGAGAAATTTCAGAGCGGAGAATATGGCTGGCTTGATTACATCAACCATCACTCACCAGAATGGCAGGAAGAATACACCGCTTTCTGTAAAGAAAGGAACCTCGTAGTCAACGAGGAATCGGCAGAAGAATTTGTCGATTGGAAAGGTGAACAGATTGAAGCTGGCGAATAACCACACAGTAACAAACAACAATCAGCATTAGAATATGTCTCTCAGATCAAATGCATTACCAGTAGGCAGAGATTTGGCCCCAGAACTACAAGCTATACTTCGCAAGAATGGTATGCAAGCGCATATCATCAGACAAGGAGAAGGTTATCAGTTAGCTGTTCAAGGCCACGATTCTCCTTTGCTCACATACGCCATCACGCCACAGCAACATATGGCATTGGTTGATTGGGGAGCAAACTCAGCCAACAAGCGAGCCTACAACACTGTGGCAGAACTCGTAAAAAACGATTTCTACATGCCACGCGACTACGTCCATGCCCGAAATGCCAATGGCCGTGTTGCCATGGGACTTCACGGCTACCGCATAGGCGTTGGCGAATATGGAAGACTACCTTGGAACAGACGTTGCGCCCACATGATGATGGATCCGTATCACGGAAGATTCCTCGGTTGGACTCCACGATGCCAGGAAGGATTTCACATGCGAAGAGTCGGAGGAGCAATGTTCATACAAGGTGTTCCTATAGTACCAGAGCGTCCTGACGGCAGAATGAAGCCAGGTGAAATTCAGAATGGTGGCTACGGCTTCTACTATAAAGGCGGTCAGCAAAACATGATACAGCAACCTTCGCAGGATGTGTTGGCAGACTTGCAATCTGTCATTACTCCCGTGGAGGTTCGTCCACGTCCAAAGGAACCAGCCAAGCCATACAACGAGCTTATCACCTCCAAGGTATATTTCAGCAATGCCAAGTGGCAGGAATGTCTGTCTTCACACGGTATCATCGTTGATGCTGCCAACAAGACTTTGACAATTCAGTCCACAGCCACAAAGCAGGATTTTGTCTATGACCTCACAGAAGAGGAAGTAAAGAAGCTGACCAACAACTCCATAAAGGAAGTTCCTGTCCAGAATCGCATTGATATTATAAACAATGTCATCAAAAATGATTTTCAGGATAAGTTGACGATGGATATGCTCAATTCAAAAGAGCAAATCAGCTTGAAACTAAATCCAGAAGTAGAGGCTGAACTCAACAATCGCCAACAGATGGTGCAAGAGCTGTCTATTGCGCTTGACGGCGACCAAATAACTATCGAGCCAGAAGATCGTAGCGTAGCCCATGTTGATGGCAACAGCCTTTATGAGCAGAATGAAAATAAGGGTTGGTTCCGTGAAGGCAAGCATGGCAGAGAAGTTCAAGTTGACGACATCAAGGTTGAGCCTGTGCGTAATGAGCAAGGTGAGATTCAGAAAGACGAGAAAGGCAATGCCAAGTATCGCATGACAGCCGTCATCAACGGAGAAAGCATCAGCCATGAGATTACTCAAAAGCAGTACGACAAGTTCATGGCCATCGATGACTATCACCGTATGAAACTCTTCTCCCACATCTTCAAGGAGGTGGATATGAAAAACATCCCAGGAGAAGGAAAGAACATCGGTGCGCAGATTGGAGGAGCCCTCCTTGCAGGACTTGCCGTGATGAGCGAACTGGGCAGAGACCGTTCTACACCATCCATCTTCATTGAACACCACCATGACCACAGGCCACATGTCTATTTCAAGGGCAGTGTAGATTCACCGCAAGATCTTGCTTCAAGAGCTTTCGACGCAGGACTCAACGCAGGAGAACATGGCGTAGGCTTAGGTCATGGCAGATAAACAACTATATACACATAAGAGAGATGACAGACGAACAGACATTTGCAGACTACAGAAGCCGTATAAACATCAAAGAAGTATTGGAGGACGCAGGCTACACGTTTTACAAGCGTGATGGCTTGCGCTATCCTGCGTATGTAGGTTTGGACAATAATGGCCAGAGAATTAGAGGTGACAAGTTCATTGTCATGCCCAACAAGAACTGCTGTTTCCAACCACCACAAATCAAGTTGTATTCAGTGACCTCCTTCATTTGGGAACATCCGCAATTATTCGACGAGTACGAATTTGGAATGAAGGAGTCTGCCCTTGTGCATAAGGTTTGCCAGCGTCTGCTCAATATTCAAGTCGAACATAAGAATCGGAGCATCCAGAATTCAATTGCTCGTAACAAACCATTTGACATCAAGGAATATAAGATTGAACGTTTCAATCCTAAAGATTTCGAGTCACAGAAGCCGTTTTATGCTTTTTTCAAGTCAAGAGGCATAGATTTCGCCACACGCTGCGCCTTTCAAGACAGTTTTGTCATTGCATCAAGAACCACCAAAGAGGGCAACACGTATAAGAATCTTTCCTTCCCAATGTACATTCCTGGGCAACCAGAAAAATGTGTAGGTTTTGAAGAAAGAGGCTATCCACACAAGGATGGTTCCGCGCGAAAAAGTATGGCAACTGGCACTAACGCCAGTGAAGGTGTTTGGATAGCAAGTCCTAAGAACACAGCCCTAAAAGATGCCCAACGAGTATATGTCTTTGAAAGTGCATACGATGCCATGGCATTTTATCAGCTCCAAATGCGCAAAGAATCAGGACTTGACAAGGAAGGACGGCAAGATCTGAAAGAAGCCGTTTATGTCTCAACAGGAGGCAATCCAAGCTATGGTCAGATACAAGGTCTTTTGAAAGCTGCACCACAAGCTTCCTTCCATCTCGGCTTCGATAGAGATGCTGCAGGAAGAGTGTTTGTGGCAAACTTCATAGATATAGCCAACAAAAGGAGTATAGTGGCACCTGAGAATGTACCGCACGAAATGAGAGAGTTCATGGAAAGCTTCGATAAACTACCGAAGACAACAAAGGAATTGCTTGATTTCGATGACGATAATTACGACTTGCTACCCGATGACTTACGAGAACTATATCTGACATTTGACAGAGCAAATGATTTGGCTTTGGAATATCACGAATCTCACTTCATCTGTAAAGAAGACAAGCAAGATGCAGTGGACAAGATGCGTATGGCCTGGAAAGATTTCAAAGAAGCATTTGTGGACAGACTCCATCTGCAGGAAGGTCAGAACCTCGAAACAGTGAATATTGTCCGTGAACTTCCGTCGCAAGACTACAAGGATTTCAACGATGAACTGCTTGACAAGAAGCAATTCTCATTGACCGATGTTGTAGAAACAGCGTTTGATGAGAATGGTATGGACTTGACTTTTGAACGCCAAGAAGAAAATGAAGAAACCAAACATCATGGATTTAAGCGATAATAGATATGACAGACCCAATCAGAAGATTCAATATCGTAACCATTCGCCCACACTGGGCGCAGTATATCATCTCGCAAGGAATGTTATTCATCATTAGTTGCGCCATGTTTCTAATTGCCGGTCACGACTGCATTACCTACAAGATGCCATTTGTGGCACTTGGTTCCGTAATGATATGCTTCATGCTCTACGAATGTCTGCATCTTCACAAACTGAGATACATCATCACCTCAGAGCAGCTCATCATCCAACATGGAGTATTGAACAGAACCAGTGACTACATCGAGCTATACCGAGTGGTGGATTTCTGTGAGAATCGTAGTATTATGGAACAACTCTTCGGACTAAAGACTGTGGGAATATTCAGTGGCGACCGTACAAATCCCCAACTGGACATTTATGGTGTAAAGGAAAAGTTGGACATTGTGAAGATTATACGTGAACGAGTAGAATACAACAAAAGGAGGAAAGGCATATATGAAATCACTAACAGATAACAGAAGATGGACAATCTTTTCAGTCATTGCTTTGGCATTGGTGCTGCCATCAGAGAGATTGCATGCACAGATAGTTTCCAGCAACCCATTGGAATATGTCGCCTTGGCAGAGGGGAACGAACTCATAAACGGTCAGATAAAGCATCAGATAGAAGACCAACAAAAGACGGCACTCCTCCAGAACACCATCGCAGCCGAGTTCAACCAGATACATAAATGGGAAAAGAAGTACAACAACTATCTGAAAACGGCATCTGGCTATGCATCCACGCTTAAAGCCTGCACCTCACTATACGATGATGGTGTGAGAATCTTCATCAACCTGTGCCATCTGAAGAAAGCCATAACAAACAATCCACAAGGCATTGTAGCCACTATGAACATGAACAACCTCTACATCGAGACTGCCACAGAGCTTGTCACGGTATATACCACACTAAAGGATGCTATAGCAAAAGGCGGTAAAGAAAACATGCTCACTGGTGCAGAACGAAGCAAGACCCTTTGGGAACTGAACGATCGCCTGGCGCAGTTCAACAAGAAACTGTCAAGGTTATGTCTCAGCATAAGATACTACACGATGGCTGATGTCTGGAACAATGTCACGGCAGGAATGCTCGACCGTAACAATGCCGAGATAGCCGGGCAAGCACTGGGCAGATGGCGCAGATGTGCCAGAGTTGTAACACCATAAGAAAGATTTATTTCAGGATAACATTTATGAAACGTTTCTATGCTCTCATACTACTTCTCTTTTCTCTCATCCTTCCCTTCAAGGGGGAGGGTGGTAGTTTTCTCCATGCCCAGGGCAATGACCCTGTATTGGCAGGAATGATACTTCTCTACACCGACAAAGCCAAGAAAGAGTTGAAGCAGCAAGAAGAGATGATGCTTCTGGAGTCCACTGGCCATATATGGATAAAGGAAGAAGTGGAAGCAACCACCAATCTGCATAAAGAGTTTAACAATTATCTGGACCAATTTAACAGCATCATCAGCTATGCAGCTCAAATATACGGTTTCTATCACGAGATAGACCGCCTAGTAGCGCAACTTGGAACGTATAGCCATCAGCTCAGTCACCAGACAACCAATGCTCTGGCAGTAGCCCTATCCTCCAATCGCAACAAATTCTACCGTGAGCTTATCATGAGTAGTGTGGAGATAGTCAATGACGTTAGGCAAGTATGCCTCTCCAACACCAAGATGACCGAGAAACAACGTCTGGAAATAATCTTTGGCATACGTCCAAAACTCAAGCAGATGAACCAAAAACTCAAACGATTGATACGGGCGGTGAAGTACACCAGGTTGTCTGACGTATGGGCAGAAATAGACTACGGAGCCAGAACTGAGGCAGACAAGCCTACCATCGTTCAGCGATGCAAGGAGCGCTGGCGAAGGAATGCAAGACCTTAAAGAAATTGTTTATTGCAAAATACTAACAATAAGTACAACAACATTTTAATAAAATACATCTATATGGGTTGGGGTTCATTTTTGAAAGCAACACTCCGTCTTGGAGGAAGGATGACCAGCGCAACTGCACACACATTGGGCGGTGCAGTGCTTCATCCACAACAGACCTTGAAAGGCGTAGGTACTGCCACCAAAAGCGCAGTGGTTGGAGGAAGCCTCGGTTACATTGGCTGGGAGAAACTTACTACAGACAAAAGCGTAGTAGGCATAGTCAGCGATGCCGTCATAGGAGAAGACACAACCAAGAAGATCGGCGACACCGTATCTGGGATTGGCGATGGCGTAAAGGACTTGAAAGACTCTGTTACAGGACTTTCTGACAACGTAAATGGAGCCATCAGCAGTGTGGATTCCAAATGGAGCGGTATGTCAGGCTTCCTCAGAGCCATGTTCTCTGGGCATGGTGGAGACATGTTTGGTAACTTCTTCAGCAATATCGGGAAAGGCAATGTATCAGGGCTAAGTCTCATCGGACTGATCGTCTCGTCCCTACTCGTCTTCGGTCGCTTCGGATGGTTAGGCAAGATAGCTGGAGCCGTACTCGGAATGATGATGATAGGCAACAATGCCAATCTAACCAGCGTACTTGGAGGCAATAACGACCGAATGGCAAGCAACCATAAGGAAGAAAAAAAGCAGCAAGAAGCTGAGCAAACCAGCACTGTAAGCAGGAGGAGATAACAAATTTTATTACAAAGGATTACGCAATGCACTATACACAAGAAATGATACTGCATTCCGACAGTGGCTATTGCATGCCATTCGAGGAAAGAAACGGAGAAGTGACAATGTCTCTGGGCTACGGCAAACAGAAACATCCGCACACAGGAGAGCCATTTTTCCATCATGGAGTTGACTTCAAGGTCAAGAACTACCTACTTTCGGCAGTAGCTACCGGCAAGGTGACAGGTTTGGGCAACGATGCCATTCACGGTATCTACCAGATTACCCGATACGGAGACTATGAAGTGACCTATGCCCACCTGAGCAACGTGTTTGCCAACTACGGCAAAGAGGTAAAGGCAGGGCAAGTCATCGCCGTCAGTGCCGACTCCCTCCATGTAGAAGTAAAATACAAGGGTGAAGAACTCAATCCGTTGGAGTTTCTCACCATGATCTATAGCAATCTGAAAGTGATGGAACAGAACGGCAAGCCAGGGGCTGTTCCTCAGTTTGTCACATTGGACATGGATGTTCATACCATGTACGATAAAGACCAAAAGGAGATTGAAGACCTCATGATGCGCTTCTTCCCCGACTACATGAGTGACATGAGCCAAGGCATCTATGCCCTACCAGAGCATACAGAACTTGCACTTCGCAACACCTTCACCATGTCGGCCATGAAGAACTACTTCTATGAGACTCTGCCATCCATGGCAAACCCATTGGGAATGGGATCAAGAAGCATTCCAATAGCCGAGCGAGTACAGAACCTTCTTATTGGAGATTTTCTCAATTATCTCGCCTTACGCCATCAAATCTTTCTGTCGAGCATGAGTGCCATCGAAAAAAAAAAGCACAAGACCGGGCAATAGCGACAAGCGGAATAGTTGACCCACTGGCAGACCTCGACATTGACGTTCAAAGCTTCGACATACCACGACTGGTGAGCGTCTATCCCGACAAGTCTGGACACAGATGGTGGACAAAAGCATGGTTCAACAACAGCGAGAAAGGCGAAGCAGCCATTGAGATAGAACGGAGTCTGGCCATCAAGTTCATAAACGAAAACATCGAGAAAGACGAATGGCTGGAGGAATATTTTCCAAAACAGATGGAGGTATATCACAACGCCATTGAGCAAACCAGAGAGCAAATACTCAACCAATTAAACTTGTAAACGAAAAGCTATGGCAGAAACAGCGCAGGATAAGATTTTCAGAACAAAGGTCATACCCATAATGAACAAGGTCAGGGATGACCTGCAAAGTAAGCAAGCCGACGAATTACGAGCACACTCAACTTCGTTTGCAGGCTTGATGGCAGGAGCCGCAGGTCCCGATGGAGGTATGAGCTCCATTCAGGCACATAACGACACGCTCAGATATACTGGCAAATGGACTTCCAAGACCACCGAAGACTATATCGAGATGGTCAAGAAAGAGTTGAAGCGACAGCACATCACCGTTAATGCAGCCATGGAACAGAAGATGATCGACAAGATGATAAAGGATAAGATACCAAAATCATCCATCGACTACATTCTGAAAAAGGCAGCAACAAGTACCATCTTCTACTTACCGCAGGAACTAGCCAAGTCACCATTGGAGCGCAAGATGGACACAGAAGCAGAGAAACGTTACAATCCCTCAGTTTGGGAGAAAAACGCAGGTATAGCCATCGGTTCCGTTGCAGACCTAGCCTGTATGGGAGGATTTGGCGGAGGTTTTAAGACAGCAGCCACATGGGTAGGAAGCGACATGCTTGTCACTCATCTTGGTGAAAAACTTGAAGACCGCTCAGATGTTCCTCTGATTATAGCACCAGGCAAAGAAGAGGAATACAGACGAGCCCAGCAAGAAAAAAAGAAACAATCGGAACAGAAGCCTCCAATCAAGCCTCAAACCGTTCAAGACCCTCCACCAAAGGAAGGGTCTGGAGAGGAAATACAACAATCTGAAGGCAAAGCAGAGGAAACACAACCAGAGCAAACCAACATGAGCGGCTGGCAAGGGCTTCTCACGTCTTTCGGACTGAATGGTATCAGCGACATTGGACATAACCTTGGCTATGTATTGGCAATGCTCCCCGACATGCTTGTTGGCATGTTCACAGGTAAGACAAAGTCCATCAACATCAAGGACAACATGATGCCAATAGCAAGCATAGTTGCAGGAATGTTCGTCAGGAATCCAATACTCAAAATGGTGCTCATCGGTATGGGAGGCATGAACCTTCTCAATAAAGCTGGACATGAAGCCTTGGACAACTTCAAGGCACAGGATCATCCGCAACAAGCTGGTGGCAGAGTCAACTATCGCGTCTATCCCGAAGAGCCTCTGAATGCACGCATACAGAATCCAGAGATAAGAGCCAACTGCCTGATAGCAACCATTGACAGAGTGCCTTGCACTATAGCCCTTCCTGAAAGAGTTGTGGATGCCTACCGACAAGGCGCATTACCTCTTAGTACCCTTGCCAATGCTGTGCTGGCAAAGAATGACCAGATGCGACAGATAGCATCCGAGAAATACGAGGCAAACGAGAAACAGACAGCAATCGAGAGGTCACTTGCTCAAAGATAACAGGATTAACAGGATAACAAATAAAGATATTTATGACAGAAAAGAATCAACAAGAAAAGATGGCTGCAGAACGTCAAGTAGAGTTATTCACCAAAGCGTTCGAGAAAGCCAAAGAAAATAACGGTATATGGTTGGCTAACGATGGCCGCAAGGCTCCTGCACTCTATCAGAAGCATTTGCAGGTATCAGCCTTCAATGCCATCGTCTTAGGAATGCACGCTGCTCAAAACGGCTACAAGACCAACCAATACACGCTCTTTTCGGAAGCGAAAAAACGTGGAGAGTCTGTTCAATCAAAAGAAAAAGGAGTACCATTTCTTTGGTACAACTGGAACGAATATGTCAACAAACACAACCCTGAGGACAAAATCAGCCGTGCCGACTACCAGGCTCTCCCTTCAAACAGGCAAGCAGACTACAAAGGCATCAGAAGCCGTGAAGTAAGAGCCCTATTCAACATCGAGCAGACAACCTTGCCTATGGTTGACAAGACCGCTTATGAAGCCACAGTCCAGGAACACGGCAGACTAAGCGACCGCAATGATGTCGAGTCTGCCTCCACCGCCATTCGCCAAGGCGTAGAAAACCTTTTGGACAAAGCACGTGAGAACATGGTCGAAATACGCAGCGACTCCACAGGTGTAGCACATTACGACAACAAGAAAGACATTATCTTTCTGCCAAAAGCATCTTCATACGAACACTATGAGGATTATGCCCGTGATGCAGTTTCTCTGCTTGTCACTGCCACTGGCAATGGTCAGCGACTGGCTCGTGAGGGCATGGTAATAAAGAATGGCAAAGCATCAGCCGAAGATTCCATCAAGCAAGAACGTTTGATTACAGAAGTAGCCACCGCTGTAAAACTTCAGGAGTTGTGCATTTCAGCCAAACTCTCACCAGAAAGCATGGTGATGACAGACTATTGGGCAAGAGAACTGAAAGAGAACCCTTGTCTCATTGACATACTGGAGAGAGATGTCAACAATGCCGTCGATATGCTCCACAAGGCAGAACGTGGCGAAAAGGTTGAATTGAACAGCAAGGCTGCCAGAAATCAGGCAGATGCCATCAAGAGCATCCTGCCCAAGCATTACTATGTAGCAGACGAAATCAGAAATCTTCCCAACAAGTCAACAAAAGAGTTTGTCATCGTAAAGGACGCAGATGGTAAAATGGCAGATGTTGTACTTCCCGAAGGTGCGTCTTTAGGCTTTGACAGCGACATTCCTGGTATGAGAAAAGACCGTATCGAGCACGCTTTGCAGAAAGAAGGCTATGATACCGTCACATTCTACAATGTAGATGGTTCCATGGGCTACCGACCGGATGATAGTTTCTTTGACGGAAAGGCAGTATCTGTAGCCCGACTCAACAAATGGAGTCTCGAAACTATCACACTCCTTGATGTTTCAGATGCAGTGAGACGTTCAGGAGCCGTGGACTTCGACAAGATACTCATGTTGCGTGACGATGATGGCAAGTGGGCACTCTACTTGAAACCTGAGAACGAGAGAGCATTCTGCGTATATCCCGACAAGGCAGATGTCAATCTGTTTTTCACCACAGTCAAGCAAGGCGACGAAGAAGTGTCTGACACGATGCGCCAAGACATGGCACAGAAATACTACATGGAAGCTTCCAATAAGCCAGAAATGAAGGTTGATCTCTTCAAGAGCAACGTTCCTGCCGAAGAGGTTGAGAAAATCCAGCGTGTCAACATCTTCAAAACCAAAGAGATGGAGAATCAGCCAAGTGTCATCCTCTGTATGCCTACAGTGAATGGCGAGAAGCTCAAACCTCGTGAGATTTCACCATCCCAGTGGCAACGCATGTGGCTTGCAGAGAATATGCAGGACTACAAGAAACACCTTGCTGCCAGTCTTTTTGCTGATGTTCTACGTAAAGATCGTACTAATGCGGTAGCCGTAGACACCGAAAAATCGGAGCAGGAAGCCCAGAGCAATGAGGTAAAGCAGAATACCGCTCAGCAAGAGGAAGACAAGGCCGTGGAGGAACAGAAAGAGGAAACTCCAGAAAAGAAAGAACAGAAGCATAAGGAAGAAAAGGCAAAGGAAGAGAATGCTAAAGCCGAGGCAAAGGCAGCTGCAGCGGTCGCCATAAGTCCGATGTTAAAACAATTCTATGACCTCAAAGCCAAACATCCCAATGCAGTATTGCTCTTCCGTTGTGGCGATTTCTATGAAACCTATTGTCAAGATGCCGAAAAAGCATCAAAGATATTAGGTATTACACTAACAAGGAGTTCTCGTTCCAAGGATGCGGACGGCAAGCCTCTGGCCATGGCAGGGTTTCCACACCATGCTCTCGACACCTATTTGCCGAAACTCATCCGTGAAGGTGAACGTGTTGCCATCTGCGATCAGTTGGAATCACCCAAGCGCAACAAAGAGGAAATATCTCCCTCAAGGGAAGATAAGCCTCTCCAAGAACAGAAAAATTCATCAGGAATGCACAGATAACATGTAACCATCATGTCAAAAAATCAAGAATATGTAGAACAATATGCAGAGTATGCCATGGAGCAGATGCGCAGATATGGCATACCTGCTTCTGTTACACTTGCACAAGGCATCTGTGAGAGTGCAAGCGGACAGAGCGAGTTATCCAGAAAGGGAAACAACCATTTCGGCATCAAGGCTACTTCCGGTTGGATTCAGAATGGAGGCAAGTACCTCGTATATACAGACGACCGCCCCAACGAGAAGTTCTGTCAATATGCTTCCGTTGGTGACTCATACGAGCACCACTCCCAGTTTCTAAAAGGCAACAAGAGATATAGCTCACTCTTCAAGCTATCTCCAGATGACTACAGGGGATGGACTAATGGACTGCAGAACTCTGGCTATGCCTCAAACAAGAAGTACGCTTCAAGTCTTCAAAGCATCATCGAGAAAAACAACCTGCAGAAGTATGACCAGATGGTCATGCAGGAGATGAAAGCACAAGGCAAAACCTTTGGTACGGAAACAAATCCTCGTCACAAGACAGACCAGAATGGATCTGTAACCGTACCAAATGTTTCAGATGAACTGAAATACTCTTACCCTTTGAAACGCAATGAGTTCATGCTTGTCACCTCACCATTCGGTACAAGAAAAGACCCTATCAATCCTGGTGCTACACAGATGCACAAAGGTATTGATATACGAGCCAGACATGACGATGTTCTGGCAACGGAAGACAAAGGCAAGATTACAAAAGTCAACAACAATCCGAATACTGCTGGCGGTCTCTCCGTTACCGTTGAGTACAACAGAAACGATGGCAGCAAGTACCAATGCACTTACATGCACCTGAGTAGTATTGCGGTCAAGGTTGGTGACAATGTTAACGCTGGTCAGCGGTTGGGTGTTACCGGAAACACTGGCACCAGAACCACAGGAGAGCATCTGCATTTTGGAGTGAAAAGCGTCTCTACAGACGGTACTGCACGAGACATTGACCCTGCTGCTTATCTTGCAGAAATCTCACAGAAAGGCAATATACATTTGCAGACACTACACAATAGCAAAGACCTCACTGCTCAATACAAAGTGAGCAATCCAACCACCAAAAAGCCAGAAGTACAACAAAATCCGGAAGACTGGATGAAGAAACTCCTTTCATCTGAAGATAGTGGTGTGAGTATGCCAAGTGGCGACCCTATCATAGAAATGGCTATGACCATGTTCTCGTCCCTTATGGTTCTTGCTTTGCAGATAGACAACAAGAGCGAGGAAGAGAAAATGCAGCAAGTGACTGATGCGGTTGTAAGCAAAACAATCGACCTCTCGTCGCTCCTTCCCTCTTATAAAGCTTGTTCCGTGAACATTCAAGATGGCAAGCCTTATCTCCACGTAGATAACGGAACCATAGAGTTTACAAGGGAACTCACCAATGCAGAATTGGCAAAGCTTCAGCAGACGCTTGGCAGTGCCAGTCTGAATGATGATGACAAGCGAAGAGGTGTTGCTTCTATCATACAAACAGCTGTGGTTTCGCAGCAGATGTCCCAGAACTATCAAAAAGCAATGGACTATCAGCAAGACAGACAAGAATCCGTTCAAATCAAATAAAGAAGTAAAACAATAAATGCGTTTATTATGATCAAATGTAATGTAACTGTATGTGGTACAATATCTCGCCAGGCGCAGATGCGTGCCAACAAAGAAGGCAAGCAGTTTATCTCTTTTGGAATCAGCGTAGTGGTTCAAGCCAAGACCGGTATTAACAAGACTGTAGAAATCAGTGTGGCCAAGGATGGTGATAATCAAGCAGAACTAGTTAACTATCCTATAGGTTCTCGTGTCGAGGTGGCAGGAGTTCTGCAATTCCACAAGAAGGGAGATGTGCTTTACCTCAATCTCTCGGCTTCGGGAGTAAACAGCTTCAATGCAGGAAACCAAGATGCCATTACTGGTAGTATCGAGTTTCGAGGAACCATCGGCAAGCAGGTTGAAGTAAAAACTGACAAGAAGGGCAAGCCATACACCATGTTCTCTGCATATAGTAGCGAAAAAGACGGAGAAAACTATTCCTATACTTGGGTTCGTTTTATGCAATTCGACACACAAAAGGCAGACTGGGTACAGGCTAAGGCTGGTATCAATGCTAAGGGTGATTTGCAGGTTGGAGCCTACAACGACCGCCTCGACCTTACTTGCCGTATCACTGAGCTTACTCCATGGGAGAAAAAATCTGCATCCACCAACCAATAATGAATGATTATGGCTGATTACAAGAAGTATAATACTGACGGCCGTAGCAGTGAAGATCGGGCTTTGGACAAGTTTGCCGAGATGATGATTGAGAAGATCAACACCTTGCAGAACGATTGGAAGAAGCCTTGGTTCACCGAAGGCTCCTTATCATGGCCGAAGAACCTGTCAGGACGTGAATACAATGGTATGAACGCCCTAATGCTCATGATGCACTGTGAAAAGCAGGGATATAAACTGCCAGTGTTCTGCACCTTTGACAGAGTAGCAGGTTTGAACTTCATCAAGAACAAACAAGGCAGTAAGCAGCAGGTCAAGGACAACAATGGCGAGGCTCTTCCGCAAGTAACAATCCTTAAAGGAGAGAAGAGTTTCCCAGTCTTCATCACAACCTTTACCGTCGTTGACAAAGAGACGAAGGAGCGTATCAAATACGATGACTACAAGCAGATGACAGAGGGACAACGTAGGAATTATAACGTATATCCAAAATTGCAGGTTTACAACGTATTCAATGTCGCACAAACCAATCTGCAAGAGGCTCGCCCCGAACTCTATAAGAAACTGGAGGAAGCAGCAGGGCTGAAGCGTCCTATGCAACATGGAGATGACTTCTCATTCCCTGCAATGGATAAGATGATCAAGGAAAACGGATGGATTTGTCCTATCAAGCCTGTCTATGGCGATAATGCCTATTATAGCATATCTAAGAAAGAGATTGTCATTCCTGAAAAACGGCAGTTCAAGGATGGAGAGTCATTCTACACCAATCTTGGGCATGAAATGGCTCATTCTACGGGCGCAGAGGACCAGTTGGCAAGACTAAAACCTGCATCATTCGGAAGTGCAGAATACGCTCGTGAGGAACTCGTAGCGGAGCTTAGTGCAGCTTTGGTTGCCCAACGTTACGGCATGACCAAGCATTTGAAGGAAGACAGTGCCAGTTACCTCAAGAGTTGGTTGGATAGCTTGAAGGAGTCACCGGAGTTCATCAAGACTACGCTTACTGACGTTAAGAAAGCTTCGCACATGATCACTCAACGTATTGATGCCATGCAGCTGAAAATAGACCAAGAGCAAAGTCAAGAGGCAGAGCAGAAGCAAGAGAAAGCTCCAACGATGTATTACGCTTCAGTGGCGTATCTCCAGACTACCGATGCTACAGACCGTCTCGACAAGTTCAAAAATGATGGCGATTACAATGCACTCCTCACCGAGGCAAAGGAATATGACCAGGGTGATGCTCCTGATTTGTCCAAAATCAATCTCTCACCAACTAAATACCGTGGCGATGACCTTCTTATAGAGGATGAACATTATGCTGTAGTATATAATCCAACAGTAGGAGGTACATACGATGTGATGCGCAAGGTAAGCGCTGAGGAAATCAAGGATAACATCATCCGCTATGGTCTCCCTGAGGATGCTACAGACGACGTGAAGGAAGTTGCCAAACAAATGGAAAAAGAAGAGGTTGTTGCTCAGGAAGAAGAGCAGCACTACCATCGAGGACGATAAATTATCCCATTCAATTAAAGACAGTCACTATGTTGGCTGTCTTTTTTGTGTGCCACAAAAAAGGAGCTTACTCGTCACGAGCAAACTCCCCAAAGTATGAGAAAAAGAGTCTTAGTGATATAACTTCAAAATAACTTTACTGTTTATATGTATATATGTGTACATGTATTCAAGTACACGCTTTCCACCTTACTCTAATAAAATAACCATAGTAAATCGGTTTGCCTCATTAGCTTCGTATTTATCTATACCGCCATAGTTATAGGCTTGAATCTGGCATTTATCAACACCTCGCTTGATGAGAGCTTTGGCTATAAACTTGGCACGTCGTTTACCCAAATCATGGTTGCCAGATTGGGTTCCAGTGGCACTGTCTGCGGCACCAGATATTTTTATCTTCAGATTTTCCTCTTTTGCAATCTTGGCTATGTCGTCAAGGTTAACAAGTTGTGACTCATCAACCAGTTTGTCAGAGTTAAGTTTGAAGAAGAAATACACAGGCACACCAACACACACTTTCAAGTGGTCAGAATGTGTAAGGGAGTCTGGGCGATTGCCATTGATGTTGCCTAATGCATTGCCATTTTCTCCATCAACGGCATCACGGTCGCTTACTCCACCATTGCCAGACATCGAGAGACGAGCACGGAGTGAGTTCAGACCACTATAGCTATTTTTAGGATAGACGGTCTTACCATCGCTATTTCCTGCAAGTCGCTTTTCCAAATGAGCATTCATGTCATTCATATAAGCTAAGTACTCTTTAAGGTAGGTATTTTGCTCGATATATGGAGTTGCATCAACTACTCGCTTCCACCCTGTCTTGCCTATCGTGAAGGACAGACCGGCTGATACGGAAATCATGCTGTCGCCGAACTTGGTTGAAGTTCCGATGCCGTCAAAGTTCCTGGCGGTCAGCATTCCACTCACCTCTCCTACGAGATGAACACGGTCGCTGATGCGGTAACGGGCTTCCACGCCATAGGTGAAGGCAAACGGATGACTGCCACTTGAACCGCCCAGGCAGGTACAGTTGTTGATCCAGTCGGAATTATGAATCATGCCGACACCTATGAAGGGAATCACATCCCAAAGAGGGATTCCGCTTTCATTCTGACGGATGCCAGACGTGACGTTGTACAGAAAGTCTGCATGGACAAACTGATACTTCATCGTATGGAACTCTGCATTCTTGAAGCAGAGTCCCTGAAATCCTATTCGTCCACCGATTGCGGGCGTGAACCATTTGCCGACTCCTATCTGCAAGAGAGGAGTGACACGGTCGAACACGTCACCGCAACCAATGGGCGTCCCAAGAAAAGCTGAAGCCCCGCCCTTTGCTTCTATAAACCAATTTCTACCCCAGTTGGCTGCTTCGCTTACATTCTTGAGATATGTAGGATTTACAGGCATGAGCATCTGCTCCTGACTGTACGATTTCTGGATATAAAGACTGTCAGAACTCTGTCTGGCAGTTTGTGCCGAAGCTGTCATTGCAGCCAGACACATCATTGTTATTGATAATATTTTCTTTCTCATGTTGTTGTCTTTGATGATTGATTACTTGCGTAAACAAATGAGCATGGTGTTACATCTTCTTTCTTCTTCTGGCGGACGGAGCGCACATCTTGCGTGCCATTGCCAGGCATCTTCTTGCCCACTCCCTATCGTCTTCATCCGGTCGCTTGCCCCATCCTGAGCCTGGGCTGCCTCCTCCACCTCCATGCGTCTGTGCGATGGTCGTTGCATCATCCACGAAACCGCACACGAGGTTCAAGGCTACCTTGACAACATGGTTGCCATCTTCTGCCAACTGGCAGAGAAGCGTGCCGTCGAAGTCGAGTTTCACGCTGTCGGGAAGATTCGGGAAACGAACGGCAAACTCATGTGCCATGGTGTCGAGCATCACTCCGTTGAGATGGTAGCTCATGTTGTGAGCCCAGGAAAGTTCAGACTGGTTGGCTTTGTCTTCCAGTTCACTGGCCTGCTTCTCAATCTCTTCCTTGTCCCTGCGGAGGGTGTCAAGCAACTGGTTAGTCTCAGAAAGTTTCTTCTCCTTGTCTGCCAGTTTATCTTCCACCAAAGCCTTCTGCTCTTCAAGGCTCTGAATCTTACGGGCGATGTCGGCACTGATGTTCTCGCTGTTAGCTTGCAAGGCTCTCAGCGGTTTGAGTTCTGCTTCAAGGCGGTTGATTTCTGCCTTCAGATTCTCTATCATAGAGGTGAATGATTTCTGCTTTTTCTGGGCGATGGAGAGTTCCACGTTCAAATCTTCGAGGGCTTTCCGGGTGTTCAGCATCTGGGCTTCGAGTGTCACGCACTCGTTGGCAAGCCATCGTCGATACTCTTCAGTAGAACGGTGACGTGCTCCTGTCTCTGCTATCGACACCCCTCTTGTGAGTCCCCATTTTTCATTGACCTTGGCAAGCTCGTCGTGCAGGGCAAGAAGATAGTTCTTGTAATCTATGCGGTTCTGACCATGGAAGATTTTCTTGAAGGCAAACTTCTTATCTTTGTCTATCGGCAGAAGCGCACAATGGACGTGAGGATTTTTCTCATCGCAGTGGACGATGAAGGAGACGATGTTTTCCTCTCCATATTTATCTGCCACAAAGCGGTAGATGTCCTGTGCCCACTTTTCTATTTCGGGCATTCGACGGATATGCTCATTGCCACCCTTGCTTTCAAAATCTACCTCCTGATTACCAAAGGCAAGCTCTCGCATGCGTTCCGTTGAACCACCGAAGATGAAATTCACCACGGTTCGGAAACGTGGCTCTGCCAGTCCCTCGTTGGGATCTTTAATGCCACGTGAGGCGAGATTTTCTGCCATGCGCCTGGTAAGCGGACGGCTCTTGTCTATCGGGGCGACAATACCACCTGGACGGATCTCGAAGTTGAGATGCTCACGGCTACGGTCGTAGTTGCCTTCACGCATGGCCTGGTTCCATCCCTTCTCCGTCCAGTCTCTCAACTCTTCGTTGCCTACCGAAGCAAGACCTTTGGTAACCTTGATGTCCATGACCTGTTTTGATGATGTTCCCATATCGTATTTCTTTGCTATAGTCCTTACTCCATGAGCCTTTTTCAGTCTTGGCAACACAAGGAAATCTGACCCAGCTTGCTGTTTATCTGGTCAGCCCTCCCGACTACTTCAGTAGGTCGGGGTATTAGGCTTCCCAAGACTGAAAAAAAGTGGCACGTGCAAGCACGCTGCCTCACGTTGCTTGAAATCATTCAGCGATGTGCTAACGGGCGTCCTGATTGCCATCAGCGTGCCTCGCATGGAATAAGGGGAATATGACTGTTGTTTTTAATCGTCAGGAGATTCCGCAGGTACTAACTTTTCGGATGGCTCCCTGGCCTCAGTAAGAGGACGAGGGGGATTTACATAGTAGTGGAATGCGGAGCCGGAGATGTAGTGCTCGAAGATACAATCCAGGAGAACAATCTCCGCTTTCGAATATCGGGTTGCCACTTCGTCCATATAACTCGGCTTGGTATTGCCACTGATGGCTTTAGCCAGTATGCCAAGAGAGTCTATCACTTTGTGCCAGTCCCAGACATGGTCTTTTCCGAAGAGCAGGTTAACAGAATCTGAAAGTTCTTCAGGCAATTCTTTTTCTATATCGAGAATACGGAGAATGGAAACTGCCAGTGAATCGAACACCAGAGCTTGCTGGTTGAGTACACGCCTGGCAGGAATGTCTCCATATCCTTCTTGTTTGGCCATGTTCATCTTCAAGTCGTAATAACGGCTGTAGGAATCCGCAACTTCTTCTGCAGTGGCTCTGCCTTTGATGAAGCGGACAAACTGCATGGCGCAGAAGTCCAGGATGTCATCTGGACTCTCGATAAGAAGAGAGAGACGTTGCTCCAGATTCACAGAGAAGATGAAACTCTTGGAGTATGGCTCTACGGAAAGTTGACCAAGTTTGGTGAGTCCGGAGATAAACTGGCGAACCGTGGCACGCTGCCATTGCCACTGACGGGCAAGTTCGGAAATGGAAGCAATAAACTGACCTGGTAGCAACTGTAGTGTTCCTTCAGTACCATGTGCTTGATATGCTCCTGACGAAGCTTTCGAAAGCAAGTCACAGTATGCCTCCAGCTTGCTGTAACGTTCCTCCGCTTTCGGCTTAAGAAACTCCAGCAATGAGCGATCAACACCTTTAGACTTATCAGCTTCGGGTGTGTGATGATTTGAATTGTGAGTCATTTGAGTCATTTTTGAATGTGGAATGTAGAGCAAGTGGATATTGTATTGTGCCAGTTGTAAGTGGCATCTAATAGTAATTTTTGATAATCTGCGCGAGCAGTTCTTTCGGGTTGTTGATGGCCTCAGGATGGCTCTTCATCCTGAGCACTTTTCCAGATGGATAAAAGACAGCTGCCACGCTTACGGTAAAAAGAAACAAGGACATGCTGTTCATGTAAGGTAAGGCGTAGCAAACCATCGAGAGCAGCAAGGTGGAAAACCACAGTCTTTTTCTCTCATGCAAAAGATGGAAGGTGCTTTCTGCAATTTTCTTGTTGAGCAGTACTAGAGTCAGGAGTGTTGACACTACAACAGAGAGATTGGGAGCCGTGACATGGCAACACCAGTTGATGAAGATAAGCATCAGCACGACCATATAAGCATAAAGATTTCTTGCGTTCTGAAACATGGCCATCTTCCACATAAACCGCTTCATGAATCCATATTCCTTTCTGTAAAGACAGAAGAATGCTGTCAGCAAGAGGAACGGAAAAGCGAACCGAATGAGGGTTAGAATCTGTATCATATATTCATTTATTTTACTTGTTATTACCTTTGTCGAGTGATTCCAGACGCTCGGCAATTCTGTTGTTTAACTGGATGTTGTAACTGGGCGACATCTGGTCTATTGTCGGGTCTTTCGCCAACTCTTCATCAGCTTCGATAAGAAGACGGAGATAAAGATCTACATTAGAATTGTGGTCTAACTTCGCCGTTGGAACGGCTGCCGATGTATTAACACTTGTATCTATCGGCTGCATCGTATCAGGGTCAATGTCATCAGGTAGATGGTAAGCCGTCTGTATGCTTCGCATCACAAATATGCAGAATACTATCAATAGACCAATTATTGCCTTGGCTATGATGTTCAAGTTGAATAACATCAGAGCCGACACCATCACCAGAATGGCTATTATATAGAATGTATATACTTTTCGTTTAGTACTCATAATCATTTAATTCAAGTTTGATTATTCCGAAAGATGCTTTCTCTATTATATATTCGACATCACGCAGAGTAAGGGAATGTGTTTTGATTCGCCTTTTTGCAGTTGGGTCTTTTTTACAAAGATATACCAGTCCTTGGTTCAAGTCGTATTCATTGATGTTCCACGTTCTAGTCTTCTTGAAAGAGTATTTATCCCTGTAACTCTGGAGTGAAAGGCCTTTGTAGAACAAGGTCTTCAACACTCCATCCTGCAACAATCTCATCTCAATCAGTTTCTCCGTGTCCTTGACTTCAATCCATGTTCGGTATCTTTGTATGATGTCTGCTATAAGGTAATACGTTTTCTGGTTCATTTAGAGACCGCAGTTGAAATCGTTCATTATCTGGACGTGTTCTCGCCTTACCTTGAACGTGCCACGTTTCTCGTGCAGTCGCAGGTCTTCAAAAAGGTCTGCTGACATTACCTCAATGGAATTGTAGATTGTGACATTCAAGTCATGTATTAGTCCATCGGTTGATGTCTTGCAGTTTATCTTGAACATACGCTCTGTGACCGGGTAGCAATATGCGCAACATTCATGTCCGAATACAGTATCAATTGGTGGTTCAAGATGGTAGAGAATGGCAAGGTCTGCATTCATTTCAAACATATCAAGCACCTTGTCTATGGGTTGGGGGATATGTACTTCATATGGAAGGATAGCATAGTCTTCGTATGCCTTTGTCTCACCAATCCAATAATTGTCTATCAAATCTGGCAACAGCATTGGACCAGATGCTTTGAATTTGTAGATAGCTTCCTGTAACATAGTAATATTTGATTAGATGGTTGATATGTATAAACGCATGAGTTGTGCTGGTATCTTGTTGGACACGTCCTTGTTCACAAAGTGTTTGCCCTCCATTCTTGTTATAATGGCTGGATAATCTTTTGCGATGTCTGTCATTGCCTGAATTTGCTGTGGTGTGAGCATGGCTATAGCCAATGAATCCATCGAAAGGTATGGTTGTAACATCATCCAAAGATATGCGTTAGCCTGATTCGCACTTTTAATTTTTCCTCGCTTCAAAACGTCATGGCAAACTTGCGCGTTGAGAATTAAACGCCGATCTGTTCGCATTGACATCAGTACAAGCGTTTCTGAAGTAGGCAGGATGCCTTCGGAGGCTGCTTTATAGATATTAGAACAGATGTCTGCCGTGTTGTTTGTTATCTCTGTCATACCCATTGACGAGCATTCATCTATATTCGCTAGGAATGTGCGAAAATGACGGTCTTCTTCATGCAAGAATGCTACAAGTTCTTTCTTTGACTTTATCCCATGTGCTTTGCTTCCTAAAAGGAAGTTTGAGTAATTAGCTATGCCTTCATGCACATCCTTGTCAAAGACGGGTGATTTATCCAAGGACATGAAGAACTTGGTGGCACTTTCCTTCAACGAGTCAAGCTCCTGGTTCTCTTTATATACAGATGTATGCAATTTCACGTATGCTACATCACTTAGTGTGCAGTTGCTTGTCAGACGAAGCAGTTCTGTCCGAATGGAATCCGAAATTTCGTCATACCTTGCAGACAGTCCGCAATGTGCCGTAAATGACGGATCCTTTTTAATGAAGCATGATACCGTGTCGGCAACCTCATGCCATCCATTGATGAAAGTAGCCATCTGTACTGCGTTGCACCCTGTGTTGCCTTTAATCGACAAAAAGAAATTATGATATTCTTCCAATGCGTCATTGGAGGATTGAAAATCATATTGCTTTCTGCTGTTACACGAAGCAACAATCAGCATGGTACATAAAAAAAGCAAGTGAAAGAATAAACTCGTTTGAGTCTTTTTTCTTTCACTTGCTTCACTTTCTTTCATTTGGTTTCCGAAACCAGTTTCAGAGGAGTTGCAGATGCAACCGACAAAACCATTTAAGTGTACTATATTCCTTTTGTTCATTGGCATATAATTGAAAATTTTGTGTACAAAGGTACAGATTAAAATCCAAATAATAGCCACAACAATCAGACTTTGTATAATTTTATGTTTCATACTCACTTTAGTATGATTTTCTAATAACAACACAATTAATGTACAAAAATCAATTTATATTCATTTACACGAGAAAAGCTACCAGTATAATTATGATTCTGAATATAATTATGTACCTTTGCACATGTATAACGCCTATACTTGTTTTTAGCATTAACCTATACTATTGACAATAGGCGTATAACAATCATATTATCAGTAGATAAAACGTTTTTGACATGGCAAAAGTCGGCTACATTATGGCTATCTCTCAGTATGACAAACTGGAAGAAGATCGCAAATGGATGAATGAGTTTGGGTGTGTTCGTATCGTTGAAGAAAATGACGAGAACGAACGAAACAGACCGTTGTGGAAACAACTGATGGTCGCCTTGAAAAGAGGTGATGAACTTGTCATCCCCAAATTTTCCAATGCCCTGCGTGGCAGTCGTGAACTGGCAACGTTCCTGGAATTTTGCCGAGTCAAAGTAATCCGCATCATTAGCATACATGACAAGATTGACTCCAACAATATTCTGTTTCCTGAGACAAAACCGTCTGATGTATTGACAATGATGGGGGCTCTACCTGAAGAAGTTCTTGCTTTACGCAAATCGGCAGAGCATGTAGTGGATTTGCAGGAAAAGATGATTATATCTTTACCAAGAGTTTCTTCTGCCAAGATGCATAAACTCGACAGGGAAAAGACAGTTATCAATCTTTACGTGGCAGGTCATCCAATCGATGACATTTGGCGTGCCAGTGGATTCAGAAGCCGAAGCTCTGTGTTTCGCATACTCAACAAACATGGTATCAAACTAAACAGAGGTAATCACTCTGGACCAATAAAGAAAAGAACCGAACAAACTCCAAAACAAAACATAGAAGAATAGACAATGAAGAAAATACTATTTCTGCATGGATTCTTTGCGACTGGCAGTTGCCCTATGGCGAATGCTATGAGAGAAGTTTTCGAAGGGGTTGCTGTCGTACTGACTCCAGACTTGCCTTTGCATCCCAAAGAGGCATTGAAGGAGATTCGCTCCATCATAGACAAAGAGCATCCTGACTTGCTTGTCGGCAACAGTTGTGGAGCATTCCTTGCCCAGATGCTCTCTCCAGTAGTGGGCATTCCAGCTTTGCTTGGCAATCCTTATTTCAAGATGACGGAGTTCCTAAAGGTACGCATCGGTGAGCATCAGTATAAAGCACCTCGCAAGGATGGCAATCAGCGTCTGGTTATAGACGAAGCGTTGATTGAGGAATTTGCCGAACTTGAAGCCGTTCAGTTTGATTGCTGCAACCCATATTACAAAGAACGAGTATGGGGACTTTTTGGTGAGCAGGACACCCTTGCTCACTTCTCCCCATTGTTTATGGAGCACTACAACAATATCTATCATTTCCCAGGCGGTCATACTCCAACAGAACAAGAAGTGAAAACATGGTACGCACCGCTTGCTACCAAGATGATGATGGAGTACCCAGCAAAAGAAGAAAGATACTTCCAGCATTTCAAAGGCGGCAAGTACAAGTTAATCCATTCAGCATTTGACTCCGAGACTCTGGAGCGTATGGTGGTTTACCAGGCTCTCTATGGTGAACATGCATATTGGGTACGTCCAGAAACAATGTTCTTCGGCCAAGTTACAAGAGATGGTAAGACATTTAATCGTTTCACAGAAATCGAGGTTTAATACCAAAATAATTACGCGCATAGAGAATAAGTAATTTCAAATGATTATATATAGTAAGACACGGACAAACAGCAGAGAACTTGCAGATGATTCTACAAGGACATTTGCCTGGCACTCTTACCGACAAAGGTAAGGAGCAAGTAAGAAATGCAGCTGAACATCTTGCAGAAAAAGACGTTAAGTTCAAGTGCATTGTCTCAAGCGACCTGAAACGTGCAATGGACTCTGCCAATATTATCTCTGAGAGATTAAAACTTCCAGTCATTCCTCTGAAAATTCTTAGAGAACGTGACTGGGGAAAATATACTGGTATGCCTGTGTCTGAGGCAGCAGACAAGTATAAAAAGGATGGAAAATGGATGTTCCCTGATGGTGATGCCGAAACAGAAGAGGATATTTATCAACGAGCTGGCAAAGCCTTACAAGAACTTTCGGAGAAATTTGCCAATGATACCATCATCGTTGTCACTCATGGACAGTTTGCAAGAAATATGATAGCCAATCATTTTGAATGTAATTACCATGAGGTTACTTCTTTCGTAAACGCAGAGATTCGGATGTTAAACCTATAATATTGTATTTGAGGTACATGAACACATTACATACTATACTGATATACTACATTCTTTGCATCAATGCAGTTACATTCATCATATACGGTATAGACAAGTACAAGGCCAAGAAAGCAAAGTGGCGAATTCCGGAAACCACGCTATTGATGATGGCAGTTGTAGGCGGAAGCATCGGGGCATGGATGGGAATGAAAGTCTGGCACCATAAGACGATGCACCAGAAATTCAAATACGGCATTCCTGCCATTCTGCTGATACAGATTGCACTGATGGCGTATTTACACATGAATTAAAAAACAAAATAAATAACGAAGTATATGAAAAATTTTGCACCAAAGCCGTGGGTAGTACCACAGCCTGTGCTGATTATAGGCACATATAATAAGGATGGAGTTGCCAATGCAATGAACGCTGCCTGGGCAGGACAGTGGGACATGAAGGAGATTATGATCTCAATGAGAAATCACGTCACCACAGACAACCTGAAGCTTGGCGGCGAGTTTACCGTTGCCTTCGCTACTAAGGAAACCATGGTAGCGTCTGATTTCGTTGGTATTGTTTCTGCCAAGAACGATCCAAAAAAGATGGAGAAAACAGGATGGAACATCAAGAAGGCAACTATGGTTAACGCTCCCGTATTTACAGATTTTCCTATGACTTTGGAGTGTCGCATCAAGGAGAAATACGACGAAAGCGAGACTGGTTATTTTCTTGTTGCAGAAATAGTAAATATCCTTGTAGATGAGAAGTATCTGGCAGAAGACGGAAATCCAGACATGGAGAAAATGGAGCTGATTGTCTTCGACCCTATTCATCATAGCTATATCCAGCTGGGCGATAAAGTCGGTAACGCTTTCTCTGATGGTAAGGCTTTGAAATAAAAACTACGTAAATGGCATTTCCAGAAATATACTCAGCAATTGGCATGATGGAGCTGATTCAGAAGATAGGCTTCCTCCCTCTCCTCGATAGTGGCATAGAAGGATTTTCTGCCGAAGACATCGTGGATGAGGACTGTCGATATGTGACATTTCCTGAAGGAGGTTGGGATTGGCCACTTTGGAAATGGAAGGGCGAGATTGTGACTGAAATGCCCTGTATGTACGGAAAGTTTTTCAATAAGAAAGCAGGATTTATCAGCCAGGAATGGTGGCCAGATTTCTGCAACTACAGAAGAAACGAATACCCTCGTCCAGAAGAAGAGTCAATTGAAGGAGCTATCCTTAGCACACTACAATATTCTGGCAGTCTCATTACAAGGGAATTACGAACTGCTTGCGGTTTCACTGGTAAAGGAATGAGAAGCAAGTTTGACGGGTATCTTACCCGATTGGAAATGGCTACTTACATTGTGACCGAGGATTTCATATATCCTCGTGACAAGCATAATCGTGAATATGGCTGGGGATGGTCGCTGCTTAATATCCCCGAAGAACTCTATGGAAAGGATGCATGCAAGTGTGAACGAACTCCCGAAGAGTCTTACCAAAGGATATTCGAGCATTTGAAAGAGATCCTACCAGATGCCACAGACAAGCAACTTATTAATATGATAGGATAAATATGACTCAAGATTCGAAAACGTATTATGTTTGGATAGGCGGTTCATGTGACTATGGACATAAAGAGCGAGCTGGTGGTGCTGCCGTTGTGATAGAGCATAACGGTAACATCATCAGCCGTGATGTAATCAGCGACCTTCATACCACAGAGTTCCGCATGATGCTGACACTAATGGTCAAAGTGCTGCATGAACTTGAAGCAGGTTCTGACATCCTTTTCCTGACCAACGCTGCCTATATTCAGAACTTTGACAAGACTCCGACTGCAAAGTCTGCAAATCCGGACTTGATACTACAATGCATCGAGGAAAAGAAGAGACACAACTCCGTTGGAGTCAAAGTTGTACAATATCATAAAAGCCCATTGCTTATGGAGACACATGATATGGCTACAGAAGCAATGGCTAAAATAAGGAAGGAGTTTCATCATGACAGCAAATGAACAAGCATTATTGGCACAAATGCAAGACCTTGGATATTCTCATGGTCTTTGCATTACGGCATTACAAATCCTATCCCAAGACAAGTTGGCTGTCAGCGACATGCTTGCCTTTATCTATGACGAACAACCCTCAGAAGAGGACTTTATCAAGAAAATGGCAAGAATGTGTGAAGCCAATAGTTGGGACACCATCGGTTAAGGTATGAATATAATAATCCTGTAGAAGCATTGAGAAATTTGTCCTACAAACATATAGTCAGACCATTATCGATTTTCTATCTGTCTCGTCTAAAATCGTTATGCTTGTCGCCATGCCACCATGCGCCCAGGAAGGCGATGATGACACGAAAGACAAAGTAGATGATAATTATATCAACAAATTCGTTCATAAGCTTGATTTTTAGTATGTTACTCAATACACATTAACTACGGGGATGCCCAAATGATTGGCTTTCTTGAAAGTGTAGTATGTTCCACCTTTTTCTCGTCCATCATAGAATGCTATAAGAAGGGAAGCATTTTCCACCATAAACTCGTCTCTATCAAGAAAGCATCTTGTATAATAGCGTTCTGATAGAATTAACACCTCGTCTGCCGAAGCTTTCAAATTCTCATAAACCATCTTATCATTAGCACTGAACCTATCCGCCTGACCTCTGAAAGGAATGGCGGCTGTCAGCGTCATTCCAGGACATGACGATTTCAATGACTGCACTATTTGTGCTGCCATAAGGTCTATGCCTATGGCAAATCCCGAAATAAAATTACTGATGCCATGCTTATAAGCTTCAAGTATAGCCTTAGTCAATCGTTCTTTTATTAGCTCCTTTTGTGAAAAGTTATAGAAGCGATGTCCTGTAAAGGCTGCCGAAGCAGCCTTAGCGAATTTTGTTTTGTTCATTCTTTTCATTGCTGTACGTATTTGTATGATGTCTTGCCGAGAAATATGCCATTTGTCACACGTGCCCCGACTTGCTCCAATTTAGCGGTGTAGTCACAAAATGATGAGCCGGTAGTAACTACATCATCCCAAATGCAGACTATCTTGTTTTTGAAGAAGTTAGCATCCACCTCGATATTATTCTTTTCCTTCAGACGCTTTGCTCGCTCTTCTTTCTTGACTTTAGTACCATGAACTGCGGTACGTTCACCAATAACCTTGACATGAGAAAAGCCGTCTATTGCTCCCGAAAAACGGCAAACAAGTTCTGAGAAGTTCTTATTTCGTGCCTCGTTACGCTCTTGACTGCTTGCAGGAACACAAGAGAAAACGACATTACGAACCTTGCGACCGAATTTTTTCACAAGCATCTTTGCTACGCACTTTGCCACCTCAGTATGGTTGCGACCATCCTTAAAGTCAAAGATGACTTGGCGGTCAAAGAATGCATCCATACCGATATTTTTGATGCGTACCGGATAATAGCGGAAAAAGCTGCTCAACTCCTTATCCTCTTGTCCCTTGATGTAAACCTGTACCATGTCCATAGCCATTGTTTTTCTTTATCTCTTGGTAGGTAGCAGCCGTTAACCACTACCCATCAAGAATGTTTTGTATCAATCGTAAAGTCTGTTTAGGAACGACTGCAATTCTCCGTCTTGGATTGCAGAAAGTTTACATGGTTGGAAAGCCTTTTTCTGCTCTAACATGATTGTACCGAGTCCGTACTTGGATGCGTCCAAAGCCACACTTGCCATTTCGTTGGCTGATATGTAGCCGTACTCCGTTTCTGCCAAACCTACGATGATGCCGAAAAGAACAAAATCGTCGTACTCTCGCTGTCCTTCAAGAATGTACCAACGTGCATTGCCGATGAAAAACACTGCGATGCAAAGAGCATCCTTCTTCTTACTATCCTGTGAATAAAGCGGATAGTCCTTCATTGCCTTCTCCAAGTCAGGAGTAATCAGGCGGTTGTTGTAATCTGTTGCCATAGTCATAAAAATTATTTTTCTCCCTTTCGTTAAGTCCTTTCGGACTGGGATCGGGAAGATTTTTCTGCTTTACAAAGTGCGTCAAAGGCAATAGAGCAAGTCTGATGTGAAGAATACTCTTTTCATGGAAAAGGAAGATTGTTCACAAAGCACGACTTGCCATTTGCCAAAAGGCGCGATAACTTTGCAGAAAAAGAATCCCGTAATCCCAAGGGCGACACGGCATCAAAGACTATAAGTCTCAGTAAGAAGAAACAGATACAAAAGGTATAGTCAGAATGGATAAAACAGCTGGGTGGGAATAGTCTTAAGCATCAACAGCCGGTACGACAATTAGAGAACTCTCCAAAATGACAAAGGAAGAACGTGCCGAGCAAAGTGTTTAGTCTTGCCTGGCACTTTCTGACTAAGGCATGGAGGAATGTTCTTGTCGTACCTTTGGCAGAGTGTTATTCTTTCGTAAGTCGATACAATCGACCTGCGTAAGAATAACTTTATGACAAACTGTTAATGCCTATGGGACTATGGTGTGGGGCTGAGCATTATAAGATGTCTCGTCATTATGTTGATAAAAAGCTACTCTCATTATCGTATGAGGCTTTAAAGTGTATTCATGTACACATTAACACACGGACATATGTATTCACGTCCACATGAATACATTGAAACAACGGAATTATTCAGAATGATGACAAAATGAAAATCAATATATTATAAAAGGTGAAAGGGAGGGAAATGAAGGGTGTTGCTGTGAGCCAGTGCACCTTCTCGACGAATGGACATGCAGTAGTGTCAAACTGAATAAGTGGGAACCGCTTGCGTCCCACCTACTCAGTTTGTAAGATACCGTATGTCGCTTCGTGGTGTACCTTCCTGCTGAAGGACTTTGCACTTACGTCACGCTCTGCTGACATAAATGCGAGGTCTTTCAAGTGGAACTCCAGTGGCATCCTTCATGGTGTGGGGCGAAGTATTACAACTATATTTCCCAAGAAGTATAAAACACAAAAGGCTGACATTCATTATCATATAAGGTTTCAAAGTGTATTCATGTACACAAGTACACACTAAAACATGTATATACGTATTCACGTCCACATGAACACATTAAATTATCAAGAATAGCCAAGATGATTATAAGAGAAAGCTCATATATTATAAAAGGAGAAAGGGAGGGAAATGAAGGATGTTGCTATGAGCCAGTGCACCTCCTCGACGAATGGACATGCAGTAGTGTTAAACTGAATAAGTGGGAACCGCTTGCGTCCCACCTACTCAGTTTGTAAGATACCGTATGTCGTTTCGTGGTGTACTTTCCTGCTGAATGATTTTGCTCTTACGTCACGCTCTGCTGACATAAATGCAAAGTCTTTCAGGTGGAACTCCAGTAGCATCCTTCATGGTGTGGGGCAAAGCATTATAAAGACTTATCTAATGAGAAAGACAACTACATTTTATATAAATATTGCATGTTCATACCATTTTATAACGACTACGCAAAAAGATTTCGTTTAATTTTTGTACCTTTGCACGCAAATTAGACAAAGAAATAAAAGAAACAAGAAAAATCCTATACGGAATGAGACTTTATATGCACATAACATCACAATCATTCGTTCAGAGTTATCGACGCTTTGAACGGAATAGTTATGTACATACATCAAGTACATCAGATACAGCCGGTATAGGATTCCCACATCATTATTCGCATAGTTATTTCTACCGGGCATCATAACAGCGTGCCCCACAGAGAACACAGATAATATTGAAGAGTTGGAGTTTCCTTGCCGGGAGAATCCAACTTTTTCTTTTTAGCCAAATGCTTGGCTTCAGCTCTGACATGACGAGAAAAAGTTGGATGAAATCCAACCATTTTTTACGTTTAAATGAAAGAACTATGCCAGCAAATAAGAATGCCTTAATAAGGTACAAAACTATAGACAACTGTTTGAGAAACAGATATAGAAGATGGACTCTCGATGATCTTGTGGAGGCATGTAGCGATGCACTCTACGACATGGAGGGAATCACCAAAGGAGTATGCGCCAGAACTGTTCAGATGGACATACAGATTATGAGATCTGACAAACTGGGCTATAATGCTCCTATCGAAGTTTATGATAGAATATACTACAGATACGCTGATCCAGACTATTCTATCACTGAGATGCCTTTATCCATAGAGGACTGCAAGCTGATAAAGAAGGCTATCATTCTTCTTGAAAACAAGAAGGATAAGAACAACGAAGACACCATCCAGGTGCTCAACAAGGTACAGGACAGACTCAAATCTATTCTGAACTTTGTGTAAGGATAAAGGAGGAAAATTATGAACGAACATCAACGAGACATCGTCTTACAAGAAAACTGAAAGGCTTCTTTTCAAGCAAAATTGCCTGAAGAGAAGCCTTTCTTATGTGGAGCTTCAAGTAGGATTCGAACCTACGACCTGCTCATTACAAGTGAGCTGCACTACCACTGTGCTATTGAAGCCTTTGGGAGTTTGATGGGGATCGAACCCACGACCACCAGAGCCACAACCTGGCACTCTACCAACTGAGCTACAAACTCCATATAAACTCCAGATGGATTCGAACCACCACCTCCAGAACCGAAATCTGGTATGCTACCAATTACACCATGGAGTTGTTTTTTAACTTGTCGCCCCAGAAGGAATCGAACCTTCGCTAACAGGACCAAAACCTGTTGTGCTACCATTATACCATAGGGCAAATTGAGTTCGGGAGGCAGGACTCGAACCTACGAAGTCATCAGACAGCGGATTTTTTCGCAAGCTCAAGGAACTCCAGTCCACCCTCGTTGCCACTGGAGCACACCCGAATTTTTAAGTGGAGCCTCGTGGATTCGAACCACGTTCTCGGGATTTTCAGTCCCGCGCATACACCAAGTCTGCCAAAGCTCCTTACTGATGTTGCCCCAGATGGAATCGAACCACCACTTGCAGATCCAGAATCTGCCGCACTACCGTTATGCGATAGGGCAAGTTTGCGGAGGCTAAAGGATTCGAACCTTTGAGACGTTGCCGTCTGCCGGTTTTCAAGACCGGTGCAATAGACCAACTCTGCCAAACCTCCAATGTTGTGACTCGTGAGAGACTCGAACTCCCGACCCCGACGTTCGTAGCGTCGTGCTCTGATCCAACTGAGCTAACGAGCCAAAGTGCGGAAGCAGAAGGATTCGAACCTTCGGAACCTTTCGGTTCGGCACGTTAGCAGTGTGCTGGTTTAAGCCACTCACCCATACTTCCTTGTTTTGACGATGCAAAGGTAGAAAGGGAGAATGCAACCTTTTTTCGTAGCAAGAAAAAATTCAAAAAAAATAAAAGTTTTAGTGGAATCAAACAATAATTGCCATTTTTGTATGCGGATATCCAATATGAATATTTCGACACAAAAATGGCAATTATTACTAAAAAAATCCGAAGTCTGTTACCTTATAAAGAAGGTTTCGATCAACGAACACAACTGTTTATCAGTTAAATTATCAATACCTACCTTATCAATCAATGCATATTCTTCTTTCTTGTTGGTAATCACGAATTTGCGTTCTTTTCCTTCCACTTCACATAAAAGGTGATAGTTACCTTTGTACGCCTTTTCCACACGCACATTCTCAAAAATAGTATCACCAATTCTGAACGAAACATTCTTTCTTTGTTCTAACAATCCCCACTCTGCCAGATGATTGTTAAGGGTGGTTTCTACAGCACCTATCCAACGCTGACTAACTTCGCTTTCTTCTGCAAAGTGCCTGAATTGGCCAATGGCAGAAGCAACCTCATTTATGATGGTTTCTGCCTTTCTGATACCGTTATCTTTGCCAAGAGCCAAAGCGTCTTCAAGAGTCTGACCTTGAAGTTTACCCTGCATCATCAGACAATGCATCTTCTCAGGAAGGAAACCACCGACATTGAAGATATAAGTCATATCGTATGCCGGAGAAAGTTGCCATTGACCGCTTTCATCCATCAGGAACGAGAAGTTCTTGTTGTGATCATCAGTATTGTTGGCAAGAATATTGAATACCATTCTGCGAAAGACTTCCTCCTGGGTGCTTTCCGGTAGGCGCATCTTGCGACAAACCATCAGCAACTTTTCATAGCTGTCGGCATCAGGATATAGAGCTGCCAATGTCTGCATGTGCAATTTGCGTTCTTCATCACGATCGAAACGATGTGTAATGAAATGCTTCTGACCTTCTACCTCTATAATCTTGCAAGGCATCATGTTTATACCTGCAGCCATGGCCATTTTATAGTAAGCCATTTCCAATTCTGCAGACGAACGTTCTGCATCGCCAAACTTCAGTATGCAATAATCAAAACCCTTGTGACCGGCAATCTGTCCGCTTCTGATTTCTCCCGTTTCCGGATTTATCGCTATGATTGCCTTAGGTTGGCGACCACCTGCCGATGTTCCGACAGCTATCAACGACTGCATAGTCAGCGATTCGTCAGGCATAAGTCTTACACTCTCACGCTCAACGAATATTCTCTGGGCCAAATCTGTCAATGCTTTCATATTCAGCTTTTCCGACTTTCTGATGCCAGATGATTCGGGGATAAACTCCAAAGCTCCCATACCTCGCTTACCTATAAACGACAGAATTTCAAGCGGAGTAATTTCCTGATTGCGAATACCATTCTGTATGCGCCAACACTCAAACACCTGGTTACCCCAAGCGTCAGGCAAAGAGTCTGCAAGAAAAGGAGGCAGTTTGCGGTAAAGCTTTGTTTCCCTGTCACCCATGATGGGACGTCGGCTGGCAGGTGACTTGACAGAAGCCACAAGTGGGAACGGATCAAGTCCTCCACCAAGGAAAGCTGGATTATACTCGAAAAACGAAACGCCTTTCCTTGCATCCCAGGACAAGCGACCGATTTCCTTGTCCCAAAGCATTATTTTCAAAGAACTTGCTATCATGACTTCTTATGTCTAATTCGTTGAACTTTCTTTTCTTCCTTCACAAGGTATGCAGATGGCGGTAAATCCGGCATCAGTTCGTCAAGCGCATCTATCTGACCGATTGCCTTCAGCAGCAAAAGGAAGGTGCCGAGCGACACATTGCCCGATGTACCATTCTCAAACTTATGAATGGTAGTGATTGTAATACCCGATTGTTCAGATACCTCTTTCTGCGTCATATTGCTACGCAGACGGTAATCCTTGAATCTTGCACCAAGAAGTTTTACCAATTCTGGTATAGAATACTCGTAATAATCAATCATAATTCGTTATTTTAATTTATACTACAATATAAGTTAGGCGAATAATATGGCTATATATTATATTTCACTTATATTTATAAATGCAAAAATACTCATTTCTTTTCAAAATCCATCAATTAGTTTGAAGAAAATCTGATTTTTGCTTTCTTTTTAACCTTTTTACAAGGAAAAAACTCAAAAGTAACAAAAAAGCGACCCGAAGGTCGCTCGTTACAAAGAGAAGGATTTACTTATCCTTCTTGGTCTTAGTTCTCTGAGATACTGGAGTTTCCTCCTTCTCTTCTGCTTCATAGAACTTGGTTGCCACGAGTATTACTCGGCTATGCTTGACACCTTCTGCATCCTGCCATTCCTCTGGCTTGAAGTAGCCCTCTACAGTAAGGAGTGCTCCCTTGACCAAGCGGTCGAATGACGAGGTGTTCTCGTTCTTGCGCCATGCCTCTACATTCATGAAGGCTGAGGTGCGTGTGTTTTCTTCACCGTTCTTCTCGATTCGGCTGATAACCAGTGAGAAGCGAGCTACGCTTGCGGTTGAGAACTGATGGATGCTTGCATCCTTACCTACGAAACCTGTTACTGCGAAAGTATTTTCCATCTTTTTCATAATTTGAATTTTTAGAAGTGAAACATTTATTTTTACGATGCCCCCAAAGTTGGCAAGGAAAACATGAGAAGCAAGGAATTATCAAATTATTTCACCTTCAGGCAAGAAAAGTTTTATGGATGAGTATCAGACGAAAAAGTTTTTGAAATAATTCTGAGAATAGGGCATCTGGTACTTGCTGCAATGTGGCTTGTACTAACTTCGCAGCGGAAAAACTAAGTGTGGGAACTTCGTTCAAAAAATTCAAATCGAAAAGGTGACAAGAAAATACAGCAGAGGTTCGAGCAAAGGATGGCTATACATTAAAAGTCAAGCAAGAGGTAATGCTCCAAGAATAGCAAGCCCAAAGAAAGACACGAAAACCACACCTCATTTAAGAATGTGGCAACACGGAACGATGGAATATACCAATGAGTGCCAGAGGAAGCAACTGTATGCAGAGGTTTGCAGTAGGAAGAACATGATGCAAAGGACAAGCATTACCAATCCATGGCTATAAGAGAAGCAGAATAGATGGAACCAAAATCTATAGGAACAAGAAGTATATGTCAATCTGTAAACGAGCAACTTAGCGGTCGTGTGTTTTAAAAAACATATATATGTATGATACGCCCACGTTTTATGTGCTCTTCACAAAAATAGAGGAAAGACATTTGACTTATAAGTGGTAACTTCCAAGGAGAAACCTTGCTGTACTCTCAGAGAAAAGCCACCATCAGGTAATTCCTAATGGTGGCATCCAAGTTTTATGATATGTTTATCGAGAGATAAAGTCATAATTTACATAGACAAAATCCTTGTTCACCGGCATAATACTTATTGCCGTTGATTTGTCCGTTGTCGAAAACAAATAAACTCCGGATTGTTCTGAAACAAGCTCATAGCTCTGCTGCAATGAACGAAGGATTGCGTCCATTTTTGAAATAGGTTCTGTGTCAATGACAGAGTAAAGTGCCCTGTCAAGAGAGAAACTATAGACAATACCTGCTTCCGTTCTCTTATCTGAGTAGACGAGCTGCACACATCCTGCCGACACTTGTTCGCTCATGGTGAAATGGTTCATTCGGGAAGCCATGTAACTTTTCACATCTTCAACGGATGCGCCTTTAATGTGAAATGGCTCAATCCATATTTCGGCGGTTGGTTCCTGGTTCTCGATGTCCTCTACAAGGTCATCACCACCGCATGAGGTGAATACTAAAGGAGTTGCCATCAGCATGAGAAGGATGGCGATTGAAAGATACTTTTTCATTTTCATGTCGTTCTATTTTTGATAATACTTATATGTTGTTTTTATATACATGCATTCACGTCCACGTGTGTATATGTATCAACGTATTTATGTATACATGGCTACACGTACACATTTTCACATAACATCCTTGATGTCTTTTGTTCTGATTTTCTTGACTTTACCATACTTCGACTCATAAGCATCAACACCTTGTTTCATAACGTATTCCATAAAGGAACGGATAGGGAAACCTTCCTTGTGGGCAATGGCTTGAACCTTGACCACAAGTTCAGTTGAACAGATGAAGGAGAAGTGCTGCCATTGGTCTTCTTTGGGAGATGCCTTATTGTTTTTAGGACTTTGGGGAGTATTCTGTTTCTCCTTGGAAGTCACATCTGTCTTGTCATTTTTCTCCTGTGACTGGATGGTAGCATCACCAAGGATATTGCCAACCAAGATGTCCATATTCTTCCGTGCCATAGTTATCATTGATTACGTGAAATTATCTCTTCTGTCAATGCCTGATAGTCCTTTGCTCCATTTGAGTGAGGGTCGTACTCAAAGATGCTTTGACCACTACCTGCCGACTCTGCCAGAGCAATGTTCTCACGAATGCGAGTCTTCATAGTGATAGCCTCGTAACGAGACTTCACGGCTTGCTCTACCACCTTGTTCAATTTACGATGGTTGAATCTTGCAATAAACACGCCACCAAGCCGTAGGTTGGGCTTTACTCTCTGCAGTGTGGAAACGAAGGCATCAAGCATCCTCATACCTTTCAACGGAAGAAGTTCGGGAGTCATAGGTACAATGATTTCATCAGCTGCGAGGAAAGCATTGGTAGTGACTATTCCTAATGATGGAGGACAATCTATGAGAATGTAGTCATAGTTCTGCTTGATTGGTTCAAGCAGTTTGCTTAGCAACTGTTCTCTTGCCAGAAGATTGGTCAAGGCTATTTCTGCACTTGCCATTTCAAGGGATGAAGGAATAAGGTCAAGATTATCTCTGACATGCTTCACTGGCAAGGGTGCGCCATCGACCAAAGAGTCAAAGATGCTTGCGTCAATTTCATTTTCATTGGGGATAAAATACAATGTAAGATTTGCTTGACCATCAAGGTCTATAAGCAGAACTTTTTTTCCCATGCGTGCCATGCAAGCCCCGATAGAGGCTGTGGAAGTCGTCTTTGATACGCCTCCCTTATGATTGGCTAATGTAATAATTCTCAATGACATAATATTTTTCTTTTTGTATATATGTATTAACGTATTCATGTCAACATGTATTCGTGTGTACATGTATTCATATCTACACGTGTACTTGTATCAATGTTTACAAAATTCTGCGTAGATTACGAGTGTCCCTAATGCTCCTCCAGACAACTAAATATGTCAGGAGAAGCGTCAGGATTTGAATGCCCATTTACTCAAAAGTGAAAGTACGGATGTAGAAATATGTCTCATCGTTTTCGTACTCATACTCATTGATAAAGTCCATCATCTGTTCATTGGTTCGTTCACCTTGCTCTATGCCGGTCTTTGAAGTCCATTCCTTTATTGCTTCCTCGATTGTGCCATAAACATCATCACAACATTCCTCAAATGGTTTGCCCGATGCGCTGACACAACATTCTTCAGGAAAGTAATTGCCCTCATCATGTGTGTAATAGACCTCACATCCACATTCGCAACAACGATAAGATATACTCAACTCACCGCCAAGAAGTCTGTCAATCTCAAAGAAGATGTCATTACAGGCATCCCATGCTGTTTCCGTCTCAAAAGAAAGCAGACATACGTCTTCGTCTTCCTCATACTCAGCCCAATAGATATGACCTCTGACGCAGATTTGTTTTGCTTCATAGTCAATACCATAATGCTTTGCAAGGTCACTCAGCCAAATATTCTTGTTATTAACCTCCATGCTTTGAAGGGTGTTCCAAAGGTTGTTGACTGCCTTACGTGTTCCTGTGACCTTGTAGGTCGTTGTTGCTTGATTTGCCATAATCTTGTACTTTATTGATTACCATTCTGTATAATAACTCTGGTCGTTGTTCTCGCATTCCTCATTCCATTCTTCATCGGTGAAGTCGGTATGCAAGCAGTCTTTACTGCAATAGTAGGCTACACCCATATCCACGCAATACCCCTCACGCATCAGTTTGCCACATTCAGAGCATCTTCTGCAAGTTCTGTCAGTGTTCCACCAATAGTCCACAAAAGACTCTGCTACAACGTCTTCGCTTGTGTTCTCATCCCACTTGTCAAGATAGAATGTAGCGAACTTGTTCAACTCCTGCTCATTGAAGAGTTGCTTGTCTGTGCCACTCACTGCCTCAGTCAGTCGGCTCAAAATAGATTGAATTGTTGTCATGCGATATTATTTTTTCTCCCTTTCGTAGATTTCTTCTACTTCTGGGATGGTTAAACAAATTTGTTGCCCTCTAAAGGTGCTTTGGTCAAATGGAGCAAGGTTATGTGGTCAAATACTACCCATAGGTGTGGAGATTTTACCATCATACATAAGTGCCTGACCTTGATCAGATGAAGACAAAGCTATTACCTTTGCAACATCATTTGTTACCACCACAGAAATAGAGAAATACATGCAATGCTATTTCTTTTCAATAAGGAAATCATTTAAGTCATTATAACTTTGGTATCTATATGACTCATCTATGGAAATACCGGGGTAAGCCTTTGCTATTTCCTTTGTTGCTGTTCTGCCAGCTTCATCATTATCAAGAAAACAATGGATAGAGTCATATTCTTTAAGATAGGGCAAAAGCACTCTTACTTCGCCAACACCGTTAAGGACAAAGAAGTCGCATTGTTCTATAACAGTAACACCATTGTCAGGTATTCGAGCATACAGAGTCATGTATGCCAACATATCAAAGAATCCCTCAAAAATACAGCATTGTTTCTGAGGAACTTCCTTCGGATAGATGGCTGAAATACTCTTTTTACCTATACAACGTTTGCTTAGTTTATTTCGAGCTTCCATGCCATTGGCAACATTCATGAAGGCAATAGCATAGTATCGTTTGCCTCGAAAGGAATAATGAACCTCTCTGCAATACTTTTGAGCTATGGTAAAATTTATACGTCTCTGGATTATATAGTCACGAAGTATGGGATGAGTGAGAGGGCTTATCTTGTCAACAACCGTTTCATGGTTGTGGCTTTCCTGATATTCGCTACGTCTACCTTCAAACCATTGACGTTTCTTTTCTTCCTCCAGTATTCTGGCATTATAATCCTCATTGAATTGAAGTTTTTTCTCTTTGATTTGCTTTTCGAGATAGCCTAAGACCTCATGCATCGTCCATGACGGATTAAGTCGCTCTACAAGGTTTATCAGATTGCCACCTCTGCCTGTACCGAAGTCATACCAAAGATTATCCTTGGTATTGACTACGAATGAAGGTGTTTTCTCTATGCGCAATGGTGAACAATAGAACACATTCTTACCCTTAATGGAACCTATTCCATAATTGTTCTCCTTCATCCAATTATAGATACTAACAGACTTTATTTCTTCTATTGTCATGTTCATTATAGATTAAATGCGCCCACGTGTGCGTGCGTGTGCGCGTAGGTGTATATATATACCCTTTAAACTTAAACCTTAAACTTGCCTTGCTTTGCTTGTTTCTGGTTTCTTGAAACACTCTGATTTATAGACATATCCATCTTTCTCTCTAACGATAATGCCTTTACCAGTTAGAAGTTTAAGGAGGTCCTTAATACCATTGATACCTCGCTTGTAACCAGCGGCTTCGTATGCTTGCGAAACGGAGTTGACCAAGTCGTTGTATCGTGTAGGGGAATTTTTCTCAAACACTTTGCTCAAAATCTCCTGATGTATCTCATTGTCAAGGCTGACAAGTGACTTCTCCTGACGCTTCACGACGGTAACAGAAATGCCAGAGTCAAGAACAGGAAGTTTATTGTCATCAATATGAAACGCAAATGTTCTGAACTCCTTATCTCGCATGTGCATTGGTTTAACCTCACTGATGCTGTTGTTCTGCATATTCTTGCTAATAATAAGAACCGTCTCAGCTTTGTTTTCCAATTCAGTACCTATATGACCACGAGGATTATTATCGTTCTTGTTCAAATGAAGGACTGTATGGATGTGTAGATCATATACACTTGTCCAGGCCATTAAGACAGTCATCACATCAGTTGCTTCCTTGCCGTTATTGATGTCATACATGAGGTCTCTCAGACCATCGATGATGACCAAACCTACTTCATCATATTTACGCAAAGCATAATCAATAAGGGCTATTCGCAGCTTGGGAGTATATTCACGCAGTCCCCAGAACATAAGGCGAGGATCATCTTTTTTGAACGATAGTCCAGACAACTTATAAATACGTTCCAGGACTGTGTGACAGTGATATTTACTCTGCTCCGTATCGAAATATAAAATCTTCCGTTTGCCTTCTGGAAGACACGCTCTGTAGTTCAATACCGTAGTGTTGGTAACAGCAGCGGCTACCATGGCAGAGATATTGAAGGTTTTCTTGCTCTTTGCTTTGCCGGTAGATGCACTAAAGTTTCCAAAGGTTGCAATGGTACAATCACCGACGAAAAGAATTTTAGGCGGTATAGTAACTTTGTCTGTTGCTTTGATTTCACCTTTTGAAAGATAGGAATCGAGTTCTTCGTCACTGAAATTGTCCTTGTCAAGCATAGACACTTCAAGCGATTGGTGTTCAAATGAGGTCTTTTGATTGTCAATGCCCATCTTATTAGTTCTTTTTTCCATTCTGCTTATTCTTTTTTATATCTGTTCTAACATCTTTGACAGAAATCGCACATCTGTCAAGAAGTTCTACAAGGCGCGAGTCTGGCAGATTCACGCCGTCAATGCTATTCTTTTTCGTTTTCTTCATAATTAGTGGAATCATTAGATATTGTTTTAGAAGAACCTTTGGTTATTTCAGAGCTTAGCAAGTTGCTCTTTTTAATCCACTCAATCAGTTCCTTCTTTTCAAAGAATATCATCTTGCCACGTGGCTTGAAATGCGGAATCTCACCACTGCATGTGAGTTTGTACAGAAGACTCTGTGAGATGTCAAGGTACTGGCAAACCTCCTTCATATTTAGTATGTCCTTTGTCGTATAAAGAGTTTCCTCAATGGATTTGAGTCGCTCATTGATAACTTCAGGTTCCACAGTTGTCAATTCCTTAACCTGCATTTCCAAGAGCTCAATGCGTTTAGCCAAGAGCTCGTATTCTGTTTTCTTTTTTGCCATCTACATATGGATTTGAAATTAGACATTGAGGGAGCTACCCCCATTATTGAACCGATTCATTTGCAAAGGTAGAGGAGGTTAGTCACTATAAGGAACAATGATGCTATATAGGAATGATTGTTTCGCTATTATATAGTTATGTTCCTTTCATTTGGTAGTCTTTATTGACTGATTTAGCACTTTCTTGCAATTAGCGGTCTTATATCTGATTAGATAGAGTGTGGTGTTATACCAAAACATGGCAGTTTGTACTATTTAGGCGTTTAGACCGCACTTTTTAGAATATTTTCACTAACTTTGCACCATGATTAAGAGAGCAATATTCTATGGAACAAGCCAGGACAAGTTCAATAAGCACTTCACCAGTGATGATGATTGCTTCAAATACTTGTCTGAAATCAAATGGAAAGATGACACTTTTGTATGTACAAGGTGTGGCAATACTCATTATTGCAAAGGTCATCTGCCTTTTTCAAGACGTTGTACAAAATGCAAGCATGACGAAAGTCCGACTGCAGGTACTGTGTTTGATAAATTAAAGTTCTCTCTTAATACAGCTTTTCACATTGCCTTTAATCTATGTACATCAGAAAATGGTGTAACATCAACGGTCTTATCTATAAAATATGGATTAAGACAAAAAACTGCCTGGGATTTCAAACGGAAGATACAACATGCTATGGGCTATGTCGAAGAAAAACCTCTAGAAGGTATGATTCTCGTTGACACCTTTGAGATAGGAGATTCAAAATGTTCACCAAAAGGCGATTTGGTGATTATCGGCATGGAAATCCTTGGTGGAAAGATAGCTGGTCACGAATATGCCTATGTCGTTGACAGTGCATCACCGGACTCTATTAGAGATTTTTTCAAAAAACACATCAGTAGGAATAGCCAAATCATAGTCGGTAAAGAGAGTAGATGCGAGCAATATGCAGATGAATACTCAGATAGTATAGCTACAAGATTAGAATATTCAGCTCTCATGGACAAACATGTATCAAATCTAAAGAAGTGGTTGTTTGGAGTACATCGTCACTGTTCTGCTGAATACATTCAAGACTATCTGAATGAATACTACTTCCGACTTAATGGACATAGGGATAACACTGTATTGTTTGATACACTCATGAATTTAATTGTAAAGAATAAGCCATTGCATTAAATGACACCATTCTTGATCAGCCCGTACATTTCTCGAAATTCAAAAAATCGCATAGACGTTCCTATGCGATTTAACTCATTATATTTTATCACATTATAAATTTAACAAAAAGAAAATGAAACGGTTAACAAAAACGCCCGTTTTCTCTCTTTTTGTGCCCATGTTGCGTAAACTGCGCAAAAAAAACAGAGAATGAATTGCCAAAAGATGAACTTTGGCAACTTTATTGTGCTGCCTACGAGCAGTACCAGTCTGAAATCATCAATGGTGAGAAGTCATATTCTCGCTATGTGAATGATTTCTATTACTACCATCTTCCTGCGATGAATATGAGCGAATCAGATGCAAGGGTTCATATTATGAATGTCTGCGGTCTGAAAGAGCTTCTTGAAAATCGTCGTGATCTCGTTGATGCTTTTTTCTCAAAAGATAAGTTTGAGGAAAAAGATTATCAGCAGATGTTCCATCTGTTTGATTCTGGACAAAGCCTTACTCCAGATGAAGACTGTCTCGCACGATTTTCAGACAAGCAGATTTGCCTCATTACACAGTTTGCAAATGATGTGAGTCTCTTTAAAAATGCTGTGACTGATTCTGACATCAAGGATCTGTTCAAGTGTCAACTCACAAAACCTCTCCAGGCTGGCATTAACAGACACGTAGCATTGTTCTTCGGTGCTCTTCGTTCCTATGGATTATTGCCTTTCCGATGGCAGATGATAATTGAGGAGAACAAACTCATTGCTTCGTCAGCTAATAACGAACCACTACGTGCAAGCCAGTTACGTTGTGGTCTGTCTCAGGCCAAAAATGTGAAGCTTGCAAAGATGAAGTCATCCAACTACAAGATTGAAGATTTGGGATTCGAAACCGTATGTGAGAATTTCGTCAAGAAACTGAAAGAAAGTATGTAAAATGCAAGAAATCCAACCAACAACAAGTAGGAAAGATATATAATGAATATATAACAATCCCTATATAGTTGGCTTATCTACGCATCCAAGTTGTAGGAGTTACCTTTGCATTCGAATCGGTTCGAATACGGAGGTAGCTCCTCTTTTTGAAAACAATAATCATAAGAAATACAGACAATGGACAATAATACAGAATGTCATTTCATTGATAAAACTGTCACATTCGACCAGTTTGTCAACGAACTAGCAACAATGATTGCTTTAAGGATTCATCAGGTTGAAAAAGGCCAGCTTGAAATCAGCCAGACAAAAGCGTTCCAAATGTATGGACGTGCAGACGTTGAAAGATGGATAAAGAGTGGCAAGTTAAAGCCTTCCAGAATATCTCCTGGTAAGAAACGATATAAGCTGACAGATTTGCAGAAACTTGCGAATATTCAACAAAACTATCTCTTGTAAGCGTATAAAAAAAACGAAAAAGCTCAGATGTGACTTTATGCCATATTTGGGCTTTTTCGTTGTTGTCAAGCGTAGAGGGTAGTGATAATCAAACAAGACGCTGATACATCTGTGTTAGTTCCTTGTCAATATTAGTAATCTTGAACTGAACACGGGTGTTGCTGATTTTTTTAGGAAGCATTGTCGTCAATTTATCCATGATTTGATCAACGTTAGAGAAACCAGTATCTTCAATGGCACAAACCATTTTGCCCATAACGTATGCTTCTGCACGAACATTATTGTATTTGGATATTCTCTCAAAAGACTTATCCTCTTTTTCGATGTGCTTGGACTCATTATCTGTAAAGAAGACGAAATCTATAACCTTTTCATTAAGAATCCATACAGGAGTGTAGTCTATCTTGACATAGACTCTAGCCATTCTGTTTATGGAGTGGTTAAGACCGAAATCAACCTCATTCATAGTTGCGCCACATTCATTTTGCGCAATGGTAGCCCAACTATGACGGAACGCATACAATGATGCTCTGAATCCCGGTTCTACTTTCTCCCAAACCTGTTTGATTCCAGTGTTTACATTTGCGCAAAAAGAATCTGATGTTGACAGGCGATCATGAAAATTGAATAGCCATGGAGAATCAGCCTTCTTTGAGAGGTACTTCTCAAAGGTAGGTTTCAAAAAGGGTGGTACACGCACTTCGAAGTAACCACGGTCTGAACGTGCAGAACGTGTCTTCTGACGCTCATAGTGGAAGATGCCATTATTATACTGATCCTTCTTAGCATTTAAGATGTCCACGGCATTAAGACCACACATGCAGAAGGAAATCAATGCGACATCCTGTCCAACCTCCATCAACGGGTTGGTGAAACGGCTTCTATCCGGTACGACATTAAAGAATGCACGCAACTTGCTCGCTGGGATAGCACGTTTCTCAGGAACATCACTGCGAGGAATCTTCACTTTACTCCATGGATTATTAAGTTTGCTCAAACCTCGCTCCTCATCATTAAACTCCATGATAGCAGCTTTATATATCTCTCTAATGCATACAGGATATTGCTCTTTACTACGAGTAGTAGTTTGTGATAATGTCTCAATCCACCTATTAAGAAAAGCAGATGTTAGACGAGAGAACATAAGATTGTCCGTTCGGGCGAACTTTTCCAGATGCTGCAGGGCCCATTTATAGTTACGAGAGGTACGTTCCTGACCACGTTTTATCATCTTATCAATGTGCAATCTTGCATAATCCGAGAAGGATATGTCTTTCTCGTACTCTAATACGAACTCCAAGACTTCTTTTGCAGACCATTTAGAAGTATCTACTTGGTTTAGCTTATTATAGCATTCCTCAATCAAGATAGAGGTTTGTTGGATGACAAATGGATCTATTATGTCTTTTTTGTCATCAGATAGTCCCTTTTCATTGACCATCCATGAAGTTCTCATGTAAGAGAACTGTCTGTTGTGAGTAAATCGGATATACACTTTGTACATTCCGTTTCTCATCTTTGTTTTTACAATTGCTTTTAATGTTGCCATTTTGAAAGTGTTATTTGAAAATTAGTATTTACGTTTATTGCTATAGTTGAAAATGCCCTTATTTTTTGGGAAACACGGCATTGTTTTTGGGAAACAACGTGGATTTTTTAGGAAACATTCGTTGTTTTTTAGGTACCGGTTCATATGCTTTGGGAAACACATAAAGTGAAATTGGGAAACATTTCACCCATTTTTGGCATCTTGTTCTGCTTGGAGAACGCGCAGAATAAACACAAAAAAATTAAAGGCAAGTACCTGAATCCCAGATACTTGCCTTTTATAATACTAATTTTCAGCACTTTCGTCTTATTCTTCGACGGCGGCCTGCGCAGCAGCAAAAATTATCAATTTAGACGGCAGTTGTGCAAATTTGTACAACTATCAGTCAGTCATCATTTTTCTTGTTCAACAGGTGGCTCTACTATTGTTTGCGTCTATTTGTCGAAGTAATACCCCTCATCGTCCTTGATAAAACGCCTATTAAGGGCAAAATAGATAGGCTACAATCAACGCAAACAGGCAAAGCAATACTTTTATCGTCTGCGAGATTAGAAACCGTGAGAATGGCTTATTTGAACCCATATTTATTTAATACCCCTTTGAGAAATGGTTTAAGAAAGACAAAAAGACCTATTCCGACAAGGAAGCCGAAATTCATAAGCGTTCTGCCCAGACGAATAGTAAAGAGCTGCTCAATTCCAGCCATCAGGAATGACACTCCAACCATACACACGATGAAAAGCGCAATCAGCGCAGAATAATAGATAATTGTTTTCATTTTCCTATTCTTTTGAGATTCTATCTCGGTTCGTAATGCTCCAGTGTACTTTCTCCGCTTGGGGAATGTTCTTCGTTTGATGTGCAGCCACATTTGCCCAGCACAAACAAAAGTCCAACCAATAGTGCAGACACTATTACCTCATACACTGCTTTTGATATCTTAGAGAAAGACAAACGCCAGCCCTCTTCTACCGCTTCGACTATGCAATTGGCAATGATGGCTATGAACAACAGCGTTACAATGGAAGCAATTATCATTTACTTCACCTCCATCATTTTTTCATAGACCTTAATCAGTCGTTCTTTCTCTGCAAGCAACTCTTCGAGATATTTTATCCTTTCTTTGAGCAAGGAAATTTCTGCCTGTCCATCATTTCGGGTAATATTCCCGATACCGACAGCCTGACTATTGTTGTTTGCAGTCACACTCATGCCCGAATTATCCTCAAAAAAATAATTGATAGGCACATTGAACTCACTACATAGCTTCTTAAGGATAGCTGTATTAACGTCTTCCTTCTCCACCATTTCGTAAACGGCTTGTTTGGTTTTCCCGAGCCGTTTTGCTAAGTCGGCAAGGGTAAGTTTTTCTTTACTTGCCAACTCTTTGATTTTCAATCCGATATACATTTGGTCAAAAAATACTTGAAAAATAAATCAATTTTTTCTTGTCTGTTAGAAAGGAATTACTTACCTTTGCAGCATAAAGTTAAACATTTATCATTAAATAAACGAAGATATGGCTAAAAAAAAGACAATTACAAGCGAATTAGAGCCGATGCAGGTTGGTGAGAAAAAGGATTTTCCTGCCGTCATGTGTACCACGGTCAAGAGTATGGCATCCACTCTCGGCTTCAAATGGGACAGGGTTTATAAGTGCGCAAGCGACCGTGAGAAGAGAATTGTAACCGTAACAAGAATTAAATAACAACAACATGAAAAAGTACATCATCATCGCATTTGCAGCTGCCACAATGGCAGCATGTAACACACAGCCACAGGCAACACCGACATCGGTAGAAGAAGTTTCTTGGGCAGCATTCTGCGCTGCCCGTGGTCACAACCTAAACGACAACAGCTCTGAGACCATAAACGAGTATCTGGACACTTGGTGCGGTTCTGTAGCAGAAGAACAGGCGTTTATTAAGGCAGGTATTGAACTTAACTAATCATTATTATGAAGACAACACTTAAAGATTTGCTACACAGCATAAATGTGCTTGAAGAAGATGTAGATGTAATCGTAGATGGCCTCGACGCCATCGCAGTATGCCCACCTGTAAAAATCACCCCAGAGGGGGTGAAGAAATTTGAAAAAACGCTCAACATAGAATGTGACAGTTGTCTTGTTGGCGGAAACAGTAGTAAAGAAGAGTGTGAAGAAGCTTGGGAGTTTCTGGCATCACTCGCAGGTTATTGCGAGTGTGAAAACTACGACAAGTGGTTTGATGGAGAAACCTCAAAAGTGATATAATGAGAACTAACACAAACCCCACCTGTGCGAAATGCCCTCACGCTTCAAATCTGTTGAACGGCAGATATTGCAACCTGTTGAAAACAAGCGTTGAATACGCAAAAGCACCTATATGTATGGCGAACAATTCTAAGTAAAGAAATTATGGATATAATTAAGAAACAACTCAGGAAGTCAATAGACCGCATCGGAGAAAACCTTGATAAAATAATGTCAGTAGGTCAGTTCGTGATTGGCTGCATCATGTTCGCCTGTGTGCTGACAGGCGTAGTCGCCCACTCTATTATGGGCAATATCACATCACCTGTCGGCTACATTGTGGCTTTCGTGTTTGTCTATCTCGTATGGCAGATGCTCCGTATTTCATACAAGGAAATGAGTGACGAATTTAAGAAGTAATACTTACCGCTATGTTAACGCTCGATTTTTCAGACAAATCAGTGCCCTATGAAACTTTTGTCAGGGACGTTGCGGCATCCGTGGTCCACCTGCTTAACGAAGCCAACAAGGACGCTGAAACAATCAGCCAGCGTAAGGCATATAAGATATTCGGGCGCGGCAATGTGGATCGTTGGAGAAAACAAGGAAAAGTAAATCCCTGCAAACGCCCAGGCAAAGTAGAGTACCGCACGGCAGAGCTGCGGCTTCTCCAGCGAACACAACAAGATTATTTCACCAAATAGCATTACACAATGGACTACGCAATATACAAAACCAATGACGGCATGCATCCTCGCATCATTCACCGTTTCTATCAGGTTGAATGTAACCGACAAGCCAAAAAAGCAGCTCAGACAAAGCTGAACGAAATGTGGTTGCACATACTTGACCGCCCCGAACTCTACCGCAATGCCAATGGTAATAAGAACGATTTTTCTTATGACCACCCGACAAGCACCAACACTAAAGAACGCATACGCTTCTACATAGCTAAAATGTAGATGGTATCTGGAAGAGTAGCTCAACGGCAGAGCCATAAGACAGCCACACAAGTGGTAGCGTCCCAACGATACAGGTTCAATTCCTGTCTCTTCCACTAAGACAAATGTATAACCATAACAACTTTAAGAAAATGAGAAAAATTGAAATCGAAATTCCTGATGGCAAGAAAGCCGAATGGGTAGACGGAGTGCTGACACTCGTAGACGAACAGGTAAAGGACAACCGCCAGGTAACTGAGCGTATAAAGACATTCCAAGATGCCTTGGACGAACTCGGAGCAGAACATCCTTTGGTCGAACAGTATGTACAGATAGAAGGAGCATACAGGGGAGAAGAGAATGTGACAGATATTGTCGCATACCTCAAACTCCGCATCATCATCGCCGCTCTGAACGAGGGCTGGGAGCCACAATTTACAACGAACGAATATAGGTACTTCCCTTATTTCGTTCTCTATAGCCAAGAGGAGATTGACGAAATGGACGAGGAACAGAAGCATCGTGTGGTGTATCGGTCGTACAGCTATGCGTATGCGGGTGGCGGTGTGTCGTGTGCGTATGCGGGTTACGGCTCATCGGTTGCGAGTGCGGGCTTTGGGTCTCGGCTTGCCTTCAAGACACGCGAACTTGCGAAATACGCAGGCGAACAGTTCATCGAGATTTGGGCAGATTATGTTTTCAAAGCACAATAAATAAAGATGAAAGCAATCCAATTAAAATCGCTCACCCTCCGCAACTGGCGTGGTGAGAAAGAAAGAACAACGCTGTTCAACCTGAACGGAAACGTCACTCGCATCTGCGGTCGCAATGGTCTTGGCAAGTCTCGCCACATGGATGCCTTCTCGTGGCTTCTGTTCGGCAAGGACAGCAAAGACCGCAAGGACTACAACCTGCGCACGGTTGACGAGAATGGCAATGCCTTGCAGCGTTGCGAGTGTTCAGTAGAGGGAACTCTGCTCGTTGATGGTGTTGAGATAACCATCAAGCGTGAGTACAAGGAGAAGTGGACAAGGCCACGAGGACAGGCAGAAGAGGTGTTTGGTGGCAACGTAACGGAATGTACATGGAACGGTGTTCCTGTGCGTGTTGGCGACTACAAGGAGCGCATCAACAAGGAAATCATTGACGAGAGTCTTTTCAAGATGCTCACCAACACAGAATACTTCCTGTCGCTCAAACCTGACGTGCAGCGTGAAGCCCTGCTTGCCATCGCTGGTGTGAAGAGTGATGCCGAAATCGCTGCATCTAACGAGGACTTTGTGGCACTCCTTGATACATTGAGCGGAAAATCCCTGTCCGACTACCGCAAGCAGGTTGCAGCAGAGAAGAAACGCTTAAAGGCACAGGCTTCGGAAATACAGCCTCGCATTGACCAGACCGAGAAAATGAAGCCAGAAGCGGACGACTGGGATATGCTGCAAGGTATGTTGGACGAAAAGAAGAACGAACTTGAAGAGGTTGCAGAACTCCTGAACTCGGCTGATGCTCGCAAGCAGTCTGCACTTGACAAGAAAGCAGCTCTCAATCGTGAGAAGAAGAGCCTTGAACAGCAACAGCAGGACATCATCAATGATGAGCGCAAGCGTTTACAGGCAGAAGCCGACAAGCAGAACGAGAAGCGAACCTCTATTGAAAAGGAGTTGAAAAACATTCACTCTGAGCGTTCGGATTGCAATATAGACATCTCACGCACACAGAAGCGCATTGATTACCTCAATCAGGAAATCAACAACATCACAGACGAACTCGCAAAGCTGCGCTCTGAATGGTCGGCAATCCGTGCTACACAATACACAGGCTCTGACATCTGCCCACACTGCGGACAGCGTTTGCCAGAAGATATGTTGCAAGATGCTCGCAACAAGTTCGAGGAGTACAAGGCAAAGCAGCTCTCCGACAATCAAAGCAAGGGCAAATCACTGGCTTCTCAGCTCGCGTCTTACAAAGAAGAGCTTGCTTCACGCAAGGAAGAGCTTGACAAGCTCAACCAGAAGCTAACATCTATTGATGAGTGCATCAGTGGTCTGTACGCACAACTGAACACCGTTCCAAAGGTCGTGGCTTCTGAACCTATTGCAGACAAGATTCCTGCTTATGTAGAGGCAAAGAAACGCCTTGAAGCAATAGCACAGGAAGCTGAGGGCGTTGTGACTATACAAACGGACGAGTCTCTTCTGGAGCGCCAAAAGATGGTGCAGACTGCAATCAAGAACATCGAAGCCACACTCAACAACCGCACGGCAATAGCCAAGGCAGACAAGGAGATTGCACGGCTGGAAGCAGAGGGTCGTGACCTTGCTCAGAAGATTGCCGACATTGAGAAGCGTGAATACGTTGCAGCACAATTCTCTCGTGCAAGAATAGAGGACTGCGAGAGCCGACTGAACTCCTTATTCGGCATGGTAAAGTGGAAGCTCTTCGACACAACGCTTGAGGGCAACGAGTTTGAAACGTGCATTCCGATGATTGATGGCATTGCCTATGGCACTTGCAACACTGCAAAGCAGATAAACGCAGGTATAGACATCACAAGCACGCTGGCAAAGCATTACGAGGTGTATGCGCCTATGTTCATTGACCGTGCTGAAAGCGTGAACACATTCATCGCATCTAACGCACAGATGATATTCTTGCAAGTAACTAATGACACCCAATTAACAATCAAATAACAATTTAACAACAAAAGAATTATGGGAAACGAAAAACAACTCACACCTGTTGCACAGCAGCAGAACACAATGCCTGTTGGTATTGACTTCTTCAACCCTGCGGTTTACGAGCAGCTTACCAAACTCGCAAGCTCCAGCCTCATTCCTGACACATACCGCATTGGTGCAATAGTCGGTGGCAAGACTGGCGAGGGACCGAAGAAAACCGTATCAGAAGCGGAAGCTGTTGCTAACTGCATGATTGCTTTCGATGTCGCAAAGCGCATCGGTGCTGCTCCTCTGATGGTTATGCAGAACCTCTACATCGTGTATGGTCGTCCGTCATGGTCTTCTAAGTTCTTGATTGCAACCATCAACACCTGTGGTCGCTTTGAGCCTTTGAAGTTTGAAATGACAAAGGACGGCGTGTGCAACAATGGCGTTCAGAATGTGAAGTGTGTCGCATGGACTACTCCGAGGGGCATTACACGAGAGGCTGACGGCACTCCTGTTACATCGAAATCGCCAAGCGCACTGCGTGGCACTGCCGTTACAATCCAGATGGCGGTAGATGAGGGCTGGTACAACAAGAACGGATCTAAGTGGCGCACAATGCCTGAACAGATGCTGCGCTACCGTGCTGCCTCGTTCTGGTGTTCAGTATACGCACCTGAGCTGTCAATGGGTATGCGTACTGTTGAGGAGAATGTGGAAGATGCCGAGTATGTAGATGTTTCCGAAAAGGTGGAGCAAGAAATAAGCACACTCGGCAACAAAAAGACCATCAGCTTTGACGAGGGTTCGCCTGATGGCGACAAAACATCAATGACAACCGTTGATACCGCCACAGGTGAGATAATCAGTTCTGCTAATGCGGCTAATGCTGGTAATGACTCTGGTGTCGCTACTGCCGCAGACAGCGCATCTGCAGGTGGCAACAATTCAGACGAAGGTCCCGGCTATTAAAGCACCTGCGCTATGATACTTCGTGTATTAGGTTCTTCGTCAAGTGGCAACTGCTACCTACTCCAGTCGTTTCCGACTGGAGAGGTACTTGTCATTGAAGCTGGTGTAAGGTTCGACAAGGTTAAGCAAGCTCTTGACTACAATGTGCGAAGCGTTGTCGGCTGCATCGTTAGCCACGAACATGGCGACCATGCACGATGCGTGAAAGATTTCATCAAGCCAAGTATCTGCATACCCTGTTATATGAGCGCAGGCACAAAAGAAACACTCGGCTTTTCCGATTACCATTGGGTTAAAGCGATGTATGAGTTTCAGAAAGTTCAGATAGGTTCATTTATGGTGCTGCCGTTCCCGACACAGCATGATGCAAAAGAGCCTTTCGGCTTCCTCATCAAACATCAGGAGTGTGGCACGGTGCTTTTCGCAACTGACACATATTTCTTGCAGTACAACTTTGACGGCATTAATAATGTCATGTTGGAGTGCAACTACGATAAAGCGATACTTGATGCTAACCTCGAAGCTGGGCGCATAGACCAACGTAGATACGACCGCACGATGCAATCTCACATGTCCTTTGCCAACTGCGTTCGCACGCTGCAAGCAAACGACCTCTCGCAAGTCTGCAACATCGTGCTGCTACATCTATCGGACGGCAACAGCAATGAGCGTGAATTTGTTCAGGGCATTCAAGCTCTCTATCCAGAGATAGAAGTGACAGCAGCCAAAAGCGGACTTTCATTAGCATTCAACAAACAACCCTATTAAATTTCAACAACAATGACAAAGACAGAAATCGTTGAGCATATCATCGCCAACACAACTTTCAGCCGTTCACAGGCTCAGACAGCAGTAGATTGCGTTATCAACGCTATTAGTGATTCACTAACAAAGGGAGAAAGCGTGTACCTCCGTGGATTTGCAACCATCAAGGCGCACACTACCAAGGAGCGCAAGGCTCGCAACATCAACAAGGGCACGGCAATGACTATCCCTGCCCAGCGCACCGTGAAAATCCTACTCAGTAAGCAACTCAAAAACCGCATGAACAATGGAAAAGAACTTTAAGACATACATCGGCACTAAGACCGTTAAAGCTTTGCCTATGACCTATCATGAGGCAGGACAGAAAGGTCTTATTCGTGAATACAAGAAAGATGCAGAAGAGCAAGATGGATATTGCGTCCAGTATGCAGATGGTTACGAAAGTTGGTCTCCGGCAAAACCATTCGAGGCTTCCTATAATGTTGCCGAAACTTACATTGACCGCATGAAGTTGGAACTCAAAGAACTAAATGAGAAGATATGCAAAGCTACAAAAGCAATGTACACCATCGGAATGTTAGATGACAACGAGCGTTCTTCACTTGATGTACAAGTTAGGGCTATGAGAGATTATGCTGGTGCGCTGATGTATCGTATCAACATGGCAGAGCGGGGAAAAGGTATTTGCTATGGCATAAAACCAGAAGGGGAGAAACAATGAGAAGCAGAACATCTACATGGTTTGAAACCAAAGTCCGCTATGAGAAAATCATGGAGGACGGCTTGCAGAAGAAAGTAGTCGAAACAAATGTTGTCGATGCCATGTCGTTCACAGAGGCAGAGAAACGAACCAATGACGAAGTGGGAGCTTTCATCAGTGGTGAATTCAGCATAATTGCCGAAAAGATTGCATCATATAGAGAAGTGTTTTTCAGCGACAATGAATGTGACGATAAGTGGTACAAAGCAAAGCTTCAGTTTATAACCCTTGACGAGAAGACTGGCAGAGAAAAGCGTTCAACGGTTTATTACCTTGTTCAGGCGCACAATATCGACAATGCCAAAAAGTACATCAAGGAGTTCATGGACGGAACAATGACCGACTACGAAATCATGGCAATCTCCGACACACCGATTATGGATGTGTATGAGTACGAACAGAAAGAAGATGGCAATGACACTTCAGGAACTGATTAAGGCGGCCCAACAGAACAAACCGCACCGCAAGCGACCATCTGACGAGGAGCACCGCATACAATGTTCTTGCGTTCGCTGGTTCAACCTACAATACCCATCACTAAAGGGGCGGCTATTTGCCGTCCCAAATGGTGGCAAACGTGACGAGGTAACAGCAGCAAAGCTGATAGCCGAGGGTGTTGTAGCTGGCGTAGCAGACCTCATTCTTCTGAAAAGCAATAGCCAGTACGGTGCATTGCTAATCGAAATGAAGACACCGAAAGGTAGGCAGTCAGAGTCACAGAAGAAATGGCAACTTAATATTTGCTCAAAAGACGAATACAAATATGTGGTGTGTCGCTCGATTGATGACTTTATGCACGAGGTAAAGGATTATTTGAGAAATAGTAACTAATTGTCGAATATGGCACGAACTTCAAAGCGAGGTCTTGAATACTTCCCAATGGATATAGATATATTCAGCGACCTCAAAATAAGGAAATTAATCAAATATCAAGGTGGGAAAGCCATAACGATATATGCTCTTCTGCTCTGTAATATCTACAAACAGGGGTATTACATGGAGTGGGACAAAGAGTTGCCTTTCATTTGCTCGGAGCTTACGGGGTTTGACGAGGCGTATATATCGGAGGTCATCAAAACCTGCCTGACATTGGGGTTGTTTTCAAGCGAACTCTACGAAACGAGGGGCGTGCTTACATCACGAGGCATACAGGAACGCTACGAACGGATATGCACACAATGCCGGAGAGCTTGTCGCATCGTTGAATATAACTTGCTGTTGCCAGATGAAGACCAACAATCCCATATAGACAGACAACCACCAGTAGTGGCAGAGCCTCAACAGACACAGCAGTCACTTGGGACTCTTGACAAGGAAATCGAAATGTTGAAAAATGAAACGGTCTGGCTTGACCAGTTGCAGGTGCTTCACTGCATGAACGTGGACACACTGCGTGGTATGCTTGACGAGTTCAAGGTGCAATGTGCAGCCGATGGCAAGGAACGGCACAACTCGCTGCAAGATGCAAAACAGCATTTCAACTCATGGCTAAGGATAGTAAGAACTAATAAATCAAAGAAAGATGATACACCTCAACGCAACGGACGAGATAAACGTAGAGCAGCTTTTCTCGCTCCTGATGGAAAAAAAGACTACGGTGGAACGTTTTAGGCTTCCATACACTGACAAACAGGTGTTTGCCATGTTGCAAGCATCTGTTAGGGCGGAAGTGGAACATAGGCACAGGGAGTTTAAGCCTACAAACGAACTGAACAACCACTTGCAGGACATTGCAAACTGGCTCACAGGGCAAGATAGCACGTTCGGTCTCTTCCTCTGTGGTGGCGCAGGTAACGGCAAGACAACAATCATGCGTGCAATAAAGAACCTGATTTTTATGCTCCGCTCAAACGAGGGTTATTCTTCGGACAACGGTTCTTTCCCGAAAAAGGGTATTCTCATGACTACGGAAAAAGAGCTTGTCCGTCTGGCTAAGGCATACAACAATCCCACTCGTGACAATGGTGGCGATGTGGCGCAATACAGGAATATGCGCAATATAGAAATACTCTGCATTGACGACCTCGGTACGGAGGGGCGAGAATCCATGCACTATGGCGACTTGGTTACGGCTGCTGTTGATGTCATTTCGTATAGGTACGATGAGCAGTTCTGCACGCTCGTCACATCAAACCTCACACCAAAGGAGATTGCAGAGCATTATGATGAACGCATCGCTGACCGCTTCCGTGAAATGATGCACATCGTGAATTTTGGAACAGAAAATAGTTACAGGAAATTATAAAACATACATTATGAATACCGATTACGCATATTGCTCGGGCATTACCTGCCCTATCAGAAAAGAGTGCAAACGATACTTGCCCGACCCTCCCGACATTCCGCTGTGGTGGATAAACCCAGCCTATAAGGGAGACAGCAAGCAGTGTCCTAACTTCGTAAAGTGTAACAAAACCACAAAAGATTAAGGCTAATGGAAAAAGATAATAAGTGTTCTAATAATATGCGGTGCAACAAATGTAAGTTCTATGTAAAATCAAAGCTGTTCGGCAATTATTGCAGCTGCAATGCGCAAAAAAAGCCGTGCGAGTTGGAACGAAAACAGAAGTATCACCTGAAACGTAAACGTAAATATATCAAAAGGCATGAAAAAATACAATATCGGTACGGTCAAATTGACCATGGAAAATAACGGTTTCCCGAAAGGGTTTGCCCTAAAGCGTGAACCTTCCGTAAAAGAAGCGATGCACATCCTCCAAAGCATACTCGGTTTTGCAAACGATGATTACAAAGATTGGTTTGACGATGAGATAGAGCGTCAGGATTACCGTAAACAATGTCGGTTCATTTTGACCGAGTTTCTGAAAGGGGATTGCGACTGGGATTGTTTATGCAATGAAACGCAATGCTACGATGATGACAAAACGGGATTTCCGTGGGCATCTGCATTTCCATTAGTAGTTTATTTGAAACATAAAGGGATAATCGAATGAAATACAACTTAGAACTTCGCTATTGGGGCAATTTCGCCAAGAAAAGGTTTTAAGTGCAATGAGTATTTTATTAACAAAAAAACAATATGACCCCAAAACAATTCTTCGACAAGGTATCAGCCCTCCGCAAGTATCAGAAAGAATACTTTGCGACACGAGACAAAGATGTTCTTCGCCAGTCTATCGCCATCGAAAAGGAGATTGACAGCGAAAAGGAGATTGACAGCGAGATTGAACGAGTGAACAACCTGTTAAAGCAAAGCCCGAATGACAACAGCCAGCAGAACAAATAAGCACCGCATGCCACCTGCACATAAGCATACAGATGCGCTTGACGATGCAATCGCAAGGGTCAAGATTCAAGAGCCTCGGCTTTACCCTATCAGGTTAAACAAGACAACGATAACATATATAATGAACAAAAAGCCAAAAGTACATAAGAAATGAACTCAACCGTATTAACAGAAATCATCGCGTTCCTCATCGGGCGCAAGTATTATGCCAACATCGTGGCTACACGAGGCACAGCAAAGCAGGAACTCTGCTCCTACATCTTCGCCTCAAAGCAGAAAGCAGACGAGCATCGACAACAGCTTGAAACAACACTGTCTTTCCAATTCGTGGAAACAATATCGTTCCGCTCTCGCCACAACTACATCAATGCAGGACAAGTTAAACCTGCGCAGTAACTAAATCATTGTAATTTTGAACTATGATTATCAGTAAAATTATAAAGTGGGTCAAGTCTATGCGCTACTATGTCATAGCCGACCCTGCCGACAATTCGGTTACGCTATCTAAACGCCTCTTTGAGCATATCCGTAAGAATGCCAAAGAGGACACTGCGCCATGTGTGTTTGTCTTCAAACTGCAAGGAACACACACCTATGCTTTTACGCTCAATCCTGCACTGGAGAAGCCCACACAGCTATGCGACATCCAGTATAACGGCAAATACCGCTGCATCGGCTTTGAGACACTCTGTCCATCTGTCGGGCGCATCTTCTACGACTACGGGTTGCCGAGCAATAAGCGCATCAAACTCTCGGTGTCGATACATAAGACACAAGACGATGTAATATATTTCCAACTCTGTAAGCCAAATGCAAAGCATTTTAGGAAACACTCGTAAGATGGACATCGTTTTCCATCGCTCTGGGCGTATCGACATTGCTGCCCACGTTGCAAAGATACTCTCTTTGCAACGTGGGGATGTAATAGACATACTGACGAGTGACTGCGAAGCGTTCCTCTACGTTCGCCACCGCTCTCCAACGATTGGTCGGCATGAGGGTATGGTTTACCCATCAAACAAAAAGGGCAACCATTTCCGAACATCATCAAAATTTCTGTGTCGGTATATGCTCTGCAGGTGTGGAGGAAACGAGTCTGTTTCGCTCCATGTCGGCAAAGCTATCAAGGATAACTACAAGGGCGTATTGCTGCTATCATATTAAGGCGTTGCTTGTAACTATAATAAATAAAGACAATGAACAAGGAAATCAAGTACAACGGCTACACTGCATCACCATCGGACTACGAATGTCCAGATGGTGATTTGTCAGTTGCTATCAATTTTGTGCCAGAGGACGGTGCTGTAAAGCCTGTTTTCCCTCCAGTGGTAGATAAAGAAGCGACAGGATTCACAGGAACGTGTGTGTACATACACAAGAACTCTGGCTACACGCATTACATTGTGCGAGAAGGTGACGCTTTCAGTTGGTTCGACAAAGAGACAAAGAAAACAACTTCCATTGGCAGCGTAACTAATTACATCAAAGTAACCTCTATTGGAAATACATTGATATTCCTCACAGAGAATGGCATGGTTTACTACCTGTGGAAAGGCGGCTCCACAGGCTACCTGTATCTTGGCTCGCATATTCCAGAATGTCCGCTGTCATTTGGTTTGCAGGGAGAATTAGTCCGCACAGACGAGTTCTCTATCAGTTTCAACGGCATCAGCGAGGGCGACATTTGGAAAGAGTTTTCTGACGACAACAAGACTAAGATAACAGACCAAGTATTGGCCAAGGTCAATAAGTTCATCGCAGAGGAGAGCACCAATAAGGGACGGTTCATCTATCCGTTCTTTGTCCGTTATGCCTATCGCCTGTATGACGGCACACTGACTATGCACTCCGCACCCATTCTAATGATTGCATCTTCCGACCTCTCACCACAGGTTTTTTGGAACCATATCAAGGGTAAGGGGTCTTACAAAGATGCTACGATGCGTGTTGTCGGCATGGTGCATAAGTTGGATTATGCGGTTATTGAACAGTCCTACATAGACAATCTCTCCAATTGGAAAGACATTGTGCGCTCCGTTGATATTTTTTGTTCTAAGCCTATCTACACCTACGACCAGAACGGAAAGTGTGAACGGTTTGCACAATCATCCGACATTGACTCTTATTGTGTGTGCAAGCATACTAATCAAGCAGCATCTACCACTACATATCCATTGCGCTATCAAAAGCATACGTTCAACAAACTTTATGCGTTCACTTTCGACCCTACAAACCTCACTTATCCTGCCGGGCGTTTGATTTTGCCGCGTAGGTCGGTTGATGCTGTTAAGGAGGACATCAAATCTACATCGCAGTTTTACCTGCTCGAAAGCATAAAGATTGAGGCACTCACCACCACACGCACATTGCTCAACATCGAAGAGGATTATCTTCAGTCATTGGTAACTCGCGAGGTTATGACTGACGATTATGACAGCCACGACACGCTCATTCCTCGCTATGCGTTTGCCTACAACTCACGCCTCAACATTGCGAACATGAAGAAAATGTTGTTTGCTGGCTACAATGCGGCATCTGTATTTTGTTATACAGATGGATATGTCGGCAATTGGAATGATGACTACATTACCCCTACAGACTTTGACGACAAAGCTGCCTATTCTGTATACATTTACATCAAGCAGGACGGCAGGGATATTATTGTAAGAGGGGATGCATATCAAATGGGCAACTATGATGCTCCAATGCTGTTCATATTCTATCCGAATGTCAATGCTTACAAGGCTGTTATTGTTAAGTGGTTCGTTTTTGGTATGCCATACGAGGTGCGACTTGAACAGCATGATTTCCTTAACGGTGCTTTCTATTTCGGTGGTTGGGAAAATCCTTCCTCCGGCGGTAATTTACCGTCTGCAAGCAGTAATGCAGACCGAACAATAGAATTGCCCAACAAAATTTACACATCAGAGGTTAATAACCCATTTGTGTTCCCAGTTCTTGGAATAAACACCGTTGGCGCAGGAGAAATAAAGGGTATATGTTCGGCTGCGAAAGCTCTTTCAGAAGGTCAGTTCGGACAATTCCCTTTGTATGCGTTCACGACAGAAGGTGTTTGGGCGTTGGAGGTCAGCAGTACAGGTTCCTACTCGGCTCGCCAGCCTATCACTCGTGATGTCTGCATAAACCCTGACAGCATAACACAGCTTGATTCGTCCGTGCTTTTTGCTACCGACAGGGGCATCATGCTCATATCTGGTTCGCAAACACAATGTATCTCAGATGTGATAAGCACGGAGTTTCCTTTCAATGCGCTGGATCTGCCTAAGTTCGACAAGCTACACGATATGCTCGGACATGACCCGATAACCGACAAGTGTCTGCCTACGATGCCATTTACAGAGTTCTTGACCAAGTGCCGTATGATTTACGATTATGTGCATCAGCGTGTCATTGTGTACGCTCCTGAAATAACGTATGCCTACGTTTACTCCATGAAGTCTAAGCAGTGGGGCATGACATTCTCAAATATCGCTTCGCATCTGAACTCTTATCCAGAGGCTCTTGCGATAGACAATGAGAAACGCATTGTCAATTTTTCAAAGACTGATGCATCTACAGTAAAGGGCTTGCTGCTCTCACGTCCTCTCAAACTGGATATGCCCGATATTCACAAGACTATTGACACAATTATTCAGCGAGGACATTTCCACAATGGCAATGTGCAGTCGGTTCTGTACGGTTCTCGTGACCTATACAACTGGCATTTGGTGTGGTCAAGTCAAGACCACTTCTTGCGTGGCTTCCGTGGCACACCGTACAAATACTTCCGCATAGCGTGTGTGACATCGTTGTCGGAAGATGAAAACATCTTCGGTGCGTCAATCAACTTTACAGAACGCTTGGCTAATCAACTGCGATAAAGATATATATTAGGTTTAGTTTTTAGGTAGGTTGTTTTGGATAACAAAGAAAGAGCCGGGGCGTGTGATACGTCTCGGCTCTCAATCTTAAAATGGTTTCAGCTTGCGCCTAACCTTTCCACGTCTGGCGACAAGCGATGTCTTAATCTTCGTTTTCAGGCTCTCCAGCTTCTCCTCCCAATTTCGTTGGCTGCTCGTATTTGTGATGCTCATCCAGTCTGCAAGCACCCTGCACACAAGATATTCGTGAATGAGGTCTTTCAGTAACCGAACCGTTGTCATAGAGAAACACTTCGGCAGCGAGAGTATGATGTCATACGATTCAGGCTCCGTAAGTATGTCATTGAGCGCACAGCCATCGCTTTCCACCTCGTTCTTTGTGTACGGGAAGAGCATTTCGACACATTCCGAGTGAGCAAGATTAAGGACTCGTGTCACTCTGTCCACATTGCCGTCCTGAACAATGTCAAACACTTGGTGTCTGGCATGCTCCACTTCGGCTTTCATGATGTCGCCCTCAACGTAAGAATAGTTAGCTGCATCGTAGAGTAACTCCTCACGCTTAAAGGACAATATCGCGATTGTTCTGATTTCTTTCTCTGGGCAACTCATAGCAACAGGCTTAGTCGGTGTATGTCGGGCGTGTCGGGCGTGCACGCTTATACAGCGCACGCTTCACGTTTTCAAGGCTAACACTTGCGTGGGAAATGTAGTCCTGCGCATCTTCCTTGTTGGTGATGCTGAACCAGTCGCCCAAAGCCATATCTACAAGGTATGAGTGAATACCGTTGCCGAGGGCATCTGACGAAGAGTTGTTGTAGTTGCTCGGCAACTTAAAGGCAAGTTCCAGCACACCATCATCATCAATCTCTTTCTGAATAAGGTTGTTGCTGGTGCTTCTGTCCTCGCTCAGATACTCTCCAAGCAAACTCTTCAGTGCGGAGAAAGCGTTGGCAAGAGAACGCCTGATTTGGTAGCTGTTCTCAATGTCGTCACTCGCCTGCATGTTCGATGCAGCCTCGTAAGTCTTCTTTCCCTCTGCCTCTCGTGCCTGACCTGTAAGGTAAGCCTTGTTCTGAATGTCAAACACAAGCTCCTTCACCTGCTGGGTGACGGTCAATGTCTTTTTGTTTTCTGCCATAGTCGTTAAAAATTAAAAGATATTATACTTCGGTCTCTCTGGGCGCTTCTTGAAGAACGCCTTACGCTTGATGTCGTCCACATAGGTGGCTGCTTCCGTGGCATAGCCTGTAGCTTCATCTTTGTTGGCGAGCGTGTACCACTTTGCAGTGATGTTCATTACAAAGAAAGAGAACAGGCTGCTCTGCATGCTTGTGGTCAGGTTCTCATCAAATGAGCTTGACAGGTCCAACTGCAAGCGGAACTCGCCCTGCTCGGTCTCCACCTCGTCAAGAAACACCTTTTTCAGAGCGTTGCAGATTGTATTCTTGCTCTCGTTCCAGAAGCGTTCCAGCATTTCTTGGTCTTCGTCAGTAGTGAATACACGGTCGTAACCATCTTCATCGTCCATCTTCTTGCCTGTGTAAGATGTGGTCTTCGCCACTTCTTCGTACACGTCCTCCTTTTGAACTCGTAACGTTACGTTTATCATACATCTTTGTTTTTAGAATTGCCAAAATGAATAAGATACGCCCACACCAATATACGGAACAAACTGAGGGTTCTGTCTGAGCGTTATGCCGTAGCCAGCCTGTATGCCGATGCTCCATCGCTTCGGCTTTGTTGTTTCCCTGATTGTTATTATCTCACGCTTCGGATAAATAAACAGGCTGTCAAGGTTTGGCTTGTATCCGCTAACGTATGCCCTGTATGTGCTATCCTCGTACACCTTTTGTGTTATGGGTATCTGAACCGATACGCTGTCAAAACAAGCCTGTGAGTTTATGCTTGTTTCTACACTATCTGCACGAACAGGCTTTTTCTCTGCGCTTATAGGTAGCCTTTCTGTCACATACCTTATTACGATGCTGTCCTTCGGTACAGGCTTATAAAATGGTATCGTGTCTATATAGGTATCTCTTACGGTGTCCATTACAGGCTCTCTGATGCCGTGCGTATGGTAGTGGTACACATTCAAGCCGAGTGAAGCCAAAAGCAGCAGCACAGCCAGCACCGTTATTACACACTTAATGCTTCTCATACTTGCTCGCATATTTGGTCAGTGCGTCAACGTGTGTGCGGATAATGGCTTCTTTGCCCTCTGCTGAATTAAGGTAGTCCACATCTTCGTGGTTATCCATGAAGAAGTTTTCCGTCAGTACGGCTGCGCACTTTGTCTTTGACAAGATATAGAAATTCTCCTCCCAGTCGGGGTCTCCGTCCGAATTGTCCTTTCTTATCTTATGCCCTGCAAAGTTATTCTCGGCTTCCTCATAGAGCATTGTCGCCAGCTCGTCCGACTTGGTTTTGCCCTTTGAAGTATATGCACTCCAGCCTCGTGCGTTCATCCACGCTCCGTTACCTGCGGCATTGTTGTGTATGGAGATTAGAACTACATTCGATGCGCCATACTTACCGCAACACTCGTTCACACGCCTTGCTCTCTCTGTCAAAGACACATCGGTGTCTTCACGCACGAGCAGTTCGGCATCGTAGCCTTGTTTGGTCAGCTCGTTCACGATACCTGCTGCAATCTCTCGTGCGTAGGCATACTCACGAAACTTGCCGTCAGGGCTGCGCTTGCCCTTGGTGTTCTCTCCATGTCCGTTGTCGATAAGTATTTTCATTTCCTGTTCCTCCTTAGATATTTAATCCATGAATAGTGTTTTCTCTTAGCCAGATAATTGTAATTATACTGGTTGTCGTATGCCTCACGCTCAAACGATATGTTTCGGTAGGCATTTCCTTTCTGGAATAGTCTGCATAGCCACTCTACGACATACAGCACATAGAAAGGCACATAAAGCAGCTCTCGCATCTGTGCGGTGTGTATCGCCTCATGATTGATGTCCGTCTTTGTTACATCGCCACACTCTTTGCGCACAAACAGCACTCCGAATAGGTTGAAGCCCTTGAACGGAATTAGGTTGTTTCTGATTATCTTCATAAGCCCAAACTGCTAAATCGCTGATAAAATTCTGTTTTGATTTTGTCGTAGCCTAACTTGACATTAGTATATGCACGAGCGTTGTTTGCTCCGTCCTCGTTATAGATTTCGCCCTCAACGATTTCCGCAACCTGCTCCACCCAGTCTTGGGCGCAGAAGTCCGACAATGGCTTGCCGTGGTAGGTAAAGGGGTCAAACCTGCTGTTGCGGTCGTCATGTATTACCTGTAAGGACTTGCGTATCTTCAAGGCGGTGGCTTCGTGGTCTGCGATGTGGTTCTCTTCTCGCACTCGCTTGATAAGTCGGCACACCTGTTCAACTGACAGGTCGAATGCAAAGCCCGACAGATTCCGTATGCGCAACTGCGTCTCGGTGCGCAATCCCTCTGATATGTCCTGCAACATATCATTTTGGGCATTGGTCGTCTTTGTCAGTTCTCTCAGGCTATTGCGGTTGTCCTCCATCATCTGACTGATGATTGACTTGAACCATTTGAATATGGCAATCATCATCAGAGCTGACAATATGAGGTAGAACGCTCCGACCATAGCCGTCATGCCGAAATCTGTAATGCCTTTGGCTACCTCTGTTACTGATTGTACCTCATTCATAGCCAACAAAACATCATTCGTCCACACACTGCGCCCGAAACCGTCAGGGCAAAATCAATCCAATCCCATGCGCCTCCGTGCGCCTTGTCCTTATACTCTAACGCTCCTGCGGTAAGTGTTCCGGCATAGATTGCGGTGTACCAATCATCAGCGCAAGCACCTATACAGAAGCCTCCTGCAAGATGTTTCCATCGGTTGCTCTTTTTAAGCCATTTAATCAACTTGTCCATAATCTGTTAAATTTCAGTTATACAAAATTATTGAATGTAAAGCGTTTTAAGATGTTATCTTTTTACGGTCATACTTGAAATAGAACCGACCGAATATCCTTACGCTGATATAGTACAGCAACGCTATGCCAGTGAGGAAATGAGCCTTGAACGGTGTGCAGTCTGTGCGCCCTATAACCTTGCACATGTTGCGGTATAGGGCAACATCAGCCTTTTTACGCTCTTCGGCTTTTCCTCCGCTGTCATAGTCGTTGTCATGTATGCAGCACGGCACATAGAACATCTTGGCATACGGAGCTTTTATGTATCGGAGTATGCCAGTCTCACAGCCACAACCGTTACTCATACTTGCTCCAGTCTATGTTGTCCTTTGCTTCCCAACCATTGTTGAGCGTGGTGTTTACATGCGCCAGTGCCTTGGTGTAAAAGTCTGTCAGTTCTGCGAGGTCGTTAAAGGTGTGGTATGTTGGCACGTCACCGATGCCGAACTTGAAGCGCACAGGCAATGTTGCACCTCCTGTTTGTGCTGCAAGGTCATACGCTGCCTTGTAGTTAAACTGATTCTCACTTGACAGCCACACAGGCATGTCGTTCCACACAAAGCCTGTCAGTATCTTGTTGTCAATGTCTGCGTTGATTTGTGCGGTGATGAGTTCTTTTACCTCGTCAAGCGTTGGCTTGTGGTTGAAGTCTTCCTCTGTGTACACAACATCGTTACTGCCCTCAATAGGCTTCACGTTCCAGCGCACACGCCACTTGTTGTTGTTCGGGTCTATGCACTCCAGTAGCATAGTACCTGCGCTTCCTTGTCCTTGTCTCATGTGAATATGTATTTAGTTTTACCTTTTCCGAACGATTCTGTCTTGATGGTGGTCTTGAATGGGAAACCATCAGGCAATTCCGCAATCTGCCGTAACACGCTCTTCATCTCTACGCTGTTGGTAAAGAACTTGCAGGATTCGCCGTTCATTTCAATAGAGACGATGCAGCGGTCTTTACCCTGCGATGTGTTAATACCATCTTCAAAGTCGTGTACTACGATGGGCAGATTCACCAACTCACGGATGCTTACCACCGTGCCAGCAAAACGCTTCTTTCCATCGTCAAACTTGGGCTGAACGCCCAAACTCTTGAAATCAATCATCTTGATACCTGTTAAACGATAAAATAAATTATGGCAGTCAGCATGTTTACATTGCCCATACAGGGATGCAATTATCTGGTGCCGTCTCTTTTTGCTTTTCAGTTTGTGCAGCTTTCTTGCTGCGTTTTGTTTGTTTCGCTTCCTCAGTCGGGTGTGCGATGGGTATATGACATAACCGAGGAAGTCTATTCCCTCTGTTATCGGGAAGACACGCTCGTTCTGTTTCACGTTGAGTTGCATCATTTCAACCTTGGCTTTTATCTCGTTGCGTGCTTTCCACGCTTCTTTTTTGGTCGCATGATGCGAATCTCCATCGTCACAATATCGGTAGAAATGCTTATAGCCTTTTTGGTCTTTCAGATAATGGTCAAGAAACATACTCAACAGCATGTTCCCATATCCTTGCGAGGAACGCAACCCGATAGACAAACCCTTTGGCATCATCCTGACAAACCTTTCCAGAATCGTCAGAAGTGTCTTTTCCTTGAACATTCTACGCAAGGCATACATCATGAAATCTTGGCTTACGCTTTCATAGAATTTCTTGATGTCGAACTTATAGGCATATTTCATGCCCTCTGGGTCTTCCTGTATGGCTTTGCGTATGCAGTTCATAAGGTCGTGCATACCTCGTCCTTTGATGGAAGCTGCCGTTGTTCTGATGTATCGCTTTTTTATCTTATCCTCCACAACTGCCATGATAGCGTTGCAGCCTATGCGCTCAATCAGGTTCACGGATTGCACGGTACGCTCTTTAGGACCATCTTTGACAATCATTTCCCTATAGCCCGATAAGCAGAAAGTGCCGTCCCTTATTCGTTCCTGTAGAGATTTTATCACATCGTCCTGATGCGACATTATCCATCTGCCCACTCGTGACCTTTTGCGCTTCTTACCACGCATCACCACATATAGGGAGTTGCAGATGTTGCTGTATTCGCAAATCTCTTCTATAATGTTACTTGTCTTTCCTATTCGTTTCATTTTTATTTAGCCTTCAATTTTTCGGGGTCTGACTTGTTCGGCTGACATTAGTCCCTACTAAACTCCACCCCACGCTTGATTTTTCAGTTTTCCAGCCTTGACGGCTGCTGTTACTGAGGCTCATTCCCATAGGCACCACGCTGGGGACACGTCCTCGTTGTTGTACGCCTAAAACCTTTTGCAAATCGAGAGCAGTTGAGCTTGCTCAAAACTGCCGAGATACAGCAAAGGTTATGTAAATTCTTTTGAGGCTTAACGCTTCTAATTCTTATTGTTTGCAAGCCGAGACCCAATGCCCGCATTCGCATTCGATGAGTCGTTATCCGCATTCGCACACGACACACCGCCATTCGCATTCGCATTGTTGTTCGACCGATACACCACACGATGTAATTGGGAAATCCACCTTTTTTAAGAGAGGAGGGACGAACAACAATTCGCCCTCGCTCTCGCATTCGTTTTCGCTTTCGTACTATGCCAGTGCATTTATCGCTTTGAACGCTCTGACGCTTTCCGCCTTTACGATTTTTCCACGGAAGGCAAGCCGAGACCCAATGCCCGCATACGCACCCGATGAGTCGCTACCCGCATTCGCACACGACACACCGCCATACGCATTCGCACTGTAGTACGACCGATACACCACACGATGAGTTGAAGTACTCATCCAATACTTATCGCAATAGTAAGTAGAATTACTACTAACCAAATTGCCCGTAGGGATAATGTCCATGTGTTTACCGTGTGCGATTGCCCCAATCCAAAAGTCCGAGGTTGTTGAGCCTTGAACTCTGCGGATACTACCGTCTGGCATTATAATGCGCCACTTCGCTGCATTGCCACTATCATTAGGCAAGTCCACACCGTCCATCCACTCGGATTTGTTTCCGAAGAGGTCTTCATAAGCCAAGCAACTGGTGTTGTTTACCTGTGTAACGATGTCCTTGCCATACTCATCTTTGCCCTTATACCAAGCATACTGATTGACAATTCCGTCTCCAAGGTTGTTGGTGACCTTGTTGTCTATCTTGTACGCTTCCTTAAAGCCGATGGTTTCTAACATTCCGTAGGAAGCAGTTCCACCTGTCTTTCGTGCGCTGTTATGCTGACCTGCTCCGCACTGGTCTTGTGCATCACGTCTGCCGTATTTGGCATAGAAGAGATTAGCTATGCGAAAGTGCATCAGCGCATCAATCTGTTGTCGTCCTCGCTGCTGGCTATAATAGTGGAAATCCCCCCAGTTCATACTACCTGTTGAAGCACCCCCTGTGATACAGGCTCTCAGCTTGCTGCCTACAACGGAACTTTCTACTACTGCGCAAAGGTGCTCTTCGCTGGCAACCCAGTCCGGCTCCATATCCTCAATCTTATCGCTGTTGCTCAGCACCACTTTGTCAAATTCTGCGGTGTTCAGGATTGAGAAGTGTAGCTCCATTGCATTGCTCGGCACATCAACTATAAGATACATACCAGCCTCGAATCCGCTTCCTATGGTAGGGACATTGATAGACTTGATTACTTTCTTGTTGCTGTCAGTGAAGATAGAGCCAACGAACGCAGAGCCTGGCACGCTTGGAAAGCGCACTCGTTTGAAGCCTGACACGTTCACCTTGCAGACAGAGAACTTTGTATCGCTGCTGTATGAATCCTCTAACGTGTTACGCTCTACAAGGATTTTACGGCTTGGGAGATAGCCATTCTCTGTGCGCTTAATGTCGTCTAATGTCATGACGGTTGCATCAGGAACGGCTGGCATGTCGTTCTCGCCCTTGGAACTGTAGCAAGCGTAATGTTTCTTGTTCAAGTAGTCGTTTATGCCTTTGAACCAGAAAAAAGGTTCGAGTATATCCCAATCGCCTTCCGTGCCGTCCAGCTTCGCTGGTGTGCAGTCTTTCACATCTTGCGCATCGGCATAGAAGTTAGAGTCACTATCATGCAACGGATAGTAAGTCATCACTCCATCTGTGTTGTTCACAGGTACTTCCTGACCACCTATAACCATGTTCCGGCTTGTCGGTCGCTTCGTCAGCTTCGAAAGTACACGGTGACGCTTCTTCAAGATTTCAAGAATGTGTGCGCTTGGCTCATATTTGTTCTTATACTTGCAGCCTGTATGATTGTCAAGGTTGCTTACATTGGCGTCATCGCTTACCTCATCGTCAAACTCCAGCATCGTATATTCCGGCAAGATGAACTCCAGTTCTGGGTATTTCTCACGATAGCGTGCCAAATCCACCTCGTTGAGATACTGGGTCAGACGCACTTTGCCGACAAGACCTGAATGGTTATTGTCATTAGCTCCTGTTGATGTATAGCTCTTGTAGTTGTAATACTTCTCCAGTAGCGTACCGTCATCGGTAGTATCTATCTCATATCTGAAACGCTCCAGCTTTCCGTCTCCTCTGACCTTTGCGGCGTGAAGATTTTCAAGGATAGCGAAGCCGTCAATACCGGGGCAGTTGGCAAAGCGGTATCCTATAATCTTGTTGATGCTTCCGATGTGAAGTCCGCTCTCTTGCAGTTTTGGGAGGTGTTCAAGGAACAACTCTTCAAGAGCTTCAGGCAAATATGCCTCTTCCAACGGTGCGCCAGTGGCAAGTATTAGCTTTGTAAGCCCTGTGCCACGCACATCAATCTTTCTCAAACGTGCCTGTCTGTTCAGGTCGAGTGTTGCAACACTCCCGCTATCTCCGTTTCTCGCTAACATATTGTTGCGCATATTCAGTACCTCAAGCAGAAGCAGGCTGTCAGTAGATGACATGAACGAACCGTTACGGTATGTACTTTGACTTGTCACGCTCATATCAAGTTCAACGAGCGATGTCAGCAGACCAAATTCAAAGTCAATTGCAAACGCATCTTCATGCCAAATCAGTTTTTTGATTTTCTCTGCACCGATAATAGTCAATGGGTCGTTCTCACCATAAGCACGTGGGAGCTGCAATGAGTACAGGGTGTTTGCTTCAACCACTCCACTATCTGCTTCGACATAGTTCACCGTTTTTAGCTGAACACGGTAAGGGATTATTAGCTCAAACTGCATAGGTTTAAGTATGTATCCACGGTCAAGTGAGGTTGTACTTTGGTAGAGCCTTGCACCGAGTGTCGAAACATAGCCATACTCAACTTGTTTCAAGTCGTATCTTCTACGAATGAAATAATTGCGATGCGCTTTCAGTGAGCCTTTCAGACCATATATTTGTGCGTAAGTCTTCAGCGTTCCGTTAGCACCGACTTTCATCGGGTTAAGGAATGGATAGATGTATTTGAAGATGCCACTCTTGCTATACAGGCGTGAACACCATTTTTCCATCTGTTCTTTGTCGAAATGGTCAATGGCTTTCTGAATGCTGAAAGCTGACATGAACGATGTTCCACCGTTGTATCCTTTCGTCATGATTTCTTCCATCATATCACGGAAGTTGGCAAGTATTAAGTTCCACAGCCATGAGTTGTGTCCCTGCATCACATACGCTCCGCTATCATTTTTAGTCTGCCGGTTGTCATCGTACTTGCCTGTAAGGAACGACTTATTATCGCTACCCAATTGGCAGTCTCCATCGTAGTACGTTACATACCAGATGAGACCGTCCCATGTGCGAAGCAGCATGTTTTTGGCAAGCTGGTCTACACCGAGGTCGAAATCTACATACAAATAGTATACAATGAAATAAGGTATATTGAAATACTTGGATGCTTCCTTTCGGAAAGTTTCACTCTTCCACTTGGCAGATGGGAACTTGTTGCCATCGTCCTCGTAGTCCACGCCCTCGAACAAATGTGTCATAGGGTTGTACTTCATGTTCTTTCCTGCCTCCGTCTCCTTTACACATCGGTTGATGAACGACATCATTCGGTCTGTCGCCTTATACATTTTGTCGTACTTGTCACCTGTTCCGATATGGTCTTTTAGGTTCGGCTCCTCTTTTTCATCGCCTTTTCCGTCTTTCCAGAATGTATCTTTGGGGTGGTTGAATTCCAGACCACTATCAAAGTTGTTATCCATGAAGTCCGTGTGGTTGGAATCCGTTGACGGCACCCATTGGAATAGGCAACAGGGATTGGAATTGTTAAGCGTTTCAAAACAGATAGGCAAATAATTCTTTGCTCCTGCTGTTCCAAGTGAGCCTTCGGTATCTGGCTCCAAGTAGTTCAAAGTGTCTCCTGTTCCCCATGTCACACCTCCAATAGTCTTGTCCTGTCCGAATATAGGATAACTGTCGCTCTTCTCGTTGTTCATATTATACTGGCCATAGTATGTGAAATCCTCATCAATAGACTTCGCAACGAACAAGTCACACGGCATACCATCAATAGCAGAGCGCACATCATCGTTCAGAGCGTGGTCTTTGGCATAACGCTGCGCAGGGGTAAGAATACCCATTTCTTTCAGTCCGTCATGGATAAACTTTGCTCCACCTGTGTTTGTCGTCATTGAAGAATCCGAAAAGTCGCATTTCGGGCAGGCCAACTTTGCACCAATAGAGTTGGGGCGCAACCGAAACAGATTTTTCTTTCCTGTTGTTTCGGTTGGGTTGCTCTGGTTGCCGTTGCCATCAATCTCTCCATAGCTCAGTTGGGCTTTGTCTTCGGGTTTTTGGAAATAGAAGCGGAAGTTTTTACGTGCATAGTTTACAGATGATGTTCCCTGTATACGTCCATATATGTTGCGGGCGATGAAATCCAAATCGTGATTCTCCCCATTGTAGAAGCGTAACTCCTGAATAAGTTTGTTTGCTTTCTTATCGTTGAGCTGCGCCAATGCGTCCACGACATTGAGCGTGTCGCTGTCACTTGGCACTTCGCTGCCTACCGAACCAGATCCAATCATTACAAGTACAGAGTTTTTGCGATTCTGCATCAATGCCATCAGCTTGTCAAAGCTCACCTTCTGACCCTCGTCCAGCACACGGTTTTCTTCATCGAGGGAGCGCACTCCCTTTTCTGTATCTGTATCTTCAAGGTGGTTACGGTCCACAATGTAGTTGTTCAACACCTCATCGTCAGTCAGTGCCTTGTTATAGATACGGATATTCTTAATAAAGAGGTCTGCACCTTTTGAGGTGAATTTCAACTGCTCTTCGATGTCAAAGTTTACTTTGTTCAGCCACTTTGATGCAGCACTCTCTTCTCCGTTTACAAAGAAGCCGATAAGTCCTCTTTGCTCGTTGGTCTGCACATTAGGGTAGAACACATACGTTATTTTTATGTTCGTGCCTGGTTCAAACTTCGTACCAACACTATCCTCGTATGTGATAATCTCGTCTCCGTCGGGGGCTTCTGTGACAACACCAGTCAAGAACTTGGCTTCCTCTGCGGTTATTACAAGTCCATAGCGATTGCCATTGCTAAGTTTGCCAAGACATGTTATCAGCTCTGCATTGGTATCTGTTACGTTGGCTGTGCTGTACTCAATCTCAATGGTCATGCCAACATCGTTGATAGAGAAGCCTGTCGGCTTCTCTGCATCATTAAACGGACGATAGCCACCTTCCGCTGTAAGTTCCATACTTGCACCGTTAGAGAGCAACAGGCGGTCTTTATACCAACCGCTGCCAGCACCGTTCTCGTTCACGTTCCAAAGCACGTTGTTGAACTCCATGAACATATCACCGCTTATCCATGATGCAGCGTTGTTCTCGGTGTTACTGCGACCAAATGCATCAAAAGTACATACAGCGTCTGCCGACAGAGTGGCTTCAATATCAGCATGACCTGCCGTTTCTACCTTTATGGTGAGTTTCGTTTCTCCGCACTCCAGCGTATAGCTCTGCGGTTCTACACTCACATTGGTTTTGCCGTAGCTGCCTTTTACACCTCGTGGTATTCTGTCCTCCTTGACTATGGTAGAGCCATTCAGCACCTTTACAAAAGCGATGTTATTGTCTGCATCATATCCAGTGTAGTCAAAGTTCCATGCTGTAAACTGCTCGGCACGAAGAACAGGTGTTCGCCAGTCTTTCTGGAAACCATCTGCCTTGTTGCTGAACATCAGTCCTGCGTAGCTTTTCACATCGCTTGATGCTTTCAATATATTGATGTAATGTACCTCACTTATCACACCTGAACTTTCATGCAATGCGTATGCTTCAACAACATTAAGACCACCCTTTATAGAAGAAAGTGGAATTATGACATTCTTCGATTGTGTGCCTGAACCGGATGAAAGTCCGATGGTGTAAGGAGTGCCGCCATTAATTCGGTAGTAGATATTCTTTTCGCCAGTCGTCCCCTTGACGGTAAACGGAATGTTCACGTCATTCTTATAGCCGCCATTAGACACACCATTGGCAACCGAATAGGTCGTTTTCAAATCTATTGCTACCATCGTTACACGAACGGTTGCTGTTCTGGTTAGAAGCTGACCTTGATAGGTCGCTTGTGCCTCAATCTGTATGGCGTATGTGGTTGCATCGGTAAGATACTTCGTAGAATCGAATGTGTAGGTTCTACCTGCTGACACACTAACGAACTCTGCGTTCTGGAAATCTGAAAGGACTGTTGAACCGCGTTTCATGATGACACGTGTCTTCAAGTCAGAGAAGTCTGATACTTCACTGCCTCCAACAGTGCCGACATTGGCGGCGTACTTTACAACTATTCCAGAACCCAACGGAAGATACTGCGATGAAGGTAACTCTGCGCCACTGCCGTCCGTCATATCTATATTTACAACGACCTTATCATCATCGCTGTATTTAGAGAAACGCACCTCCTTGGTGGTTTCTCCACCGTCTTCTCCCTTTTGCTTAACGGACATGACATATTGCGTGCCGTCCTCGCTGTCCTGCACATCAATGTCTGTTACCGTACCGACAACAGAGTTAAACACGGCATCACTTGTGGGCGGTTTTGTTTCGCCCTTTGCAATCTCCTCGGTAGTTTCGGTTTTGTCGTCTATCGATTTGATATAATTTTCAACGAGACGACCACTAACAGGAAGACCACCAGTTGAGTCGTCACCGTCCCAATTGGCTTTCCTCATGTTAAGGTTGTCATCGTCATAGACTTTCTTTGCCATAATGTTAATGCTTCATTTAACGTTTGTAATGTTTCCAACCATCAGCACCCTTCCACGGCTTTTCGCTTTGCCAGAAGCCAGCTCCAAAGCAACTGCTTATAGCAGTCCAAACCAGCCTTGCACCGACATATACCGCAGATATGGCTTTCTCTCCCCAATAGACTGCTGATATTGGCTTGTCTCCTATGTAAATCATAACTCTTACTCTTCAAAGGTTAGATAAACGGTCTGATTGTCTTTCGACACAAGCTGTTCAAACTGCTGCTCCGTAAGAGGTGAGAGTTTCATCTTCGGAGAAATGGTCTCCCAATTCGCAGGGTTCTCCCAATCTTTGACCGTAAGACCTGTGAACTGCTCTACGACAACAACAGAAGCCGAGGTGTGATAGGTGATAACCATGTTCTTGGTTCGCACATCTGGAGCAATAATGTTTCGTGCGGTCTCGGCTGTGTAGAAGCCACTATCCAACGGAAATTGCTCGTCTACGTTTATGAGCGTAATGGACTTTTTCAGTTCGCCAATATCCGCTTTTATGCCCTCCGAGTCTTCATTGAAATTGTCTAATGTCTCTTTGAAGCCATCAGTCTTTTCAATGAGAGCGTTAATCTGTTCCGTTTGTCCCTCAAACTTGTTGTCAATCTCTTGCTTGTTATACACAGAATCAAGGTCAAGTGAGGGGTCGCCTCCCTTACCTCCTGAAGGCACCCATGCTTCGTTCTTGACAACATACACATCTGCTGGCAACGAATCACCAACTAACGCATACCAACCTTGTTTTGGGAAAGGATATGCTGCTTTTAGCGCATCAAGTGTCAAGAACAAACCTTTGTTCTCGCCCTTGATATTACGGGCATCAAGCCAACCGTCAATGCGAACATTACCCTTGAAATGACCTTTGCCCTGAACGGTGGTGTCTCCGCCAGTATACAGGTTGCGACCAACAGATAAATCTCCGTCTATCTGTGTGGTTTTTATAGCTTTCTTTTTTACTGCATCACTCATATCAATGTGGATTTTGCTAATTCGTTAAACGCATTACTTTTGTTTGTGTCTCCGTAGGTTAGGACGGTAAGAGCTGCGGCAGTATATACTACGGCATCGTAGCACCTCTCGCAAATCTCTATGCCCCCATAATCGTCCCACTTCGGGTAGGGAAGATACACAGCTCGGCTCACAAGCGCATCATTGGTCTTGCAGGAATAAAACTCCAGCACTCTGCCCTCTGGTCGTATGGAAATGAAGCAGACGGGCTTTTGCGCTGTTCCTCTCACTCCCTTGAACCGTGAAGACTGCAAATTGTATTCAGGATCGTCTGTACTGATGGCATTGAAAACAGGTCGCTCCCAATCGTCCATCTCAAAAACGACAAAACGCATAAAGTCTTCTGGCAGTAAAACCCAACCGCATTCGTGTTCTTTCCAGTACACAGCATCACCGAAGTTATATCCTCCGTCAAGTAGGTAAGCAGGTGCTTCGCTATGTATTCGCTTTACAGCCTCAACAATCTTGCTTTTGATAATCTCGTTAAGGGAAAGGGTATCTACATCGCCCAATGCCTTTAGAGAGTCGCTAATCATGTTTTGGTCAAGTACTATGCGAACATCTTTAGTGATTACATCTAAATGATAGACTTTCATGCGCTGCTGTTTTTAGTCCAAACCCTCAAATACAATTCCGTTTGCCTCGCCGCTTGCTACAATGGCTTTCTTGCTGCGCAGTGTAGTACGGCTGATTCCGAATGTGTCGGCAAGGTAGTCCTTGGCTGCTGCAAGGTCGGAAACCTTTACTACTTTGGCTTCCTGCTCGTCTGTTTCCTCACCTTCTCCATCGTCCTCAACCTCAACATATTCTACAGTCTCTTCGGCTGTTTCTTCTGCAGATGTCTCGGTTACGTTATCAGCCTCCTCCGTTGTTGATGGGGCATTGTCCTCTATTGCTTCAGGATTGATTTCATCTGTCAGCTCCTGAGATTTGTTGGTGTCGGTGGAAACAGGTGCGTCCTTATGCTCTTTGGCGTTGGCTGCAACTCGGACAAGTTTCTTCTTCTTGACCTCTGGCTCAACCTCCAACAGGCGGAACAGCTTGCCAAACTTGTAGTGGCTCTCTATTCCACGCTGCACATCCTCGTTGTCGGTCGTGAAACGGCTGCTTCCGTCAGACAGAGGGACAAATGTAACGTGCAGGTTCTTCTTGCTCTCCAGTACCACGTTAATGCTCACGTTGGTATTTGCTTTATATGTCTTTATCATATCTGTGTATTTTTTGGAATGAAAAAAGGGGACGGGATTCTGTTCCCCATCCCCTTGTTGTTTGTTATCCTATTACCTGTTATGCGCCAACAGCAGGAGCCTGTGCCAGCTTCATACGAGCGTGAGCCTTAGCGTAACGCAGGTACAGGCATGATACCTCCTGAATAACTACGGCATCAGTTCTGCGGATACCTGCCTTCTGCAAATCGAGTACGTTGCGTGCCCAAGATACATGGGTCTTCTTTGACAGATATTCGGGGTCCATAGCGAAACCGCAGTCAGACATGCCATTGACATCAAACAGCTCGTGATGAATGGTCAGAACCTCGCCAAAGTCGGTGTCCCAACTCTTGAACTTCAAGTTCCAAACCTCTACGGTGTCTTTCAGACGGAACTTCTCGCTCTTGATTTTTGAGAACGCAGAGAGCATATCACTACCGCAGAACAAAATCTTGCGCTTGTTGCCAATGCCTGTGCCGACAAAAAGGTCTTTAGTGATGTCCACAAGGTTATCGTCAGTGATAACAGCACACTTCTTTTCGCTGTCCCACTCGCCAACCTCGATGTCCTTTCCTGCCATCCACCATATACCACCAGTAAACCAAGTGTTCATGCCCTCCTTAGACACATGCTTGATTACCTGCTTAACACCAAACAGGTAGGTGTTCTCCATCGCAAGACGCATGTCATATACACCGTCCTCCTCAATGTCAGAGAAATTCCAGTTTACCTCCTTGGCTGCAATCTTATCAAATGTAGACTGCTCTACCTGAATCATGAAGTTCTGGCAGTACTGGGTCTCAGGAGTAGGAATGTTGTTGAAGCGACCTGTCTGTACATCAAGCTCACCGCAAGCCTTACCCATGCGGACAAGGGTTGTTCCAGCAGGAATAGCAGGTACTAAGATAGGCTGATTGCTTGAGTCCTTCTTGCCGTTTACCGCATATACGGTTGGCAGGTTGGTTGAGCTATCCTTACCGCAGACACAAAGCACAAGGTCAGGAATGTTGCTGTCCTCGGCTGTATATGCTGTGCCATCAGACTTTGTG